>Ga0116180_1003063_pt1 | contig 12824 bp, 9 predicted proteins | sample AD_UKC073_MetaG_FD_89804 | JGI IMG/M metagenome (GOLD analysis project Ga0116180, IMG submission 89804) | Active sludge microbial communities of municipal wastewater-treating anaerobic digesters from USA - AD_UKC073_MetaG | ecosystem: Engineered > Bioreactor > Anaerobic > Digestate | place: USA...
GCGCTCGGCTCGTTGCTGTCCGGCGGAGCGCTGACCGCCACCGCCGTCGGGATCGGCGCCTTCGTCGCGCTGGCCTTCTCGACCGTCGTCCAGATGCTGCTGGGCGAGCTGTTCCCCAAGAACTTCGCCATCGCCCGGTCCGAGCGGGTCGCCGACGCGCTGGCGCCGTCGACCAAGGCCTACCTGACGGTGCTCGGCCCGGTCATCTGGGTGTTCGACAAGGCCGCGGAGCTGCTGCTGCGCGCGCTGCGCATCCAGCCGGTGCACGACGTCGAGTCGGCGGTGTCGGCCACTGACCTGGAGCGCGTCGTCGCCGACTCGCGCGCCTCCGGCACCCTGCCCGACGACATCGGCACCGTCATCGACCGCATCCTGGACTTCCCCCGCCGCGACGTCGAGCACGCCATGGTGCCGCGCGTCCGGGTCGGGTTCGTGGCCCACACCGCCAGCGTCGCGGAGGTGCGCGCCAAGATGGCCACCGGCCACACCCGCTACCCCGTGCTGGACCGCAACGACAACGTGCTGGGCATCGTGCAGCTGGTCGACGTCCTCGACGAGCCCGCGCGCTCGACCCGACCCGTCACCGCCATCGCCCGCGACGCGCTGTTCCTCCCCACCTTCATGCCGCTGCCCGACGCGCAGCAGCAGCTCCGCGACTACGGCCAGGACCTGGCCTGCGTGCTCGACGAGTACGGCACGTTCGTCGGCATCGTGACCCTGGAGGACCTCGTCGAGGAGATCGTCGGCGAGCTCGTCGACGAACACGACGCCCTCGAGGCTCCAGGGGAGGACCGCTGGGTGATGCCCGGAGACACCCCCGTCGACGAGGTCGAGCGGCGGATCAACCACAAGCTCCCCGACGGCGACTTCGAGACCCTCTCGGGGCTGCTGATCCACGAGGTCGGCGACCTGCCCGCCGAGGGCGACGTCATCGAGCTCACGCTCGAGCCGACCCTCGGGGAGCGCGTCCTGCACGCCGAGGCCCGCGTCGTCCGGTTCGAGATCCTCGCGATCGAGCGCCACGTTCCGGCCCGCGTCCGGGTCCAGTTCGACGAGGAGGGCGACGCATGATCCTCCTCGCCATGAGCGGCTGGGCCACCGCGGGCTGGACCGCCCTGATCATCGTGCTCAGCGCCTACTTCGTCGCCGCGGAGTTCGCCCTGATGGCGGCCAAGCCGCACCGCCTCGAGGAGGCCGCGGGGACCGCAGCCGGCCGGGCGGCCGTCAAGAACTCCCACGAGCTGACGCTGGTGCTCGCCGGGTCGCAGCTGGGCATCACCGTCTGCACGCTGGCGCTCGGCGCCATCACGAAGCCCGCGGTGCACCACGCGCTGGTGCCGCTGCTGGAGCGCGGGCTGCCGCCGGTGGCCGCCGACGCCGCCGCCTTCGTCCTCGCGCTGATCCTCGTCACGTTCCTGCACCTGGTTGTGGGCGAGATGGCGCCCAAGTCCTGGGCCATCGCCCACCCCGAGCAGAGCTCGCTGCTGTTGGCGATCCCCCTGCGCGCCTACATGTGGGTGACGCGCCCGGTCCTCCGGGCCATGAACTCGGCCGCCAACTGGCTGGTGCGTCGCGCGGGCGCCGAGCCCAGGGACGAGCTGACCCAGGGGCAGGACGCGGCCGGGCTGCGGCACCTGGTGGAGCACTCCGCCAACGTCGGCGCGCTGGAGGCCTCCTACCGCGGCTCGCTGGCGTCGTTCCTGACCCTGCGCGAGACCACCGTCGCGGAACTCCTCCCGGACGGACAGCAGCTGGCGGCTGTGCCCCTCAACGCGACCATGCACGACGTCCAGGAGGTCACCCGCGGCAGCAGGCACCTGAGGGTGCTCGTCCGCGACGGCGCCCGCACCGTCGGCGTCGTCCACGTGCGCGACACGCTGCTCGAGCCCGATCTCACCCGTCCGGCCCTCGACCTGGCGCGCGATCCCGTGCGGCTTCCGGCCGACACGGGCGTCGCGGCCGGCATGGCCATCATCCGCCGCGAGCGCACCCAGCTGGCGATCGTCGTCGACGGCGACCGCGAGCTCGGCGTCCTCACCTTCGAGGACGTTCTCCCCGGCCTGATGCCCTCCGCGCTGCTCCGCGACGAGGGTGTTGCCGCCTGATCTGACGAAAAAGTGCGGCGGGATGGACATTCCGGCCCCAGAAGGGGGGAAACGTCCATCCCGCCGCACTTTTCCGTCAGCCTTTCGACGCACGCCGCGTCGCTGCGCTCCTTAGGCGTGGCTCAAGGAGCGTCGATCACGACTTCGCGGCGGCCGCCCGGCGCTTGTTCCAGACGTCGAACGCGACCGCGAGCAGCAGCACGAGGCCCTTGACGATCTGCTGGGTCGGGACCTGGACGCCCTGGAGCTGCATGCCGTTCGACATGACCGCCATGACCAGGCCGCCGATCATCGCGCCCGCGACGGTGCCGACGCCGCCGGTCACGGCCGCGCCGCCGATGAAGCAGGCCGCGATCGCGTCCAGCTCGAACATGTTGCCCGCGCTCGGCTGCGCGCCGTTGCTGCGCGACGAGAACACGACGCCGGCGATGCCCGCGAGCAGGCCCATGTGGACATACACCCAGAAGATGGTCCGCTTGACCTTCACGCCCGAGAGGAGCGCCGCGTTCAGGTTGCCGCCGATCGCGTAGACGTGACGGCCGTAGATGGTGTTCTTCGACACGAACGAGTACGCGAGGATCAGGAACGCGAGGATGATCAGCACGATCGGGAATCCGCGCGCGGTCGAGAGCTTCCACGCGAAGTACATGATCACGGCCGCGACCAGCACGATCTTGGCGATGAAAAGCCCCATGGACTCGACGGCCTGCTCGTAGCGGATCTTCGCGGACCGCGAGCGCCACTGCGAGTACGCGTAGCCGACGGCCGCGAAGGCCCCGATCACGACGGTGAACACGTCGAAGCCGTACCCGCCGAAGAGCCCGTTCAGGAAGCCGCTGGCGATCCTCTGAAACTCAGGAGGCATGGGGGACAGCGACACGGAGTTCAGCACCCGGAACGTCATGCCGCGGAAAAGCAGCATGCCCGACAGCGTGACGATGAAGCCCGGGATGCCGACGTAGGCGACCCACAGGCCGTGCCAGGCGCCGATGGCCAGACCCGTCGCGATACCCGCCAGCACGCCGACCCACCACGGCATGCCGTTCTTGATGACCAGCGTCGCCGCGACCGCGCCGACGAGGGCCACGACGGAGCCGACCGAGAGGTCGATGTGGCCGACGACGATGACGAACAGCATGCCGATCGCCAGGATCAGGATGTAGGAGTACTGCAACACCAGGTTAGAGATGTTGCCGGGATCGAGCAGCTTGCCGTTGGTCCACACGGCGAAGACCGCCACGATCAGGACGAAGGCGACGAGGATGCCGCCCTGCCGCAGGTTCCTCGAGAACATGTCTCGGATCGCGGTCATCAGGCGACCTCTTTCTCTTGCGTCATGAGGGCCATGAGGCTCTCCTGGGTGGCCTCTCCGCGGGGGAGCTGGCCGGTGATGCGGCCGAAGGCCAGGGTGAAGATGCGGTCGCAGATGCCGAGCAGCTCCGGCAGCTCCGACGAGATGACGACCACGGCCTTGCCCGCGTCGGCGAGCTCGTTGATGATGCCGTAGATCTCGAACTTGGCGCCGACGTCGATGCCGCGCGTGGGTTCGTCGAGGATGAGGACCTCAGGTTCGGTCATCATCCACTTGGAGAGCACGACCTTCTGCTGATTGCCGCCGGACAGCTGCCCGACGACCGTCATCACGGTCGGCGTCTTGATCCGCATCGCCTTGCGGTAGTGCTCGGCGACCTTGATCTCCTCGTTGGAGTTCACGACGCCGCGGCTCGCGATCTTGCCGAGCGACGCCGCCGAGATGTTGCGGCGGATGTCGTCGATCAGGTTGAGCCCGTAGCGCTTGCGATCCTCGGTGGCATAGGCGAGGCCTGCCTCGATGGCATCGTCGACCGACTTCAGGTCGACCTCCTTGCCCCGCAGGAACAGCTTGCCTGCGGTCTTGCGGCCATAGGCCTGGCCGAACAGGCTCATCGCCAGCTCGGTGCGGCCGGCGCCCATCAGGCCCGCGATGCCGACGATCTCGCCGCGCCTCACGTCGAAGCTGGCGTTGTCGGAGACGATGCGGCCGGGCACCGTCGGGTGCATGACCGTCCAGCCTCGACCCGCATCATCTCCTCGCCGATCTTCGGCTCGTGATCCGGGTAGAGGTTGTTCAGGTCGCGGCCGCGATGATCGTGGTTCGCCGCCGTGCGCGGAAGCCCGAGGTCACGTGGCTTTTCGGTGAGGACACGGCGGAGTAACCCGTCGCCGCGCCTGGGGTCCGCGCTCGCGCGCGGGCCCCAGGGATCCAAGTCGGCTCTCGGCACAGTTGTCCTGCTCCTCGGACCCCCCAGCGCGGCCCGGCGGTGAGCGCCGTCCGGCGCGGACCGACGGCCCTGCTCCGAGGGCAGGCAGGTGACAACGCATTAGCGTGGGGTCCCCACAGCCTTCGCGGTGCTTGTCACTGGGGCTCTGTCTAGCAAAGTCGGGTGCGCCCGACCCTGTTGCTGGACAGAGCCCCAACTTTCTTTCCACGCCGTCGTGCGCCGCGATGGCCTCCAGCGCCTCGCGCTGGTGCCGCCGCCAACGGATCAACATTTGAACTCCACACTGTAAAGAGTCGCACTCTAGATTCCCAGTGTTCCAAGTCTCACCCTGCTATCATGGCTGATAGCAGCTAGGAGGTCTTATGACGACGATCATCGTGCGCGGGCTGGACGAGTCTGTGAAGACCCAGCTCGCCGGCCAAGCCAAGGCGCACGGCCGGTCTATGGAGGCGGAGATTCGGGAGATCCTTACCCGCGCCGCGCGTCGGCCGAACATTGGTCTGGCTCTGATGCGGGCGGCGCAGGAGGCAGGCGGCGTTGAGCTTGATATCCCTGAGCGCTCAGACGTGGCGCGGGCCGTGGACTTCGGATGATCGTCCTCGACACCAATGTCCTTTCGGAGGTTCTCCGTCCGGCCCCCGACCCTACCGTCGTTGCTTGGTTGGGGTCGCTCACTGGCGACGTGGCGATCACGGCCGTGACGCTGGCTGAGTTGCTTGCTGGGGTGCGTCGTCTTCCGGAGGGTCGACGCAAGTCTGTGCTTGCTGCGCATGTCGACGCGGTCCTCCGCGCCTACCGAGACTCGGGGTCCATCCTTGCCTTCGACGAGGCCGCGGCCCCGCACTATGCGGACATCCTCGCGTCGCGGGAGCGCGCGGGCCTGCCGATCAGCACGGCCGATGCGCAGATCGCGGCCATCTGCCGGGCGCGAGCCGCGACCTGCGCGACGAGGAACACCAAGGACTTCGCGCACACCGGCGTCGACCTGGTCGACCCGTGGGCGTCGTGAGCTTACCTAGGGAAGCACTGATCAATCGGGCACCGGCTGCGGCGCACCAGGCGGGCGATCTGAACTCTCAATATCTTCGGTGTTATGTCCAATAGCACCCTCAGATCTTGAGAGCCCAGCTCATCCCGCCTGGCACGTCCTCGCCCGGCACCCCATTGATCAGTACTTCCCTAGGCGCGGCTCGGGTCCTTGACGAACGAGGCGACGACCAGGCCGACGAGCAGCACGGCGACGATGCCGAGGATGCCCCAGTGCTGCGCCGACCCGCCGGTGGTCACCAGCGCGCCGAGGCCGATCGTCAGGCCGAAGAGCGTGGGGGAGAGGAAGCTGACGGCGCGGCCCGTCGTCGCGTAGAGGCCGAACAGCTCGCCGCTCATGCCGTCCGGGATCAGCCGGGCGAGGAACGAGCGGCTCGCCGACTGGGCCGGCCCCACGAAGAGGCACATGAGCAGGCCGAGCGCCCAGAACACGGGGGCGCCGCCGTCGTGGAAGAGGAACACGCCCGTGCCGAGCAACACGAGGCAGGTCAGCGAGAAGACGATGACGGCCTTCGGGCCGACGCGGTCGTCGACCAGCCCGAAGAGCATCGTGGCGACGCCCGCGACCACGTTGGCCGCGACGCCGAAGATGACGACCTCGCCGAACGTGAAGCCGAACGTGCCCTGCGCGAGCACTCCGCCGAAGGTGAAGACGCCGGCGAGGCCGTCGCGGAACAGGGCGGAGGCGGCGAGGAAGAACAGCGTGTTGGGGGAGGTGCGGGCGAGCCGGGCGACCGAGCGGAACAGCTCCCGATAGGAGCCGACGAGGCCGAGGGAGGGGGCGACGACGTCGGGTCGCCGGTCCTTGAGCGCGAGGAAGATCGGGATGGTGAACACAACGGTCCACACGCCGCACAGGATCATGGAGAGGCGCACCTGGTTGGCGTCGAAGCCGGTGCCCATGAGCGCGATGATGACGAGCAGGATGGTGATGCCGCCGAGGTAGCCGAGGCCCCACCCGAGGCCCGAGACCCGGCCCACGTTCGACGGCGTTGACACCTGGTCGATGGCCGCGTAGTAGTTGACGTTGGCGATCTCGGCGACGACGTTGCCGCCGCCCAGCAGGATCGCGCCCAGCAGGAAGTACTCGGGCGCCGGCGCGACGAAGTACATGGCGGCGCAGATCGCCGCCAGCAGCCAGGTCTGCCAGCGCAGGTGGAACATGCGCTTGCCCGTGCGGTCCGAGCCCTGCCCGAGGACGGGCGCGAGGAGCGCGATGAACAGGCCGGCGATTCCGGTCGCCCAGGCCAGCTTCATCGTCACCTCGTCCTTCTCCCCGAAGGCCGAGCTCGTGAGGTAGACGGCGAACACGAAGGTCGTGATGACGGTGGCGAACGGCTGCGTTCCCCAGTCCCAGAAGGCCCACGCGAGGACCTTGCGGGTGGGGGCCTTCGTGGAGGCGAGCGCGCCGTCGGGCGCGGAGGTGGCGGTCACGCGTCGAACCTAATGGTTGCCGGGTCCCCCGTCGAGGTGTACTCCGAAAGCGCGCGTCCGGATTGTGAGTACCAAACAAGAATGTATCGGCCCGCCTGTGGGGGTTGTATGGTGGGGTCCGCAACAGCCCTTGAAACGACGCAAGCCGGCGCCCATGGCGGCCGCCGGAAACCAACGAAAGGTGAACGCATGACCGACAGCGGAGTCCTCAAGTACGGGGATCACGAGCTCGAGCTCCCGGTCGTCAAGGCCACCCAAGGCAACGACGGACTCGACATCTCGAAGCTGCTGGCGACCACCAAGGTCACGACGCTGGACTCGGGCTTCGTCAACACCGCCTCCACCAAGTCCGAGATCACCTTCATCGACGGCGATGAGGGCATCCTGCAGTACCGCGGCTACCCCATCGAGCAGTTGGCAGAGCAGGCCACGTTCATCGAGGTCGCCTACCTGCTGATCTACGGCGAGCTGCCGACGGCGGACCAGCTCGAGGACTTCAACGGCAAGATCGCTCGCCGCATGATGCTCGACGAACGCATGCGCGAGCTGTTCCGCGCCTTCCCGCGCGGCGCTCACCCCATGCAGGTGCTCGCCTCCGGCGTCATCGCGCTCGGCGCGTTCAACCGCGACACGCTCGACCCGCACGACGCCGGCGAGGTCGAGGAGGCCAGCCTCCGCCTGCTCGGCTCGATGCCGACGCTGGCCGCCTACGCGTACAAGTCGTCGATCGGCGCGCCGTTCCTCTACCCGCAGACCAAGCTGGGCTACGTCGAGAACTACCTGCGCCTGTCCTTCGGCACGCCGCAGGAGGAGTACGAGATCGACCCCGCCGTCGTGCGCGCGTTCGAGACCCTCTTCATCCTGCACGCCGACCACGAGCAGAACGCCTCGACGTCGACGGTGCGCCTCGTCGGATCGGCCGACGCCAGCATCTACGCGTCGATCTGCTCGGGCGTCAACGCGCTCGCCGGTCCGCTGCACGGCGGCGCCAACCAGGCCGTGCTCGAGATGCTGCGCGAGATCTCCCGCGAGGGCCTCGACATCAAGGAGTTCGTCAGCCAGGTCAAGGACAAGAAGTCGGGCGTCAAGCTCATGGGCTTCGGGCACCGCGTCTACAAGAACTACGACCCGCGAGCCAAGATCATCAAGGGCCACGCCGACGAGCTGCTGCGCAAGTCGGGCGGCAACAACCACCTCCTCGAGATGGCGCTCGAGCTGGAGGAGGCCGCGCTGAGCGACGAGTACTTCATCGCGCGCAAGCTGTACCCGAACGTCGACTTCTACACCGGCCTGATCTACGAGGCCATGGGCTTCCCGGCGCAGCACTTCACCGCGCTGTTCGCGCTGGGCCGCCTCCCCGGCTGGATCGCGCAGTGGCGCGAGCAGCACGCCGACCCGAACCGCAAGATCGGCCGCCCGCGCCAGATCTACGTCGGCCCGGAGCCGCGCGACTACGTCCCGATCGACCAGCGCTGATCTGACGACAGGCAACGGGCCCAGGCGACTCGCCTGGGCCCGCTTCGTTGCCGCGGGTAGGGTTGCGGGCCGAAGGAGTACCCATGCGCAGCCTTTTCCGGATCATCACGACCGCCCGTGAGCTCTGGCCCCTGTACCTCGGCATCGTCCTCGGCGCCATCGTTACCGCGGCGACGGCGCTGTTGATGCCGTTCGCCATCGCACGCGCGACCGACACCGTCGTAGCGATGGTGGCGGGTACGGGCGGCTCGATCGCGACCCTCGTGTGGCTGGCCACCGCGCTGTTGGCGCTGAGCCTCGCCAACTCGGCGATCAGCAACCTCACCGGCTACTGGGGCGACGTCATGGCCACCCGGCTGCGCGCCATCCTCTCGCGCCGCTACTTCGAGAAGCTGCTGCGGCTGCCGCAGCGGTACTTCGACAACGAGCTGACCGGCACCATCATCTCCAGGCTGAACAGGTCGATCACGTCGATCACCGACTTCCTGAACATGTTCGCCAACAGCTTCTTCCCGACGCTGATCACGCTGGGCGCGGTGCTCGTCATCACGCTGTTCTACTCCCCGTGGCTCGCGCTGTTGCTCGTCGTCATCTACCCGACCTTCATCTGGTTGACCGCGCTGACGTCGAAGAAGTGGCAGGTGTGGGAGCACAGGAAGAACGAGCACTACGACATCGCGGGCGGACGCTTCGCCGAGGTCGTCGGCCAGATGCGCGTCGTGAAGTCCTTCGTGACCGAGCGCAGCGAGCTGAGGGCGTTCGGCGCCCACTTCGACGACGCCGTCGGCCTCACCGCGGAGCAGTCCGCGTACTGGCACCGGATGGACCTGGCCCGCCGCGCCGTCCTCGACGTCGTCTTCTTCGGCGTCTACCTGCTCGTCTTCGTCCAAACCGCGCGCGGCGACTACACCGTCGGCACGATGGTCATGCTGCTGCAGTTGGTCAACATGGCGAAGATGCCCGTGACGTCGATGAGCTATTACCTGGACACCGCCCAGCGCGCGATCGCCGGCAGCCGCGAGTACTTCTCCGCGATGGCCCAGCCCGAGGAGCCTCACAACCCGCTCCTTCCGCAGCAGACCGCCGCCACCATCGCCTGGTCCGACGAGAACCCGGTCATCGACTTCGACCGCGTCAGCTTCGGCTACGGCGACACCACCGACGTCGTGCTGAAGGACGTCTCGTTGGCGATCGACCGCGGCGAGCGGGTCGCGTTCGTCGGCGAGTCCGGCGGTGGCAAGACGACGCTGGTCAACCTGATCATGAAGCTGTACTCGGTGACCGACGGCGTCCTGCGCGTGCATGGGCAGTCCGTCGACGAGGTGCCGACGGAGGCGCTGCGCCGCGAGGTCGGCGTCGTGTTCCAGGACGCGAGCCTGTTCAGCGGGACGATCCGCGAGAACCTCGCCTACGGTCTCGACGGCGTGACCGACGAGCAGCTCGAGGCGGCGGCCACGCGGGCCAACGCGATGGGCTTCGTCGACAAGTTGAAGGACGGCTTCGACACCCAGATCGGGGAGCGGGGCATCAAGCTCTCGGGCGGCCAGAAGCAGCGGCTGGCGGTGGCCCGCGCGCTGCTGAAGGACGCGCCGATCCTCATCCTCGACGAGGCCACCAGCTCGCTGGACACGAAGTCGGAGCGCGCCGTCCAGGCCGGCCTCGACGAGCTGATGGAGGGCCGCACGACGCTGATCGTCGCGCACCGCCTGTCGACCATCTCGTCGGTCGACCGGATCGTCACGCTCCGCGACGGCCGCATCGACGAGGTCGGCTCCCCGGAGGAGCTGGCCACCACGGGTGGCATCTACGCCGAACTGCTCGCCCTCCAGGGCTCGACGGTGAAGGCCGACAAGGCGAAGCTGCTGCGCTACGACATCGTCCGCTGACCGGCGCGTGTCGGCTCAGCGGCTCCAGCGGATGGTCGCGACCTGGAACGGGCGGAGCGCGCGAGGCGCGCATCAGCGAGTAGGTGCCGCCGCCCTCGCGCGGATGCCGGGTGACGTCCCAGCCGTAGGTCTGGGCGTTCGCGATGGCCACGCCGAACCCGGGCTCGGCCACGTGCACCCACCTGTGCGCGTGGACCTCGAACCGGTGCGCGTCCCAGGAGGTGTTCGTGTGGGTCGGGCGGACGAGGTGGCCCATCTCGATCTCGAAGGCCGCGCGGTCGGTGTGCACGTCGACGGGCCAGGCCAGCTTGAGCAGCGAGTCGCGCTCGCGCCAGTCGACGTCGACGCGCACGTGCAGACGCGGGTCGCCGGGCAGGACGGTGAGGGTCTGGGTCGCCGTCGAGGCGCCGAACGCGCGGCGCGCGACGATGCCCGCGCCGCCGTCGGCCTCGACCAGCGAGGTGACCCGGCCGCGGTCGTCGACGGCCAGCCGCAGGAGGCCGTTATCGACGACGAACCCGCCGGTCTCTTTGCGTGCCTCAACCGCTCGCCCCGCCGGACGCGTCGACGAAGTCGACCGCGACCGTGTCGAAGCGCCTGGAGCCCGGTGCGGGGTCTGTACCCCGACGCCGCCCGAGACCGGGCCGGCGTGAGCTGCGGCGAGGGCGGGTACGCCGCCGCGGGGCAGGGGCGAGGCGTTGAACGAGACGACGCCGGGGCCGTCGCCGGCGAGGAGGCGCTGGGCCTCGTCGATCAGGGCGTTCAGCTCGTCGGCGATGCGCGCGAAGCCCTCGCGCACCTCCTCGTAGACCCAGGCGATGCAGGTGCCGGGCAGGATGTCGTGGAACTGGTACAGGCAGACCTGGCGCCAGAGCTCGCCGAAGCGCGCGAGCGGGTACTCCATGAGGCCGCGGACGGCGGCGGTCGCGCACCACAGCTCGGCCTCGCGCAGCAGGTGCTCGCTGCGGCGGTTGCCCGCCTTGACGGCCGCGACCGAGGTGAACGTGCCGCGGTGCGCCTCGAGATACAGCTCGCCGACCCAGACGCTGGGCGACTCGTGCTCGGCCTCCGCGCGGGCGAAGAACTCGGCGGGCGGCTCGATCCGGACCCGCGGCGAACCCTCCAGGTCGGCCGCCCGCGTCGCCTGGGCGAGCATCTCGCGGGTGGGGCCGCCACCCCCTCCCACCAGAACGAGTGGTGCGGGAAGTCGTCGACCTGGTTCCAGGAGATCTTCTGCGTCAGGAACCACTGCGCGCCCGCCAGCTTCGCGAGCTGCGGCAGCGCCCCGGAGTAGCCGAAGGAGTCCGGGAGCCACACCTCCGGGCAGGAGACGCCGAACCGGTCGCGGTAGTACGCGCGGCCGTAGAGCAGCTCGGGGTGGTCCTCCTCGATCCACGCCGCGTGCTGCGCCGCGGGGAAGGCGAAGCGGTGCTCCGGGTGGAGGTCGAGCAGGTTCAGCTGGTTGGCGATGGTGCGGGCCGCCTTGCGCCGCGTCTCGCGCAGCGGCCACAGCCAGGCGGAGTCGATGTGCGCGTGGCCGATCGCCGACAGCGTGTGCGCCGAGGCCGCGGCGGGGCGGGCGAGGACGTCGGCGAGCTGCCGGAGCGTGGTGATGTCGGCGGCAATCTCCCGCACCTCCTGGTTCACGACGACGAGGTCGGCCCGGCGCAGCGCGTACAGCGGCGCGGGGCCTGCCGTCGTCTTCTGGCCGAGCTCCGTCTCGATGAACGCGGGATCGCCGAGCACGACGGGGTTCGCGGCAGCCTCGAGGTAGAACTCGAACCGGCCGTCGGCACCCGCTTCGACGGGGATCCACTGGTTCCTGGGGTTGTGCGCCTTGACGATGCCGCCGTCGGCCCGGAAGACGAGGCCCTCGCACTGGAAGCCGGGGGAGTCGTACTCGCCGCCGAGGTCGATGATCGCCTCGAGCACCTCTCCCCGGAGGCTCTCCGGGACGGTCCCGCGGAAGCGCATCCAGGTCGTCCCCCATGCCGGTCCCCACGGGCCTCCGACCTCGAACGGCTCGTAGTCGAGGACCAGCCCGACGGCGGGAGGGACGGGCTCGCCCTGCCCGACGACGCCGGGCACCGCCCCGATCGCGTCGGACCCGGGCGCGTCGGTCAACGGGGCGACGGCCACCTCCAGCCGGGCGACGACGCTCACCGCGGCGGGGAGGATCTTCTCCGCGAGGTGACGGGTCACTCGCCCGGCGAGGATGGGCGCGTGGTCGTGCATGAGGGTCCTTCCGACGGCGACGGTGCTGTTCGACGATAGGGTGAAGGCTAGTGGCCCGTCGCGACAGGCCACTAGCGGAGCAGTACCAGCCGACTCGTCGTGCGGGTCATTGCGACGTAGCGGTCGACTGCGCCGGTGATGCCCTCGCCCTGGGGGCCGACGATGACCGCCAGGTCGAACTCGAGGCCCTTCGCCAGGTCCGGGGTCAGGATGCGCACGCGGTCTCCCGCGGCCTGGGCACCAGCGAGTGTCCCGGCTCGTGCCGCGTCTACTCTTGTCAGCACCGCGTCGACCATTCGGCGTGAGCGGGTGTCCCCCGGGGCGATCACGCAGGCGATGCCCTCGCGCTGGGACTCGAGCCAGTCGGCGAGGACTGCGCC
>Ga0116180_1003064_pt1 | contig 12822 bp, 9 predicted proteins | sample AD_UKC073_MetaG_FD_89804 | JGI IMG/M metagenome (GOLD analysis project Ga0116180, IMG submission 89804) | Active sludge microbial communities of municipal wastewater-treating anaerobic digesters from USA - AD_UKC073_MetaG | ecosystem: Engineered > Bioreactor > Anaerobic > Digestate | place: USA...
AGGATGCGCGACAGCTCGTCGGCGTCGCTCTCGATGTCGGGCGGCAGGCGCTCCAGCAGCTCGACGGCGAAGGCCTCTTGCGGGTGTCCGCGCAGGGCTTCGCGCAGCGCGCTCCACGGCTGGGGGCCGTGCTCCAGGTGCTGGCCGGTCAGCCAGGTGAACAGCGCGCCCAGGGGCGCGGGCAGGTCGCACAGCAGGTGCTGGTCGCTTTGTGTCAGGCGGTCCCAGGCGCTTGGCTCGGTCAGCACGATCTGCAGGGCACGGCTGGCGCGCGGCGAGGGCGCGCGCCGCGGGGCATGCCGGACGGGCGCTGGTCTTGCAGGGAATTTTGGCTCTCTTGCCTTATGGGGTGCGCGCGAATAGCTATTGCTTTCAGAGCGTTCTGGAGGCGCCCGACGCAAGCCCCAGAGTTGCTCCAGCTCGTGCGTGCCGATCTGCACCTGGGCGGCGATGTCGCCCAGCAGCTGCGCCGCCAGCGCCCCCGCGGGCAGCAACTGCCACAGTGGCCGGGCCCGGGCCGCGAGGCGCGAGCGGCCTTCGGCGGTCTGCAGGTCGCAGTCCTCGGCGGCCGCGTCCAGCAGGAAGCGCGACAGCGGCACGGCGTCGCGCACCGCCTGGGCGAAGGCCTCGGCCCCTTCGGCGCGGACGAAGCTGTCCGGGTCGTGCTCGGGCGGCAGGAACAGGAACTTCACACTGCGGGTGTCGGTGGCCAGGGGCAGGGCGGCTTCCAGCGCCTTGTGCGCGGCGCGCCGGCCGGCGGCGTCGCCGTCGAAGCTGAACACGATCTGGTCGGTGAAGCGAAACAGCTTGTGCACGTGCTCGGGCGTGCAGGCGGTGCCCAGCGTGGCCACCGCGTTGCCAAAACCCTGCTGGGCCAGGGCGACGACGTCCATGTAGCCCTCGACCACCAGCGCATGGCCGTGCTCGCGCAGCGCGGCGCGGGCCTCGAACAGGCCGTACAGCTCGCGGCCCTTGTGGAACACCGGGGTTTCGGGCGAATTGAGGTATTTGGGCTTTTCGTCGCCCAGCACGCGACCGCCAAAACCGATCACCTCGCCTTTGACGTCGCGGATCGGGAACATGATGCGATCGCGAAAGCGGTCGTAGCGCTTGCCCTCGTCGTCTTCCGAGACGATGACCAGGCCGCTGTCGACCAGCAGCGCATCGCCGTAGTTGGGAAACACGCTGGCCAGCGCGCGCCAGCCCTCGGGGGCGTAGCCCAGGCCGAACTGGCGCGCCACCTCGCCCGACAGGCCGCGACGCTTGAGGTAGTCGATGGCACGCGGCGAGGCCTTGAGCTGCTTGCGCCAGGCCTCGGCGGCGCGCGCCAGCACGTCGGTCAGGGTGGCGCGGCGCTCGGTTTCCTGCGCGGCGCGGGCGCGCTCGGCCGGGCTGCGTTCGTCCTCGGGCACCGGCATGCCGTACTGCTGGGCCAGCTCGTGCACCGTCTCGACGAAGCCGGCGCCCGTGTGGTCCATCAGAAAGCCGATGGCGTTGCCGTTCTTGCCGCAGCCGAAGCAGTGGTAGAACTGCTTGGACGGGCTGACGGTGAACGAGGGCGTCTTCTCGCCGTGAAACGGGCACAGGCCGGAGAAGTTGGCGCCCGTCTTCTTCAGCTGCACGTAGCGGCCGACGATCTCGACGATGTCGGCGCGCGCCAGGAGCTCCTGGATGAAATGCTGGGGAATGGCCACGCGGCTATTTTGCCCGGGCCATTGCAGGAGACGTCAGGCGGTCCGGCCCGTCGACACCCGAACGGACGCTGGGCCGCATCGCCGTACTGGGCATCCGCCAGCCACCCGTCAGCCCGCTGGCTATGATCAGGCGCCGAGTCACACCGACACCCAGGAGGCGCGCATGCCCAGCATCTTCGACACCGATCTGCCCCGCAACGAGGCCAACTTCGCGCCGCTCACGCCGCTGGCCTTCATCCAGCGCACGGCCGAGCTGTATCCGGATCGGCTGGCCATCGTGCACGGCGAGTTGCGCCAGAACTGGGGCCAAACCTATGCGCGCTGCCGCCAGCTGGCCAGCAGCCTGCGCCAAAGCGGCATCGGCAAGAACGACACCGTGGCGGTGATGCTGCCCAACACGCCGCCGATGGTGGAGGCGCATTTCGGCGTGCCGATGGCCGGCGCCGTGCTCAACGCCCTGAACACCCGACTCGACCCCGAGGCGGTGGCCTTCATGCTGGACCACGGCGAGGCCAAGGCGGTCATCGTCGATCCCGAGTTCGCGGGCATCATGAAGAAGGCGCTGGCGCTGCGCCAGTCGAAGGCGCCGCTGCTGGTGATCGACGTCGCGGACGCGTTGTACGGCCCGGCCGAGCCCATCGGCAGCATCGGCTACGAGGCCTTCGTGGCGCGGGGGGATGCGGGCTTCGAGTGGCAGTATCCGGGCGACGAATGGGACGCCATTGCCCTGAACTACACCAGCGGCACCACCGGCAACCCCAAGGGCGTGGTCTACCACCACCGCGGCGCGGCCACCAACGCCATCAGCAACATCCTCGAATGGGACATGCCCAAGCACGCGGTCTACCTGTGGACGCTGCCCATGTTCCACTGCAACGGCTGGTGTTTTCCCTGGACGGTGGCGGCGCGCGCCGGCGTCAACGTGTGCCTGCGCCGGGTCGAGGCGCGGGCGATCTTCGACGCCATCCGCCAGCATGGCGTGACGCACTACTGCGGCGCGCCCATCGTGCACGGCCTGCTGGTCAACGCCCCCGACGAGCTGAAGGCCGGCGTGCCCAGTGGCGTGAAATGCATGGTGGCGGGCGCGGCGCCACCGGCCTCGATGATCGAGGGCATGGAGCGGATGGGGTTCGACCTGACCCATGTCTATGGCCTGACCGAGGTCTACGGCCCGGCCACGGTGTGCGCCAAGCACGACGCCTGGCAGCAACTGGACATCGGCGAGCGCGCCGCGCTCAACGCGCGCCAGGGCGTGCGCTACCACCTGCAGCGCGACGCCCGCGTGCTGGATCCCGAAACCATGCAGCCAGTGCCCATGGACGGCGACACCATGGGCGAGATCATGTTCCGCGGCAACATCGCCATGAAGGGCTATCTGAAGAACCCGCAGGCCACGGCCGAGGCCTTTGCCGGCGGCTGGTTTCACAGCGGCGATCTGGCGGTGCAATATCCCGACGGCTACATCAAGATCAAGGACCGCAGCAAGGACATCATCATCTCGGGCGGCGAGAACATCTCCTCCATCGAGGTCGAGGACGTGCTGTACCGCCACCCCGCCGTGCTGGCCGCCGCCGTGGTGGCCAAGCCCGATGCGAAGTGGGGCGAAACCCCCTGCGCCTTCCTGGAGCTCAAGCCCGGCGCCGAGGTGACCGAGGCCGACATCGTGGCGCACTGCAAGCAGCACCTGGCCGGCTTCAAGGTGCCGCGCGCCATCGTGTTCGGCGAGCTGCCCAAGACCAGCACCGGCAAGATCCAGAAGTTCGAGCTGCGCAAGCAGGCCGGCTCGGCCGCGGCGATTGACGTGTGACCAATCCGGGCCGCGGCCAGCTTCCGTCAAGCGCCAGCAGCTCTCCAATTCATAGCAAACCCGGAATTGGCGGAAGCTCGCGCACGCGCGGGGCAGAACCTCGGGCGGCGGCAAGGGGGCAGCGGCTGCTCAGCCGTCCCGCCCTGGCGGCGCCTGGGGTTGCAACGGCGGCGGCACGCCGGGGCGCCCGGCGACGCGGTGGCGAAACAGCGCCGCGCGGCTGAGCAGCACGGTCGTGATCGGCACCGTGATCGACAGCAGGATGATGATCAGCCACACATGCAGCTGCGGCCCCTGGTGCCGAGCTGAAAAGAACAGAATCGACGCCAGGGTGACGCACCAGCTCGACCACACATACACCAGCGCCGGTGGGTGCATGCGCTGGTAGAAGCTGGACAGGCGCACCAGGCCCCAGGCGGCGGCCAGCGTGAACACGCCGCTGGTCAGCAGCAGCGCGGCGATCAGCCATTGCAGCCACAGCGGCAGGGCGTCGGCAGTCATTCGATCACCTCGCCGCGCAGCAGGAATTTGGCCATCGCCGCCGAGCCGACAAAGCCGAACAGGGCGATCAGCAGCGCGGCCTCGAAATACAGGTCGCTGGCGTGGCGGATGCCCAGCACCAGCATGATCAGCATGCCGATGACGTAGATCATGTCCAGCGCCAGCACGCGGTCCTGCGCCGCCGGGCCGCGCAGCACGCGCCACAGGGCGATCAGCATGGCCACGGCGTAGGCGCACAGCGTGAGGGTGATGGCGCCGGTGAGCAGGGGACTCATGACTCGAAGATTTCCTTCAGCGGTTGTTCATAGCGTCGCTTGAAGAAAGCGACGAACTCGGCCTCGTCGGGCGCGTTCCACACGTGCAGCAGCATGGCACTGCTGTCGCGCGCCAGCTCGCACCAGACGGTGCCCGGCACCACCGTGGTGATCATGGTCAGCGAGGCCAGGGCGCTGGGGTCGCGCAGCTCCAGCGGTATGACGACGAAGCGGCTGTTGACCGGGCTGCGGTGGTTGCGCAGCAGCGTCCAGAAGACGTCCAGGCTGGAGGCGATCACGTCATGTCCGACGGTCAGGATCAGCCGCAGCACCGTCCACGGGCGCCGCATGCGCGGCCGCACCGGGCGCAGCGGCGCCAGCAGCGCCGGCGCGGCCACGCCGAACAGCAGCGCCAGCAGCAACTGTCCGAGGCCGAACGGCCGGTTCAGCACCAGCCACATCACGATCAGCGCGGCCGACAGCAGCGGCGCGGGCAGCCAGCGCCTCATCGCCGAAGCCCCGCTTCGCCGGTGGTGTGGGGCGAGGGCAGCGGCCGCGCCGCCATCACGCTGCCGATGTAGTGGCGCGGGTCATGCAGGCCGCGCGCGGTCGCGTTGGCGTAGCGCAGCACGGCATCGGCCTGCCACACCAGCAGGCCGATGAGCAGCAGCAGCAGGCCGATCGGCAGCGTCTCGATGATGCGCAGGCGCGGCACCGGGCGGCCCTGCGGCGCCCAGAAGCAGCGCACCCCGGCGCGCGACATGGCGATGGTGGTCAGCAGCCCGCCCGTCACCAGCAGGGCCAGCAGCAGCCAGGCGGCCAGCGATATCGACGCCTGCGCCCCGAAGCCGGCCGGGTTCAGCAGAGCCGACAGCATCACCACCTTGCCGACGAAGCCGGCCATGGGCGGCAGCCCGGCAAGGGTGAGCGCGCAGACGATGAAGGCCAGCCCGAGGAAGGCCATGGCCGCCGGAATGGCGCGGCCGATCAGCGCCTGCTGGTCGTCATCCAGGTTGACGTCGCGCGTGGGCGCCAGATCGACCGGGAAGGCGAACGCCGTGTCATCCCCGGCCTGGCCGACGTAGACCGGCTGTTCCTCCACGTCGCGCGCGCGGTCGATCAGCTCGACCAGCAGGAAGAACGCCCCCACCGCCAGCGTGGAGCCCATCGCGTAGTACAGCGCGCCGCCGGTCACCGCCGGCTGGCCGAAGCCGATCGCCGCCAGCAGCGTGCCCGACGACACGATGGCGCAGAACGCCGCCATGCGCCCGAGGTGTTGCACGGCGATGACGCCGACCACGCCAAAGCCCAGCGTCAGCATGCCCAGCCCCATCAGCACCGGCCCGCCGAACAGCGCGGAGATGCCGGCGTCCTGCGGGAACAGCAGCGTCCACAGCCGCAGGATGGCGTACACGCCCAGCTTGGTCATGACGGCGAACAGGGCCGCTACCGGCGCCACCGCGCTGGCATAGGCCGCCGGCAACCAGGCGTTGAATGGCCACGCCGCGGCCTTGACCAGGAAGGCGATGGCCAGGATGGCCGCGCCCGCGTGCAACAGGCCGCGATCGTCGTCCGCAATGCGGGGCACCATGAGGGCCATGTCGGCCATGTTCAGCGTGCCCGTGACACCGTAGAGGATGGCCACGCCGATCAGCAACAGGCTGGAGGCCATCAGGTTGATGGCGATGTAGTGCAGACCGGCGCGCACGCGCGGCCAACCCGAGCCATGCAGCAGCAGGCCGTAGGAGGCCGTCAGCATGATCTCGAAGAACACGAACAGGTTGAACACGTCGGCCGTCAGGAAGGCGCCGGCCAGCCCCATCAGCTGCAACTGGTACAGCGGGTGAAAGTGCACGCCCGCCTTGTGCCAGCGCGCGCTGGCATACAGCACGCCCGCCAGCCCCAGCAGGCTGGTCAGCAGCAGCATCATGGCCGACAGGCGGTCGGCCACCAGCACGATGCCGTAGGGCACGGGCCAGTTGCCCGGCAGGTACACACCGACCGATTGCGCCGCGCCGCCGCGCTGCACCTGCACCACCAGCGCGATGGCGATCAGCACGCCCGCGGCGCTGGCCAGCACGTTGAGCACGGCCTTCAGCGGCCGGCGCGTGTCGCCCAGCAGCAGCATGGCGGCCGCCGCCAGCATGGGCAGCAGGACGGGTGCCATCACCAGGTGCGGCATCAGCCCGTCGATCGCGTGGATGACGTTCATGGCCGGCGCGCTCCCGGTTCCCCGCGCTCGAGCGGCCGCGCCGTGTTGTCGTCGATCGCCTCGCCGTCCACGTGGTCGTTGTCGGCCAGACCGCGCGCCGCCATCAGCACCACCAGGAACAGCGCCGAGGTGGCAAAGCCGATGACGATGGCCGTCAGCACCAGCGCCTGCGGCAGCGGGTCGGTGTAGTGCGTCAGGCTGGCGGGCAGGCCCGCCTGCACGATGGGCGGCCTGTCCTCGAACAGGCTGCCCATGGCGAAGATGAACAGGTTGACCGCGTACGACAGCAGCGACAGGCCCATCAGCACCTGGAAGGTGCGCGGCCGCAGCACCAGCCACACGCCGCAGCCGCCCAGCACACCGATGGCGATGGCGATGATCACCTCCATCTCAGCCGGCCTCCGGCAGGGCGGTGGCGTCGCTGCCCGCGCTGTCGCCCGACTGGCGGTGGCCGCGCACCGACTGGTGGGCCAGCGCGGTCAGGATCAGCAGCGTGGCGCCCACCACCACGGCGAACACGCCCAGGTCGAAGAATACGGCGCTCGGCACGTGCACCTGGCCCAGCAGCGGCAGCCACGGGTGGGCGGTGTGCGTGGTCAGCAGCGGGTAGCCCAGCAGCAGCGAACCCAGGCCGGTCAGCGCGGCCAGCAGCAGGCCGGCGGCGATCCAGCGGATCACCTTCAGCTGCAGGTGCGCCTCGACCCACAGCGTGCCGGCCACCACGTATTGCGCGACGAAGGCGATCGCCACCACCAGCCCGGCGACGAAGCCGCCGCCCGGCAGGTTGTGCCCGCGCATCAGCAGGTGCATGGCGATCACCGCCGCCACCGGCAGCAGCAGGCGCACCAGCACGGCCGGCACCAGCATGTAGCCCAGCGCCGTGTCGGGCGCGGTGCGCGGGTTGATCAGGTCGGTGACCAGGTCGGAGACGATGGCGCGCTGCTGCGGCGGCAGCGTGGCCATTTCGCGCGGCGGGCGAAAGCGCCGCAGCAGCGCGTACACGGTGAGCGCGACGATGCCCAGCACGGTGATTTCGCCCAGGGTGTCGAAGGCGCGGAAGTCCACCAGCATCACGTTCACCACGTTGGTGCCGCCGCCCTCGGGCAGGGCGCGGTCGATGAAGAACGGCGCGATGCTTTGCGGGGCTGGCCGCGTCAGCATGGCGTAGGCCAGCGCCGCCATGCCGCTGCCGGCCGCGATGGCCACCAGCAGGTCGCGCAGGCGGCGCGCACGCACCCGCGGGTGCAGGCGCTGCCTCGGCTGTGGCATGCGCTTGGGCAGCCAGCGCAGGCCCAGCAGGAACAGGATGGTGGTCACCGCCTCCACCGTCAGCTGCGTCAGCGCCAGGTCGGGCGCCGAAAGCCACAGGAAGCTCAGGCTCACCACCAGGCCCACCGTGCCCAGCATGACGAGCGCCGCCAGCCGGTGGTATTTGGCCTGGTGCGCCGTGCCCAGGGCGGCCAGCCCGCCCAGCACCCACAGCAGGGCGAAGGCCGCGTTGCCCGGCACGCGCGCGCGCTCGCCCCAGCTGATGCCGGTGGGCCACAGCGCCGCGGCGCCCAGCACGATGGCCGCCAGCACGATCACCAGGATCTGCGGCTGCAGGCGCGTCGTGCTCAGGCGCCTGAGCGCGCCGCGGCTGGCCCGGTCCAGGCCCAGCAGCAGGCGCTGGAACAACAGCTGGCCGTCCAGCCAGGCCGGCAGCGCCATGGCCCCTGCGCGGCTGGCGGTCAGCCGGCGACGGCCCCACAGGAACAGCGCCACGCCGCCGGCCAGCGCGATCAGGCTCATCAGCAGCGGCTTGTTGACGCCATGCCAGATCGCCAGGCTGTAGACCGGCATCGCCCCGCCGACCACCGGGCGCGCCGCCAGCTCCAGCGCGGCGCCGATGGCCCATTGCGGCAGCACGCCCACCAGCAGGCACGCCAGCACCAGCACCTCGATCGGCGCGCGCATCCAGCGCGGCGGCTCGTGCGGCCGCAGCGGCAGGTCGCGGGCCGGTGGACCGAGGAACACGCCGACCGCCAGGCGCAGCGAATACACCACCGCGAAGATGCCGGCCAGGGTGGCGACGATGGGCAGGACGACATCCAGCACCGGGTTGCGGCCCAGGTGCACGGTTTCGGCGAAGAACATCTCCTTGGACAGAAAGCCGTTCATCAGCGGCACGCCCGCCATGGCGGCGCTGGCCACGAAAGCCAGCGTGCCGGTGATCGGCATGGCCTGCCACAGGCCAGACAGGCGGCGCAGATCGCGCGTGCCGGTTTCGTGGTCGATGATGCCGGCGGCCATGAACAGCGAGGCCTTGAAGGTCGCGTGGTTCATGATGTGGAACACCGCCGCCACCGCCGCCAGCTCGCTGCCCAGGCCCAGCAGCAGGGTGATCAGTCCCAGGTGGCTGATGGTGGAATAGGCCAGCAGGCCCTTCAGGTCGGTCTGGAACATCGCCAGGAAGGCGCCCAGCAGCAGGGTGAGCAGACCGGTGCCGGCGACGATCCAGAACCAGGCTTCGCTGCCCGCCAGTGCCGGCCACAGCCGCGCCAGCAGGAACACGCCGGCCTTGACCATGGTGGCCGAGTGCAGGTAGGCCGACACCGGCGTGGGCGCCGCCATGGCGCGCGGCAACCAGAAGTGAAACGGGAACTGCGCGCTCTTGGTGAGGGCGCCCAGCAGCACCAGCAGCAGCATCGGCGTGTACAGCCGGTGCGCGCGGATGCGCTCGCCCGCGTCCAGGATGGCGTCGAGCTGGTAGCTGCCGGCGATGTGGCCCAGCAGCAGCACGCCGGCCAGCAGCGCCAGGCCGCCGGCACCGGTGACGGTGAGCGCCATGCGCGCGCCGCGCCGGGCGTCCTTGCGGTGGTGCCAGTAGCCGATCAGCAGGAAGGAAAACAGGCTGGTCAGCTCCCAGAAGAACACCAGCTGCACCACGTTGCCCGACAGCACCACGCCCAGCATGGCCCCCATGAAGGCGAGGAAGAACGAGAAGAAGCGCGGCACCGGGTCGTCGCGGCTCATGTAGTAGCGCGCGTACAGGGCCACCAGGGTGCCGATGCCGGTCACCAGCAGGGCGAACATCCAGGCAAAGCCGTCCATGCGCACCGAGAAGTCGATGCCGGCCGAGGGCAGCCAGCGCAGCTCCTGGCGCAGCACGGCGCCGCCCTGCAGCAGCGGGTAGCGCGTGGCCACCCAGGCCAGCGCCGCCGCGCCCACCAGCGCCGCCCAGGCCGCCGCCGCGTTGCGCGCGTGCGTGGGCAGCAGCGCCGCCACCAGGCTGCCCGCGAACGGGAGCAAGAGCAGGTAGACGAGGTCCATCGGGTGGGCGGGTGGTCGGCTTGGCAGTGGATGCGTGGAGCGTATCTTGAATATACCAGTGTGATTCATGACCGCGGCGCTTGCCGGACGTGCGCGAGCAGCTATCAAAACCGTAGTGTTCGCGTGCTGTCCGGCGCCGCGTCACAATGCGCGCATGCGCATGCTGCTGGTCGAAGATGACGCCATGATCGGCGAGGTGGTGCTGGACGCGCTGCGCGCCGAGCACCATGCGGTCGACTGGGTGCGCGACGGCGAGATGGCGCTCACGGCGCTGGCCACCGCGCCCTACGACCTGCTGCTGCTCGACCTGGGCCTGCCGCGCAAGGACGGCCTGGCGGTGCTGCGCAGCCTGCGCGCGCGCGGGCAGCGCCTGCCGGTGCTGATCGCCACCGCGCGCGACGCCGTGGCCGACCGCGTGGCCGGGCTGGACGCCGGGGCCGACGATTACATCGTCAAGCCCTACGACCTGGACGAGCTGCTGGCGCGCATCCGGGCGCTGCGCCGGCGCGCCGACGGCCGCGCCGAGCCGGCGTATGAATGGGGCGATGTGCGCATCGTGCCGGCCACGCGCGAAGTGACGCTGCGCGGCCAGCCGGTGGCGCTGTCGGCGCGCGAATGGGCCGTGCTGGAGCCGCTGCTGGCCCGGCCAGGGCGGGTGCTGTCGCGCCAGCAGCTGGAGGACAAGCTGTACTCCTGGCGCGACGACATCAGCAGCAACGCGGTGGAGGTCTACATCCACGGCGTGCGCAAGAAGCTGGGCGTCGGCCTGATCGAGAACGTGCGCGGCCTGGGCTACCTGGTGCCCGCGGCGCCGCCGCGCGGGGAGGGCGTGTGATCAGTCCTGAATTGATAGCTGCTTTCTCAGACCCGGCAAGCGTCGGAGGCCGAAATGCCTTGAAAAACCCGAAAGGCCGAACCGCCGGACGCGAAGGACGCGAAACAGACGCGAAAGACGCGAAAGGAAAACCAGGTTCATTGCTCCGGGTTTTGAAATTTTCGCGTTCTTCGCGAGACCTTCGTGTCCTTCGCTTGCGGCTCCTCAGCGCTTGTCAACCTTCGGCCGACACATCCGTCTGATGGCACGGACCGATCCAGCCACCCCCTCGCTGCGCGCCCGCCTGACCGCGCTGTTGCTGCTGGCCGTGCTGGCCACGGCGCTGGTGCAGGCGGTGATCACCTGGCGCAGCGCGCTGGCCGAGACCGAGGCGGTGTTCGACGCCCAGATGGAGCGCATCGCCCTGTCGCTCACCGGCGGGCTGGCCGCCAGCGTGCTGGGCGACGACGCGCTGGCGGCCACGCGCGGCGCCGAGGAGCTGATCATCCAGATCTGGCGCGCCGACGGCAGCATGCTGTACCGCTCGCCCTCGGCGCGGCTGCTGCCGCCGCAGGCGGTGATCGGCTTTTCCAGCGTGCACGCCGGCGGCGAGGACTGGCGCGTCTACGCGCTGCAAACGCCCAGCCAGGTGATCCAGATCGCCCAGGCCGAGCGCGCGCGCCGGCGCATGGCCGGCCAGTTGGCGCTGCGCGCGGTGCTGCCGGTGGCGCTGCTGGCGCCGGTGCTGATGCTCATCGTGTGGTGGGTGGTGGGCCACGCGCTGGCGCCCGTGCAGCGGCTGCGCCGCCAGCTGGCCGCGCGTGGTGCCGCCGACCTGGCGCCGCTGCCCACCGAGGACCTGCCGGCCGAGGTGCAGCCGCTGGTGGCCGAGATGAACGCGCTGCTGGCGCGCCTGTCGGCGGCCTGGCAGCAACTGGCCGACTTCACCGCCGACGCCGCGCACGAGCTGCGCTCGCCACTGGCCGCGCTGCGCCTGCAGGTGCAAAGCCTGCAGCGCGCGGGCAGCGACGAGGCGCGCGCCGTCGCCAGCGGCCGCCTGCTGGCCGGCGTGGACCGCGCCACGCGGCTGGTCGAGCAGCTGCTGGCGCTGGCGCGTCACGACGCTGATACCCGCGTCGCCGCCGTGGCGGTCGACCTGGCGGCGCTGGCGCGCCAGGCGGTGCTGGGCGGTGCGGCCGAGGCGCAGGCGCGCGGCATCCGGCTTGAGGAAGCAGGCGATGCCCCGGTGCGGGTGCACGGCCAGCCCGACGCCCTGGCCGTGCTGCTGCGCAACCTGCTGGACAACGCGCTGCGCCACACCCCCGAAGGCGGCACGGTGCGCGTGCAGGCCGGGCAGGGAGCCGACGGCGGCGCCGAGCTGGCGGTGGAAGACAGCGGCCCCGGCATCCCGCCGGCCGAGCGCCAGCGCGTGCTGGACCGCTTCTACCGCGTGCCGGGGGCGCCCGGCCACGGCAGCGGCCTGGGCCTGGCCATCGCGCAGGCGGTGGCGCGCCGCCATGGCGCGCAGCTGCGGGTGCAGGACTCGCCCGGGCTGGGCGGGGCGCGCCTGGTGGTGGCGTGGCCGGCAGCCTCGCACCCTCCGGTTTGATGGATGAATCGGCCGACAGCGCTTGGCTGGCAAGCGCCAGCAGCTATCAAATTGGTATCTTGCTGGTTTAAGTCCGGTCTAATTGTCGGCCTGCACAGTTCAGCCCATGGCTCCGTGGACGGAGCATGACCTGAAAGGAACTGTGATGAACCGCTTGCACTTCAAATCCACCCACCTGGTGGCGGCGCTGCTGACGGCTGGCCTGATCGGCGGCGTGGGCGTGAGCGCCGTGCGCGACATGGCCGTGGCCCACGCGCAACCCACCGTGGTGGCCCAGGCGGTGGCGCCGGCCACCGTGACCACCCCCGACTTCGCCAGCATTGCCGCGCGCCAGGGCGCGGCCGTCGTCAACATCAGCACCAGCGGCGTGCAGCAGACCGCCGACGAGGGCGACGATGCCGGCGCCGGCGCGCCGATGGAGCCGTCGATGCAGGACTTCCTGCGCCGCTTCGGCCTGCCGCCGGGCGCCTTTCAGTTCGCGCCGCGCGGCGGCCCGGGTGCCGGCGCGCCGGTGCGCGGCGAGGGCTCGGGCTTCATCGTCAGCCCCGACGGGCTGATCCTGACCAACGCCCACGTGGTGCGCGGCGCCAAGGCCGTCACCGTCAAGCTGACCGACCGG
>Ga0116180_1003065_pt1 | contig 12818 bp, 10 predicted proteins | sample AD_UKC073_MetaG_FD_89804 | JGI IMG/M metagenome (GOLD analysis project Ga0116180, IMG submission 89804) | Active sludge microbial communities of municipal wastewater-treating anaerobic digesters from USA - AD_UKC073_MetaG | ecosystem: Engineered > Bioreactor > Anaerobic > Digestate | place: USA...
ACGGCACCAGGTTCAGGTAGCTTTCCAGGATCTGGTCCTTGCGCCAGCGGGTCTCCAGCTGCGTGGCGGTCACGGCCTGGCCGAGCTTCTGCGCCACGCTGCGTCCGCCCGGACCGGCGCGCCAGTCGCTGTCCAGCAGCCCGGCCAGTTGCATGGTCAGCGTGGACGCGCCCCGGGTGCGGGTGTTCCACAGGTTGCCCCAGGCCGCGCTGGACACGGCCCGCCAGTCCACCCCGCTGTGTTCGTAAAACCGGCGGTCCTCGCTGAGCACCAGCGCCGTGCGCAGGGCGGGCGACACATCCGCCAGCGCCACCCACTGGCCCCGGCGGACGCTGGCGTCGGTGCGTTGCCGCTGGAGGATTTCGCCGTGCCGGTCGAGGATCAGCGTGTCGGAGGGGCGGAAATCGGCTTTTACTTCATTGAATGAAGGCATTCCCAGCGCAGAATGGTCGTAGCCTGCTATCAAGAGCAGAGCGGCTAACGTGCGCAGGGCGTGCGGCTTCACTTCGCCGCCTCGACCTTCACCCGCGCATTCGGCGCCTCGCCGAACATCTCGGGCGCGTACATCGCTTCCACCCGGGTCGGGGGCAGGGCGAAGTCACCGACGTTGTTCAGGCGGATGGCGTTCAGGGCAATGGCCATGTTGTCGGTTGGATCCACGAGGGTGAGGTTTTCACAGCTTTTTTACAGGGTCTCGTTTTACTCTGAAATCCCATAGGAATCATGGTGTTGGACAGTTTGGCAGCACTTCACCTCCCTGCCGCCGATGAATGACCAAGGAGCGGCCCAGAGAAATTGTTTTTCATCAAACTTTTCGGCCGCACCGACACACCCTGTCGGGTCGATCCTCTACAGTTCACATCAACCCCAAGAATCGACCGTCCTCCCATGCCCTCCCGCAACGCAGCCGCAACCGATCACAAACGCGAAAAGCTCGCCCGGCGTCTGGCCCAGATTCTGGCCCGTCTGCATCAGGGTGACGTCATCGACAAACACCAGTTGGCGGAGAGCTTCGCTGTGGACGTGCGAACCATTGAGCGCGACCTCGGCCAGCGATTGAACGGCATTGTCGAACGCACCCGAGACGGGGGCTGGCAATTGGTGCAGACCGCCCGCAGTACCATCCCGGCGAGTCATCTGCACGGGTATGCCCGGCTGGCAGGCACGGAACACCTGTTCCCCGATCCCAGCCTGTCATACCTGCTGGCGCAAATTGAAGCGCCGCAGGCCCAGCGCCCGACCCTGGTGCAGCCCACGCCCCACGAAGACTTGCGTCCCCAAAGCCAACTGTTTGCGCGGCTGCAAGGCGCGATCGAGCGGCACCAGGAGTGCGGCTTCAATTACAACGGGAAGCGACGCATCGCGCGGCCTTACCGCCTGATCCATAGAAGTGGCGTGTGGTATCTCGCCGCCGAGGAAGAGGCGCGACTCAAGAATTTCAGTGTGGCGCTGATTGAAGGCCTTCAGGTGGATGAGGCCCGACGATTCACCCCGAAGCCCGCGCATCTGGCGTACATCGAGGCCAAGGACGATGTCTGGTTCACCGAGAACGCCACCGAAGTGCTGCTGCGCGTGTCGTCCGTCATCGCCCATTACTTCACCCGCCGGGCGTTGCTGCCGCAGCAACAACAGCGGGCGGATGCGGACGGCTCCCTGCTGGTCACCACCCGCATCAACCACATCAACCAACTGCTGCCCGTAGTTCGCTACTGGCTGCCGAACGTCCGAATCCTGCAACCGCTTGCATGGCACGAGCAGTTGGGGGAGGAATTGCGGCAGACGCTCGAGCGGTGGGGCAACTGATCATATTTTCACCACATTCACCCTATGACAACGACTCAAACCATCGCATTGAATGCGGGCAACATCCTTTCTGAAATGACCAGCCAGCTGGCATTGCAGGTTGGTGTGCCGTTGGCGCGACCCGCCTCGCAGGTCCGCCTGTTCCGACTGGACGAAATCAATGACGAAAGACACCAGGCGTACCGGCAGGCGCTTGCAAACGTCTATGCAAGCATGGACTCGGAACAACCGGTACGCCTGCTGTATCTCCTTGAAGGCGGGCCAACTGGCGTCAACCTGTACTTCGGTGTGGTGGCTGAGCCAGCAAATGACAATTTGCTGCACGGTGCCATGCAAAACCTGCGCAGCGCCCTCGAAGGTCAGCTTCCTGGAGTCAATTTCGGCGATGAAGTCACTCTGGATGCAAGAACGGCCTTGGTGGACCGCCTTTGCCGATCTCCCAAGAAAGGTGTGCTGCTGGGTACGCCCACCGGTCAGGCGCAGGAGCAGACCAATGACGAGTTGAACTTTCAGGACATGGATCGATTGGTGCGAGCCCTTCAGTCGGGAAACGGCGGCGCCACCGACGCGTGGCAACTCGCCGTTGTCAGCCGGCCGTTGTCCCGCCGGGAGATCCACCAACTGCTTGACGCTGCCTACGGCCTATCCTCCCTGTTGGCACACCAAGTCAACACCAGCATTCAGCTTGGTGACAACAGCAGCCACCAGACTGGCACCTCCAGCGGCTTGAGCGAATCCCGGGGCAGCAACAGCAGCACGACCAAGACCAAGGGGGATAACAAGAGTGTCACCACAGGCATCAACGTCAGCGACTCCGAAGGCGAGAGCACCACGGATACACGTGGAAAGAGCCAGGGTGGTTCGGAAGGAAAGAATTCAAGTCGGTCGTCTGACCAGAAATCCTCGGGAAGCTCTAAGGACCAGAACTGGAACAACTCAACGTCCCGCACCACCGGTACCACTACTTCGCGCACGACGGGCACCTCGGACTCTAGGGCACTTGGCACCAACACCAGCGACAGCCGCACCGAAGGTCTGTCCCTTACGCAGGCCACCAATGAAGGCACCAGCCAATCCGACACTACCGGCCAATCGCTGAATGTATCGAAGGAAATCACCGACAAGCGAGCCCAGCACCTGGTCGACTATTTGGACAAGCAGCTCATCACCCGCCTGCAAAAAGGTCTGACCAAAGGCTTGTTCCACAGTGCCGTGTACCTGACCGCTGAAAACCAAGCCCTTTACCACCGACTCAAGAACACCGTGCGCGCCACGTTTCAGGGCAGCGAGACCACGCTGTGCCCGCTGGAAGTGCATGACCTGCACACCTCGGCAGATTCGCCAGGTCTCCTTCTGCGTCTTCCCGTACTTCAGGGCGACTCCTCGCCAGAAGCACTGCTGTTTCACAGCCTGTTGAAGGGGCCAGACAACAGCTTGGGCACCCTGATGACGGCGGACGAACTCGCCATCGTCGCCAGCCTGCCTCAGCACGAAGTACCAGGCATTCGTCGGCGCCGGACGGTCGAATTCATCGTTGATCTGCCCGACCCGAAGGAGGAAATGACGCTTGAACTGGGCACTATCATTGACAGGGGACGACGCAATCCCAAGAACCCGGTGCGCTTGATTCGTAAGGACCTGAACAAGCACGTGTTCATCACCGGCGTGACAGGTGCCGGCAAGACGACCACCTGCCTAAACCTGCTGCTGGAGTCCAAGCTGCCATTTCTCGTCATCGAACCGGCCAAGACCGAATACCGGGAACTTGCCACGCGCCTGGAGCAGGTTGACTACTACCGGCCCAATGGCGACGAGCACCAGAGCCTGCGCATCAACCCTTTCGCCTTGGTGCGCCCCAGCCAGCGCATCAAGAGCCACGCCGGTTTTCTGAAGAACGTCTTTGCCGCGATCTTTCCAATGGAAGCGTCCATGCCGATGTTGGTGGAAGCCGCCATTCTGGCCGCCTACGAAGACAAGGGCTGGGATGTGGACGACGACCTGTTCCTGCCGGGTGGCGACCCGTTCAAACCGCTCACGGGTGCTTGGCCGACCATGAGCGACATGATTCGCCAGCTGGACCGGCTCATTCCCACCTTTGGATTCGGCCCGGAATTCGAAGAGAAATACCGCGGCTCGCTCGTTTCGCGCCTGCGCAGCCTGACCGACGGCACCCTGGGCCAGGTGCTGGATGTGCGGCAGTCCCTGTCTTTCGACGAACTGCTCGACCGAACGGTCGTCATCGAGTTGGAGGAGTTGCAAGGCGGCGAGGAAAAGGCCTTGCTCATGGCACTGTTGCTGGGCGGCATCAACGAGGCCATCCGTGCCCGTCATGCGCGGCAACCCGACTTTCGCCACCTCACCCTCATTGAAGAAGCGCACCGCCTGCTAGCCCGCCCGGAGCCGGGTGACAAGGCTGCAGCGATGGCCGTGCAAGCGTTTGCCGACATGCTGGCTGAAGTGCGCCAGTATGGTGAAGGGCTCATCATTGCCGACCAGATACCGGCCAAGCTGATCCCCGATGTCATCAAGAATACCCACACCAAGATCGTGCACCGACTGTTCGCCGAGGACGACCGTCGGGCCATGGGCGAAGCCATGATGATGGACGACGAACAGCGCGACTACTTGCCCAACCTGGGCAATGGTGAGGCTGTGGTCTTCTGCGGTGGCTGGCATGGCGCGGCCCACGCGGCCATCCGCAGCGACTACGCGCAGACGGGCAATAGACCGGCGCTGGACCTTTCCGCTCGCGGCGCCCGACAGCTCTGGCGCGAACGCGCGCGCTACTACCCGACGTTCTGCAGCCAGGGCTGGCTATGTGTCCATGAAAATGACCACGTGCGCTTTGCCGACTTTGTGCGGGACACCCGACAGGCGCAGAAGCAACTGCTGCGTGTCGTATCGAACTCACCCTTCAAGGTAGCCGCGTTTGACGTCGTGAAGAAATGGCAAACCACGTGGAATCCACTTTCCCAAGAACGTTTGTCGGCCTCTTGGTTGGCTTTGCTGCTGGACGCCAGCCATCGGCCTCACGCGAATGTGAAGAACGCAACACCTTTGGCACCAAGCGAATTTCTGGTTCGCGTGACCGACGACTTGATGGTCATTCTGGAAAAGAGTTCCAACTTGGAGGAGTGGGACCGCTACAGGGGCGAACCTCGAGCCAAAGACCTGCAGGAACATCTGGATCATCTGTCCAGGTTCAAGAGCCTCTAATTGACCAAGGCACCTCAGTCGGCGTCTGTTCAAACCCCCAACGTTCACCCCCTCCACCCGATCTTTCTGAATATCAACAGCAGGAGCAATCACCATGAGTATCTGGTCCAGTATCGGAAACGCCATTTCCAGTGCCTTCACTTCCGTGTGCGAATCCGTGAGCAAGATTGGCAGTTCGGTTGCCGCCTTTGCGAACGACATCAAACCGACGCTGGGCCCTCTGCTGGCGACTCTCGCCCAGGTGGTGCCCCACCCCGTCGTCAAAGCGCTGGCCACTTTTGCCAATGCGTTGCTGCATGTTCTTGCCATCTTCAAGCCGGACGAAACGGTGGACGACATGGGCGAGCGTGCGATGCAGGCCGCGGAAGACGGCATCACCCCCGACAAGTTCGAGAATTTCGACGAATACATGGCGGAATTGCGCAGTTTCGAACTGGACCCGGAGGTCGCAGAAAAGCGTAGCAAGGTGGAGAAAATAACGGCGGGCCTGGGCATCGCCACTGCAGGCATCGAAGACAAGTTCAACCTGGCAACGGGCAGCTTGAACCATCTCTGGCTGCTGCCCGTCTCCAACAGCGAGTACTTCACGCCGGATCGTGTCAAGAGCCTGCTAGAAAATGGCAAGCTGATTGGGGACATCAGCGCCTACCTTGAAAAGCGCATGAGTGGCGAGGAAGCCAGCGCATTCCGGAAAAACTTCGAGTTCACCCCAGATGGCAGACCCATGAATGAAGGTGAACTGGGCAAGCTTTACGACGCGCTTGACAGCTCCCGCGCCGAATGGGCCAAGCTGCAGCAAGAGCTCAAGACTGGGGATTGACGTGAAAAAACCACCCAAGAGCCTTGCCGACCCGAACCAGAAACCGGCGCAAGCGGTGCACCAGGCGCCCGGCTCACCGGCCAATCTTGCGGGGCATCACCTGATTTTGGTGCTTCATGGTAAAGAGCTTTCTGCATGGCAAGCGGATCCAGCGGGCAAACCCAAGTCATTGCCGATCAAGGACGAAGCACGATTGTCCGTACCCAGCCTGGAGAAACTGGAAAGCGCCTTGGCCGATATCGCCGAACGACTGCGCGGTGACGGGGTGGTCGTGGCTCACACCCACTGGATCGCTGACGCGGCTGGGCGGGCATGGTGCGCGGCTTGTGCCACCCAACCCGAGCATGCCCTCAACTGGCAACTTTTCGGCTGGGAATGGCTGGCCGAGCGCTTCGGATGGGGCAACGCCCGGCCCCGCGATGTGGCCGAGTCATTCACCCGCCAAGTGTTGCCCTGGCTGATCGGCGCAGACGACGCGGCGCAACGCCAGCACCTGAAACAGGCGCGTGAAAACGAACATCTGAGCGAAGCCGACCGCCTGAAGGCCGAACGCGCCGCCCTTGAGAAAGAAAACCAGCACTTGCGTGACCAGAACGCAGCCCTGCAGCAGGTGGATGCGCAGCGGTTGGTGAGCTTTCTGCCTGCGTTGTTTCCGCGTGTGTTTACCGTGCTCGGCCCTGCGGATATCGCGCTGCTGTGTGGGCGAGTGGAGGCCCCGCACCTGCCAAACCCTTTTCCGGAACCCAGCGAAGAAACTCTGCGCACGCTGCAAAAACGTTTCCGCTCGCTACCGCATGATCAGCAAAGGCAAATCGTCAGCTTTGTGGCGGCCTTGCCGCAAAGACAAAAGATGGAACCCCGACCTGAAATGCGCGAGCGGGTGCAGGAGCTGGAGGGACATTGATCATGGGCGAAGGTGAAAAGAGAGACGGCGAATTAGACAAGGACAGCCGAAAGCGGCTGGAAAAGCTGGAAGCAGAATGGGAAAAACCTCCTGCGCCCCATAGCATTGGCGGGCTCTCGGCGGCAGACCTGCGCCTGCTGCTCGAACACTTCCAGCCGTTGCAGGATCTTATGCGCCGCATCGTTACCGATGTGGGGGAGCGAGTGCCTGTCGCCATGCCGCCCAGACGCGCTGCAACCGCCTTGCCTGCCAGCGTGGCGCCGTGTGCAGAGGGGCTTGATGTCGATTCGAAAGCTGAATCGCCGGGAGAACTGGCGAATACCCATCGGGACCTGGCGCAGGCGCAGTTCGAACGACAGCAGGCGCTAAACCAATGCGGTCAACTGAAGGACGAATGTGAAAAGGCGCTGCAGGACTTATCCGAGTGCAATAACGCGGTGAAGGCTCTCCAGGAAGAAAACAAGAACAAGAAGCAGACCATCAAAAAGCTGGAAAAGCAATTGCAACAAGCCCAGAAGGAACTCCGCGACTGTGAAGCGTCACACCCCAGCACGGCTGAGTTGACCCTGCTGCGTGCCGACCCCGAACTGACTCGGCACATGGGCCTGGCTATCTTGCCAGCCGACGACACCCAGGCATTGATCCAGATGGTCGCCGTGCTGGCCCAGCGCGACAATCTGGAGCGGCTTTGGAGCACGCTCAAAGACCGCTGCGAAGCTGACAAGCGCCCTGTTTCCACCGACGAACTCACGCTGCTGAAAGCTGCCTTGGCCTGGCACAACCACAACTGGCCGACACGGCCCTACAGCCTGATTGAGGCCATGCCGGACAGTGGCTACGACTTTGAGAGGCACCTTCGCAGTCGGCACAACACCAGGGGTGAAACGGTCGCTGCGCTGCGGTTGCCCGGCATTGCCGACGGCGGTGGCCATATCCTTTGCAAAGCTTTGGTGCATACCCGATGACCTCTGGCACCCGGGTCCAGCCGGGCGATTACCGCCAATGGCTCGGCGAGATCAAGAGCCGGTTCCGTCGGGTGACGCGCCCAGCATTGGCCTGCTGCTGTGCAAGAGCAAAGACCAGTTGGTGGCCGAATACGCTTTATCTGCCATTCACAAGCCGCTGGGGCTGGCCAACTACACCTTGTCGCACACCCTGCCCGAAGGGCTGCTGGGCAAGCTGCCCAACATTGAGGCGCTGGAAGAGGAATTTGGCAAAGGCTGGATGGATGGCGAGGCGCCCAAACCATGACGTTCACAACATTTGGGACATTGCTGGCGAATGCACTAGCAGCCAAACGCAAGGATTTGAGCGAAGAGGAGGAGAAGAGACCCATGGCACATGAGAACCTGGCGGTACGCCACGCAGACAATTTGGCGGAATTTGTCGACCGCTTGAACTTGAGCCGCTTTTGGCACATCCTTCCCCCAGGCGCATCCGAACCTGCAAAGGCCGTCGGCCTGTTCGACGTACAAACCGGGCGGCACTTTCCACCAGCGACTGCACTGCGTGCCTTTCTCGACCAGCATCGCTTCGTCCACGTTCGAACCCGGCACGGCAAGAAGAACCTCGCAACACTGCATATCCCACGGCAAAGCGGCGCACGTCTGCTGTGGAACAACGAAGACAGCGATCATGGATATTCGGCTGCCGACGGCAAGATGGAAGCTCAGAAGTTTCGTTGGGCAGGGCTGGACAGCTGGCAGTTGCCCACCAAGGAGATGCTCGAACGTTTCGCGAAAGATGACGCCAATCCTTTCCGGGCGGGCAATAAAAAGCACCGATTGATGAAGACCGATGGCACAGATCAGGCCTATTGGCTTACCGCTGGCGGTGGATGCGATGTGGATGAGGAAAGCTGGGACGTCAGCACTACAAGAGAGGGAAGCATTTTTGCCTGCAGCACCCATTGGACAGATTCAAACGATGCGGATTTGCTTACCGACCTGATCAACCGGGGCTGGCAGCTGACCGCGCCAACTGGCGAAACATTTCCTCCGGATCAAGCAAGCCCGTCGGACGATTCGGCCATTGAGACGTTATTGGCAAACGGGGCAAAGGAGCAACAAACGCTGCGCGCCGTGTCCCAGGATTCCGTCGAGATCAAGCCCGGTAAGTACTGGGCCCACAAGCAACTCCTCGACCTAGATTACACCCCGTGCCGTCTGCCCAGACTCGACACCTCTCAGCTGACTGACCCCGAGAAAGGTTTGTGGGAGCTGTGGGGTGAGACGCCGGAAGCTCTGAAAAATTACAACTACGTCGCTCGCGACCCCGGGCACGATTTGCGGCGCCTTGCGGTAGCCATTGACTTTGGCACCAGCAGCACCGTGGTGGCCATGGACACGCCCAGCGGCGCGCGTGAGCTGCTGCGTATTGGTGTGCGCGACTTTTACGAGCAGGTGCAGGCCAAACATTTTGAAAATCCCACGGTGCTGGAATGCGAGGATTTCCCGGCCTTCAGCAAGGCCTGGACGGCCAATGCCTACCGCCCGGCGCTGGATTGGGACTGGATGCGCGCCGCGCACGAGGCCCAGGCGAGGTTCCGCGATAACCCCGGCGATACCGTAATCTTGTCCAGCATCCTGCCCCGGTTGAAGCAGTGGGCATTGCGCTCGACGGAAAACCGGCGCATGCGCCTGACCGACCAACAAGGGCACGAAATGGAACTTCCGCCCCATGCTGAACGCAACCCGACGCGTGGCCAGCCACTGGCCGTGTCGGCAGGCGATCCGTTTGATCCGGTGGAACTGTACGCCTGGTACCTGGGCATGGCCATCAACTGGCGTGGGCGCGGGCTTTTTCTCAAGTACTACCTGTCGTTCCCGGTCAAGTATCCGAGTGAGGTCAAGGCGCGTGTTCTAGCCAGCTTTCGGCGTGGCTTGCAGCGCAGCCTGCCGGACGCGCTAATTCAGCACCACCCACAGGTGCTCAATGATTTCGAGGTGAACGAACTGGCCAGCGAGCCCGCAGCCTATGCGGCGGCCGCTCTTCCGCACCTCAGCGTGGAGCCGACCGAAGACGGAATCCCCTACGCGGTGTTCGACTTTGGTGGCGGCACGAGTGATTTCGACTACGGCCTGCTGCGCTGGGCAACGCCCGAGGAAGAAGCCCAAGGCTATGAGCGGGTGTATGAACACCTGGCCAGTAGCGGCGACAACTTCCTGGGCGGCGAAAATCTGCTGGAACATCTGGTCTATGAAAGCTTCAAGCACAACTTGGCCGTGTTACGCGAAAAGCGCATCCAGTTCACCCAGCCCATCGATGCGCTACCTTTCGCGGGCAGCGAGGCGTTTCTGGCCTCCACGCAAGCCGCGCAGACGAATGCCGTGATGTTGGCCGCCAATCTCCGCGACTTCATGGAGAAGGAGAAAGCCGAGCTGAATTCACAGATCAAGCTGGATCTGCTAGATGCCAATGGGAACAAGCAGACGTGTGAACTCTCGTTGAATGTCAATGCACTTGACGCCCTGCTGGCGAGCCGTATCCGTCTTGGTGTGGAGGCCTTCCTGGCTGAGCTGGCCCGCTTGCAGTCCAGTTTTCCGGATGGGGCACCCATCCAGTTGCTATTGGCGGGCAACGCTAGCCGCTCGCGTCACATCCGGGCTCTATTCGATACCGAAAGCTCGATGTGGCAAGAGCTTATTAGCCAGGCGTTCGGCAAAGACGAAGAGAATTGGAGCGGGGAAGTACTCGAGCTCGTGGTTCACCCGCCATTGCCGATAGACGAGGCAAACCCCCATGCCCCCACCACCAAGACTGGCGTGGCTTTGGGCCTGCTGCGCTTGGTGCCAGGGGAAGGCACGTTGATGAAGAACCATCTTCATGTCGCCAACGCCGGACAGGCTCCGTTTGCCTGGTTTGTCGGAAAGATGCGGCGTGGAAGTTTCGAACCCATAGTGGAGCCAAACCAGGAGTATGGCAAGTGGATCGAACTGGGGCCGCTGCAGGATCGTGTATTCAGCTTATATGTCTCATCCAGCCCTCGCGCCCGCAACGGCTTGAACGAGGGAGACGCCGAACTGAGGAAGCACCGACTGGACTTTCCTGCGGCTCCACCGGGCTCCCGCGTTTTCGCGCGCGCTGTCAAGCCGCATCTTCTGGAACTGGCGGCAGCACCAGATCAGGCGACCCTTGAGGGCGTTGTGGTCATGACGTTTCCTTTGGAGTAAGCCATGCCCGTCCGTCCCTCGCCGCGCCGCTATCGATGCAGTGCCTGCGGCTGGAGCAAGACCGTGGCGCCTGTCAGCGATGTACTGATGCCCGGTCACGACTATTTTGATATGTGCCCCCGATGCGGGCATGCGCCGCTGTCATCCAAATCGCTGGCACGTCTGCCGGCGGGAATGGCCCGGATCGCCACCACCGTTGAGAAATGGTTGAAACGCTGATGACCACGCCGTCCGCTACCACCGACTCACTGACGGCGCTGATCAAACAGCACCAAGCCCAGATCGCCCTGCAGCGCACCCCGTCCACCCTGCGCATGCACCGCGCGCTGAGCTGGCTCCAGCGTGCCGAGGCGGCAGGGGACGATGACGACGTGGCCTTTGTTTGTCTGTGGATTTCCTTCAACGCCGCGTATGCGCAAGACATGGGCGATGGCATGGCCTCGGAGCGGCAGACATTTCGCAACTTTGTGGGCGACGTGTGCCGATTGGATGCTGAAAATGCCCTTTCCGCCTTGGTGTGGCAGGTGTTCCCAGGCCCGATCCGCCTGCTATTGGACAACCAGTATGTGTTCCAGCCATTTTGGGATGCGCTCAACAACCCGCTCAGAGACGGCAGTATTCCACGGCATTGGCGCGAGGCGTTTGACGAGGCGCGGCAGCGTGTGCATCGGGCGCTGGCGCAACAAGACACCGAGCGGGTGCTGTACGAGGTGCTGGTGCGCCTGTACACGCTGCGCAACCAGTTGATGCATGGCGGCGCGACGTGGAACAGCTCGGTCAACCGGGCCCAGGTGCGCGATGGCTGCGCGTTGCTGAAGCGTCTGTTGCCGGTGATGCTCGGCGTGATGATGAATCACCTTGAAGTGTTTGCTGGCAAACCGTTTTATCCGGTTGTCAGAGGCTGAATGACGACCGGGGGCGCCGCGCAGAACCGCTCAGGTCCGCCAAAGCCAGCGGCAGTCTGAATTCCCCTTTTTTCCGTACAAAAAGTGGGCATTCCCATCGCAGAATGGTCGTAGCCTGCTATCAAGAGCAGAGCGGCTAACGTGCGCAGGGCGTGCGGCTTCACTTCGCTACCTCGACCTTCACCCGCGCATTCGGCGCCTCGCCGAACATCTCGGGGGCGTACATCGCCTCGACCCGGGTCGGGGGCAGGGCAAAGTCGCCGACGTTGTTCAGGCGCACGGTGTACTGCATCTTCACCACGCCTTTGGGCAGGTACTCGTAATAGCTGCGGAAGGCTTCGAAGCTGCGCTCCTCGAAGGCGGGCCAGGCCCAGCCCTCGCGCCTTTCGCCTTGGGTGGCGATCTGCGAGTCGCGGCCCAGTCCGCTGCCCAGGATGGTGGCGCCGCCGGGCACCGGGTCGGTGATGACGACCCAGGTCATGTCGGCACTGGCGTTGACTTCCAGCGTCACGCGCAGCACGTCACCGCGCGTGAGCTTGCCGGGCACGGCCTGCTCGACGGGCGTGACGCTGCGGGTGATCTGGTAGCCGGCGTTGAAGGGCGCCTTCAGGTCCACGGCCGCCAGCGACTGCAGCGTGAGCCAGGGCTTGCCCGCGCCCTGGTGCGTGACGCTGAGGGTGTCTGCGCCCGGTGGCTTGCCCCAGGGGAGCCACATCGTGTTGCCGCGCAGGGTGCCGGGCGAGGCGGGGGCGCCGAAGGCCGTGGTCTGGTGAGCGGCACCGGCGGCGTCCGACGTCTTGACCCGCTCCACCCGGGCCCAGTCCACGTTGGCACTGGCCGCCGCCAGGGCAGCGCGGGTGACGCCGGCCACCGGGGTGGCCTCGAACTTGGCGGAGAACTTCTCCAGTGCCAGGCCGCCCCAGAGGTTGGCCGTGGTGGTGTGCCACGCACCGCGCTGCTGGCGCGCGATGAAGCCGTTGGCCAGGCGGCCCATGTCG
>Ga0116180_1003066_pt1 | contig 12806 bp, 11 predicted proteins | sample AD_UKC073_MetaG_FD_89804 | JGI IMG/M metagenome (GOLD analysis project Ga0116180, IMG submission 89804) | Active sludge microbial communities of municipal wastewater-treating anaerobic digesters from USA - AD_UKC073_MetaG | ecosystem: Engineered > Bioreactor > Anaerobic > Digestate | place: USA...
GAGGCAGGCGTCCGCTGGTCAGACCTCACCGGACGCCGGCGGCCTGCCGAGCAGATTCTCGTCCGCGCCGGGGCGAACACGATGCGGTCTGGCACGCCCCGACTGTCGGGAACACACCCCGCAGCAGCCACTACATGTGGACGAAACACATGGGTGCAACTACTACATCTTGAGGCCACCGAGCGGCACCGAAACTTTCTAGCCGCGCAGGCGTTCGACTTGGCGGCGTCAGTGACACGATGTCTTGGATTCGTCGCGAGGCGGCGAGTACCACCGAGAGGCAGGCTCGAACGGCAGGGGCACAAGTTCTCCTTGGGCGTTGTCGGCGCGTAGCGAGCGATCCAGCGTGTCGCCGTGAGCCGGCATGCCCTGCGCCCGAGGCTCGCGAAATGCTGCCGTGCTGCAGCGTGAGCTGAGGGTCACCATAGGCCTTCGGAGCCGCCGGTTGTCACGGCAGCATCCGCACCATCTCGTCCGCGAGCGTCGCCACCGAGCCCAGTAGATGGGCTGGCGCAACCTCCAGATCGAGAGCATGCGTCACGATCCGGACGCCCGCGCGCTGGAGGATGTGCGTGCGAGCGTCTTCGCCCCCCTTGGCGTACACGAGGTGTCCGACCGACAGCCCCAGCCGGATGCAGTAGGCCAGCATCTGGTAGAGGTCGGCCTGCGGGAACCCGGCGGGCTTCTCGGCCTTGTACTTGGCGTCCGCCACGATGGACGGACGGCCCTGATCGAGCCACACGAAGTCGGGCCGGATCGGCACCGTCTCGTCCACGTCGAGAAAGCTCCGGTACTGCAGCCGCGGCCGTCCCCCGTACGGCCCCAGAGCCTCCCGCAGCGCCACGGTCACGAAGTCCTCGAAGACGGACGCCATGTTCACCAAGTAGCCGGTCACCACGAGGTCCCCCACCCGCTGCTCGAATGACCGGCCCTCCAGGATCAGTTCGGCCACCTCCAGCGCCGGGACGTACCGCGCGTTCAACCGACTTGCCGTCCACACCGGCGGGACGCCACCCCGCGCCGGCGCGGTCACGTCCGCCAACTGCAGCCGCAGCCGCTGCAAGGCTGCCCGATGACGGACTCCGACGCGCGGCGTCCGCAACAGGCACTCGACCACCGCCAACAGCACCTGGTTCTCGGCGATATCGACCGTGTGGTCGTCGTAGCGCACCTCCAGCGGGATCGCCCTCCCCCACCGGCGCCGCAACTGGTCGGCCTCCCGGATCCGTCCCCGGAGCACGGGCAGAGACTCGTCCACGGTCACGTAGCCCTTCAGCAACCCCTGATCCAGTGCCCGCCGCGCCAGCCGGACGAAGGCGTCCGCCAACGCCTCGGGCAGGTCGGCGTCCGGGTCGACGTGCACCCGGTCGTCACGCCAGAACTTCGGGTGCCGCGCATATCCCATCAGGAACACCAGCCGGCTGATGTCGATCTTCGGCTGGACCACCACCTGCAGCCCGGCAACCGACACCACCCCCACCTGCGTCCCGGGCGCCGCCAGCCACCATCCCGGCCGGTCGATCGACGTCACCTCGACTACGCCCGCCGCCACCAAGGCGTCCGCTACCGGACGCCGCAGCTCCACCAACCGGGGCGCGTCACCCTCACGCAGGATCAGCTGGCTCGTCACCATCGACCCCCACCGGCGCGGACGCCGAGCGAGCGGTCACCCTCGCCCGGATTGCCGCCAGCCCGTACCGCCCTCGCACGTCCGTGCCGTCGCCGTAGTGGTGCTCCTCCAACAGCGGCAGGATGGCGGTCCGCCACATGCGCTCCAGCCCCCCGTCGGCATGCACGCCCGGTCGCATGAAGTACGACGGACCGATCTTGAAGTCCGCATCCTCGATCTGGCGATTCAGTTCGTCCAGCAGGTCGGCCACGCCGGCGTCCAACCCGGACGCCGCCAACCACCGCCGCAACACCTGGTCGGTGGGCGGCTCGGACGGATGCAGCGACACGAACGCGAACCGCCGACGCATTGCGGCGTCCACTAGGGCGATCGACCGGTCGGCTGTGTTCATGGTGCCGATCAGGAACACGTTCTCCGGCAGCGTGAAGCCGATGTCGTCGTCGGTGGCATACAGCAGGTCGACGTTCTCGTTGCGGTACTCCAGCAGGAAGTACAACTCGCCGAAGATCTTCGCCAGATTGCCGCGGTTGATCTCGTCGATGATCAGGACGTACGGCACGCTCGGGTTCTCCCGCGCCACCTCGACAGCCTTGCGCAGCGGACCCGGCTTCAGCGCAAACCCTCCGCCGTCCACCGGCCGGTACCCCTCGAAGAAATCCTCGTACGAGTACGCCGGATGGAACTGCACCAATCGGACGTTGTCGCCGGCGAGGTGCCGGGCGAGCGCTTGGGCGATGAACGTCTTTCCCGTCCCCGGCGGACCATAGAAAATCATCTGCGGACGGTCGCGCAGCAGGTCGATGCACTCCTGCAACCAGGCACGGTCGACATTGAGCTGCTCGGCCAACTCGTCCGTCGCATCCATGAGAACGAGAGGCTCGCGCACAACGGGTGCTACCGGCGCATCGGGCACCTCCACCGGACGGTCCAACATCCGCTCCAGCAGGTCGAGCTGCTGGGTCATCTCCACCACGTCGTACTGCACCTGCAGGCGCGCCTTGATCTCGCTGGCCAGATCGCTGTAATCGAAGTCGGCGGAAGCCCACTCCACCCCCCGGCGCAGATTCGAGAGACCGTCCGGCGACTTCACGTACTCCGCCGGCCCCGTCACGGTGCCCACAAAGAACCGCCCCTGACTCGTGGTCGCGACCACGTCCCCGACCTGCATCCGCGATAGGAACGCGTGGAACTCATCCAGCTTGGCGGCCTTGGCCGCGTACGAGGTCTGCGAGTAGTCCTCGTCGACGATCACCTTCAGCTCCGGACGTCCAACGCCCGGCTGCACTTCTCGCAACTTCGAGGCGCGCAGCGACGCGAAGCCGTCCCGCCGCCACGCCGGGACGAGATCGTGGCCGTCCACCGACGACCCGCGCACCAGCCACGCGCGGCGCGGCAACGCGACGAGGACGCCCTTCTCCTCGAGGAAGGCTCGGAAGTCCTCGGTGCGGACGTGCTGGGCCTCGCTCGCCGCACCAGACTCATCGAATTGGACGCCCTCGGCCTCCAGCACGTCGTGCACATCGTCGGGCCGTCCGTCGGACCATGTGAAGCCCGTAGCAGGGCGGCCGTCCTTGGCGAGAACTCGATGGGCTCCCTCCACCGTCGTCTTGTTCGTAAAGTTGCCGACGGTCTGAGCGTTCGTACCCGCCACCACAGCCAACTCGCCGTAGGTCGTCCATTGACCCGGCTCGAGAAGTTCCAGCGCCGCCTCCAGGATTTGGGCGTAGCCGATCTCGCTGCCGGACTCCCCCTTGCGAGCCTTCAACCGATCACGGTAGGCACGCGCGGAGTCCACGTCGAGGCCCGTACCGTCAGGATGCGACGCGAGAGCTTCGCGACCTTCGTCCGTGATCGCCCAGCCTTCGCGCGTCTTGGTCATCCAGCCTGCGGCGACCATGTCGGTGGTGCCCCAGCCGAGATTGTGTCGCCACCGCGTGGTGTCATCTGAGTCACGGAAGGTCGCGAGCTCGTAATCGGTCAGCTGACCGTCCAAGCGTTCGGCCACTCGCTCGTAGGCCTCGAACCTACGCAGCGGCTTGCCGTGATCCGCCAGCACCTCGAGCAGGCTGCGGTACAGCAGCCAGCGCCGAACCGGTTCCTGCGACCCGTCGCCGGCCCCGAAGCCCGGGTCCGCGCCATGATCCGCGACGGCCCGGAGACGCTGCGCGCCGTCGTTGCGCGACACGCTGAAGACGGTCATCGCACCGTTCACCATCGCCAGGAGATCCGGCTGGAGCACATCACGCGACACGGTCCCCGGCTGCCACTGGACGGGCAGGTAGTGCCGTGCCGCCTTGGCGCCTCGGCGTCGTAGCCGTAAGGCCCTGTGCAACCACCGAACGCCAGCATGCCCGGCCGGGTCTTCATCGGCATCACGACCAGGTCGCCCACCGCGATGGAGTTGCGGAACGCCCACAGTTGCCCGGTGGTGTTGGCACGCATCTGTGGGGACGCGGCCGGGTACAGGCCGTCGACGATCCCGCGGACGTCCTCCCGAGACGTCAGGGATGACAGGTCGGGAACCTCGCCCCAACCGATGCTGGCGCGGCCGAGTTCGAGGTTGGACGCCTCCGCCTCGCCTTGACTGCCAGCCCGGACCACCCACGCATCACCCGCGCCAGAAGGACCGTCACTAGCGTCGGCCGACCGGTCGTCGGTTCCCACGGTCGGAGAATCGCTCATGACCTCACCCTACGGGCGCCCGCCGACAATTCCTGTGCACCGTAGATTGCGGCCACACGCCTCTCGTTCCGAGTCGACCAGATGACCCAGAGGTGAGGCGTACGGGACGCCGCCGTCCATGGCCGCCTGTATGACGTCGTATGCGGCCAGGATCAATTCCTTGGTCCGATAGGACCCGAACGCCGCCTCATCCTTGCGCTTTACGATGGGAAAGGTCTCCATGATGTAGTCAACGTCGTCCCTGCCCGGGCCGAAGAGGTGGAAGTACGGCGAGCAACTGGCCGACAAGGTCGCGGCCGCGCGGGAGGCAGGGGAACGACCGACGCTGTGGCGACGATTCTGGCTGGGCAAGAACGCCTACTCGACCTGGGAACGTGCGCGTTTGGCGAACGGCTGGTCGCGCAAGAACTCACCAAGCTCGCCAGCAGAGATCCCCCATGGTGGTACCTCAACTCGATCCCCATAAGCGACGAGGCAGACATCGACCTATTCGTCGTCGGGCCCGGTGGAGTGTTCACGATCAACGCCAAGTACCACCGCGGAGCCCGCATCTGGGTCGGCGGCGACACCCTCATGGTCAACGGAACCCGGCAGCCCTACGTCCGCAACAGGCGCCACGAGGCCCGTAAGGCGTCCCGACTGCTAACCCGAGCCACCGGCCAGCCCATCAGCGTCCAGGGCGTCGTCGTCCCCGTCAACGCGGGCGCCTTCACCCTCAAGGCCCACCCGACGACGTGCACGTGATCAACCGCGTCAAGCTCACCACGTACCTGCAGGCCCAACCCACCGTGCTCGGGCCCGCCCACGTCGAACTGATCTTCAACGCTGCCCGCCTCAGCAGCACATGGCTTCCCCCCACCTGACCCGCAGCTCGTCACGGCGACACGATCGCCCCCAATCTCTGACGCACCACCAGTCACGCCCGGCTGGCGACGTCTCTTGCCGATGCTGGATCGAGTTCGGCGCAGGCCCAACACAGGCCGTCGCAGGCGTCCCAGGCGGTAGTCTCCACCCACCGCGCAGGTGCCTTACGAGCGTCGTCCCGGCGTACCGGGCGGCACATCAACGAGAGCAGATCGCGCGGTTGCGTCGCGTGCGCGCACTAAGGGCCCTGACAGCCACCGGTGAGAGACAAAGAGGATCGCGGACGCCCTCGGCGTGAGCGAGCCCGCCATCCGCAGCAGCTCAAGGCGGGCCAGCGGCTGCCCCATGTGCACCCTGAGACCCAGCTCGAAGCGCGGCCCCGATCCATGGCGGGGGTCACCAAGTCTAGTCTCCCGGGCTATGCGGTGCCCGGTCTGAACCCGGGCCAGCAAAGCATCCCACCGACGAGTTCATCACCCTGGATCTCCTGCCATTCCCGTCGAGGCCCCCAGACGTCCGAGGGCCCACTCCCAGTCGATCCGCTCCTGTTCCAGTCGGACCCGGTCACCGAATTGGTCCGAGACCAGGTCTGCGTACAGGTCAGCCTCGGCGCGTGTGAGGCGGGTCAGCCGCGAGCGGGCCGGGCTGGGCTCGACGCCCCACCGGTCGCGGTGTTGCAGCAGTGTCACACGATCCATCAGGAGGGAACGCGCGTGAGGCAGGAAGGCGCGCAGTCGGTCGAGGATCGCGAACCCGTGAGTGTCCAGGTCGCCCCAGTAGGCCACGTCGACGTCGGACAGCCATGGCAGCCGTCCGACGCGATCCACGTCGAACCCCTTACCCCACACCACCAGGCCATCGCTGGGCACCGGCACGCTCAAGTATGTGATCTCGTTCTCAACCACGAGCGCCGACCGGGGCCTCACAGGCAGGGTTGCTAGTTCCTCGGTGCGCGCCGCCATCTCCGTCATCGGCGTCGGTAATCCCAGGCCCGGAGCGAAGCGCACGCGCACGAACTCGGGCTTTGGCGACAGACCGAGTCCGGCAACGAAACCGCTCGCGGTGGAGCTGACACCCAGCAAGCCAGCCAGGACATCACGGTGTCGTTCCGTGAACTTCGTGTCGACACCAGGGGCGCTGATCTCGCGCAGGTATCTCGCGGAGCCGCGGTTCGTGTCCAGCCACGCATACGCCCGGAGGAGCTCCGGCCAGGGCAGTCCAGGCTCAAGGGCCCGAAGCGGGTGGGCGACGACCCAGTCCCGCACCGGCGGCACGGCGTCCACCAGCGCCAGGAGTTCACGAAACCGCCGCACCTCCTGTGTCACCCCAAGCAAGGCCCACGCCTGCTCGTAGGTCGACACGATCGCGCGACCGGGAATGCGGTTGCGTCCGAAAGCCCGCCCCCCGATGTCGATCCATTCCAGGGTGAACCGGCGGCCAGATCGTTCGCCGTCGGCCATTCGACTCACCCAGGTGCGCACTGCATCCAGGTCGTCACCGATCTCGGACGCCCTCGGCCCCCGGATGGCGACCTCCACCCTGGGGAATTCGTCCCCCAGGGCCAACGCCCGCAGCAGACTGCCGTCATCCCAGCGCCGGCGGACCTTCGCCGCTATGTCCGTCGCTGACGTCCACGCCGCCCTGCCCTGACCCGTCACCGCTGACCCACCCGCTTCTCGCGGTACTCCTCGATCGTCATGGTGTGGAGCCGCGAGCGGGTGCCGTCGGGGTTGTCCACGTAACCGATCGCCTTCACGTAGGGCTCGATGATGTGAACCTTCTGCAGCGGGGTGACGATCAGCAACTGCAGCCCGAGCCGCTCGAACAGGTCGAGCGCGTAGCGCGTGGAGACGTCTGAGCCCCGGCCGAACGCCTCATCGATCACGGCGAAGCGGAAGTCCCGCGACCTGGTCACACCCCACGCGAGGCCGAACTGATAGGCCAGCGAAGCGGCCAGGATCGTGTACGCCAGTTTCTCCTTCTGTCCGCCGGACTTGCCGTCCGAGTCGGAATAGTGCTCCCACTCCTCGTCAGTCTGCTTGTCACGCTCGGACGCCGAGAACACGAACCAGTTGCGCACATCGGTGACCCGCCGCGTCCACGCCCGGTCGGAATCGGCATAGCCCTCACGCCCGCGCAGCCGCTCGATGATGCGCTTGACGTCCAGGAACCGCTGCTCCGAGTAGTGGTCGTCGTCGCTCAGCGTGTCGTCGGTCGCTGCGCGCAACTCGGCTCGGAACGTCGCAACGTCCTGGTTCGTGGTGGGCTGCTTCTCCAGCCTGATGTAGCGACCTGGGTTGTAGGAGATCGCGCCCAGCGCCTCGTTGATGCGCGCGACGCGGTCGTCGATCTCGCCCGCCTGCCGGCGCAGCCAGTTGTTGAATTGCGCGAGCTCCCGGATGGTGTTGGTGTTGAGCTGCTGCTTGAACTCTCCTTCGAAACGCGGCAGGTCGTCGCTCGCCACCCGGGCGTGGAAGGCCAGGAAGTCGCGGCGGGCGTCCACGCTGGCGTCCAGATCGGCCTTCAACTCCGGCCAGCGCGCCAACACCTTGCCCATTTCCGTGATGAGGCTCGTGCTGTAACCGCCCATCTCCTTGCCGAGGCGGTCGGCCTGCCGGCTGAGTTCGTCGGCCAGCCGATCCCTCGCTGCCTGGCACTGCGGGGACGCCGTTGGCACCTCTCTGCCCAGTCGCTCGGTCAGCGCTGCGAAGGACGCCCGAGCCTCGGCCAGTCGGTCGACGCCGAGCTCCCGAAGCGTCGCGTCGTCATGGTCTCTCTCGCCCTGGGACCGCGACCGATCGCCGTCGAGCCTGGCCAAGCGTCCGGTCAGATCACTGAGCCGACCTTCCACCGCACTCAGCCGACCGTCGACTTCCTCCAGCGCTCGGGCGATCTCCGCCAGTCGAGACGAGCCCGCCTGCAGCCGCTCGCGCTCGGCGTCTGCGGCACGGGCGCGCGCCTCCGACTCAGCGACGTCGAGGTCCGCCCATGCGGCGAATCCCTCGAGGCGGATCATCGCGTCGAGTTGCCCCTGCACGGACTGCCGTGTCTCATCGACGTCGTCGCGCGCCCGCTCGGCGGCCACGGTCGACCGCTCCAGCTCGGCCAACTCAGCCTGCAGCGCCGCGGTCTTGCGCTCGTTGACCCAACCCAGCACCCAACGCCGGGGGTCGTCGACCAGGTGACGGTCATCCTTCTCGTGCCGCTCCCCCGACCGGATCTGTCCCTCGCGGGTCACCGCCCGCCGCACCGACCGGAACTCGGCCAGGTTGTCCGCGCACCGGAAGTCCGCCCGTCGCGCCAACTCGTCCAGGAGGTACTCGCGGAAGTCCCCCTCCTTGACCTCAAGGCAGTCGGCGAGGACCAGGCCTTCCTGGCGGTCGCGCTGCAGGGGGACGCGGCGGGCCGCCACCCGCTCGTACACGAGCCGGACTCCGACCGCCCGGCCGTCGCGCATGGTGGAGACCAGACGCCGCCCGTTCACCCAGGAGGTGACCGCGGCGTAGTGCGCCTGGGGAACCAGCAGCGACAAGGCGAAACCGCGTAGGACCCGCTCCGCGGCCCCCCGCCACTGCGTTTGCTCCTCGCGGACGTCGATGAGTTCGCCGGCGTAGGGCAGCACCTCCGGGGTCAGGCCGAGATCGCGGCACAACTGGAGCCGGAGGTCGACCTGCTCGGGAGGAAGGTTGGTGGTGCGCCCCGCCAGGCTGGTGAGCTCGTCGGAGACACCGGTGCGCTGGCGCTGGAGCTCCTTCACCTGGGCGATGGCGTCGGCGAACTCCTCGTCGTGCCGCCGCTTCTCCGTCGTGAGGTTCTGCCGGGTAGCGGGCCCGCGCTGCCGCAGCGCGGCGAAACCGGCGGCGTCCGTCACGGGCTCCAGGCCGGCGGCGTCCAGCGCCGCCTGGAAGGCGGCCCGGCGCTCCCGACGGAGGGCGGACTGGACGCGGGCGTCGTTCGCGTCGCGCTCGAGTTCGCCCAGTCGGTCGCCGCCGGCGCGGGCGCGCTCCTCGATCAGGGCGTCCCGGTCACCAGCAAGCCTGCCCTTGGTCGCGACGGCGTCCGACTGCTCCGCGAGCAGACGTTCGCCCTCGGCGTCCAGCCGGGCGATCTCGGCATCGAGCAGCCCGCGGCGGAGCTCGGCGATGTAGGGCGTCAGGGCGGCGCGTTCCCGCTCCACCCCCTCGCGCGTGATGAGCGCCGCGTCGTAACGGGTCGCCGTCGCGCGGATGGGCTCCAGGGCCTCGAGTTGCTCCCTAGCGCGCTTAACGGCGTCGTGCGCCTTGGTGAGATCTTCGAAGTGGGCGATGATGCCACGCACCCGCTCGGCGGCGTCGGGCGGTTCGAGCATGTGGTCGCGCACGAAGTCGTTGAGGTTTCCGACCGACTTCATCGACACCGTCTGGTGGAACAGCTCCAACGCCTGCTCGGACCGGATGCCGAGCAGGCGCCGCATCGAGACCGAGTACTTCGGAAACTCGTCGAAGACCTCAGCCCCGGCGTCGCGCAGTCGCCGGCGCAGATCTCGCAGGTCGCTGCCGAAGTCGGCGAAGTCCGCCTCGATCGAGAGTTCGCGGGTCGAGGTCACGTAGAAGCGGTAGGGCTGCCCGGCGCTGTCGCGTTGCTGGAAGACCTGGGCCAGTGTGACCGTCTCGGCATGGCCCTCGTTGCGGAAGACGCCGAGCAGCACGCTGTAGTGCTTGCCCGTGTCGCTGCGCAGCCCGACGGGGCGCGAGGCGCCCGACGACTCCAGCCGCTCCGACTTGTAGTGGCCCTCGACGTAGGTGCGCAGGGTGCGTTCCCGGACGTCAGCACCTGCGGCCTTGTTGTAGGCGATCTTGTGGGCGGGCATGAGGAGCGTCGTCAGCGCGTCGACGAGGGTGGACTTGCCCGACCCGATGTCACCGGTGAGTAGCGAGGTGTCACCACCGAGGGTCAATCGCCACACGCGCTGGTCGAACGTGCCCCAGTTGAAGACCTCAAGGTGGCTCAGTCGGTGCCCTACCCGCGTCCCATGGCCGAGTTCGACAGGGGAGAAGAGCGCTTCAGTCACGTGCAGGTGCCTCCCCCGCGTACTGCTTCAGCTTCGCCTCGAAGTCGCTCAGAGTCTGGGCGTCGACGTAGGCCTTGATGATGCGCCGCACCTCGTAGTGGTCGAGCTCACCCCGCAGTTCCCGCAGGAACCCGAGCTCAGCCGCCGTCTTGATCGTGCGCTGGGCCTGGTCGACGATGCGGGCCTCATTCGACGACTCGGCCTGGAACGTGCGCAACAGGTCGACCAGCTGGGTCGCGGACAGCACGAGGCGTCCCTCGGCCCCGGACGTCTCGAACTCCAGGAGCCGCTTGCGCAGCAGCACCAGCAGCAGGCTGACGTTGTAGCTCAGCGACCGCCGGCGGACGAGGCGGGGCAGCCCCTCCTCGCCCTCGACGTCAGGCCGGGAACGCAGATAGGCATAGCCCTCCGCGTCGTCGACGACCACGTCGACCCCGATCGCGGCGAAGTGGTCGCGCACACTGCCACCGGATCGTTCCAGGGTCTGCCACGACTCCTCGTCGGACTCGCGGTAGACCACGCCTTGCATCAGCTTGATGATCGCGGATCCCACCGCGTGCTCGTCGGTCATGCCCTTTTCACCGTTGCCTTGGGGAGCCGCGCCCACCGCATCCGTTCTGGGTCGGTGGGGTCGGCGTACTCGACGACGGATTCGGCGGACGCGTCGAACTCGACAGCCAGTTCCTCGTCGTCGAGAGCGAAGTAGCCGATGATCTCGGCCGCACCCTGCTCGATGGGGTAAAGGGCGATGATGTCCTCCAGAAGGGCCGACGACCGCGTGGGGACTAGCGAGCGGATCTGACGTACCAGGCGGGCCGAGTCGACGAAGGTCTGCGTGAACAGGAGAGCATCAGGCAGGACGCCCTCGACGGCCGGGGGTATCAGGCTGTCGACCTCGCTGGCGACCGGGGGCTGGTACAGCGGCCGATCGAAGGGCAGCGATACCGCCACACCCGGCTGGTCGACCTCCAGACCGAACGCCGGGGGCCGGTCCCGGATCTCCAGCGCCGTCGCCTCCACTGCGCGCACGAGGTCGAGCACCCGACGGTTCTCAAGCCAGACCTGGTCGTCGAGGAAGCGGCGCAGCTGCTCAGAGATCTGCCGCACGGTGCGCTGGGCACGCTCCGCGGCCTCAGCCCAGTCGTGGTGGACGGTGCGGAGGCGGCGATCCGCCACCACCGCCCCGAGGTCAGCCGTTCGGCGCAGGAGCTCGGAGAGCTCGTCCTGCCGGGCGTCGGAGAGGAGGAAGTCGTAGAACGCCTGAAAGGTCCGTCCCTGGTCGGACGCCGTGATGTCCGAGCGCGAGCCGACCAGATCGGCGAGCAGTTCACCCTTCGACCCGGTCCACGACGCAATCCTCCCCCGCGCCGCCCTGTCGAGCACGCGGAAGTTCTCCTCAACCTCACGAAAATCGGAGAGCAGTTCGCGCGCAGTGGCGGCGAACTGCTGGTACCGGTCACGGACGCCGGCAGTGTCGAGGAGGGCGATCTTCCCGGCCTCGACCGCGGCGATTTCCTCGTCGATCTCGGCGCGGCGGCGGAGCAGCTCTGCCAGGCGCGCCTGCGGGTCGGCCTCGGTGCCGTGCACGATCTGGCGGAGCAGGTCGACCACGGTGTGCAGCCGTGACTCAGTGCCGACGAACGGACGCCCTGGCAGCGACTGGACCCACGCGTAGGCCTTCTCGAACGCCGGCGTCACCTCGTAGTGCACTCGGTCGTCGCCCACCGGGTAGAACCGCCGGAGGAAGCCGGCCTCAGCGGCTGCCCAGTCATCCAGGTAGTCGCGAGGTTGCTTCGGGTAGCGGGCATCACCATCCGTCATGCGGTTCAGCACGTACAGGTGGTCGTCGAGTGCCGCCGCCAGCTCTTCAGCCGGTACGGCGCCCCGGTTGTCCTGCACGAAGTAGCCACCCAGGAAGGAGAGGACAAGCGGCGCGTTGCCTGCCCGCAACAACCGCCAGGCCGGGTGCCGTTGGCGCAGCGACTCGATGTCGTCGTGGTCCATGCAAACCTCCCCTCGCGCGCCAAGCCTAGGGCGGTTCACTGACAAGATCGGACTCACCCTCCCGACCAGTCCACCGCCGACAGCGCCAGCTCACCTGCGTTGAAGGCCGGGCAAGGGGGTATCGCCCCGGGTTTCTTAGAGGCTCCCGGTTGTTGTGACGAGCTCGGTTGAGCTGGTCTGTGGTTGATCGTAGAACGTCGCCTCGTATTCGGCGGGTGGCTGGTAGCCGATCTCGCTGTGGAGGCGTCGGTGGTTGTACCAGTCGATGTACTCGGTGACGGCGAACTCGAGGTCACCGTGGCCGTGCCAGGGGCCACGGTTGCGGATGAGTTCGGCTTTGAACAACGAGTTGAACGCTTCGGCGGCGGCGTTGTCGTAGCTGTCCCCGGTCGAGCCGACCGAGGCGACCACGCCGGCGTCAGCGAGCCGCTGGGTGTAGCGGATCGCTCGATACTGAACGCCTGGTGCAGGCTCGCGATCACCCGGACCAGGCCAGCATCGGAACGAGCGCGGGCCGACGCAGGCCGTGTCTTGAACGCGTAGTAGGTGCTCGGGGCGATCTTGATGCCATGGCCA
>Ga0116180_1003067_pt1 | contig 12800 bp, 11 predicted proteins | sample AD_UKC073_MetaG_FD_89804 | JGI IMG/M metagenome (GOLD analysis project Ga0116180, IMG submission 89804) | Active sludge microbial communities of municipal wastewater-treating anaerobic digesters from USA - AD_UKC073_MetaG | ecosystem: Engineered > Bioreactor > Anaerobic > Digestate | place: USA...
TCTTATATGGTATAACGAAAAACGAATCAAAGTATCATTAGGAAATATGAGCCCTAAGGAGTACAGACAGAGTCTTGGACTTGCTGGTTATTAACCAGTCCAAGAAAATGTCCGCACCCCCAAAATGCTCTGATCTGATAGGTAGATCAACGTACAATCTGAAATTTTGCACAGAATCTCTTGGGGGAAGCGTTGATAAAAGAAAGGCGGATAGTATGCTTAAAAAATTTACGATAGAACAATTTACGAAAGAACTTGCGGCGGATTCTCCCGTCCCGGGAGGCGGAAGCGCTGCGGCCCTGGCCGCCGCAACGGCAGCCGGACTCATATCCATGGTTGCATCCCTTACGATAGGTAAATCCGGCTACGAAGAGCATTGGGAGGAGATGGAGCGGATCCGTGATGAGATGGAGGAAGCGAGACACTTCTTTCTGGATGCCATGGATAAGGATGCTGGCTCTTATGCCAAGGTAATCGATTGCTTTAAGATGCCTAAAAACACGGAAGAAGAGAAAGTTTGCCGCACCGAGGCCATTCAAAATGCCCTTTATGAAGCGGCTGTCGTACCTCTGCGAGTAGCTGAAAAGGCGGCTTCGCTTTTCGAATATGCCGGAATCGTCATAGAAAAAGGCAACAAGAATGCCGCATCCGACGGGGCGGTTGCCGCTTTGATGGCCCGTGCCGCCACAAGAGGAGCCTTGTTCAATGTTAGAATAAATGCCGAATCCCTCAAAGATCCCCAAAAGAAATCAGAGATCCTGAAACGGGCGGAAGAACTTGAAAAAGAGGCGGACGGTGCAGAAAGGAAAGCGCTGGAACAGTTGACCCTATGAACTGCTACAAGATCCTCGTAAATGGAGTTTTTCTATAGTTGATAGGATGAAAAACCATCACCAAAGGAGAGGTGATGGTTTTTGCATTTCATCATGTGGTTAGTTATGTGGCTATAAGATTGCTGCCTCCAGAGCCAGCCTCATCATATCCGTAAAGGACTTTTCACGCTGTTCGGCTGTGAGCCTGCCTCCCGTTACAAAGTGATCGCTGATGGTTACTATGGTCAGAGCTTTAGCACCCAGCCGGGCCGCATTCATGTAAAGGGCTGCCGCTTCCATTTCGACGGCCATAACACCAAGCTTTGCCCATCTCTTCCACCAGTCCGGGTCGTCCTCATAGAATACATCACAGGAAACGATGTTGCCTGCCTTGAAGGGTATGTTTTCCCTGTCTGAAACTTGCTTTACTTTCATGAGCAGGTCAAAATCACAGCAGGGCGCAAAGTGGCCTGGCAGATTGTAGGTATGTTGCCAGTTGGAATCCGTTGAAGCGCTGAGAGCTACTATTATGTCCATCAGCTTGATGTCTTCATGGAAGGAACCGGCGGATCCGATCCGGATCAGATTCCTGACACCGTATTCCGTTATGAGCTCATAGCTGTAGATTCCCATGGAGGGCATGCCCATTCCCGAACCCTGCACAGAGACGGGAACGCCTTTATAGGTGCCGGTAAAGCCCAGCATGCCTCGGATCTCATTGTAGCATTTGGGGCTGTCTAAAAAATTTTCGGCAATGAATTTGGCTCTGAGAGGATCTCCGGGCATCAGTATGGTTTCCGCAATATCACCTTTTTTTGCTGCATTGATATGTGCTGTACTCATGTGACCTTCTCCTTTGCTCAGTATGTACTTTAAATTTTTGAAAACCAAACGCAAGAAAACGAACCGTAATACAAACAGTATAACACAAATAGATTGCTTTAAATACATATCTGTGTTCTATTAAATACTGCTTTACGCCCATCTTTAATAATTTCCCTTTACGGAATTAATAGGATAGACTATTATAAACTTACAAAACGAAAATATGAAGGAGTATGATAATGAAGGAGAACGCGCTGTCAGGCCGCTATTATGAGGTTGAAGAAATCACATCATTGAAGCAGATGCTTCAGCTCAGCGTAGATCGGTATGCAGACAGGCCGGCTTTCCTTGTAAAAAAGGAGAGAGGCGGCAACTATGAGCAGATAAAGTATTTCCAACTGGGAAAGGATGTAGATGCTTTAGGCACGGGGCTCATAAACTTGGGGTTGTCCGGTTCGAAAATTGCCATCATCGGCGAAAACTGTTATGAATGGATCGTCACCTATTTAGCTGTGGTGAACGGCGTCGGTGTCGTTGTTCCTTTGGATAAGGAACTCAATCAGGAGGAAATATATAATCTGATTGAGACTGCGGAATGCGACGCTGTCTTTTTTACAGAAACCTATGAAAGTATTTTTAAAGAGTACCCGATAAAGCATAAAGTGCGGATGAAAATATACGGAGATCGAACGGATCCGGCGGAAAAACTGGTGGAAGAGCCGGCTTCGGAAGGGATTATAAACTGGTCAAGCCTTGTTGCGAGAGGGGAGTCCCTTATAGAGCAGGGAGACAGGAGTTTTCTTGACAGTGATCCCGACCCGGAGGAGATGCGGATGCTTTTATTCAGTTCGGGAACTACGGGAACCGCCAAAGGCATCATGCTTTGTCACAGGAATATAGTAAGCAATTTAATGGAAACCCGGAGGATTGTAAAGGTTACGCCGGAGGACAGGACTCTGTCCATTCTTCCCATTCATCATACCTTTGAAAACACCATGGGCATGCTGCTCATATTGTACAGCGGAGCATCGGCTGCCTTCTGCGAAGGCCTGAAATATGTAACCAAGAATTTTGTGGAAGCCCAGGCCACTGTTTTGATAGGGGTACCCCTTATTTTCGAATCCATCTACAATAAAATCTGGAAGCAAGCAGAGAAAAACAAATTGGCCGGAGCCTTAAGAAAGGCAATTAAGCTAAATCGTTTTCTCAAATCTATGGGAATCTCTGCGGAAAGGAAACTTTTCAAAACCATCCATGAGAGTTTCGGCGGAAAGCTTAGAATGGTGGTTTCCGGAGCTGCCGCCATAGATCCAAACGTGCTCAGAGGTTTTGAGGATTTCGGCATAACTATGCTGCAGGGTTACGGGCTGACAGAGTGCTCTCCCCTTGTTGCAGGGACCCCGGATTTCTCCAATCGCCGCAAGAAAGCTGGTTCGGTAGGACCCGTGGTTCCCAGCGGTGAACTGAAAATAGTTGATCCGGATGAGGACGGTATCGGAGAAGTGGTTTACAGAGGCCCAAATGTCATGCTGGGTTACTACAAGATGCCGGAGGAAACGGCAAAGGTTCTTAAAGACGGGTGGTTCTATACCGGCGATTTGGGATTTCTGGATAAAGAAGGGTGGCTTTACCTGACAGGGCGGAAAAAGAACGTAATCGTGACGAAAACGGGTAAAAACATATACCCGGAGGAGATCGAACTCTATGTGAACCGAAATAAATATGTGAGTGAAAGCATGGTTCACGGGGTGGATGATGACGAAGAAGCAGGTACGACTGTAGGTATTCAGGTTCACCCCGCGTATGACATTATTTACGAGGAATTCGGTGCGGAATACGACGATGCCAGCATCTACAAGTTGATAAAGGGAGTAATCAGGGACATCAACGATAAGCTGCCAGTATATAAGCGGATCCGCAATGTCAGCATAAGAAAAGACGAGTTTATAAAAACGACCACTAAAAAAATCAAGCGACATAAAAATTAATAAGTGTTTTTCAATAGACTTATTAACAGACTTTTAAACGAATGCCACGGTTCCCATCGTGGCATTTAATTCTGCCCTCATGCCCATGGGGATGACAATTTGCGGGTAAATATGCCCGCTTCTCAGGTTGTAGACGGTGGGGATGTCCAGGGGGCGAATGATCTGATCAAAGATCTGTGATAAGGATAAAGTGTCGGCAGGATCCACATCTTCTTCGGGCATGTCGGAAAAAGTGCCGAGTATAATTCCTGCGGCAGCCTCCAATTTACCTGCCAGTTTTAGTGCTGTCAGGCTCCTGTCTATCCTATAAGGAAGCTCATCCACCTCTTCGATGAAAAGGATCTTTTCTCTCGTATCTATTTCATAAGGTGATCCTAAGGCGGCAGTCATTACCGACAGATTGCCGCCGGTGATTTCTCCGCGAGCAATCCCGGGACATATGGTTTCAATGGATTCTTCCGGTGGATTTTCCACCTTTCCCGGCTGTGCGCCGGCAAAAACCGCATTGAATAAACTGTTCAAAGTGAAAGGGTCCAATGCCGCATACCCTCTTGAAGGCATGGGAGCATGATAGGTAATGAATCCGCATAACTTGTTGAATACAATATGCAGGGCTGTGATATCGCTATAGCCTGCAAAAAATTTCGGATTGCGTCTTATACTTTCATAATCCAGCATGGGCAGTATGCGGGTGGCGCCGTAACCTCCCCGTACGCAGAAGATACCGCGGATGTCAGGGTCTGCAAAAGCATCGTTTACGTCCTTTGTCCGGGCTTCATCCCTGCCGGACAGGTATCCGTTCTTCATGAAACAACTGGGGAAAACAATGGGTTCCAAACCCAAAAATCGAATAGATTGAATGGATAGTTCTATTTTTTCTTCCGAAACGGGAGAGGAAGGCGCAATCAGGGCCACCGGATCTCCCGGTCTCAAAGGGCGGGGCTTTATCATATAAACATCTCCTCGATACGATGATAGTTTACCGGTTATGCAATTGGGGATTGTGTCGAAAGTAAAGGACTTTATAAATATTTATGTTTACCGGAGGAAAATATGCTTTTGTCATCTCATATCATGCCTGGGACCTCAATAAAATAAATGATGAGAAAAGGCAGATGAGGTGTTACAAGTGATGGATCCGGAATATTTAAAACAGCAGGTAAAAGATGCGGCAGTCCGGGCGACGATGCTGAGAAGGGAACTGCATCAATGGCCTGAACCGGGAAACGAGGAATTTCGTACTGCCGGGATCATAGAAAGGGAATTGAAAGATTTGGGGCTCAGGGTTGAGCGGCCTCTTCCCACAGGATTGATATGTACGATACCATGCGGAAGTCGGACTGACTCTATAAAAGGAGTGCCCCAAAATGTGGATGATCACGAAAGACATGGAGACATTGCTGTGGAAAAAGGAATCGCGCTCCGCGCCGATATGGACGGTCTCCCCATAGAGGAAAAGGTAAGCCTTTCCTTTTCCTCTTCAAGAAAAGGTTACATGCACGCCTGCGGACACGATGTTCATATTGCCGTTTTATTAGGAGTCGCAAGGGTCATCGAGAAAAACAGACATATGCTTAAGAAAGATGTTAAACTCATATTTCAACCCGCTGAAGAGACAACGGGCGGCGCGGAAAGGATGATAGCCGCCGGCTGCCTTGAAAATCCGGATATTTCATCGGTCTTTGGGCTCCATATAAAGCCGGAGCTTCCCGCCGGAAAAATCGGGATCAAATACGGACGGGTACACGCCGCATCGGATATGTTTAGTATTCGAATAAAAGGGCGCGGGAGTCACGGGGCTTTTCCGGAGAAAGGTGTGGATGCGCTGTTAACCGGGTGCCAGGTTGTGAACTGTCTGCAGACCGCTGTGAGCAGATCTGTTCCTGCTTTTGAACCTGCGGTATTGACGGTGGGAACCTTCCGGAGCGGATGCGCTGCAAACGTTATCGCGGAGGAAGCGATTCTTGAAGGTACGATCCGGAGTTTTGACCCGGAGATCGGATGCGCGCTCAGACGGAGAACGGAGGATATCGTCCGGTTTACCGCGCTGGCTGCGGGGGCAGAGGGTGATGTAACCTTTACGAAGGGATATCCGGCGCTGATAAACGATGAACAGGCCACAGATTACCTGGCGCAGGTGGCCCGGGATATTATAGGCAAAGAAAACGTGATACGACTTACGGAGCCCACCATGAGCGTTGATGATTTTTCGTATTTCCTTCAAAAAACAAAAGGGTCTTTCTTCTTCCTGGGAAGCGGTTTTCCTGACAGGGAAAACCCGCCTATTCATTCGGGCAATCTTTATGTGAATGAAAAATGTATAGAGACGGGAATTTTAATTTTGTCTGCTCTATGTTTCAAATAGGGGGAAATTGAGCAAAATAAAAAAGCCGGGAGACACGGGGCCGGCTTTTCTACCATTACACTTTATTGATTAGTGCAATAGTGTGCATTTAACTTATGCACGAGTGGGGACGGGTGAGGTGTTACTGAGCCTTCGCTTTGTTGAACTGCTTAGCCATACGGGAAATTTTTCTTGATGCTGTGTTCTTGTGGATCGTTCCTTTAGCAGCAGCTTGCTTTAATTTTTTTTCTGCTAAAGAAAGTTTGTCAGCCGCTACATTAAGATCATTCTCTGCAATGGCTTTGTTGAAGTCTTTGATGATTTCTCTCAGGTGGGTTTTAACTCTCCTGTTGATTGCAGTCCTCTTAGCGATGACTTTGATCCGCTTTTCTGCAGATTTTATGTTTGCCATATTTTTTCACCCCACTTTCACGGAATATAGTCTTGTAAAGTATAGCGGAATAAAGTAGAAAAATCAAGTACAAAATAAGAAAAAAAGAACAGGGGGAGGAAATGAATTACAGAACGGATTTAGCTATTGAAAGCAAAGAAATGATCGAGGAGAAGCACAAGGGCAAAAAGGTTGAAATCCCCGGGGTTGAAGTGGACGAAGATCAATACGGATACGGAGTTAAGGTCATCCGGATAAAGATTACCACGGAAGAGGGCAGCCGGATTATGGGAAAACCTTTGGGAAACTATATCACCATTGAAGCGAAGGATCTTGTGGACGGAGAGGAAGAGGTTAAGCAGGAGACGGTAAAAGCGATTACGTCGGAGCTTTCAAAACTGGTGCGTTTTCACAACAAGCTCAATGTATTGGTCATCGGTTTGGGCAACGAGATGGTCACCCCGGATTCATTGGGACCTTGCACTGTTTCCAAGGTCAAGGTTACCCGCCACATGTTTGTAATCACGGGAGCTGAAAGCGACGAGGATGTGGGCTGTGTGAGCGCCTTGATTCCGGGAGTGATGTACACTACAGGGATGGAATCGGCGGAGTTGATTCGAAGCGCTGTGGAAATCGCAAAGCCGGAAGTGGTTATCGCCGTCGATGCTTTGGCTGCCAGGAATGTAGATCGCATCAGTTCAACCATTCAAATAACGGATACGGGCATCTCACCGGGGGCGGGAACGGGAAACATGAGGAAAGATCTGACGGAAAAATCCCTTGGAACAAGGGTTATAGCCATTGGCGTTCCTACGGTTATCGATTCAAAAACGCTTATTCTGGACAATTTGGCCGGCTATCTCAAAAAGCCTGAAGAAGCGGAAAGACATATTGAAAAGAACGGTCACAGTATGATCGTCACCACCACGGACATCGATCAGATTATTGCAGATTTTTCTGAGGTCATTGCAAATGGTATAAATAATACTCTTCATCCCGGCATATATTCCTCTTAGAAGAGGTGTATATATGAAGAGAAAATCATCACACAGAAAGAAGAGGAACAAGAGTATGCTTTTGTTCCTTACCCTGTTGTTTTGGAGCTTTTCGGCTCTCACCTGCGCCCTGCTTTTGAACAGCGAGCTGGAAGGCGGCAAGGCGGACATGGGACAGGAAGTTGGCAAACAATATCTGACGGCAGCTTTTCCTGCCGTCAGCAGAAGTTACGGAACCGATGTAAGGCAATCTTCGACCGATGTATCCGTAAATGAAAGCATCATCATAAAAGGAATGATTGCTAATGGGGAACAGCAAGGCGATGCGACAAATATTGAAACGGAAATGCCGGAAAGTGGGGATATCCTGGATTCTGCCTCCTCCGGAGATCCTCTTGTACTTATTTATCACACCCACGCAACAGAATCCTATCAGCCGGTGAGCATCGGAAACTTTCATTCCGTCGATGAGAAGGGTACGGTAAGAGAAGTGGGCAGCGCGTTGAAAGGCGCTCTTGAGGCAAGAGGCATTTCGGTAATGCACGATAAGACCCTCCACGATCACCCCTCCTACAGCAAGTCCTACAGCCGGTCTCTAGACACAGTGGAGAAGATTTTAGGGAAAAATCCCTCAATATGTGTCGTCATCGATTTACATAGGGATGCAGCCGCATATACGGGAAACAAAAAACACGTTTTTACGGTGGACGGCAAGACTGCCGCCCAGTTTGCTCTTGTTGTGGGAGAAGGAAATGACAACTTGGATGCGCTGATAAATTTCGCAAACAAGATAACCCAAAAGGCAAACCACTTGTATCCCGGTTTCAGCAGGGGGATTATCCGAAAAGAATACAAGTACAATCAACATGTAGCGGATAATTATATTCTGCTGGAAATGGGCAATAATGAGAATCACATTAATGAGGTAAAGCTGTCTGCCATGTTGTTTGCCCGGGTTTTGGAAGAAGTGCTGAAAGAAATGTAAGTTTTGGGTGATATACACTATGAGGATGGATAAATGGGCACAAAAAGATGAGATAAAGCGCCAACGAAGTTTGATGCGAAAAAAGAAAAGGGCGGTTTTTCTGCTGGTATTCTTCTTTTATCTGGGATTGGTTGCGGTGGATAGCGCCTGCTCGGAGATGACCAGGTACCCGGGGGCGCTGACTCTGCAGTCAAGACGCATCGACAGGGAGCATATCTTGTTCTCCTTTCTCGGGAAGGAAGTTCTGGTGAATACAGATTGGATTTTGGAGGAAGTGGGTCGGGTGAAGGATACGGCTAAAGAAACCATATCCGTTTTGTCAGGCATGGTAAGAGGTCTGCCGGAAGGTTCCCAATCACAGCATATTAATAATCAAGGCAGAGATGAAGAATTACCTCTTCCTTCAAAAACCTTATAACATAATTGCTGTCACCGGATGCAGGTTCCGTGGGAAGAATCCCAAATACAACACCTTTTACAAGTAAATAGAAATATGCTACAATAAACAGGCCGCAGAAGCTGCGGTCTGTTTCAATTTTTGAAATCATATTTTGAAACATTTTTCTATCGGAGGAAATATGGACCAGTATCAAAACCAAATTAGGAATTTCTGTATTATCGCTCATATCGATCACGGGAAATCTACTCTTGCCGACCGACTGCTTGAGACGACGGGTGTGGTAGCCCATCGCGAGATGAAAGAGCAGTTTCTGGATAACATGGATATTGAGAGAGAACGGGGCATTACGATAAAACTGCAGACCACGCGTTTAAACTATCAGGCCAAAGACGGCAAAGAATATATCTTCAATCTCATAGATACTCCCGGCCATGTGGACTTTACTTACGAAGTTTCGCGAAGCCTGGCGGCTTGCGAAGGGGCTGTCCTGGTGGTTGACGCTACCCAGGGCGTGGAGGCCCAGACCGTGGCCAACGTCTATCTTGCATTGGATGAAAATCTTGAGATTTTCCCGGTTATCAATAAAATCGATCTGGCCAGCGCTGACCCCGATGCCGCGAAGGCGGAAATCGAAGAAGTTCTTGGAATCGATGCTTCTGAAGCGCCGTTAATTTCCGCCAAAGAAGGCACCAATATCGAAGAAGTGCTGGAAGGAGTTATCCGTCACATACCCGCCCCCGGCGGAGATCCTGAGGGGAAGCTTAAAGCGCTGATTTTTGACTCCTATTACGACAATTACAGGGGCGTAGTCATCTATACCCGGGTTTTTGACGGAGAAATTAAAGAAGGGGATCTTATCAAGTTGATGAGCACCAATAAGAAATATGAAGTGACGGAAGTGGGTGTATTTGCTCCCGGACCCACTCCGGTAAAGCGTCTGAGAGCCGGAGAAGTGGGCTACATTTGTGCCGGCATCAAACAGGTGGCGGATGCCAGGGTGGGAGATACTATCACCCTTGACAACGATCCTGCGGATGCTCCGCTGCCCGGATACAAAAAGATGCAGTCCATGGTCTATTGCGGGATTTATCCGGCGGAAGGCGAAAAGTATGAGAGCGTAAGAGAGGCTCTCGAAAAGCTGCAGTTAAACGATGCGGCGTTCATGTTCGAACCGGAGACATCCACCGCCCTGGGCTTTGGCTTCCGTTGCGGTTTTTTGGGATTGCTCCATATGGAAATCATCGTGGAGCGGCTGGAAAGGGAGTTTGATTTAAGCATTATAACCACTTCCCCCAGTGTCACATACAAGGTAGTGACGAAAGACGGCAGGGAATTGATGATACAGAATCCTTCCAATCTGCCGCCTCAAAATGAAATAGATCACATAGAAGAGCCGCTGGTCAAAGCCGACATCATGATTCCCAAAGAGTACGTGGGCAGCATTATGGAAATCTGCCAGGAGAGGCGGGGAGTCATGACTCATATGGAATATATAACAGAGAACAGGGTAGCTCTTCACTATGAAATGCCCTTAAATGAAGTGATTTACGATTTCTTTGACGCGCTGAAGTCAAAGACAAAGGGATATGGTTCTCTGGATTATGAGATGCTTCGCTACGAGAAGTCTAACCTTGTCAAGATGGATATTCTGCTCAACAAGGAGCTGGTGGATGCCTTCTCCATGATTGTCCATGAATCCAAGGCTTACAGCCGCGGACGCTACGTCTGCGAAAAGCTGAAGGAGCTCATACCGATGCATCAATTTGAAATACCCATTCAGGCTGCCATCGGGCAAAAGGTTATTGCTCGCGAGACGGTCAAAGCTTACCGCAAGGATGTTATAGCCAAATGCTACGGCGGAGATATTTCCAGGAAGAAGAAGCTCCTTGAAAAGCAGAAGGAAGGCAAGAGAAGAATGCGCCAGTTCGGCAGGGTAGAAGTTCCTCAAGAAGCTTTTACAGCCGTTTTGAAATACGACGAGAACAAAAAATAAAGGAATGGCTGTTATGAAATCCCTCGGATTATACATCCACATACCTTTTTGCCTGAAAAAATGCAATTACTGCGATTTTCTGTCCCTGGGCGGTATGAGCGAAGAAGATCATGCCGCATATACAGAGGCTTTGCTGGTGGAGCTGGAACATTACGCGGACCGGAACATCTCACTGGACAGCGTCTACATCGGAGGCGGAACACCGTCTCTTCTTGATCCTGGTTTGATTTCCCGCGTCGTGCAACGGGTTCAAAGCTGCTTTACCATATCGGAGGAAGCGGAGATTACCATAGAAGCAAACCCTGGGCTGCTGGATAAGAACAAGCTTACGACTTACAGAGGTGCAGGGATTAACCGTCTCAGCATCGGGGCGCAATCCTTAAATAATGAAATTCTCAAGCTGCTTGGGAGAGTGCATGACAGGGAAGAATTTGTTCGAAATTATCACTTAGCAAGGGATTGCGGCTTTGAAAACATCAGTGTAGACTTGATATTTGCCATACCCGGGCAGACCCATGATATATGGATGGACAGTCTGGAAAAAACCATCGACCTTGGGCCGGAACATATTTCTTTTTACAGCCTTCAGATCGAGGAGGAGACGCCTTTTTACGATCTATGGAAGAAAGGGGAACTAAAGCCTGTTGACGATCAAGGGGATCGGGCAATGTATCACAGTGCCATTGACCGGCTTCAAAGCAGCGGGTACCGGCATTATGAGATATCCAATGCAGCAAAACCCGGCTATGAATCCCGACACAATCTGAAGTACTGGTCCATGGACGAATATCTTGGGGTTGGGCTGGGAGCCCATTCCTATATTGACGGAAGGCGTTTCAGCAATGAAACGGATTTAAGCAGGTACATCCGCATCGCTAAGGAGAAGAATTGCGCCGGGAGAAGGCAGGGCGCCAGCCCCTGGACAATATGGTTTCATGAGAACACCGTCGAGGGCGAAATGTCGGAATTTATGTTCACCGGGCTAAGAAAGGTGGAAGGAATTCGCCTTTCCGATTATGAAAAAAGATTTGCATTGCCGGTGACGGCGGTTTATGGGGATCCTATCAATAAACACATTGAGACAGGTCTCCTGGAAATAGATGAAAAGGCAGACCGGCTCCGGCTTACAGCCAAAGGAATGGATTTATTCAACCGGGTGCTGGTTGATTTTGTTTGAAAAGCCACAGGGGAGGATACTCCCTGTGTATTTTTTTATATGCAATGGACGGGCAAGGTGTTATTTTATGCAAAGAGGGTATAATTCCGTTAACACCCGGCGCTTATACGGAGGGAGATAGAAGAAATGGGCAAATACATCATGTCACTTGATCAGGGAACCACATCCTGCCGTTGCATTGTCTTTAACCGGAAAGGAGAAGTAATCAGCCTGGCGCAAAAAGAATTCAAGCAGATCTATCCTAAACCCGGTTGGGTGGAACACGATGCCATGGAAATTTGGGCAATTCAGGCAGGGGTTGCCCAGGAAGCAATGAGGCAGGTAGGAGCCGAATACCACGACATTGCCACCATCGGGATCACCAACCAGAGGGAGACTACCGTTGTCTGGGAAAAAGATACGGGAAGGCCGGTCTATAACGCCATCGTTTGGCAGTGCAGGAGGACAGCGGAATACTGTGATGAATTAAAAGCTAAGGGATTATCAGATACGGTTCAGCGAAAGACCGGGTTGTTGATCGATGCCTATTTTTCCGCCACAAAACTGAAATGGATCCTGGATCACGTGGAAAGAGGAAGGGAGCGGGCTAAAAACGGCGAACTGCTCTTTGGAACCATTGAGAGCTGGCTGATTTGGAATCTCACAAAGGGCAGGGTCCATGTGACTGATTATTCCAATGCGGCGCGCACCATGCTGTTCAATATAAAGGAATTGAAATGGGACGAGGAGCTGTTGGAACTCTTTGACATCCCAGAGGCAATGCTGCCTGAGGCAGTGCCTTCCAGTTATATATACGGTGAAACGGATCCGTTAATCTTCGGAGGCCCGATTCCCATTGCCTCTGCAGCGGGAGATCAGCAGGCTGCTCTTTTCGGACAAGCCTGTTTTCA
>Ga0116180_1003073_pt1 | contig 12785 bp, 12 predicted proteins | sample AD_UKC073_MetaG_FD_89804 | JGI IMG/M metagenome (GOLD analysis project Ga0116180, IMG submission 89804) | Active sludge microbial communities of municipal wastewater-treating anaerobic digesters from USA - AD_UKC073_MetaG | ecosystem: Engineered > Bioreactor > Anaerobic > Digestate | place: USA...
CATTGCTGGATCAGGCTTTCGCCCATTGTCCAATATTCCCCACTGCTGCCTCCCGTAGGAGTCTGGGCCGTGTCTCAGTCCCAGTGTGGCTGATCATCCTCTCAGACCAGCTAAGGATCGTCGCCTTGGTAGGCCTTTACCCCACCAACTAGCTAATCCTACGCGGGTTCATCCTTTGCCGATAAATCTTTGGTCTTTCGACATCATCCGGTATTAGCAGTCATTTCTAACTGTTATTCCGAAGCAAAGGGCAGATCCCCACGCGTTACGCACCCGTGCGCCACTAACCCCGAAGGGTTCGTTCGACTTGCATGTGTTAGGCATGCCGCCAGCGTTCGTTCTGAGCCAGGATCAAACTCTCAAGTTTGTGTCACGATATGCACGGCACGGAGCAAGCCCCGCCAACCGCGATACCGAACTTCAGGAGCCGATACCTGCACTTGTCAAACGTAATGGATACGAAGGACATATGAGGTAACGACTTAATCAACCCATACACGGAGCCTGAAGCTCCCCGGATGGGGCGCCGTCGCCCACATGTCCCTTCATCTAAACCAACAATGTCAAAGAGCCACCAACCAAGCCACCGAAGCGACAAAATCAGGCGGACAACCATCGTTCCCCGCTTTTTAGTTCGGGGGACTTGTTGTCCGTCTATGTTGGCGACCGGGTCGTTTCAGCCGTTTGAAGCGGCGTTCCCGTCCGGTGAACGGGCCTCTAGGCCTACCGTCTGATTCGGTCAAACACTTTTTGCAATTTTATTTCAAAGAATGTGAAAAGCGCAGAAATCCGCGGGTTTGAGGCATCAATCAGCCTGCGATTGCCCAGAATCGTTGTGCGGCCTCGCAACTTTTTTTGCCCCGCCCGGGGCCGTAAGCCGTGATTAACGCCCCTTAGCTATATCGTCGGCCATGTCAGAGGTCGCTGATTCCCGCCGAAATTCCGCCGCGCAGCCGCGCGTTGCCGTGATTGTGCCCGCCTATGGGGTGGCCCACCTGCTCGGAGAGGCGCTTGATTCGCTTCAGGCCCAGACCCTGACCGACTGGGAATGCCTTGTGATCGACGATGGCGCGCCGGACGATGTAGCCGGGGCAGTCGCCCCCTATCTTTCGGATTCGCGCATCCGGTTCATCTCCACGCCCAATCAGGGTGTCAGTGCGGCCCGCAATACCGCAATCGCCGAATCGCGCGCGCCGTTGGTTGCCCTGCTGGACGGGGATGACCGATTCCGCCCTGACTATCTGGCGAGCACCGTACCGCTGCTGGAGAATGACCCTGCTCTGCGGCTGGTCACGGTCAACGCGCTGATCTTTGGCGCTGTGCCCAAGGAGCGGCTGTGCTTCGGTGAGAACTGTGCGCTCAATCCGCCGCGCGGCACGCTCGCCCAGGTGCTCGATCGCAGCTTTGGCGTCTATATCGGTACAACCTTTCGCCGCGCCGATTTCGATTCGATCGGCGGTTTCGACACGGCCATGGCCCAGTCCGAAGACTTCGACCTGTGGGTGCGACTGATGGAGCTGGGCGGCGAGGCCGGATTCGTAAGCGAGGTGCTGGGCGAATACCGGGTCCGGCCCAACTCCGCTTCGGCCCATGCCGGGCGGCTGCTGCTCGGCAACATCCGGGTTTACGAGAAAGCGAAAGCAGCCCTGCCCGTCGATGCGGCCGAGCAGACGCTGCTCGACCAACTGATCGCGCAGAATCACCAGGCGCTCGATTTCGAATATGCGATCGACCGGGTTGTCGATGGCGATACCAGCCGCGGTCTTGAGGACTTGCGCAAAGTCAAGGCGCTGGTCAGCGGGCCGGTCTGGACCCTGTCCTTCGCGCTATGGCGGCTGTTCCCGGCGCTCGCCCGGCCGATGCTGGCCTGGCGGCGGCAGGCCCACAGCCGGGGCGCAGGTTCGGCGGACATGAGTCTGGCCGCCTCGTTCACGGCGCTGTGGAGCTAAGGCCGTGACTGCCCCGCTGGTTTCGGTGGTGATGAGCGTCTGGAACGACGAAGCCTATGTCGGCCAGGCGATCGATTCGATTCTGACGCAAAGTGAAGGCCGCTTTGAATTCCTGATCGTCGATGATCAGTCAGCGGACGCTTCGGCGCGGGTGATTGCCGAATGGGCCGCCCGCGATCCGCGAATCGCCATACTGCCCGCAGGACCCAAGGGGCGGGTCGCCGCGCTCAACCGGCTGATCGCAGCGGCCAAGGCCCCGCTGATCGCGCTGATGGACGGCGACGATATCTGCCGCCCCGAACGCCTTGCCATGCAAATGGCCTTCCTGACCGAACACCCCGACCATGTTGCCGTCAGCTGCGAATGCGACAAGATCGACGCGCGCGGTGCGGCGCTGGAGCGTCCGCCGATTGACCGCCCGCTGACCCACGAAGGGCTCGTCGCCAATTTCGAGGACGGGCCGCTGCTCAATCACAACGCGGTGCTGATCCGGCGCGAGGCACTGCAAGCCATCGGCGGTTACCGCCCGGCCTACCGCCACGCCGAAGACTATGACCTGTGGCTGCGCCTGGCCGATGTGGGCAAGCTGGCCAACCTGCCGGACAAGCTGGTTTCCTACCGGATCCATGACAATCAGGTGAGCACCGCTAACCTGGCCGAGCAGACCGCCAATGCCGCAATCGCCTGGCTGGCCAGGTGCGAACGTCTGGCCGGCAAGCCCGATCCGACCGCCGGACTTACCGCGCTGCCAGATCTTGGCCATATCGACGCGGTTTTCGGAACCGGCAGCGCCGCCTATATCCGGCGCCGGATCGTCGAGCGCTGCCTTTATGCGCCTGAGGTGCTGGCGGGCGATGGCTGGCCTGCGCTGCTTGGGCATATCAGGGAAACCGCCCCCGCACCGCATCTCTGGCGCGCCAGCCTGCGGCTGCTGACCGCCGGAAAGCCGGTTCACGCCGCGCGCTCCGCCCTCGCCCTCGCCAGCCGGACACTGGCGGCATGAGCGCAATGTCGGTCCGTTCGGCGGCGATCTGGGCGATCGCCTCGCAATATGCCTCCTTCGCGATCCAGTTCGCGGCCAGCGTTGTGCTGGCGCGCTGGTATATCGACCCGGCCGAGCTGGGATTGTTCTCGATCGCCTTTGCCGCGATCACCCTGATCGCCTTTTTGCAGGACTTCGGCGTTGCCCGCTACATCTCGGGTGAACGCGATCTGACGCCAGAGAAAATCCAGGGCGCCTTCACCCTTTCGATCACGGTCGCCTGGGCAGTGGCCTTTGCCGCGATCCTGCTGGCCTGGCCGGTCAGCTGGTTCTACGCCGAGCCGCGATTGTTCCCGTTGGCGCTGGTGATCGCCTGTTCATATCTGCTGGTTCCGCTGGCGATCGTGCCGCAGGCGCTGTGCCAGCGGCGGATGGACTTCAAATCGAACACCATGATCGAGGTCGGCGCCGCCCTGGCCAACGCCGCCGTCGCGCTGACCCTGGCGATGCGCGGGATGGGCGCGCTGGCGCTGGCCTGGGGCGCCTTCGCCCAGCAGGCAGCGCGGATGCTGGTCAGCCAGTGGCGCGCGGGGTTCATGCTGCCCTGGCCGATGCACCTGAAGGGCACCTCCCCGATTCTGGCGATCGGCGGGACCAATACGGTCCAGTCGGTCTGCGGATCGATCACCGCCCGCGCGCCTGAACTGCTGATCGGGCGGATTATCGACGAGGCCGCAGTCGGGCTGTTCGCGCGCGCATCCGGCCTTGCCCTGCAACTGCGGCTGCTGGTTTCGGGTGCGGTGACAGGCGTCTTCTATCCCGCCTTCCGCAAGGTCCGCGACGAGGGCCAGCCGCTCGGCCCGCCCTATCTGCGCGTCACCGCCGCCTATACCGGGATCACATGGCCGGCCATGGCGGGAATCGCGGTGCTGGCCGCACCGCTGATCGAGCTGCTTTACGGTCCGCGCTGGCTGGGCGCCGCGCCGCTGCTGGCATGGATCGCGATGTCACAGCTCTGTTACGTCGCCGTCCCGCTCAACGGGGATCTGCCGCTGCTGCTGGGCCGGATGCGGGAACTGGTCAGGTTCAACCTTTATGACACCGCCGCCTCGGTACTGTTCCTGGCCCTGGCGGCCCCGTTCGGCCTGGTCTGGGTGGCGGCATCGCGCGTGGCCCACGGGCTGTTCTGGATGGCGCTTTATGCCCCGTTCCTCAAACGCCTGCTCGGCTTCAGCTGGCGTGACCTGCTGGCGGTTTATGGCAAGAGCCTGCTTGCCACTCTCGCCGCCGTCGGGCCGCTGCTGGCATCTTATGCGCTTTGGGCGGGCCCGACCGATGCCGGCTTCATCCAGCTTGGCGCGGGGGTTCTGGGCGGGGTGCTGTGCTGGCTGATCGTGCTGGCGCTGATCCGCCACCCCCTGCTGGACGAAATCATCGCCATTGTCGGTGCCGCGCTGGACCGAATCGGAATGCGACCGGGGCGGCTTGCGCGTCGATAAGCGGCTTTGCCGATTGCACCGCACTGGGGTATCCTGACCGTAGGAGAGGAACCCTGCCATGCCGATGAACCCGCTTTTCACACCGTTCGTTTCGCTACTGGTGGCCATGCCGATCGTGGTCGGACAGGATGGCGTGCAGCAGGCCAACGGGGTCGATGTCGTCTCGGTCGATACCGATCGCAATGATCGCCTGACCGTTCCCGTTACCATCGGCAAACACGGGCCGTTCAACTTTCTGATCGATACCGGTGCGGAAAACACCGTGCTTTCATCAGGCGTGGTAAGCACGCTGGCCCTGCCGATCAGCGGGCGCGCCAAGTTGACCGGGGTGGCCGGATCAGAAATGGTCGATACGGTCGAGGTCGATCAGATCGATCTGGGCAAACGATCGTACTATGGCCTTCTGGCGCCGGTGCTGGAACGCGGGGACATTGGCGCCGACGGGATCATCGGACTGGACAGCCTGCAGGGCCAGCGGGTCCAGATCGATTTCAAGCGCGGGGTGATGGCCGTGGCCGATGCGAAAGCACTGGGCGGCGATCGCGGCTATGAAATCGTCGTCACCGCCCGCCGCCGCTCGGGCCAGCTGATCATGACCCAGGCCAGGATCGATGGGGTGAAGGTTGACGTGGTGATCGATACGGGGTCCGATACCTCGATCGGCAACCGCGCGCTGCAGGATGCGCTGAGCAAGCGTCGGTCCATTGGCACGGCGGAGCTGCATTCTGTGACTGGCCAGTCGATCAAGGCCGATCTCAGCTATGCCCGCGCGCTCAAGATCGGCGAAATCACCTTCGGCAACGTCAAGATCGCCTTTGCCGATTCGCCGCATTTCGAAAAGCTGAAGCTGACCGCAAAACCGGCCCTGTTCCTGGGGATGCGCGATCTGCGCCAGCTGGACCGGGTGGCGATCGATTTTTCGACCCGGCGGATCTATTTCGACCTGCCAGACACTGCCTTCGACCCTTACGACAACCATCTGGGTTCGCGGCTGGATTAGGCGGTACCCTTCCCTTTCGGCGCCGCGCGCCTACATGAAGGGCCATGCCGCCCGAACTTCCCGCCGCTCCTTCACGCAATGCCCGCCATGACGGCTGGGGAACGCTGCGACGTTTCCTGCCCTATCTCTGGCCGAAGGATGATTGGCGGCTGCGCGCGCGGATCCTTGGCGCGGTTTCGCTGATCCTGCTTTCCACTGCCACCCAGTTCATCCTTCCTTATCTGCTCAAATGGGCGGTCGATGCGATGAACGTCACGGGGCCGCGCGTGGCGACCTTCGCGATGCTGTTCGTGCTGGCCTATGCCGCCGGACGGTTTGGCGGGGTGGTGTTCGATAATCTGCGGAACATCGTGTTCGAGCGGGTCGGCCAGCAGGCGACATCGCAGCTCGCCGAACACGTCTTCAACCGGCTCCACCGCCTGAGCCTGCGGTTCCACCTAGCCCGCCGCACCGGAGAGGTCACCAAGGTGATCGAGCGCGGGACCAAGAGCATCGATACGATGCTCTATTTCATGCTGTTCAACATCGCCCCGACGGTGATCCTGCTGCTGGGCGTTGGGGTGATCTTCTACATCAACTTCGGCTGGCCGCTGGTGACGGCAACCGCCCTGGCGGTGATCGCCTATATCTGGGTCACCCGCGCGATCACCGAATGGCGCACCAAACTGCGCGAGCAAATGAACCGGCTTGATGGGCAGGCGCTGTCGCGCGCGGTCGATTCGCTGCTCAATTACGAGACGGTGAAATACTTCGGCGCCGAAGCCCGCGAAGAGGCGCGCTATGCCGAGGCGACCCGCGCCTATGCCGCGGCGGCGGTGAAAAGCGAGAACAGTCTGGGCCTGCTCAACATCGCCCAGGCGCTGGTCACCAACCTGCTAATGGCGGCGGCCATGGCACTGACCGTGCGCGGCTGGGTGCGGGGCGAATACAGCGCCGGGCAGCTGGTTTTCGTCCAGACCTATCTGACCCAGCTGTTCCGTCCGCTCGATATGCTGGGCATGGTCTATCGCACGATCCGTCAGGGCCTGATCGACATGGCCGATATGTTCCGCCTGATCGATACCGAGATCGAGGTGCAGGACGCAACCGGTGCTCCGGCGCTGGTGATAGGCCGCCCGACGCTGACCTTTGACAACGTGGTGTTCGGTTACGAGCCGGACCGTACCATCCTGAAAGGCCTGAGCTTTGAAGTGCCCGCCGGGCATCAGGTGGCGATCGTCGGCCCATCGGGCGCGGGCAAAAGCACGATCGCCCGGCTGGTGTTCCGATTCTACGATCCATGGCAGGGGCGGATCCTGATCGATGGGCAGGATATTCGCACTGTAACGCAGGCCTCCCTGCGCGCGGCAATCGGGATCGTGCCGCAGGATTCGGTGCTGTTCAACGACACCATCGGCTACAACATCGCCTATGGCCGCGACGGTGCGGGCCAGGCCGAAGTGGAGGCGGCGGCGCGCGGTGCGGCGCTGATGGACCTGATCGGCCGCCTGCCGCAGGGCTTCGACACCGAAGTGGGCGAACGCGGGCTCAAGCTGTCCGGCGGCGAAAAGCAGCGCGTGGCGATCGCCCGAACGCTAGTGAAAAACCCACCGATCCTGCTGCTCGACGAAGCGACCAGCGCGCTCGACACCCGGACCGAGCAGGACATCCTTGCCACGCTGCATTCGGTGGCCGAGGGGCGCACCTCGCTCTCGATCGCCCACCGGCTTTCGACCATCGCCGATGCCGATACGATTCTGGTGCTGAGCGATGGCCAGCTGGCCGAACAGGGTGACCATCAGGCGCTGCTGAAACGCGGCGGACTCTATGCCGAAATGTGGGCCCGCCAGGCCGAGGCTATCGAGGAATACGGGCAGGCGGCGGAGTAGCCGTCTACTTCACCACGTCGGCTTCATGCCAGACCACCGCCTGAGCGACCTTCATGCACAGGTGCCCTTCATCCCAGGCCATGCTGGGCGAACCGTAAAGCCGCCAGCCCTGTTCCAGCGCCTCGGACACCCGCTCGCAAAAGGCGCGGTCGTCTTTGCCGGTGAGCAGGCGGTAGATCGGGCGGTCTTCGGGGGTCTGGTGCATCGGCTCGCTCACAGGATGTACTTGCTGAGATCGGTGTCCTTCGCCAGCCCGGCCAGCCGGGCCTGCACATAGCCTTCGTCAACCGTCACCGTCTCACCCTCGCGGTCTTCGGCCTCGAAGCTCAGTTCCTCGAGCAGCTTTTCCATCACGGTCTGCAGTCGCCGGGCGCCGATGTTCTCGACCGCTTCGTTCACCTGGGCCGCGATTTTCGCGACTTCGCGAACCGCACCGGGGGTGACGTCCAGCGTCACCTTCTCGGTTGCCAGCAGCGCCTTGTACTGTTCGACCAGGTTGGCGCGGGTTTCGGAGAGGATGCGGACGAAATCGTCTTCGCTCAGCGCCGACAGCTCGACCCGGATCGGCAGGCGCCCCTGCAGTTCGGGCAGCATATCGCTGGGCTTGGCGACGTGGAAAGCGCCGCTTGCGATGAACAGAATGTGGTCAGTCTTCATCGGGCCATATTTGGTGGCAACGGTGGTACCTTCGATGAGGGGTAGAAGGTCTCTTTGCACCCCTTCGCGTGACACTGAACCGCCACGCACATCGCTCACAGCGATCTTGTCGATCTCGTCGATGAAGACGATGCCGTTGCTTTCGGCATTGGCCAGCGCGACGCGGGCGACATCGTCCTGATCCATCCGCTTTTCGGATTCCTCATCGACCAGTTTGGTCCAGGCATCCGGCACTTTCAGCTTGCGGCGTTTCAGGTTCTGCTTGCCAAGCGCCTTGCCCATCATCTCGCTGAGGTTGATCATCCCGATCCCGCCGGGCATTCCCGGGATGTCCATGCCCATGCCGGGGCTGTCCTCAACCTCGATCTCCACTTCGGTCGAATCCATCGCCTTTTCAACGATCCGCTGCCGGAACGATTCGCGAGTAGCCTCGGACGCACCCTCGCCGACCAGTGCCTTCAGCAGGCGGTCCATAGCGGCCTTTTCGGCGGCTTCGCGCACGGCTTCGCGGCGGCGGTCCTTTTCCAGCCGGATCGCTTCCTCGGCCAGATCGCGGGCGATCTGCTCGACATCACGGCCGACATAGCCAACCTCGGTGAACTTGGTCGCCTCAACCTTGACGAAGGGCGCGTCGGCCAGCCTGGCCAGGCGGCGGCTGATCTCGGTCTTGCCGCAGCCGGTCGGGCCGATCATCAGGATGTTCTTGGGCGTAACCTCATCACGCAGGTCCGCGCCGAGCCGCTGGCGGCGCCAGCGGTTGCGCAGCGCCACCGCGACGGCCTTCTTGGCGTCGGTTTGGCCAATGATGTGTTCGTCAAGCGCGCGGACGATCGCCCGGGGCGTCAGACTCTGGGTCAGGTTATCAAGCATGGGATCAGATCGCCTCAACCGTCACGCGGTCATTGGTGAAAACACAAACATCCGCCGCAACCGCCATGGCGCGGCGCGCGATCTTTTCGGGATCATCTTCATAATCGGTCAGCGCTTTTGCGGCCGACAGCGCATAGTTCCCGCCCGATCCGATCGCGGCGATGCCCTCTTCCGGCTCCAGCACGTCGCCATTGCCGGTCAGGATCAGCAGGACGTCCTTGTCGGCAACGATCATCAGAGCTTCGAGGTTGCGCAGATACTTGTCCGTGCGCCAGTCCTTGGCGAGTTCAACGGCGGCGCGCATCAGCTGCCCACGGTGGGCTTCCAGCTTCTTTTCAAGCCGCTCGAACAGGGTAAAGGCATCGGCGGTGGCCCCGGCGAACCCGGCAATCACGCTGCCGTCACCCAGCCGCCGCACCTTGCGGGCGTTAGGCTTCATCACCGTATTGCCCATGGAGACCTGGCCATCCCCGGCGATGACGGTCTTGCCGCCCTTCTTGACGCCGATGATGGTGGTGCCGTGCCACTGGATCAGACCGTGGCTGTCAGAAGATTGGTTCATACCTGCGGATATATGTCTGATCCGTCAGGCTTCAACCTCAGCTGCCGTTGGGACCGCCAGCGCCCGAACCACCAGCACCGACCTGGCCGATATTGCCGAACAGGTCTTCAAGGAACGAACGTTCACGCCCCAGGGTCGGCGTCTTATCGCCATCGGGGCTGATGTTGGAGACCGTTTCCATGCCCGAGCGCTGAACCGCGGCGACATTGCCCTTCTCGTCAAACGAGATCCGGACCATCAGCTGGTCCTTCGGCTTGGGCCGCGTGAAAGCCGCCTGGCGGGTGTTGGTGGAGATATAGTACCAGTCCTTGCGGCCGAACTGGCTGATAAAGCTGGGCCGCCCCAGCATCCGTTCAACCGAAATCTGGTTGTCGATCCCCGGCTGGACCGAATCGAGCAGCGCATTATCGATCAGGTAACCGCGATGGTCCTTGATCGAGGCGCAGGCGGAAAGTGCCAGCGCCATCACGGCCACGCCCAGAATTCGTCCCTTGATCGGCATCGTAAACTTGCTCCGTCTGGCGCCGCACGCAGGATTGCCCGCGCCGCCGCCTTGATCTATCGCCGCCAGCCTTAGGCCGCCTTGGCCCGCCGCGCAATGCCGCCGCTTGGGCAAGGCGGGTTTAATGCCCGCTGAATGGAAGGACGCTGATTGCCATGTCGCTGCTGAAACGCCTGTTCGGCAATTCCGTCCGCGATTCCGCGCAGGCCCGCCCGTTGTGGCACCGGATCGTGGAACTGGCCCGCGATCCTGCGTGGTACGCACGCGGCGGAATTGCCGATACGGTGCCAGGGCGCTTCGATTGCATCGCGCTGGTCCTGGGCTTGGTGATGCTGCGGATGGAAGGCCACGATGATCTGCGCGGTCCCTCAGCCCGGCTGACCGAACTGTTTGTTGAAGATATGGACGGGCAGCTGCGGCAAAACGGCGTGGGCGATCTGGTGGTGGGCAAGCGGATCGGCAAGCTGATGGGGGTTCTGGGCGGCCGCATCGACGCATTCCGATCAGCACTGGCTGCACCGGAAGATGCCGCGCTGATCGCCGCGATCGAACGCAATGTTACCCTGACAGAAAGTGCCGACATGGCCTGGATCGCCGCGGAAATGCGCCGCATGGCAGACCGGCTGGCGGCGGTCGATAATCCCGGGCTGATTGCCGGAAGGATCGGATAATGAGCGAATTTTCCCGGATCTATGATGCCGCGCGGCTGCCCGTTGGCGAACAGCGGCTTGATGCCAGCGCCGCGGAGTGCGCCGCCCTGGCCCAGCGGTTCGGGCTGGTTGCGGTAAAGGCGCTTTCTGCGGGCGTTACGCTTCTGGCCGATGGCCCAACGGTTCGCGCCAAAGGCATGGTTTCCGCCGATGTGGTGCAAAGCTGCGCGGTATCGGGAGAGGACCTGCCGGTTTCGATCAAGGAGGCGCTGTCACTCCACTTTGTCCCTCCCGCCGATTCGCCGGTGCGCGAAGAAGAGATCGAACTGGAAGCGGACGAGCTTGACGAGATCGAGATGGACGGGACGCGCTTCGATCTGGGCGAAGCCGTGGCGCAAACCCTGGCGCTGGCGATCGACCCCTATCTTGAAGGCCACGGTGCAGCCGAAGCCCGGCGCAAGGCCGGGATCGTCAGCGAAGGCCAATCCGGCCCGCTGGCCGATGCGCTGAAAGGTTTGCTGAAGGACTGATCCCGATCAGAACGGGATGTCGTCGTCCAGATCGTCGGCATAGCCGCCGCCCTGCTGGCCGCCGCCGAAACCGCCACCACCCGAGCGCTGCCCGCCGGAACCACCGCCAAAGTCACCGCCGCCGCTGCGCTGACCGCCGCCATAGCTGCCGCCGCCACCGCCCTGGCCGCCACCCGGTGCGCCATCGAGCATGGTCAGCACCCCGCCCATGCCGCCGACCGACACTTCGGTGCTGTAGCGATCATTGCCGGACTGATCCTGCCACTTGCGAGTCCGCAGCTGGCCTTCGATATAAACCTTGCTGCCCTTGCGCAGATAGCGCTCAGCCACACCGACCAGCCCTTCGGACTGGAGAACGACCGTGTGCCACTCGGTCCGTTCCTTCTTTTCGCCGGTGTTGCGATCCTTCCAACTTTCCGAAGTGGCGATCCGCAGGTTGCAGATCTTGCCGCCGTTCTGGAACGACTTCACTTCCGGATCGGCACCCAGATTGCCGATGAGAATGACCTTGTTGACGCTGCCTGCCATCGAATCGAACCCCTTTGAATATCGTGGGGTTGCCTAGCCAATCACGTGCGCGGGTCCAACCCGGACTTGGGCGGTATCCCCTGATCGAATTGCGGCACCGTTACCCCAGCCCGAACCAGACCGCCGTCCAATAGGTCAGCCCCGCAAACAGATAGGCCAGGCCAAACAGGTAAACGAGCATGAAGGTCGGCCATTTCCAGCCGTTTGTCTCGCGCCGGGTGACCGCGATCGTGCTCATGCACTGGGGCGCGAAGACGAACCAGGCGAGGAAGGCCAGCGCGGTCGCCAGTGACCATTTGCCGCGCAGCCGTTCGCCCAGCTGCTGGGCCTGCTGTTCCTCATCCCCGGCGCCGACGGCATAGGAGGTGGCAAGCGCACTGACCGCCACTTCGCGCGCGGCCATCGCCGGAATCAGCGACAGCGCGATATCGCGGTTGAAGCCGATCGGTTCGACCACCACGGCCAGGCCATTGGCGAGCCTGCCGGCGATCGAGGCGTCGATCTGGTTCTGACCCGGTTCCGCGCGCGGAAAGCTGAGCAGCAGCCACAGCACCACGGTGACCATGAAGATGATCGTCCCGGCGCGGCGCAGGAAGATCCACGCCCGCTGCCACAGCGCAATCAGAAGATCGCCCAGCCGCGGCATCTGATATTTCGGCAGCTCCATGATGAAGCCCGAAGCCGCCCCCTTGGTGACTGACCGGCGCAGCACCAGTGCCACCACCATCGCCGCGACGATCCCGAACAGGTAAAGCCCCAGCAGCACCAGCCCCTGCAGCCCGATTCCGCCCATGACCTTCATGTTCGGAATGAAGGCGGCGATGATCATCGCATAGACCGGGAGCCGCGCCGAACAGGTCATCAGCGGGGCGACCAGGATCGTGGTCAAGCGGTCCTTGGGATCGGTGATCGAACGGGTCGCCATGATCCCCGGGATTGCGCAGGCGAAGCTGGACAGCAGCGGAATGAAACTGCGCCCCGAAAGGCCGACCCCGGCCATCAGCCGGTCCATCAGGAAGGCCGCCCGGGCCATATAGCCCGATGCCTCCATCGCCAGGATGAAGAAGAACAGAATCAGGATCTGCGGCAGAAACACGACCACCTGGCCAACCCCGGCCAGGATCCCTTCGGTGATCAGATCGCGGATCACACCTCCGGGTAGATTCTGCACGGCCTGCTCGCTCAACC
>Ga0116180_1003075_pt1 | contig 12781 bp, 15 predicted proteins | sample AD_UKC073_MetaG_FD_89804 | JGI IMG/M metagenome (GOLD analysis project Ga0116180, IMG submission 89804) | Active sludge microbial communities of municipal wastewater-treating anaerobic digesters from USA - AD_UKC073_MetaG | ecosystem: Engineered > Bioreactor > Anaerobic > Digestate | place: USA...
GCGATGGCTTCGAGGGTTTCCCGCACGGCGGCAATGCCACCGCCCGCACCGATGACCTCGGCGAAGAGGATGCCGAAGCCGTCCCGCCACAGGGCGTCACCGGAGATCAGCAGGCGGGCGTCAGGGGCGTGGAAGACCAGCGCATCCATGTCGTGCCCGGGCGCCGGCAAAGCCTGCCAATCCAGCCCGCCCATGACCAGACCTTCGCCGGGGGCCAGCGTGAAGTCGGCCTGGAAGGGCTCACCCTGTTGGGCCGCAACGCTCAGCAGCAGGGCTTCCTCGTCCCAGCGCGCCACCGCGCCAGCCATGCCCTCGGGCACGCCGATCCGGCAGTCAAAGGCGCGCTGCACGGCCGCGTTGCAACCGATGTGATCGGAATGGGAGTGGGTGTTGATGAGCCGGGCCAGACGCCGTCCGCCGAGCACCTCGCCCACCAGCGCGACGGTCTGGGCCGCGTGGGTCACATAGCCGCTGTCCACCAGGGTGGCTTCGGGCCCGTCGAACAGCAGCACATTGTTGGCCGACAACCAGCCCCGCTCGATGACCTGGATGCCGGGTGGCAGGCTCACGGCTCCATGCACACTCATGGGCCCGGCCTCAATCCGAAGACTCGACCTGTTCGCCGGGCAGGGGATGGATGCTGTCCATTCCCGTGTCGGCATCCTCGCTACCCGCCGAGTCCGTCTCGCCAAAAATGACCTCGGCGCTGCGGCCACAGCCGATGCAGTAGCCGTCCTCGATCTCGCAGATGCCGATGCAGGGGTTATCGTCGCTCATCGCCAGCCCTCAATCCCGCACGCACTCGCCGCGCAGGTCCGGTTCGACGAGATCGGCAGCGGCCCGGCGCGCGGCCACCTCACCCAGGATGGCCTGCTTGCGGGCGTCGCTGGCACGGCTCCATTCGGTGATTTCCGGGATGCTGCGATAGCAGCCTTCGCAGTAGCCGCTGGCCTGGTTCATGTGGCAGACGTTGATGCACGGGGACGGGATGCTCATGGGGGACTCTTGGGGAAAACATGCCCGCCGCTACGTGGCGGCAGGTCGTGAATGGAAATACCTTGATCTGCTTATCGCAGAGCGCGGCCCCTATGGCAAGGGCCGGGCCTGGCGGGGGGCAAACAGACGGCGCACGAAACGCCACAGCACCACGATCAGCAGCACGGCAAGAACGCAGAAGACGGCCAGGGCGGCCAGGAAGAGCAGGGGCTGATGGATCAGCGTCCACACTCCGCCGGCAAACAGCACGTCTTCCCCCAGGGAGGCGACGACGTTGCTGACCGGCTCGGGCGAGGTGTTGATGGCGGCCCGGGCGCCGGCCTTGGCCAGGTGGGTGCCGGCCGCCAGGGTACCGCCGAGCAGGCCCATGGCGAGCTGCAGGGCGCCCCCCTGGTCGCCCATCACCGCCGCCGCCAGCGCCGCCCCGGCCGGGATGCGGATGAAGGTATGCACCGCATCCCAGATGGAGTCCAGCCAGGGCAGCTTGTCGGCAAAGAACTCCACCAGCAGGAGCAGACCCGACACCCCGAGGACCAGGGGATGGGCAAGCATGCCCAGCCCGCCCGGCAGCTGCACGCCGGCAAAGCGCTCCAGAGCACCGAGCACAAACACCAGAGCATACAGACGCAGGCCGCTGGCCCACCCCAGCCCTGCTGCCAGCGCGGCCAGGGACGCCAGATCCACCGGCACGTTGCGCCAGTCGAGGAGCGGCTTGACGCCCTCGGCCAGGGCGTGCAGATCGGGGCTGGCGAGATCCATGGGCTCAGGCCTTCAGGTACCGGGCATGGTGGGCCAGGTGGTCCGCCATGAAGGTGGAGATGAAGTAGTAGCCGTGGTCATAGCCCGCGTGCCGACGCAGGGTCAGGGGCTGGCCATCGGCACACACCTGCTCGAAGCGGTCGGGGTTGAGCTGGGTGGGCAGAAACTGGTCGGCCATGCCCTGGTCGATCAGGATGGGCGGGCAGCGCCGGCCATCCTCCACCAGGGTGCTGGCGTCGTGTTCGCGCCACACTTGGCGGTCCGCGCCCAGGTAGCCGCCAAAAGCCTTTTCGCCCCACGGGCACAGGCTGGGCGCGGCGATGGGCGCGAAGGCAGAGACCGAGCGATACAGCTCCGGATGGCGTAGCGCCAGGGTCAGCGCCCCGTGGCCCCCCATGGAGTGGCCGAAGATGCCGCAACGGGCCAGATCGGCGGGAAAGCCGCTCGCCACCAGCTGGCGCAACTCACCGGTGATGTAGCTCTCCATGCGCCAGTGGCGGGCCCAGGGCTCACGCACCGCGTTCAAGTAGAAGCCGGCGCCGACGCCAAAATCCCAGGCCTCGGCCTCGCCGGGCACGTTGGCGCCCCGCGGGCTGGTGTCGGGCGCGACCAGCATCAGCCCGAGCTCGGCCGCCATGCGCTGGGCACCGGCCTTGATCGGGAAGGTCTCTTCCGTGCAGGTCAGCCCGGCCAGGTAAAACAGCACCGGCACCGGGCCGTCGGCCGCCTGGGGCGGCACGAACACGGCAAAGCGCATGGGCAGCCCGATCTCCCGGGACTCGTGACGGTAGAAGCCCTGCCGGCCGCCGAAGCAACCGTGCTCGGACATCACCTCGAAGGCCTTGTCACCCATCTCAGTAGACGACCACCGAGCGGATGGACTCGCCCTTCTTCATCAGATCGAAGCCATCGTTGATCTGGTCGAGGGTCAGCGTGTGGGTGATCAGGTCGTCGATGTTGAGCTTGCCTTCCATGTACCAGTCCACGATCTTCGGCACATCGGTGCGGCCGCGGGCGCCGCCGAAGGCCGAGCCCTTCCACACCCGCCCGGTGACCAGCTGGAAGGGACGCGTGGAGATCTCGGCGCCGGCTTCGGCCACACCGATGATCACCGACTGGCCCCAGCCCTTGTGGGTGCATTCCAGCGCCTGGCGCATCACCTTGGTGTTGCCGATGCACTCGAAGCTGTAGTCGGCGCCGCCATCGGTGAGCTGGACGATGTGATCGACCACGTTGTCCACGTCGTTCGGGTTGATGAAGTGGGTCATGCCGAACTTGCGCGCCATGGCTTCGCGGCCGGGGTTGAGGTCGACGCCGATGATCTTGTCGGCCCCCACCATCTTGGCGGCCTGGATGACGTTGAGGCCGATGCCGCCAAGCCCGAACACCACCACATTGGCACCGGCTTCGACCTTGGCGGTGAACAGCACGGCGCCGACGCCGGTGGTCACGCCACAGCCGATGTAGCAGACCTTGTCGAAGGGCGCGTCATTGCGGATCTTGGCCAGGGCGATCTCGGGCACCACGATGTAGTTGGAGAAAGTGGAGGTGCCCATGTAGTGCAGGATGGGCTTGCCGTCCAGGCTGAAGCGGCTGGTGGCGTCGGGCATCAGGCCGCGACCCTGGGTACTGCGGATCTTCTGGCACAGGTTGGTCTTGCGCGACAGGCAGAACTTGCACTCGCGGCATTCCGGCGTGTACAGCGGGATCACGTGATCGCCGGTGCGCAGGGATTTCACGTCCGGGCCCACATCGACGACCACACCAGCACCTTCGTGGCCCAGGATGGCCGGGAACAGGCCCTCCGGGTCGGCGCCGGAGAGGGTGTAGTAATCGGTATGGCAGATGCCGGTGGCCTTGATCTCGACCAGCACCTCACCGGCCTTCGGGCCTTCCAGGTCAACGGTCTCGATGCTCAGGGGGGTGCCGGCCTTCCAGGCAACGGCTGCACGGGTCTTCATGGGGAGTTCTCCTTGGGGAAGGGCAGATTCAGAGTTGTCTTTCGTCGCGGATGCGCTTGCCCACCGCGGGGGGATGGTAGGCCCCCATGGCACGCAGCAAGGCATACACGTTGTCTTCGACCAGCAGCAGACCGCGGTTTTCGGTCTTCATGAAACCTTCGCCAACGCCCCGCTCCATCATCTGGATCAGGGGCTGGTAATAGCCTTCGCAGTTGAGCAGGGCCACCGGCTTGTTGTGGAAGCCCAGCTGGGCCCAGGTGAGGATCTCGAACAGCTCTTCAAAGGTGCCCAGGCCGCCGGGCAGGGCGATGAAACCATCGGCCAGTTCGGCCATGCGGGCCTTGCGCGAGTGCATGGAGTCCACCACTTCGAGCCGGGTCAGGCCTTCGTGGCCGACTTCCCACTCGAGCAGGGCCCGGGGAATCACCCCCACCACCTTGCCACCGGCGGCCAGACAGGCGTCGGCGATGATGCCCATCAGGCCCACGTTGCCGCCGCCATACACCAGCTCGATGCCCCGCTCGGCGAAGGTCTTGCCGAGGGATTCGGCTGCGGCCTGATAAGCCGGATTGACACCCGGCCGGGAACCGCAGAAGACGCAGATCCGGCGCATGTCAGAAGGGGCCCTGGGCCAGCCAGCGCTCGAGCTGGGGCAGGCGGTCATTGCCCCAGAAACCTTCCCCCTCGACGATGAAGAAGGGCGAACCAAATACGCCCCGGGCTTCCGCCAGATCGATCTCGGCCTTCAGGCGGGCCTTGGTGGCCGCATCGGAGAACGCCGCCGAGACGTCGTCCCGGTCGAGCTTGAGGGCGTCGGCGATCTCCAGCAGCACTGCCGTTTCGGCAATGTTGCGGCCGTCGACGAAGTAGGCGCGGAACACCGCATGGGCAAAGGCGCGGGCGGCGTCCGGGCTGCGGTCACTGAGCCACTGGAAGGCGCGGGCGGCGTGTTCGGTATGCACCGGGTAGGGCACGGGCTCCTTGAAGGGGATGCCGAAGAAGGCCGCAGAACGTTCAACATCGCGCTTCACGTATTCGGTGCGCATCAGCGCGGCGGGAATCTTCATGCCGCCCTGGGGCTGGAACTGGGCGTCCAGCACGATGGCGTGCCACATCACGGCCCGGCCATGCCTGGCGCCAAGGGCATCGATCTGCTCGGAGGCCAGATAGCCGTAAGGCGAGGAAAAGTCGAAATAGAAATCGATGGGTGCAGACATGGGGTCTCCGGAATTCGGGGGGTCGGAAATGCGCAGTCAGCATTATCCATGGCAGTCCGCCCGGTGGGGCGGGCAACACGGGGCTGGCCGCGGCCCTGCCCCGGGCGTGCTCAGAAGCCGCCTTCGGCCAGCCAGCGCTCCAGTTGGGGCAGACGGTCGGCACCCCAGAAGGCCTCACCGTCGACGAACACGAAGGGCGAACCGAATACCCCGCGGGACAGGCCGAGTTCCACTTCCGCCGCCAGACGAGCCTTGATCTCGGTACCGGCGAGCACCGCCGACAGTTCGTCGCGGTCGACGCCCTGGGCCGACGCGAGCTCGAGCACCGCGCCCAGGTCGGAGATATTCACGTCATCCACGAAGTAGGCACGGTAGGCGGCCAGGCCAAAGGCCTTGGCGCGGGCCGGGTTGCGGTCGTTGAGCCACAGGAAGGCCCGCGCGGCATGCTGGGTGGGGATGGGGAAGACGCTGGGCTGCCGGAAGGGCAGGCCGAAGTAGCGGGCCGAGCGCTCGATGTCATGCAGGGAGTAGGCCCCCTTCAGCGGAATCGTCGGCAGCGGTGCCAGCCCCGTGACCTTGAAGGTCACCCCCAGCAGAAAAGGGTGCCACAGCACCGTGCGCCCGTGGCGAGCCGCCAGCGCGTCAATCTTCTCGGCGGCGAAATAGCCGTAGGGAGAAGAAAAATCGAAGTAGAAGTCGATGGGCGCAGCGGGCTGCACGGGCTCGGTCATGACACAGGTCTCCGTAGCGGGCCCCATGGGGGCCAAGGGATCGTCCGGGTACGGCAGCGGCAGCCCGGCTCAGGCCTCAAGGGCTTCGAGGGCCGCGAAGTAGCGCTGCATGAGGTCTTCGCGCCGGCTCACGTTGATGCCCAGATCGCGGATCAGGCCGTCCTTCAGGCCATAAACCCAGCCATGCACGGTCAGCCGCTGACCGCGTTTCCAGGCGTCCTGGACGACGACGGTCTGGCACACGTTGACCACCTGTTCGAGGGCATTGAGTTCGCACAGGCGATCATGCCGCATCTCGGGGGGCAGCAGATCGACGCGGTCGAGGTGCTTGACGTGCACATCCTGCACATGGCGCAGCCACAGATCCACCAGGCCCACCCGCTCGCGCTGCAGCGCGGCGCGGACGCCGCCACAGCCGTAGTGCCCCACCACCATGATGTGCTTGACCTTCAGCACATCCACGGCGAACTGGATCACCGACAGGCAGTTGAGATCGGTATGCACCACCACGTTGGCCACGTTGCGATGTACGAACACCTCGCCCGGCAGCAGGCCGATGATCTCGTTGGCCGGCACCCGGGAGTCGGAACAACCGATCCACAGGTACTCGGGGGCCTGCAGGGTGGACAGCTTCTCGAAGAAGCCCGGATCCACCTGCCGCATCTTGCGCGACCAGGCCAGATTGTAGTCGAAGAGGTGAAACAGGTTCTCGTTCTGGACTTCGGTCTCGGACCAGTTCTCCAGATCGAGGGCCAGGAACATGGTGCCCTCGACGGGAGTCGGGTAGTAGGCCGGCGCTTCCTTGAAACCGAGCTCGCGGTAGAGCTTCACGGCGATGCGCATGGCCGGCAGAGTGTCCAGCATGACCTTGCGGTAGCCGAGGGCCTTGGCCGCCTTGATCGCCGCCAGGGCCAGCTCGCGGCCCACGCCATTGCCTCGCAGCTCCGGCTCGACATAAAGACGCTTCATCTCGCAGATGCCTTCGGTGGCCTGGCGGATACCGATGCAGCCGGCGGGCCTCCCGTCCAGCTCGGCGAAGAACAGGCGCCCCGTCGGCGGCGCGTAGGCCCCCGGCAGCGAGGCCATTTCCTCGGCAAAATTCTGATAGCCCAGATCGACGCCCAGCCAGCCCGCATAGTTGCGGAAGAACTGCCGGACGTGCTCGATCTCGGCGTGGTCATGCTCATCAAGGATGCGAAGGGTTACGGCCATCGATCACTCTTCCTTCAATGGGAAACACCCCGACACGATACCCTGCCGCGCCATTCGTTTCATCACGAACGTGCGCCGCGGCCCCCTTTCAGGCGCCTTTCTCCTTGCGCCCGTGCATGGCCATGATGGTCTGCTGCATCACGGCGCAGAGCGTCCATTGCTCGGCCTTGATGGCAAACACCTCGGCCTTGGTGATGATCAGGGTGCGCCCCGAACGGATCACCTCCCCCCGGGCCACCAGGCGCTCGCCGTCGGCCGGGGCGATCAGGTTCAGCTTGTACTCGACGGTCAGCACGCTGCTCTCCGCCGGAGTCAGGGTATTGGCGGCGTAACCGGCGGCCGAGTCTGCAATCATGCCCACCACGCCGCCGTGGATGAAGCCGTGCTGCTGGGTGATCTCCGCCTTGAACGGCAGGTGGATCTCGGTGTAGCCGGGCTCGACCACCGCCAGCCGGGCGCCGATCAGGGCCATGGCGTGCTGGAGATCGAAGCTGGCCCGCACCCGGGCGGCGTAGTCGGGGTCGCGGGGGTGGAAGGGTTCCAGGGGCGGGCGGGTCATGACGGGTCTCCTCGGGTCTGATCTGCTTCAAGTGGCAGATTCGGATTTTGTAACGTTTACGTAAACGTAACTTTAATGGTAAAAATCAACTGCCCTCACGCAACCGGGCAACCAGCTCAGCCCGAGCTTCGGCAGCGCCTTCGGGATTTTCGGCCAGCAGTTCGCGGCATTGCTTCTCGAGCATGCCGATCTCGCCGAGGACGGCAATGATGTCTTCGCGCTGCTGCTCGATGGCCAGCCGGCGTTCGGCGAGCACGGACAGGAAGCGGCTCAGTTGCGGGGTGGAGTTGCGCACGCCGTCGTACATGCCGAGCAGCTCGCCGATCTCGGCCAGCGACAGGCCGAGCCGCTTGCCGCGCAGGATGAGGCGCAGCCGGGTGCGGTCACGCTTGGCGTAGATGCGGTTGCGCCCGGCACGGGTCGGCGCCAGGAGACCCTCGTCCTCGTAAAAACGGATGGCCCGCGGGGTGATGCCGAATTCACGAGCGAGTTCGGTAATGGTGTAGGTTTCTTCCTGGCTCATGGGTCCGGCGAAAACATGCTGATGCAAAGGAAACGAGGGCCAGTAAAGCAGATTTCGCAGCCTCCGGCAACGCGGCCAAGCGAAACGACTATCCGTACAAAACAGGAGAACAGAACGATGACCCCGACACTGGAATACCCATTTGACACCCTCCCCCCCACCGGAGAGACCCGCGAAGTGGCACCCGGCGTGCACTGGATCCGCATGCCCCTGCCGTTTGCCCTGAACCACATCAACCTGTGGCTGATCGAGGACGGCGAGGGGGTCGTGATCGTCGACACCGGCTACGGGCTCGACGCCAGCCAGGACGCGTGGAACACCATCCTCGCCGACCTCGGCCGGCCGGTGACGCGGATCATCGTCACCCACTGCCACCCCGACCACCTGGGCCTGGCCCAGTGGCTGTCCGAGAAGACCGGAGCCCCGGTGACCATGACCCTGGGCGAGTTCCTCGGTGGCCACGCCCTCTGGAACCAGCTACCCGGCTACAACACCAGCGCCATGGTCACCCAGTTTCGCCAGCACGGCCTCGACCAGGAACGCTGCACCGCGCTGGCCAGCCGCGGCAATGCCTACAAGCGTGGCGTCCCCTCCCTGCCGGCCAGCTACGACCGGGTCATCGACGGCGACAGCCTGGAGATCGGCGGCCGCCGCTGGAAGGTGATCGTCGGTCACGGCCACTCGCCCGAGCACATGTCATTGCATTGCGAGTCCGCCGGCGTGCTGATTTCCGGCGACATGCTGCTGCCCCGCATCTCCACCAACGTGAGCGTTTTTGCCGCCACGCCGGATGACGATCCGCTGGGCCGATTCCTCGATTCGATCCGCACTTTCAAGCAGTTGCCGGTAGCCACGCTCGTGCTACCATCCCACGGGAGCCCGTTCCGCAACATCGGTTTGCGCGTGGATCAGCTCGTCGAGCACCACGACGACCGCTGCGCGGAACTTCTCGCCGCCTGTACCGTGCCACGCTGTGCCGGGGAGCTTCTTGCAACCCTGTTCCCGCGAGAACTGGACACGCATCAGGTCATGTTTGCCATGGGGGAAGCCATCGCTCACCTGAACCATCTCGCGCGCAAAAGGGAGGTGTGCTGGTCAGTGGAAAGCGATGGGATTGTCCGTTTCATCAAAAGCCATCAATAAAGGAGAACCCGAGAATGGCTGCGCCCGAAAAAGAAGTCGCCAAGTCCGAACTGCCGGACCCCAAAGAAGTCGCCAAAACCTACGCCGAAGTTGCGCAACGGGCCTCCAAGCTGCTGGCCGATCACATCCAGAAGCAGGTCAAGAAGGGCATCAGCGCCCCCGCCGACGAACTCGGCATCGCCCAGGCCTTCATGGACATGATGGGCAAGCTGCTGGCCAACCCCTATCGCCTCGCCCAGGCCCAGATGAACCTGGTGTGGGACTACTTCTCCCTGTGGCAGCACTCCATGATGCGCCTCACCGGCGTCGGCTCCGGCAGCCCGGTGGCCACCCCCGCCAAGGACGACAAGCGCTTCAAGGATGAAGAATGGCAGGAGCACTTCCTGTTCGACTTCATGAAGCAGTCCTACCTCATCGCCGCCCGTCACATCCATGACACCGTGAGCAGCGTTGACGGCCTCGACGACCAGAGTCAGAAGAAGGTCAACTTCTACACCCGTCAGTACATCGACGCCCTGTCCCCCTCCAACTTCGCCCTGACCAACCCGGAAGTGTTCCGCGAGACGGTCAAGAGCCACGGTCAGAACCTCATCAAGGGCCTGAACAACCTGCTCCGCGACGTGGAAGACGGCGGCGGCAACCTGCGCGTCAAGATGACCGACACCACGGCTTTCGAGCTGGGCAAGAACGTCGCCACCACCCCGGGCAAGGTCGTCTTCCAGAACGACATGATGCAGCTGCTGCAATACACGCCGAGCACGCCCGACGTGTCCAAGCGTCCGCTGATGATCGTGCCGCCGTGGATCAACAAGTTCTACATCCTCGACCTGCGCGAGAAGAACTCCTACATCAAGTGGTGTGTCGATCAGGGCCACACCGTCTTCGTGATCTCCTGGGTCAACCCGGACGAGCGCCAGGCCGAGAAGAGCTTCGACTCCTATCTGCTGGAAGGCACTCTGGCCGCCGTCGAGGCCATCGTCGAACAGACCGGCGCCAAGGAAATCAACGCTGCCGGCTACTGTCTGGGCGGCACCCTGCTGGCGACCACCCTGGCCTACATGGCCGGCAAGAAAGACAAGCGGATCGCCTCCGGCACCTTCTTCACCACCATGACCGACTTTGCCGATCCGGGCGAGCTGGGCGTGTTCATCGACGAAGGCCAGGTTTCCAGCCTCGAGAAGAAGATGTTCGAACGCGGCTATCTGGAAGGCTCCGAGATGGCCGGCACCTTCAACATGCTGCGTGCCAATGACCTGATCTGGTCCTTCGTGGTCAACAACTACCTGATGGGCAAGGACCCCTTCCCCTTCGATCTCCTGTACTGGAACTCCGATTCCACGCGCATGCCGGCGAAGATGCACAGCTTCTACCTGCGCAACATGTACATGAAGAACCTGCTGAAGGAACCCGGTGGTATCGAGATCGGCGGCGTGGGCATCGACCTCTCCAAGATCAAGGTCCCGACCTACTTCATCTCCACCATCGAAGACCACATCGCCCCCTGGAAGAGCACCTACTCCGGTGCCCGCAACTTCGGCGGCAACGTGCGCTTCGTGCTGGGTGGCTCCGGCCACATCGCCGGCATCGTCAACCCGCCGGCGGCCAACAAGTATGGCTACTGGACCAACACCGCGGCCAAGTTGCCCGCCACCGCCGACGAGTTCTTCGCCGGTGCCGAGCAACACCCGGGTTCCTGGTGGACCGACTGGCAAGCCTGGCTGCTCGGTCAGGACGCCACCAAGGTTCCGGCCCGCGACCCGGTCGCTGGCAACCTCAAGGTGCTCGAGGATGCACCGGGCTCCTACGTGAAGGCTCGCCTGGACGCCAAAAAGGCCGCCTGATCGCGGTAGCGCTGCAAAGGGCAAGGGGGCTTCGGCCCCCTTTTCCTTTTGTGTTTCCCCCTCTTCGCCCCTACCTGCCGTGGCCACCTATCCCCTCGAAGCCCCCATTCCCCATGGATTTCCGGTCATCCTCGACACCAACGTGGTGCTGTCCCTGTGGATGTTCGAAGACCCCGCCCTGGTCCCCCTGCGCCGCGCAGTGGAAGCGGGCGCCCTGACTCTGTTCAGCCGTGAGGACTGCCTGACCGAGCTGAGCCGCGTGCTGGCCTATTCCCAGTTCAAACAGCCCCCCGAACGCCAGATCGACATCGCGGCAGGCTACCTCGCCCGCTGCACGCTGATCGAGGCCACCGAAACGCCGGCCTGCGAACTCCCCAACTGCCTGGACCGGGACGACCAGAAATTCCTCGAAGTCGCCCGCGACAGTGGCGCCCACGCCCTGCTGAGCCGGGACAAGCTGGTACTCAAGCTGGCTCGGCGGCCGGTGATCGCCAGCCGCTTCGCCATTCTCACGCCGGAGCGCTTCCAGGCCCTGCTGCCTTGATCCACGAGAGGGCCACAAAAATTAACATGGCATGCAATACCCCTCTACCCTGAGCCGTTAGACTGATACTCCCCTTCACCACGGAGTTCCTCCATGGCCATCGACACCAGTAGTCTCGACGTCGGCACGCTCGTCACCACCTACCTGATTCCCCTCGGCTGGAAACTCGCAGGAGCCATCGCCCTGTGGATCATCGGCGGATGGGTGATCAACCTCATCGGCAACCTGTCCAGCCGCGGGATGACCCGCCAGAAGGTCGAGCCCACCCTCGTCCGTTACGTGGAGGCCACCCTGCGCGTGGTCATGCGCATCGTGCTGGTCATCGTCATCCTGTCGGTCTTCGGCATCGAGACCACCAGCTTCGCCGCCCTCATCGCCGCTGCCGGCGTGGCCATCGGCGTGGCCTGGAGTGGTCTGCTGTCCAACTTTGCGGCGGGCGCCTTCCTGATCATCCTGCGCCCCTTCAAGGTGGGTGATTTCATCAGCGGGGCCGGCGTCATCGGCACCGTGAAGGAAATCGGCCTGTTCGCTACCACCATCGACCAGCCCGACAACGTGCGCACCACCATCGGCAACAACAAGCTGTTCTCCGACAACATCGTTAACTACACCCTCAACCCCTGCCGCCGGGTGGACCTGACCGCCCAGATCGCCCATGCGGTCGATCCCACGCAGGCCATGGCGCTGATCCGCGCCCGTATCGTCCAGATCCCCAACGTGCACACTGAGCCGGCACCCGACGTGGAGATCCTCGAGTTCAATGCCGCCGGTACCAAGCTCGTGGTACGCCCTTACTGCCACAACGACCACTACTGGCAGGTCTATTTCGACACCAACAAGGCCCTGGCCGAAGTCGGTGCCGCCAATGGCTGGCCCATCCCGGCGCCGCATCAGGTGCTGCGTCAGCCGTCCTGAGCCGGACCGCTACAGTCTCGACGCCCACCGCCCGGTGGGCGTTTTTCATTCTGCCGCCAGGCGACGGCGCAGAGCCGCCAGGTGGCGCAGGCCTTCAATCGCCCGGCTGCCATACCAGGAGGCCATCTCGCCGTCGATCAGGCTGGGAGGCAGCCCGGACAGGCGCCCGACCTCGTCCACGTGCTGCTCACGGAAACGATAGGGTTCCGACGACAGCAGGACCCGCTGTACCTCCGGCAGCCAGGGCGCATCCCATTCGAAGGCCGGGTAACGGGGCTCGCTGAGGACAGGGCAGGTATCCCAGCCCACCGCAGCCAGGGTCGCCGCGATATAGGTGCCCTGAGCCACGGTCATCCAGGGCTCACGCCAGATCAGGTAGA
>Ga0116180_1003078_pt1 | contig 12774 bp, 12 predicted proteins | sample AD_UKC073_MetaG_FD_89804 | JGI IMG/M metagenome (GOLD analysis project Ga0116180, IMG submission 89804) | Active sludge microbial communities of municipal wastewater-treating anaerobic digesters from USA - AD_UKC073_MetaG | ecosystem: Engineered > Bioreactor > Anaerobic > Digestate | place: USA...
CTGCTGCTGGCCGCGTCCAACGTATTCATGACTTTTGCGTGGTACGGACACCTCAAGAACCTGTCCACCTCGCCCTGGTACATCGCCGCCTTCATCAGCTGGGGCATCGCCCTGTTCGAGTATCTGCTGCAGGTGCCGGCCAACCGCATCGGCGCCCAGGAACTCAACCTCGCCCAGCTCAAGATCATGCAGGAGGCGATCACCCTGGTGGTGTTCGTGCCCTTTGCCATTTTCTACATGCAGCAGCCCCTCAAGCTTGACTATCTGTGGGCCGCCCTGTGTATCCTAGGCGCTGTCTATTTCATCTTCCGCGCCTGAAAGGCGAAGTCACCCCATGCTCGAGAAAGCGCGCTACATCGTCGTGGAAGGCCCCATCGGCGCAGGCAAGACCACCCTCGCCCAGCGCCTGGCCGAGCGCCTCAATGCAGATACGCTGCTCGAGAACCCGGCGGCCAACCCCTTTCTCGGGCGCTTCTACCAGAACATGGAACGCTGGGGCCTGCCCACCCAGATCGCCTTCCTGTTCCAGCGCAGCGAACAGCTCGCCGCCGCCCCCCACGATCCACACCGGCGCCTGGTGTCCGACTTCCTGATCGACAAGGACCCGCTGTTTGCCGAGCTCAACCTGGCCGAGGACGAGCTCAAGCTCTACCGTCAGCTCTACGAGCGTCTCAAACCCAGCGTCCGCAAGCCGGATCTGGTGATCTACCTGCAAGCCCAGCCCGACATCCTGATCGACCGGGTGCGCAAACGCGGCGTCGAATCGGAGCGCAAGATCAGCGAGCCCTACCTGCAACGGGTGGCCGAAAGCTATGCCACCTTCTTCCATCACTACGATGCAGCCCCCCTCTTCATCGTCAATGCCGAGTCCCTCAACCCGGTGGACAAGGAAGAAGATTTCGAACTGCTCTTCTCCCGGCTCCAGGCCATGCGCAGCTACCGCGAGTTCTTCGGCTACGCCGGCTGAAGCCCCGGCCGCGACCAGTCCGGCAGCGAGCATTACCGCAAGCTGAACCCGAAGCCCTTCCCACTTACGCCTTTGAAGCCCCCTTGTGCCGCGCACAAGAATCGGGTTAACTGCCGCCGCGAGGAGGAACAGCAATGAGCTACCTACAAGAAAACAGCAAACCCGTCACCCTGTTCGAACTGGGCAAGATGCGCGCCGAACGGCGCAAGATCGTCATGCTCACCGGCTACGACGCCAGCTTTGCCGCGCTGCTGGAGCGCTGCGGTGTGGACGTGATCCTGGTCGGCGATTCCCTGGGCAATGTGCTGCAGGGCCAGAAGACCACCCTGCCGGTCAGCATGGAGCACATGGTGTATCACACCGAGTGCGTGGCCCGGGGCTGCGCCCGGCCGCTGATCGTCACCGACATGCCCTTCGGCAGCTATGCCGAGAGCCCCGAGCAGGCCATGCGCAATGCCGCCCGCCTGATGGCTGCCGGCGCCCAGATGGTCAAGCTCGAAGGCGGCGCCTTCATGGCCGAGACCGTGCGTTTCCTGGTCGAGCGTGGCGTGCCCGTGTGCGCCCACATCGGCCTGACCCCCCAATCAGTGCACCAGCTGGGCGGCTATCGCGTCCAGGGCCGCAGCGATGCAGGGGCCGCCATCCTCAAGACCGACGCCCTGGCCCTGGAACAGGCCGGTGCGGCGTTGATCGTCATGGAAATGGTGCCGGCCAGCCTGGCCGCCGAGGTCACCACCAGCCTGAGCTCCATGGCCACGATCGGCATCGGCGCCGGGGTCGATTGCCACGGCCAGGTGCTGGTGCTCCATGACCTGATCGGTGTTTTCCCCGGCAAGCGTCCGCGCTTCGCCCGCAACTTCATGGAAGGCGCTACCAGCATCGACGATGCTGTCTCCCGCTACGTCGCCGACGTGAGGGAAGGTCGCTTCCCCGGCCCCGAACACAGCTACTGATACCCGGACCATGCAGATCCATCCCCGCATTGCCGAGCTGCGCGCCGCCCTGTCCGGCGCCGGCCGCGTCGCCTTCGTGCCCACCATGGGCAACCTCCACGACGGCCACATCGCCCTGGTGCGCCAGGCCCGCACCCACGCCGACGTGGTGGTGGCGAGCATCTTCGTCAATCGCCTGCAGTTTGGCCCGAAGGAAGATTTCGACAAATACCCCCGCACCTTCGAGAACGACTGTGCGCGGCTGAGCGACGCCGGCGTGGACTTCCTGTTCGCCCCGGATGAAAAGGAGATGTACCCCAGCCCCCAGCGCTACCACGTGGAACCCGACCAGGCCCACGTGAATATCCTCGAAGGTGCGGTCCGCCCCGGCCACTTCGGCGGAGTAGCCACGGTGGTGCTGAAGCTCTTCAACGTCGTCCAGCCCGACGTGGCCCTGTTCGGCAAGAAGGACTACCAGCAGCTGATGGTGCTGAAGAACATGGTCCGCGAACTGGCCCTGCCGATCGACGTGGTGGCGGGCGAAACCATCCGCGCCGACGACGGGCTCGCCTTGTCATCCCGCAACGGCTACCTGAGTGCAACCGAACGGGCCGAGGCACCGCGGCTGCACCGGCAACTGGCAATGATTCAGCGCAGGATCGGCGACGGCGAGCGTGATTTTCTGCGCCTCGAAACCGAAGCCACGGCCGAACTCGCCGCCCACGGCTGGCAGCCGGACTACATCGCCATCCGCCAGCGCAGCGACCTGCAGGCCCCCCAGGGTGAAGCTCCGCTGGTCGTGCTCGGTGCCGCCCGTCTGGGCAACACCCGCCTCATCGACAATCTGGAGATCTGAGCGCCGCCGCCCCCCTGCTGACAGGGGAAATCAGGCGGTGGGATGAAGGCTCGCGGCGATCATCAGGTCGCCGCGGCGTTCATGCCGCTCGATCTGGCCAAACAACTCGGCCAGCGTCATGCACTGGCGGAAATCCTCGAGCAGCAGATCGCTGCTCACGCACAGGCTCTTCTCGCTGATCTCCGCCCCCGATGCGCAGGCTGCCCGGATCGCCCGGACAAGCTCCGGATAGACCGGATCACGCTGCAGCAGCGCCGCCAGACGCACCCGCACATGGGGTACCACGCGGGACTTCCTGGGGTATTGCTGCAGCCGCATGCAGGCCTGCAGCACGCTGTCACGCACCTGGCGATGATGCCCCTGGGCCTGCTCCCGGGCGATACGGTCGATGGACATCTGCCAGTCGGAGGGAATGCGCCGCAGCTCGACGGCACGCTCGCGCCAGGCCTGCCAGGCAATCATTCCGAGGGCCAGCAGGCCAAGGGCAGCAAACAGATGGGCATCCATGATCGGGCTCCGTGCAACGAGTACTGATGCCCGAAGGGTAGAGGCCCCGACGGCAGTCGCACGGTGACTAATTCACGCCGGGATGCAAATGCCGGACGTTCCGACGCAAATAATCGCCGTCTGCGCGAAATGAATCACGGCGCCCGACACGCCGTCACTTGTCAGGCCAGGCTCCGCGCATCTGATGCCGCCCGGCGCCGCTCCGGCACGTCGGTACTCCAGTCGTCGACGATGCGCTCGAGACGATAGCCGTTGCCGTAAGCCGCACTGAGGCGGAAGCCCGCTTCCGGGCGCAGGCCGAGTTTTCTGCGGATCCGGCTGACATGGGTATCCACGGTACGGGACACCGCCAGCAGCGCACTCCCCCACACCGCCTCGAGCAGATGCCCGCGGGACAGGGTGCGCCCCAGGTTGCGGAACAGGAACAGCGCCAGCTCAAACTCCTTGTCAGTCAGGGCCACGGGGGTGCCCTTGACGAGGATGCCCTTGGTGGCCATGTCGAAACGGTACGGCGGCATTTCGAGGAAATTGGTGCTGCCGAAATAGCGGGGATTGCGCCGGCGCAGGATCGCCCCTACCCGCGCCACCACCTCCCGGATGCTCACCGGACCGACGATGAAATCATCGGCACCGCTACCCAGCGCCTCGGCGAGCTCCCCTTCGTTGTTGCGGCAATTGAAGAAGATGACGGAGCACTCGGTCTCCGACCCGCTGCGCAGCTCCCGCAGCAACGCGCCGGCATCGCCCCCGCCCCAGTCGAGCAGGAAGAGATCGAAACTCTCCCGCATCGCCTCCCGTATCAGGGTGCGGGAATCGGTGTAGCGATGAACGTGGTGCCCTGCCGCCTCAAGCGCGCCCCCAAGACCCTCAATCTGCCCATACTCGGCATGCAACAGCGCCAAGCGCATTCAGTTTTACCTCCCGATGGACCGACACCCTTGATGTCGAACAAATATCCTAGCCATCCAAGGCATTGAAGGAAAATGCTGACCAATCCTGACGGGCTAAAGCACCCGGACGTGGCCGTTGAAGCGGTAGCCATGACCGTAGCTGGAAACCAGCGGCGGCTTCAGGCCACACTTCACCACCACCTTGCCCCGCAAGCGGCTGACCAGGGCCTCCAGGCGCGCTTCGGTGTAGCCCGGCGTCAGCGCCGTCAGCTCAGCCACCAGAGCGCCCCGGCTCGCCCGGCGCTCCGCATCGCCAAACAAGGTCTGCAGCAGACACCGCTCAAACAGGTTGATGGCCATGCTCTGCCCGTTGGGCGCGCGCAGCAGATGCGCCTCCCTGTCCAGCACCCAGTGGCTCGGCATCAGGCTGGGAACAAGTTTGGGCACCGGCGAATGCAGGCAGCGATGCACGCTGATCAGCGTCGCCTCCAGTTCCTCCGGATCGACGGGATGCACCAGACAGGCATCTGCGCCCTCCCGGAGACAGGCGATGCGCAAGGCCTTGTCAGCCTCGGCGACGCACAGGATCACGCCGCAGCCGGTGTAGCCGCGCAGACGCCGCCCGAAAACCAAGCCCTCGCCGTCCGACAGACGTGCATCCACCACCACCAGCCCCACCGGCTCGAACACAAGCGCCTCGGCCTGGGCAAGGGATGTGGCCCAGCGCACCCGGAAGCCGGCCCGGCCCAGGTGCTCGGCGAGCCCTTCGCAGACCGCCGGATCGTGCTTTACCAGAATTACGGAAAGATCCATCACTCCGCCTCCCACCTGCGGCCCCCGTTCATGCCGTGGCCTTACGGATGGATGCCCTCTCCCAAAATGCTTCAACCCGGCCCTCCCCCGTCGGCGATGCCGGCAGGCGGAAAGCTCCAATACACGCAGCAATACGAGCCGAGATGTTAGGGGAAGCGCAGTGCCTAAAACGGGCACTGACAAATGATTGCAATTGCGGGCCTGACTCCCCCCCTCCCCAGCCCCCGGGCGAAGCGCGGAAAGCGCAATTCCAGCGGCACGGCCGGACGGGGATGGGCAGACAGCCGCAGACCGCGCGGTAGCGGGCCGGACGGGCTCCTGCAACAGGCAAAAAAGGCCCGCCGCCCCTTGCGCTCCGGCCGACTTGGCTCCAAGCTATATGTCCTGAGCAGCCGGAGCGTGCAGGCCCTCCGGCGCATCGAAACCAACAATAAGGAGGGTAGACAATGGCAGCAACGGTTCAGCAGATTCTTCAGAACAAGGGCGGCTCCACCCATTCGGTCACCCCCGCCACGACCGTGCTCGAAGCGCTCAAGATGATGGCCGAACGCAACGTCAGTGCGGTGCTGGTCACCGAGGGCCAGCGCCTCGTCGGGATCTTCACCGAGCGCGATTACGCCCGCAAGGTCGTCCTCAAGGGTCTGGCCTCCAAGGACACCCTGGTCGGCGACCTGATGACCCAGAACGTCCTCACGGTTTCCCCCAGCCACACCATCGATGACTGTATGGCCATCATGACCAACAACCACATCCGCCACTTGCCGGTCGTCGCCCAGGGCCAGCTGGCCGGCATCGTCAGCATTGGCGATGCGGTCAAATCGGTGATGGAGCAGCAGCAGGCGACCATCGACCAGCTGTCAGGCTACATCGCCGGCGGCATGACCACCTGATCTCCCGGCGGGCGCAGCGCCTCCCGGCGCCGCGCCGCCCCCCGTTTAGCCGGGCTCACGGGGACACATCGCCAGGTTCTCGTTCCGGCGCCCCTTCGTTGCCCGACGCCGCAGCTCCGGCGGGAAACACCACCACCATCGCCAGCCCCTCCCCGCCGTCCTTGCGCACCAATCCTGGCTCGAAGCTCAGGCGTGCCCCCAGGATGCGCACGATGCGGGCAACGATCGACAGCCCCAGCCCGCAGCCCTCCGCATCCTCGTCACTGCCCCGGGCAAAGCGCGTCAGCATCTTGTCCCGCAGGGCCGGCTCGATGCCCGGCCCGTCATCCGACACCTTCAGCCGGCGCCCCTCGACATCCACAGTCACATGCACCGCCCCGCCTTCGGAGGTGTAGCGCAGGGCGTTATCCACCAGATTGCGCAGCAACACCTCCAGCCACCATCGGTTGCCAAGCACCTGCAGCATCCCCCGGGCATCCAGCGACAGGCTCTGCTGGCGACGCAAGGCCTGGGGTGCGAGGGCGGAACAGACGCTGCGTGAAAGCTCAACCATATCCACCTTCGCCCCATCCGCGAGCGCGGCGTCGGGATCCAGGCGAGCCAGGGTGAGCAACTGCTCGACCAGATGGGTCATCCGGTCTACCCCGGAGAGCACCTGCGCCAGCGCATGCCCGCGCACACCGGCGTCAGCAGCCCGCTGGGCCACCTGGGCCTGAACCTTGAGGGCGGCCAGGGGCGTACGCAGTTCGTGGGCTGCGTCCGCGGTGAAACGCCGCTCATTGTCCAGGGCCTCACCAAGGCGCTGCACCAGCGCATCCAGGGAACTCACCAGCGGCGCGACCTCGGCCGGTACGGGGCCGGTGATCTGCACCGGGGTCAGATGGCTGGGGCTCAATCCCCCCACCGCGGCGGCCACCGCATCCACCGGGCGCAATGCCCGCCCCACCACCACCCAGATCCCCAGCGCGATGAGGGGCAGGCCGATCAGGATGGGGGCGAGCAGGTGCAAGGCGATCTCGCCGGCCAGACGGTAGCGGGCCCCGTGATTCTGGCCGACGATCACGCGGTAACGGCTGTGATCGTGATCCACCGTGTAGAAGCGCCACAGCTCCCCCTGCTGTTCGTGCTCGTCGAAGCCCGGCCCCCGCGTGGCCGGCACATCCGGCATCTCGGCCGAGCGCACCAGCAGGCGCCAGCCCTCACCCGTTTCCTCGCGCTGCCAGGCCTGAAAGGCCACCGGCAACTGGTAGTCATGCTGGTGCTCGGCCATCTCGTGGGCCACATGCCCGGGCTCCCCCGCCGCCACGATGGCCAGCAGGGTTTCGGCCACCTGCACCAGCTGGGCATCGAAGAGCTCGTCCGCCTCACCATGGGCGGTACGGAAGGCCACCATGGCCGACAGGCTCCACAACACCGCCACCACCGCAATCAGCAGACCCACCAGCCGGCGGCGCAGGGAATAGACCTGCCGTGCCCCGCTCATCGCGGTGCCTCGTCGATCAGGTAGCCGACCCCGCGCACGGTGCGGATCAACTCGCTGCCCAGCTTGCGGCGCAGATGGTGGATGTGGACCTCCAGCGCGTTGCTTTCCACGGCATCGCCCCAGGCGTACAGCTGCTCCTCCAGCACCCGCCGCGTCAGCACCCGGCCGGCGGCGTCGAGCAATACCCGCAGCAGGTCAAACTCGCGACTGGTCAGGCTCACCGCCTCACCGCGCAGGGTCACGGTGCGGGCGGCCGGATCGATGACCAGCTCGCCGTGACGCAGGCAGGCATCGGCGCGCCCGCTGGCGCGGCGCACCAGGGCCCGAAGACGCGCCGCCAGCTCATCGAGGTCGAAGGGTTTGACCATGTAATCGTCGGCCCCCAGATCAAGGCCCCGCACCTTGTCGGAGATCTGGTCCCGGGCCGTGAGGATCATCACCGGCAAGGCATTGCCGGCGCCACGCAGGCTGGCCAGCACCGACAGGCCATCCCGCCGGGGCAGCCCCAGGTCGAGGAGGACGGCGGCAAAGCCCTCCCCCGCCAGCGCGGCCAGTGCCGCCTCGCCATCGCGCACCCAGTCCACGACGAAACCCGCCGCGGCCAGCCCCGCCTGCACACCGTCACCCAGCATTCGGTCGTCCTCGACCAGCAAAACCCGCATTCAGTCCTTCCTCCGCTGATATCCCCCCGACAGGCGGGCAGAGCATGCTCCTCCCGGCGTCTTAATCAAAGCTTAAGACTGCCCGCAGACAGGCTTAAGCTTGCCTTAAGACCGCCGCACCAGAATGTCGCCATCCCAATCCCCGTCCTGCCTACCCGATGCTTGCCGGCCTACGCACCACCGCACTCCTCGTCGCCCTGACCGCCGCTGGCGTCCACCCGGCCGCCGCCGAACCCGGCGCAAACTTCATCGCCCTGACGCCGGCCCAAAGCACGGCGCTGGGCATCACCACCCGCCCGCTGGAGACCGCCGGCAACGCCGCAGCAACCGGCCTGCCCGCCACGATCAGCATTCCCAACGCCCAGCAAAGGGTGATTGCCGCGCCACTGGCCGGCGTCATCGAGCAGCTCGAAACGGCCCCCGGACTCAACGTGGGCAAGGGCCAGGTGCTGGTGCGCATGAGCAGCCCCCAGGCCCTTGAGCTGCAGCGTGACCGGCTCCAGGCCGACGCCCAGGCCACCCTCGCCCGCCAGAGCCTGCAACGGGACGAACAGCTCCATCGGGAGGGCCTGATCGCCGAATCCCGCCTCCAGGCCAGCCGGGCCAACGCCGCCCAGGCCGCCGCCCAGGCCGCCGAACGCCGCCAGGAGCTGGCCCTGGCCCAGCACAGCGGCGGACACACCCTCAGCCTGGTGGCCCCCATCGCCGGCAATGTGCTCGAACAGCACGTCAGCGTCGGCCAGCGGGTCGAACAATCCGCCCCCCTCTATCGCATCGCCCGGCTCGATCCCCTTTCCGTGGAGATCCAGGCCCCCCTCTCCGTTGCCAGCCAGGCCCGCGTCGGCACGGCACTGCGCATCCCCGCCGCGGGCGCCAGTGGCGAGCTGGTGGCCGTCGGCCGGGCGGTGGATCCCGGCAACCAGAGTGTGCTGTTGCGTGGTCTGATCACCCGGGGGGCCCAGAACCTGCGCCCCGGGCAGGCTGCCGCCGTAGACCTGGAGCTGCCCACCGCGGCATCGGGCACCGGCAGTGCCCGCGTGCCCATGGCCGCTGTACTGCGTCACCAGGACCGGCAATGGGTCTTCGTGCTCAGCCGGGACGGCAACTCTGCCGGCTATCGGGCCATGCCGGTACTCGTCGGTGGCCGGGTGGGCGACGCCGCCATCGTCACCGGGCTTCCCGGCAACGCGGTGATCGTGACCGGCGGGGTGGCAGCGCTCAAGGCCAACTGGCTGGGCATCGGAAAAGAGTAAGCCCGTGCTCTCCCGCCTCGTCGAATTCTCCCTCACCCAGCGCCTGCTGGTCGCCGTCGCCACCCTGCTGCTGATCGGCGCCGGCGTGGTGGCCTGGAACGGCCTGCCGGTGGACGCCTTCCCCGACGTCTCCACCACCCAGGTCAAGCTCATCATCAAGGCCCCCGGCATGACGCCGGAGGAGGTCGAGGCACGCATCACCGTGCCCATCGAACAGGAGATGCTGGGCATTCCCCATCAGCGCCTGCTGCGCTCCACCTCCAAATACGCGCTGGCCGACGTGACCCTCGACTTCGACGACGGTACCGACATCTACTGGGCGCGCCAGCAAGTCGGCGAACGCCTCGCCGGCGTCATGGACAAGCTGCCGCCCGGTGCCAGCGGCGGGCTCGCCCCCATCACCACGCCCCTGGGCGAGATGTTCATGTTCACAATCGAGGGGCCCCTGTCCCTGGAGGAGAAACGCAGCCTGCTCGATTGGACCATCCGACCGGCCCTGCGCACCGTGGCCGGTGTTGCCGACGTCAATAGCCTGGGCGGAGAAGCCCGCAGCTTCGAGATCGTCCCCGACCCGGCGGCCCTGGCTGCCCTCGGCCTGAGCCTGGCCCAGCTGCAGACCGCCCTGGAGAGCAACAACCGCAATGACGGCGCGGGGCGCCTCAATGAGGGCGAAGAGACCCTGCTGGTCCGCGCCGAAGGTGCCATCCTGACCCTCGACGACGTGCGTGCCATCGTGCTCGGGAAGAGCCCGGGCGGCGTGGTCCGCGTTGGCGACGTGGCGGAAGTCCGGACCGGCGGGCTGACCCGCTACGGCGCCGTCACCCGCGACGGCACCGGCGAGGCGGTGCAGGGCCTGGTCCTCGGCCTGCGGGGCGCCAACGCCGGCAAGGTCGTGGAGGGCGTCAAGGCGCGCCTCGCCGAACTCGCGCCGGCGCTGCCCCAGGGGGTCAGGATCGAGGTCTTCTATGATCGCAGCGAGCTGGTCGGGCGGGCCATCCACACCGTCTCCAAGGCCCTGGTCGAGGCCATCGTGCTGGTGCTGGTGCTGCTCCTGGCCTTCCTCGGCAACCTGCGGGCCGCGGTGGTGGTGGCCCTGATGCTGCCCCTGGCTGCCCTGGCCACCTTCATTGCCATGCGCGGCGTGGGGCTGTCGGCCAACCTGATGAGCCTGGGCGGCCTGGCCATCGCCATCGGCATGCTGGTGGATGCCGCCGTGGTGGTGGTCGAAAACGTCGAGACCCAGCTCTCCGCCGACGGCGCGGCCGCCCGCCAGCCCCTGCTCCACCTGATCTTCCGGGCCACCCGGGAGGTGGCCGCGCCGGTGGCGTCGGGCATCCTCATCATCATCATCGTGTTCCTGCCCCTGCTGACCCTGGAAGGGCTGGAGGGCAAGCTCTTCAGCCCGGTGGCCCTGACCATCGTGTTCGCCCTGTCGGCCTCGCTGATCCTGTCCCTCACCGTGGTGCCGGTGCTGGCCTCCTTCCTGCTGAAACGCGGCGAGGCCCACGAGCCCTGGCTGGTGCGCAAGCTGCAGGCCGGCTACATGCCCCTGCTCCACCTGGCCCTGGCCCGCGGGCGCCTGGTGGGCGCCCTCGCCGGGGCGTCACTGGTAGCAGCGGCTGTCGCCTACCTGGCCCTGGGCAAGACCTTCATGCCCACCATGGACGAAGGCGACATCATCATGCAGTTGGAGAAGCTGCCCTCCATCAGCCTGGCCCAGACCATCGCCACCGACCTGCGGGTGCAGCAGGCGATCCTGAAGGCCGTGCCCGAGGTGAAGTCCATCGTGGCCCGCAGCGGCTCCGACGAGCTCGGTCTCGACCCCATGGGCCTCAACCAGACCGACACCTTCATGGTTCTCAAGCCCCGGGACGAATGGCGCCAGCCCAACAAGGAGTGGCTGGCGGATCAGCTGCGCGGGGTGATGGAGAACTTCCCCGGCATCGCCCTCACCTTCACCCAGCCCATCGACATGCGGGTCTCGGAGATGCTCACCGGGGTGCGCGGCGACCTGGCGATCAAGCTCTACGGGCCGGATCTCCCCACCCTGAACCGTCTGGCCGGCGAGATCGAGGCCGTGGTGAAGGGCGTTCCCGGCGCCGAGGACACCCTCACCATCCGCAACGAAGGCGTGCAGTACCTGAAGATCCGCGTCGATCGCCTGGCCGCCGGCCGCTTCGGGCTCAATGTGGAAGACATCCAGAACACCCTGCGCAGCCTGCTCGAAGGCCGTGTGGCAGGCACCGTCATCGAGGCCACCCGCCGGGTGCCCCTGCTGATCCGCGGCCCGGCCAGCCTGCACCAGGATCCGGAAGCCTTCGCCGCCGTGCGCATCACCGCGCCCGACGGCCAGAGCCTGCCCCTCGGCAGCGTGGCGAGCATCGAACGGGTGGATGGCCCGGTGAAGGTGGACCGGGAGAACGCCCAGCGCTACTCGGTGATCCAGTCCAACGTACGCGGCCGCGATCTGGTCGGCTTCGTCGATGAAGCCCGGGCTGCCGTGGCTGCCCAGGTGGCGCTGCCGCCCGGCTACCGGCTAGCCTGGGGTGGCCAGTTTGAAAACCAGCAGCGTGCAGCGGCCCGTCTGGGGGTGGTGGTTCCGATCGCCCTCGGCCTGATCTTCGTGCTGCTGTTCTCCACCTTCGGCTCGGTGCGCCAGGCCCTGCTGGTACTGGCCATGGTGCCCTTTGCCATGGTAGGCGGCATCTTCGCCCTGGCCCTGTCCGGTGAATACCTGTCGGTGCCGGCTTCGGTGGGCTTCATCGCCCTGCTGGGCATCGCCGTGCTCAACGGCGTGGTGATGCTGACCTACTTCAACCAGCTGCTGGCCCGGGGCATGCCCATCGACGAGGTGGTGGTGGAAGGCGCCCGACGGCGCCTGCGCCCGGTGCTGATGACCGCCAGCATCGCCGCCCTCGGTCTGGTGCCCCTGCTCTTCGCCACCGGCCCGGGCTCGGAAGTGCAACGCCCCCTGGCCATCGTGGTCATCGGCGGCCTGGTCAGCGCCACGGCCCTGACCCTGCTCCTGCTGCCCCTGCTCTACCGGCGCTTCGGCGTCACCCCCACCGTTCCAGAGGTGCATGCGCCATGAACCCTGCCACCGATGCCGGCGTCGTGCTGACCCTGGTGCTCCCCATAGAAGTGGAAGACGCCCTGCTCGAAACCCTGCTCGAACACCCGGTCCTGGCCCCCGGCTTCACCTCCCAGCGGGTCGAAGGTCAGGGCCAGCGGGTCACCTTCATCGGCACCGCCGAACATGTCCGCGGGCGTGCCGCCTGCTGCCGGGTGCAGCTGGTGCTGCCCCAGGCGAGTGCCGACCAGCTGCTCGACATCCTGCGCCGTGAATTCGCCTCCAGCCGGGTGTTCTTCTGGATGGTGCCGGCCCTCGCCAGCGGGAGACTTTCCTGATGCGCCGCCTCCTTGCCCTGCTCGCCCTGAGCCTGCCCGCCTTCGCCCAGGCCGGCGCGGCCGCCTCAGCCCCCGACCTGCCGCCCGAACCCCAGGCCCTGGCCGCCCTGCGC
>Ga0116180_1003079_pt1 | contig 12770 bp, 10 predicted proteins | sample AD_UKC073_MetaG_FD_89804 | JGI IMG/M metagenome (GOLD analysis project Ga0116180, IMG submission 89804) | Active sludge microbial communities of municipal wastewater-treating anaerobic digesters from USA - AD_UKC073_MetaG | ecosystem: Engineered > Bioreactor > Anaerobic > Digestate | place: USA...
AGGTCTACGACGGGTGCGTCCAGTCCTGGCACGTCCGCCGACGCAGCGCCCGCACCCGCCAGGAGACCTGCTGCGGCGATCACCATGTGCACGTCCGGGCCCGGTTTGCGCGCGAGGTCTACCGGCTCATCGCAATTGAGGGTGTATCGGGCGCTGTGATCGTGGGCGGCGCGTCGGTGCCCGTGTAGGGGTCGAGGTCTTCCGATGATGGGAGTTCTCATCGTCTGATGAGGTGGCGGACAGCCCCCCGCCTCCCGCTGCTGGATTGACGGTGATCTTCCTGGGCCACCCTCCCCAGACCATCGTCTGATGAGGTGGCGGACAGCCCCCCGCCCGTAGTCGGACAGCGTGGTCGAGTCCCCCGAGCCGGCTGGGCCTCTGCTGTAGGGGCGATTCCGGTGAGGGTGAAGCCGGCGCTGACGTAGTGAGGGGCGTTCGCGGGGGTGGGGCTGGCGGGGACGGTGTTGACGGAGTCCCCAGCCATCAGGTCCATGGTGGTGGGCTTCGTGACGTGGGAGAAGATGACGCCCCCACTGGTCAGCACGTTGCATCAGGGCCCGTCAGGGGGCCAAGGACCCGCTCGACGTCGATGAGCGATTCGAACGTCCACACCAGGCCGACTCCGGGCCACGCCAGGGCTTGACGGATCACGATGGGAACGCGAACAGCCGCACGTAGCAAACGGCGCGCCGGGGCCCCAGGGCGCAGTGGGTTCGAGGCCGGATCAACGTCGCCCTGTGCGCTGCATCTGCCAGATGGTCAGGTTCGCGCTCGCCTGCCCTTCGACGCGGACGCGGACGCCCACCGCATCGGCCCGCGACGGGTACACCCGGGCGGTCAGTGGGACTCCGTCGGCGAAGACTTCCAGCATCGAGTGGTCCACCAGCACCCTCAGCGTCACGATGTCGTCGCTGGGTGTCGGCAGGGTGCCGCCGAGTTCGCTGAGATCGTAGTCGTCGGCCGGCGAATCGACCCTGCTCCGACTGCGGTCCAGATCAACGATGCCCGTCAGCCCGCGGGAGGCCAGCAGGTCGACGGCCCGGGCGACCTCGGTCGTGGTCGGCTCACCCCCCGGAAGGTCGCCCAGCCGGGGGAAGACGTCGAACCACTCGTTCTCGGCCAGCGGGTCGTCGCGACGGGGTACCCCCAGCAGCGACAGAGCGGCCGAGTTCAGCCACCCGTTGTGGGCGTCGCCGGCGACCAGGACCACCGGACGGCCGGCGCTCACCGCGTCCAGTTCCGCGACGGTCCCCGGTCGCGACCACGGCGCGGACCGGTACCCGAACCCCACCAGGACGCGCCCCGGGGGCGCCTGGGAGGCGGCCGCACCGACGCGAGCGCACACCTCCGCGGCGCTGCGGGTGCCCGCGACGTCGAGCCACGTCGTCGAGCGCACCCACTGGGTGAAGTGCACGTGGGCGTCCCACAGCCCGGGCAGCGCCCAGACCCCGGACGCCTCGAGCTCCGGCTCGCCCAGCGACCGCAGACGGGCGCCCACCTCCACGACGACCCCGTCAGCGATGCGCACGTCGACCGGGCCGACGTCGCCGTCCGCGTCGAGACGCACCGGCCTGACCTCCCGTACCAGCAGCGATCCAGCCATCGGACGCTCAGCTCGCGTCGAGGCCGGTGAAGGTCCACCGGGTGGTGGACCCGAACGGGTGCTCGGCGTCGATCCGGGTCGAGGGGAAGTCGGGCCGGTTGGCGGCGTTGGGGAGGCCCTGGGCCTCGAGGGCCACGCCGCCCCGGTCCGGGTACGGCGCGCCGTGCAGACCCGGGGTGTCCTCGTGCAGCCCGGCGCCGCTGAAGACCTGAAGGCTGGGCTGGTCGGTCCTGATCTCCAGCCCGCGGCCGCTGGCGGGATGGGTCAGCACGGCGGCCGGGCCGTCTGTGGCGTCGAGGACGTAGGCGTGATCGAGGCCGGCCGAGGCCGCGAGTTGGGGGTGCGCCGCGTCCAGCACGTCACGCAGGGGCACGCCGCCCCGCAGGTCGAAGGGGGTGCCCGTCACGTCGACGGGGCTGCCGACCGGGATGCCCGAGTCGTCGGTGAACAGCACCCTGCTCGCCCTGACGGACAGCACGTGGTCGGCGATGGTCCCCGAGCCGGCAAGGTTGACGTAGGGGTGCAGGCAGGGCGAGGCGATGGTCGGGCGGTCGGTGCGCACCCGGATGGTGTGGGTCAGGTGGGGTCCGTCGAGCACGTAGGTGAGGGACGCCGCGAGCTCGCCGGGGTGCCCGCCCGTCGGGTCCGTCCAGTCCAGCGTGAGGGTGACGGCGGTGGACGTCGCCCCGGTGATGCTCCAGACCTGCCGGGAGAACCCCGCGGGTCCGCCGTGGAGGCTGTTGCCCCGATCGTTGGTCGCGAGCTGGTGAGCGACGCCGTCGAGCCGGAAGCGTCCATCGGCGATGCGGTTGGCCGTCGGCCCCACCAAGGCTCCCAGGTAGAAGGTGCTCGCCGCCCGGTCGGCGTCGTCAGCGTGGCCGAGGAGGAGGTCCACGTCGCCGTCGACCGCACGGATCAGGACGCGGTTGAGCGCCGCGCCGAGGGCGCGAACCTCCACCCGCAGGAACTCGTTGTGCAGGGTGTGGCAGTCCATGGTGCCTCCAGGGGACACGGCGCGATCAGGCCGGGTGTGGACGCGGGTGGTCACGACTCCACCCGGAACGACAGCGACGCCGACACCGGACGCGGCCACAGAGCGTGCTCGGGGCGCACGTCAGGCCCGCACGAGCGCGAGCCGAGCCCGTGCTGCGCCAGGTCGAGGTAGAGGTGCACGCCGCGCGAGGCCGGCAGTTCGTGCTGGTGGCGGGCGGCCGTCCACTCCTCGGCGCTGTGCCGCGCCACCACGAAGCCGGGGCGCGCCCCGGCGACGGGCGCGGTCGTCACGGTGAGGTCGGGCGGCCCGTCCCCGTGGAGGCGCAGTTCCCGCAGCCCCTCGCGGTGGCCGCTCTCCTGGGGCACGGCGTACCGGACGGTGAGGTCGTCCACGGCGGTCGCGAACCGGCCGACCCGAGCGGCGGCCCGGCTGTCGGCGTAGTTCTCGCCGGGCCCGGTGCCGAACCAGGCGGCTGCCGCGTACTCTGCGGGCAGCAGCAGGTGGACGCCGATGCGCGGCCAGGTCACCGACCAGCCGGTGGAGGGCTCCACGTCGACGTCGAGGTGCAGGGCGCCGTTCAGCCAGCGCCACCGCTGCTCGACGGTCACACTCCGGGCCGAGTTCGCCGCCGCCAGGCGGTACCGGGTGATGAGGCCGTCGGGGCCCGCGGTCACGCCGACGAGACGGTGCTGCAGCCGGTCAAGGCCCGCCTCGCGCCACCGCTCGGCCGAAGACGGCCCGTCGACGCCCAGCCCCATCGTCTCGGCGGGGTCCGCCAGCTCGTAGGACCCGCGCGTCGACAGCGAGTCGTTCTCGGTGGGCGCCCGCCACAGGGTCACCGCCCCGCCCTGGGCGGCCAGCGCTCCGAGCGACACGAGGCGTCCCCGGCGGTCGAACCGCGCGTCACCGAGCGCGAACCCGTCCTCGGTCCGGTGGGCCGGCTCGGACGCCACCCGTGGCGCCCCCGGAACGGCTGCCGCGGGGACCGTCCCCAACTCCCGCTGCGCGGTCGTGACCACGTGCCCGGCCGGGGCCCACGGCGTGGCCTCAGCGAGGGCCGCGGTGACGGTGAGCCAGTGCTCGCCCGGAGTGCTGCGGTCGAGGGTGGGCAGCGGCACGGTCGCCGTTCCGCCGGCTGGCACCGGCGGCACCGCCAGGGACCCGGAGGCCGCGGCGCGGCCGTCCACCTCGTGCACCCACGCGAACTCCAGGTCGCCGGTGTCGGTGTCGTGGCGGCGGTTCTCCACCGTCACCCCGGCGTCGAACGCGATCTTGATCGGCGACACGACGGCCGCGTACTCGGCGAGCATGGGCGTCGGCGTTCCGTCGGCGAGCACCATGCCGTCGCACACGAAGCTGCCGTCGTGGTAGACCTCGCCGAAGTCGCCGCCGTAGGCGTGGAACGGCGTGCCGTCGGGGGTCGTGGTGAGGATGCCGTGGTCGCGCCACTCCCACACGAACCCGCCGTGCAGGGCCGGGTGGGCGTCGAAGGTCGCCTCGTAGGTGGCGATGGCGCCGGCGCCGTTGCCCATGGCGTGGACGTACTCGCACTCGATGATCGGACGCCCAGGCCGGGTCTTCATAAGGTGGACGAGTTCCTCGACGGTGGCGTACATGCGCGACACGACGTCGACGTACCGGTCGGTGTGGTCGTTCTCGTAGTGCACCGGACGCCCCGGGTCGCGTCGGTGGATCCAGGCGGCCATGGCGGCGAGGTTGCTGCCCGGCCCGGACTCGTTGCCGAGCGACCAGGCGATGACGCAGGGGTGGTTCTTGTCGCGCTCGACCATGCGGCGCGCCCGGTCGAGGTACACCTCGCGCCAGTCGGGGTCGTCGGAGGGGTTGCCCACCCAGCCGTTGGTCTCGAAGCCGTGGGTCTCGAGGTCGCACTCGTCGATGACCCAGAAGCCGAGCTCGTCGGCGAGGTCGAGCAGCGTCGGGTGGGGCGGGTAGTGGCTCGTGCGGATCGCGTTGAGGTTGTGCCGCTTCATGAGCAGCATCGCCTCGCGCACCCTGTCGGCGTGGAACACCCGACCGTCGATCGGGTCGAAGTCGTGCCGGTTGACGCCGCGGAGCCGCACGCGGCGTCCGTTCACCAACCAGGCGTCGCCGACGACCTCGACGCGGACGAACCCCGTGCGCACCGTGACGGTCTCGGCCGCGGCGGCGACCACGACGTCGTAGAGGCGCGGGGCGTCCGCGCTCCAGGGGTCGACGGGGCCGACGTCGAGGGTGTGCGGCGCGGCGGCGTCCGCGATCTCGGCGGCCAGCCCCAGCTCGGGGCAGGCGACGCGCACGGGGTAGGCGGCGGGGTCGCAGGAGAGCTCGACGGCGAGGGTGCCGCGGCCCGTCACGGGGTCGCGGTCGGCGCGCAGCCACACGTCGTCGAGGCCTCCGTCGGGCCGGTGCAGCAGGGTGACTTCGCGGAAGAGGCCGGGCAGCCACCACTGGTCCTGGTCCTCGATGTAGGACATCGCCGACCACTGGTGCACGCGCACGACGAGGACGTTCTCCCCCGCCCGGACGGCGTCGGTCACGTCGAGCTCCTGCCGCAGCCGGCTACCGCGCACGACGCCGACCTCGGCGCCGTTGAGCCAGACCCGGCCGAGCGACTCGATGCCGTCGAAACGCAGCCAGACCCGGCCGGAGTCGAGCCAGTCGGCGGGCACCTCGAAGCGGCGCCGGTGGTCGCCGGTCGGGTTGGCGTCCGGAACGTGGGGCGGGTCGAGCGGGAACGGGTACTTCACATTCGTGTAGGCCGGACGCCCCCAGCGTCCGTCGCCGCGCAGCACCCAGTGGGACGGGACGTCGATGGTGTCCCAGGCGGCGTCGTCGTAGTCGGCCTCGGACGCCGCGGCGTCCGCCTCACCGGCGCTGGGGTACAGGCGGAAGGCCCAGTCGCCGCACAGGTCGATGCTGGGCGCGGTGGTGCGCAGGTGGGCGCGGGGCGCCACGCGGCGTCCGGACCCGGGGGAGATCTCCTCGACGTAGGCGATGTCACGGGAGGCGGTGGGGGACATGGGGGTTCCTCGCTCGGGCAGGCGGCGCGTCCGGACGCGGGCGGCGTCCGTCGGCGGTGATGGGTGGTGGGTGACGCGACGCCGCCCCCGGCTTTGCGGCCGGGGGCGGGGTCGGGGGATCAGCCCTTGGTGGCGCCGAGCGTGAGCCCGGAGACGAAGTGCTTCTGGAGGGCGAAGTAGATGATGATCGTCGGGAGGGCGATCATCACCGCCCCGGCGGCGACCAGGTTGTTGTCGGTGAAGAACGCACCCGACAGGTTGGTCAGCGAGCTCGTGATGGGGAACATCTTGCCGTTCTGCAGCAGGACGGTCGCCCAGAAGAACTCGTTGTAGATCCAGGTGATCTCGAGCGTGGCGAGGGCCGCGAGCGAGGGGCGGCAGAGCGGGAGCGTGAGCTTCCAGTACTGCTGCCAGATGCTGGCGCCGTCCACCATGGCCGACTCGTAGATCTCCTTCGGCAGGGCCTTCATGTAGTTCGACAGCACGAACGTGCAGAAGCCGACCTGGAAGCCCGTGTTGACCGCGATGAGCCCCCAGTACGAGTTCAGCAGGGTGCCGGACTCGCTGAACCAGAAGGGCACCTCGACGCTCTGGAACATCTTGAACACCGGGATCAGCAGGGCCTGGGGTGGCAGCAGGTTGCCGGCCGTGAAGGCGCCCAGCATGACGATGTTGAACTTCCAGGTGAAGCGGGCGAGCACGAAGGCCACCATCGACGCGAGGAAGAGCGTGAGGGCGACGGCCGGGATCGTGATGATCGCCGAGTTCAGGAACTTCTGGGCGAACTCGCCGACCTGCCACGCGGTGACGTAGTTGTCGAACGTGAAGCCGCCGAGGCTGAGGTAGCCGAACCGGGCGGTGTACTGGTAGTCGCGCAGCGACGCCAACACGGCGTACAGCAGCGGGACCAGCCAGATGGTCGTCATCACGGCCAGGAACGCGTGGGTCGCGATGCGGCCCTTGGTCCAGGGCCGTCGCGGGACGGCCAGGGCCGTGGCCGAGGGGGTGGTCATCGGTCCTCCTTCATGACGATCCGCAGGTAGATGATGATGAACACCGTCGAGATTACGAGCATGATCGTCGCCAGCGCCGAGCCGAGGCCGATGCGCTGCGCCTCGCCCACGATGTTGCGGGTGACCTCGGTCGCCAGCAGTTCCAGGCCGTTGCGGCCTCGGTTGATCACCCAGACGAGGTCGAACGCGCGGAGCGAGTCGATGAACGTGATGACCAGCACCACGACGTTGATCGGGAACATGACGGGGAACACCACGTGGAAGAACGTCTGCACCTCGGACGCCCCGTCGATCCGGGCCGCCTCCTTCAGGGCGAGGTCCACGCCCTTGAGGCCGGCCAAGTAGAGCAGCATGACATAGCCGACGTGCCGCCACGAGGTCGCGATGAGCGCCGACCACAGGTTGATCTTCGGGTCGCCGTACCAGTCGATCGTCGTGCCCAGGATCGCGTTGAACAGGCCCTGGTCGCGGCTGAACATCAGCTGCCAGATGAACCCGATGAGGGCCATCGACAGCACCACGGGCAGGTAGAGCGACGTCTGGTAGAACTTCGTGTGCGAGGCCTCGCGGTCGAGCAGCACCGCGATGAGGAGGCCGATCGGTGTGGCGATGAAGAACAGCACCAACAGCCAGATCACGTTGTGCTGGATGGCCGGCCAGAAGGCCGGGTAGATCGTGGCGGCCTCGGTGTACCACCGGGTGCCGACGAACTTCGCCTCGCTGAACGGGCCGAACCCGTCCCAGTCGAAGAACGACATCACGACCGACGCGATCGCGGGGAACCACACCAGGGTGGCCACGACGGCCGTCGGGATGAGGACCATCAAGGCGACGGTGACCCGGTCACGGGTCGACATCCGGGCCTTCCGGTGCCTCCCCGTGACCGGCGCTTTCGTTGCGGTCGTCATGACGCGAAGATCGACTTCTTCTGGGCCTCGACGTTCTTCAGGATCGTGGCGATGTCGTCGGGGTTCTTGATGAAGCTCTGCAGCGCAGGGCCCATGACGGTCGAGGCGAAGTCGGGACGCGAGTCGCGGTCGAGGAACAGCGACACCTCCTTGGCGCCCTTGAGCAGGCCGAGCATCTTCTTCTGCAGGTCGGTGTACTTCGTCTCGTCGGCCTGCTGGCTGGTGGCGACGACCGACGGGTCGGCCTGCACCAGGATGTTCTGCGCGGCCGCGCTGCCCAGGTAGCCGAGCCACTTCTTGGCGCCGGCCTCGTTCTTCGGGCGGCGGCTCATCATGTAGCCGTCCGTGGGGGCCTCGATCGCGCCCGTCCCGATGGCGGAGTCGATCTCGGGGAAGATGAAGAAGTCCAGGTCGTCCTGCTCGGCGCCCTTGGCGAACTGCTGCGCGGCGAAGGTGCCCAGGTAGTACATGCCCGCCTGTCCCTTCTGGAGCGACTGCGCGGCCTCCTGCCAGCTGCGGCCCAGCGCGTCCGCCTGGTGGTAGGGGAGCAGACCCTTCCAGGTGTCGAACACCTTGGTGACCTTGGCGGACGTCCAGTCCTCCTTACCGTTCATCAGGCTGATGTGGTAGTCGTACCCGTTGACGCGCATGTTCAGGATGTCGAACATGCCCATCGCCTCCCAGCCGTCCTTGTCGGCGAAGGCCATGGGCGCGAGGCCGGCGGCCTTCATCTTGTCGCCGAGGGCCTTGAACTCGTCGAGGGTCTTCGGGACCTCGTAGCCGTTCTTCTCCCACATGCTCTTGCGGTACAGGACCACCCACGGGTAGTAGGTCGCCGGCATGATGATCTGCTTGCCGTCCTCGGTGGAGCATGCCTTCTTCAGCCCCTCGGGGATGCCCGGCGTCGCCTGGTACACGTCGGAGAGGTCGCCGACGAGGTTCTTCGAGGCGAAGAAGCGCGCCCGGTAACCGGCGAACCAGCCGAAGGCGTCGTCGGGGGAGCCCTGCAGGTAGTTGTTGATGTTCTCCTGGAACGTCGTGTGGGCCACGGTGTTCAGCTTCACCGTGAGGCCGGGGTTCGCGGTCTGGAACGCCTTGACGGCCGCCTCGATGGCGGCCTTCGGCACGGGGTCGGCCTGGTTGTTGCCGAAGGTGATCTCGCCGGTCGGCGCGCCGCCGGGCGAGGCGGCGCCGGACGTGGCGGTGCCTCCGCTCGAGCAGGCGGCGAGGCCCAGGGCACCCAGGGCGAGGGCGCCGCCGAGCAGGGAACGGCGGGACATGCCGCTCACGGGAGCGACGGGGAACCGGGCGAGGTACTCGGCTTCGGTCTGCGGACGGGACATTCGGTGGCCTACTTTCCTTCGTTGGAGAGCTGTTGGACGGGTTGGGCGTGCGGTGCGGTGTCTGCCAGGACCAGGCTGCCCCAGGGTTCCAGGGTGAGCCGGTGGTCTGCGGGCAGGGGGACGCCGGCGACCAGGTCGTCGACGCCATGGGGGGTCACCGCCTGCGCGGCCTCCCCGCTCCAGTTGTGGACGAAGTGGATCCTCCGCCCGTCGGCCACGCCCGAGAGGACGGTGACCGCGGTGTCGCGGCGCCAGACGGCCGCGACCGGGGTGGGGACCAGGTGCCGCACGAGGTCGGCGCCGAGGGTCCGGTCGGGAACGGTGCCCACGTAGGTGACCCGGCCGAGCCCGTGGGCGCGGGTGGTCACGGCCGGGAACCGGCCCAACTGGGGGTGGACGTAGCGGGCGAGCACGTCGGCCCGCGCACCGGCTACGGCGACGAGGAGTCCCGCGCCCGGGGCGGGCCGGCTGCGCTCGCCACGAGCGGCCGGGCCGTGGGTCGCCATGCTGGCCTGCGCCTCCTCTTGGACGCCGTGGGTCCACCCGGAACGTTACCGGTAACGCGGCGACTCCGGAAGCCTGTGCCCGCGCGGACGGCTCACACCCTCAGCCGACCCGCTCCCCGGGAGCCGACGCGGTGGCGGCCAGGAAGGCGGGCGGGGCGAAGCCATGGTCCGCGAACGCCGTGGCGACGGCGTCCGCCACCTGGGAGACGGCGTCGGTGTCGACGAGCGCGATCGCCGACCCGCCGAACCCGCCACCGGTCATCCGGGCCCCGAGCGCGCCGGCGCGCCGGCGCCGGTGTGCAGCGTGTGCCAGTGCCAGTACTCGATCATCGAGGCGCCGGCGCCGTCCCGTACGCGGCGACGAAGAGGTCTGAGGCGCGGCGGACGCCGTCGGCGTCGTCCCAGGCGGGCAACAGCGGGGCATGGTTCGGCATGGCCAGCAGCCTAGTGCTGGTGGGCGCCGCCCGGGACGGGTTGGGCGTGCGCCCCATTGGAGCCACGACCGAGACCGTCGGCTGCTAGCCGGCGGCTGTCTCTCCGACCGCCCGCCGGAGCAGTGCCGCGATCGTCGCCTCGATGTCGTCGTTCCACGTCGTGATGGCGTACGCGGTGGGCCACACCTCGCCCTCGTCGAGCTTCGCGAGGTCCTCGAAACCGAGGTGGCCGTAGCGGGTCTTGAACTTGCCGGCGAACTGGTAGAAGAACACCACCTTGCCGTCGAGGCAGTAGGCGGGGAACCCGTACCACGTCTTGCACGTCAGGTGCGGCAGGTCCCGCTTCACGAGGGCGTGCAGGCCCTCCGCGATCGCACGGTCGTGATCGTCCATGGCGGCGATGGCGTCCAGGACGTCCTGCTCGCCGTTCTTGCCCGCCCGCGTGCGCCTGCGTTCCGCGGCCACCTGCTTGACGGCGGCCCTCTCGTCAGCGGACAAGCCGCTTTCTTTCGTGGCCATGGGGCGATGGTGCCACGGCGGTCGGGCTCGCGCCAAGGGCGCCAAGTCAGGCGGCGTGCGGCCAGTGAAGGTCGATCCGGCTGGGAGGTGGAACAGGCGGAGGCGGCAGTTCGTGGCTACCGTCCTGGTCGACGCGGTAGCGATAGCCCAGCGGCGACGTCCAGTGGAAGAGGCCGGGAGCTGGTTGGTCGAGACGCCACCCGGCGTGCGTCTTGGCGTTGTGGGCTCGGCGCGCGAGCGGGCCCAGGTTGTCGGGGCACGTCTGACCCGGAGGGGCATCGAGGCCGTGCTCGTAGGGGCGCGTGTGATCGAGGTCCAGGCCGGTGGACGCGCGCGCGGACCAGGGGAAGACGTCGTAGGGGTGGCGCCAGCGCACGATCCGGGCGATCGCCACCGGGGTCTCGTAGCTGTCGACTGCGGGGTTGTCAGCGAGATCGACCACGGGCCTGACGACGACGCGGTCATGGCCGAGCCACTGCCTGACCTGCTGTTCCAGCACGGGACCGAGCTGCTCGCACCGTCCCACCTGGGAGCCGGGGGCGAGGTGGATGACGAGCTCGGCGCAGGGCCGGGACCGCCTGGGTCGGGGGGTGGGGTTGCCCGCGGCGTTGCTGCCCCCGGGAGCCTCGGCGTCGGGGCCGGCGAGCAGCGCGCTGGCCTGCTCGGGCCGCGCGAGGACGCCGAGGGCTGTGGCGCGGAGCACGTCCAGGTCGTCGGTGTGGCCGCCGAGGGCCAACTGGCCGGCGAGTTGGGTGAGCGAGTGCCACAGGCGGTGGGCGTCCGCGGCGTCGGTGCGGGCGACGACCAGCGCCGTGCCGTCGCCGTGCTGACGCACGCGGACGAACCGCTCGGCCTGCGCCTTGGTGGCGCGGCGGGCGGCGAGGGCGACGTCGGCGCGCACGATCAGCCCGGCGAGCTTGCGCTTGAGCCGGCCCCACGGCAGGCGGCCCAGGGCGGGTTCGAGTCGCCGGTCGACCCAGGCGGCGGCTTCGCGGGACAGCCCGGCGGCCCGGGTGGCGGCGACCACCTGCTTCGCCTGCCACACCCGCGCCCGACCCTCCCTGGTGGCGGCCCAGACCGCGGGGTGGCGATGGACCAGGTCGAGACTGTCGGCGATCATGATGCTGGCCGACGTGATCGTCGTCCTCAGTTGCGGCGCCAGTTCGGTGGCGAGGTGCTCGGCGACCAGCGGGGTGCCCTCCCCACCCGCGGAAACCAGACGATCGTGGCCGGGGAGCGTCGGCCCGGTGGCGGGCATCGCGGCGTACGCGGCGGCCAGGCGCACGACCAGGTCGACCTGGCGGACCTGCGCCGCATGCTCGGTGGCGAACGCGCCCGCCAGCGCGTCCACCAACGTGCGTGCGCCCGGCGACTGCTGGGGTCTCCGCACCACTCCGTCGTCCATGACCACCACGGTAGGACGCGCCTCCGACAATTTACGAACAAGCATCTGATTTCCTGTGTCTTCATCCCTGTCGCCGGGCCTGTCCGAAGAGGCGGAACCACCCGGCGGCCCGGCCACGACACAAGGACCGTGGGTTCGCCGACGAACCCCACGACGCAGGGACTCGGAGGCCTACGCTCACGCTATGAAGACGTGGCGTGCCGCCGCTGTTGCGGCCCTGGTCGGGATGCTCCTGCTGAGCAGCGGGCGCGACAGACGCTCATCACAATCCACGGTGTAGCTGGGGCCTGAATCCGCCGGTCTCGAGCAGGCTGCGGGCGATGTAGTTGGTGAGGTTCCGGAAACCGAGCGCGGAGCCGCGGAGGTGCTCGAGGCGGCCGTTGATGGCTTCGGTCGGGCCGTTCGATGTGCCTGGCCGGTCGAAGTAGGCCAGAACGTCAGCGGCCCGCTGTTTCAGGGTTCGGCCGAGGGTGCGGAGCTCGACGAGCGCGGCGGGCGCGCCGCTGCTGAGGCTGGTGATGAGCTTGGTCATGAGGTCGCGCCCGCGGGCGGGGTCGGGGTCGCGGTAGGCGGTGATCATCCGCTGGTAGGCAGCCCAGGTGACCTCGACCTGGACGTGGGCGTCGTCGGCGAACAGGGCGTCGAGGCGGGTCTTCTGTTTGTCGGTGAGCAGGCTGGTGCCGGTGTGCAGGGTGCGCCGTGCCGAATAGAGCGGGTCGCCGGCACGGCCGCGGTGGCCGTGGAGGTCTTGCTGGATGCGGCGGCGGCACCGGTCGAGGGCGTCGCCGGCGAGCCTCACGACGTGGAAGGGATCCATCACCGCGACCGCGTCGGGCAACTCCTCGGTGGTGGCGGTCTTGAACCCGGTGAACCCGTCCATCGCGACCACCTCCACCGCATCACGCCACGCCTGGTCTCGTTCAGCCAGCCAGGTGGCGAACACGCTCTTGGAGCGGCCCTCGACCATGTCGAGCAACCTCGCCGGCCCCTTGCCGGTGCGGGGACCGGTGAGGTCGATGATCACG
>Ga0116180_1003081_pt1 | contig 12763 bp, 8 predicted proteins | sample AD_UKC073_MetaG_FD_89804 | JGI IMG/M metagenome (GOLD analysis project Ga0116180, IMG submission 89804) | Active sludge microbial communities of municipal wastewater-treating anaerobic digesters from USA - AD_UKC073_MetaG | ecosystem: Engineered > Bioreactor > Anaerobic > Digestate | place: USA...
CGCCGTCCAAGAGCAAAGGAGGGTTTTCGTCAACCCATTCCAAGCGGCCAGGCCATTTCACATCGTGCAAGCCCTCCTTTATGCTCTTTTCCGTTACATTGGGAAACTGGCTCTTGAGTTCCCACGCCGACGATGCAGCGAGCGCAGTATTTTTTACTTGATGTAAGCCCAAAAGATGGGTCACGAGGTTCACAAGTTCGACATCGGGCCCCACGAGATCGTATTCGTTGCCATTGTAGGAAGAGCGCACGTTCTTCACTCTCCAATCTTCAGACAACACGTGCCCGGACACGTCCAACCTCTCGCATAAGGCTTTAAAGAGAGGTACGAGCTCTTCGGGCTCGCCGGAAAAGAAAGCCCTACCGTGTGGGCGAAGGACCGCGAATTTCTCCTCGCCTATCTTAAATATGGTGTCTCCTAAGAAAGACTCATGATCCATGGCTATCGAAGTGATCACGCTCATCGCAACGGGATTGATCAGGTTTGTGGCATCCAATCGCCCGCCCAACCCTGCCTCGACGATGGCCACATCGGGCATCTCTTCCGCCATTATCGAAAGAGATAGGGCGGTGATAAGTTCAAATAGCGTTGGAGGGTCACTCTTAAGCCTTCCGTCTTCCTTCAACGCAGCATCGAGGCGCTTGAAATGATCGCTCCACTTCTCCTCGGCCACCAGCTGCTCGTTTATCTTCAGTCTCTCTCCCATGTGGATCAGGTGAGGGCTCGTATAAAGGGCAGTTCTGTATCCTGAGGCAGAAAATATAGCGCTAAGCGAAGCTGCAGTTGACCCCTTGCCGTTCGTGCCCACGACATGAACGGCAGGGATCCCGAGATGGGGATTTCCCAGCGACGCCAACAGCCGACCGATACGCTTTAGCCCTGGCCTGACTCCAGGGCTTGAAATGTTGATTAAGCGAGATTCAAGATAGTTAAAAAAATCAGCTCTTTTTTTACTTATGATCTCAAGTTCGCCAAGTTTCTTTCTATCCATTCTTTTTGAGAAGCGGCCTCAAGCAGACGCGCCTTCTCCTTTTCCACCACCTCTTCGGGGGCCTTAGATAGGAAGTTTTCATCGGCAAGTTTCCTTTCAGAACGCTCCATCTCTTTGCAAGTCTCCACGAGGAGCTTTTCTAAGCGCCCGATCTCTGCATCTACGTCTATCATTCCTCCGACCTCGAGATATATGTTCCCTTGGGGGAGAACAGCGGTGAGCGATCTGTGCGGTTTTCCCTCGACGAAGCGGATCTCTTCCACCGAAGCAAGTAGAGATATGAGGTCTGCGTTTTCTTCTACCACATGTCTGGCTTCAGGTGCGAAAGAAAAACATGCCCTTGGCGCTTTTTTCTGGGGAGCAAGCCTCGATTGGGCTCGGAGATTTCGGATTGCGCGGATCAACTCCTGAAGCAAGACCATATCCTCTATAGCCTTGGGATCGTCGAGAGCGGGCATATCCTGTGGCCATGGGACCATCTCTATAGACTGGCCTTCAAAGGCAAAGGCATGCCACAGCTCTTCCGTCACGAAGGGAATAAAGGGATGCAAAAGAAGAAGAAGGCGCCTGAAGACATAAAGCAAGATCTCGAGCGAGGCGATTCGCCTTTCCTCCCCTTCATCTCCTCGGAGGGCGGGCTTTGCCATTTCCAGATACCAGTCGCACAGCTCACCCCATGTAAAATCGTAGAGGAGGCGGCTCGCCTCGCCGAAGAAATATCCCTCCAGAAAGTTCGTGACTTCCTTAATTGTATGGTTGATCTTAGACAATATCCATCTGTCATGCAAGCGAAGTGCGGAGGAAGGAAGTGAGAAAGAAGTCCCATTTCCCTCACAATCGCCCAGGTTTATCAAAGCCAGACGGCAAGCGTTCCACAACTTGTTAAGGAAGAAACGATACGTCTCTATCCTCTGAGCGCTCAAGAATATGTCCCGCCCTTGCACGGTAAGGGAGCAAAGAGTGAAGCGCAGAGCGTCAGCGCCGTATTCCGCTATCACATCCAATGGATCGATGACGTTGCCCCTTGACTTGCTCATCTTCTGCCCTTCTTCATCGCGCACAAGGGCATGGACGTAAACCTGACGGAACGGGACGTCGTCCATGAATTCAAGGCCCATCATGATCATTCTGGCCACCCAGAAAAATATGATGTCAAACCCGGTGACCAGCAAACTTGTGGGATAAAAATAACGGAGTTCAACGGTGTCGTCCGGCCATCCGAGGGTGGAAAAGGGCCACAAGGCGCTGCTGAACCATGTATCTAAGACATCTTCGTCCTGCTTTATATTGGCGCTTCCGCACTTCTCGCATGATGACGGATCTTCCATCGAGACGGTCATGTGACCGCAATCACCACACGTCCAGGCGGGTATCCTGTGCCCCCACCACAACTGTCTCGATATACACCAGTCGCGGACGTTATCGAGCCATTGATAATATGTGTTGACCCATTGCTCTGGAATCCACTCGATTTGTCCTTCCTTTACAACTCTCATGGCCGGTTCGGCGAGCGGCTTTATGCGAACAAACCACTGCTCGGACAAGAAAGGTTCAATCGCAGTATGACAGCGGTAACAGTGCCCAACGGAATGTTCGTAATCTTCCACCTTGACCAACAATCTGGCATCCTCAAGCTCTTTTATGGCCCTTTGTCTCGCTTCATAGCGATCGAGCCCGGCATAGGATCCCGCCGACTCGTTCATCACGCCTCGTGAATCCATAACGGATATCGGCTCCAAGCCGTGCCTGAGGCCAACTTCGAAGTCATTCGGGTCGTGCGCAGGTGTTATCTTGACGCATCCTGTGCCGAAATCCGGATCGACCATATCGTCTTCTATGATCGGCACAATTCTCCCTGTAAGGGGCACGCGCACATGACGCCCCACCATCGCCCTGTAGCGCTCGTCTTTCGGATGCACTGCTACGGCCACATCGCCGAGGATCGTCTCTGGACGCGTTGTCGCAATTATCACCGTTTCATCGTCGTCCAAGAACGGATAAGCGACAAAGTAAAGCTTGCCGAGTTCTGGCTTGTATTCCACTTCAAGGTCGGAAAGGGCGGTCTGACAGCGAGGACACCAGTTTATGATGTATTTACCTTTGTAGATCAAGCCTTTTTCGTAAAGCCTTACAAAGACCGCCCTCACGGCTTTAGAGAGGCCTTCATCCATAGTGAACCGTTCTCTGCGCCAGTCACAGGAGGCGCCAAGTCGTTTGAGTTGCGATATTATGCGGGAGCCATAACGCTCCTTCCACTCCCATACCATCTTTATGAACGCTTCGCGCCCGATTTCTTGGCGGGAGAGACCCTCTTTAGCCAGTGAGCGCTCAACCACGTTTTGCGTCGCTATACCAGCGTGATCCGTACCCGGCAACCAGAGGACATTGCAACCGCGCATTCGCTTGTAACGGCATACGACATCCTGCAATGTATTGTTCAGCGCATGCCCCATATGGAGCGAACCCGTAACGTTGGGCGGAGGGATTACGATGCAAAAAGGCTTCCTTGAAAAATCTACATCGGCGTAGAATAACCCTAACTCCAACCAGTGCTGATACCACTTATCCTCGATGGGATTAGGGTCATAGCTTTTGTGCAGTGCAATCCGCTTAGCATTCATGGATGATCCTCCTCACTTTGCTATGATGGCCTCCTTAAAGACCGAAGAAATGTGATCGACAAAAGTTATTTTCATGCCTTTCTTCGTCCAGCTTGGCAGCTCTTCGACTTCATTCTCGTTGTCGGTGGGCAGAATTACGTTACGTATGCCTTGTCTCCTGGCAGCTAAGATCTTTTCCCTTATACCACCAACCGGCAATACATTGCCGCGGAGAGTGATCTCGCCTGACATGGCTACATCGGAACGTATTTTGAAGCCGGATACGGCAGAGTAAATGGCGGTGGCTATAGCCACACCGGCAGAGGGACCATCTTTAGGGATCGCCCCCTCAGGAACATGGACATGGATATCTGTCTCTTCCCATTTCACGCCATCCAGCGCAAGAGTTTCGGCGTTAGCCTTAATGTAACCGATGGCGGTCTGGGCAGACTCCTGCATTATTTCGCCCAGGTTTCCGGTTAGCGTGATATGCCCCTTTCCCCTCATCTTGACCGCTTCTAACACCAACACGTCGCCGCCGGCCTCCGTCCAAGCGAGCCCTATGGCAGCACCCATCTGTGGCTCCTTGGGTAGCCTTGGATCATGTTTGCGCGGAGCTCCTAAGTATGATGGCAGAAGCCTTGCGTCTATTCGCGCGCTTTTATGTGTTTCGATACCGCCCTTGGCTTTTTCCATGTCTTCGACGTAGCGACGGGCGATACGGCGGGCAACTTTCGAGAGCTGGCGCTCCAGGTTGCGTACGCCGGCCTCATAGGTGTACTCTACTATGACCCTGCGGAGCGCAGCGTCGGAGATGCTTATGTCGAGCTTCGCGAGTCCATGCTCCTTGAGCAGCCTCGGCCAGAGATGACGTCTCGCGATGTGGATTTTTTCCTCCTCTACATATCCAGGAATTTGGATGACCTCCATCCTGTCGAGGAGTGGTTTCGGTATCGTATGAGTTACGTTAGCGGTGGTTATAAACATCACACGGCTCAGATCGAATGGAACCTCTAAGAAGTGATCCGTGAATTGAAAGTTTTGTTCAGGATCAAGGACCTCGAGCAATGCCGATGCGGGGTCGCCGCGGAAGTCCATGCCTATTTTGTCCACTTCGTCTAATAGCATAACGGGATTGCGCACTCCTACTTGCCTGATCTTTTGTATGATGCGGCCTGGCATCGCGCCCACATATGTTCGCCTGTGGCCGCGAATCTCCGCCTCATCCTTCATCCCGCCCAAGGACATTTGGGCAAATTTGCGGTTTAAGGCCCGAGCGATAGAGCGGGCAAGGGATGTCTTTCCCACGCCTGGGGGTCCCACGAAGCAGATAACTTGCCCTCGCATCTTATTTCCGCCCAACTTCTGAACAGCCAAGTACTCTAAAATGCGGTCTTTCACGTCTTCTAAGCCATAGTGGTCCGCATCGAGCGTTTTCTTTGCCACTGCGATATCAAGATGTTCCCTGGAAGAGCGATGCCACGGCAGTTCGATCAGCCAATCTAAATAGGTTCGTACGACAGTGGCCTCAGCCGACATGGAAGGCATCTTTATGAGGCGATTGAGCTCGTGAAGGGCCTTCTTTTCTATTTCCTTTGGCATCTTGCTCTTCAGGATTTTCTGTTTGAATTCCTCCGTTTCCGATGCGCCCTCGCCTTGGCCCAACTCCTCTTGGATGACTTTGAGTTGCTCCCTCAGGTAGTATTCTCGCTGGCTGTGTTCCATCTCCTGGCGCACGCGCTCGTTTATGCTGTGCTCTAACTCAAGGATCTCCACTTCAGAAATGAGAATTTTCAACAGCGACTCAAGCCTGTCCTTTGGGTCTGTCGTCTCCAATAGCCGTTGTTTTTCCTCTATCTTTACGAGCAAGTGTGATGCCACCAGATCGGCGAACGCCCCGGCGTCTTCGACGTCGGCCACCGACATAAGCGTACCGGCCGGCAGTTTGGGGTTGAGCGCAGCATACCTCTCGAACTGTTCCATTACATTTCGTCTCAGGGCTTCTATGTGTGGCCCCTCGATTCTTTCCGACGGCAGGACCTCCACCCATGCTTCCATCAATTCCCTGCCTATCGCAAATTCAAGGACTTTGGCGCGCTCAAGCCCCTCCACCAACACCTTCGTCGTGCCGTCGGGCAGGCGGACTGCCTGCAGCACAGCACAACAAACGCCCATCCCGTACAGATCCTCGGCGGTGGGCTCATCGATGTGCATATCTCTTTGAGTAACGATGAAAAGTTTTTTGTCCTGAAGTGTTGCCACCTCAATGGCTTTTAAAGATCGAGGGCGTCCGACGAAAAGAGACACGATCGCCCCGGGAAAAATCACTACATCTCTTACGGGAAGAATGGGGAGGCGAAGAGATGTCGGGGTTAAAACTGCCATCGTCTATGCTACCTCCTCGCCATCCCTTCGCTCTATCTTGGGCATGCCCTTGCCTTCTACGAACTCTTCGGTAAGGATCACCTTCGTCACGTCGCTACGAGATGGGAACTCATACATGAGATCTACCATTATAGATTCCATGATAGAGCGCAAACCCCTGGCGCCTGTCTTCCAGGCATTAGCTTTGTGGGCTACTGCCCAAAGTGCTTCGTCAGTCACCTCAAGTTCGATTCCTTCCATGGCGAAGAGCTTTTGGTACTGCCGTACCAAGGCGTCTTTCGGCTCAATGAGTATCTTGACCAGGGCTTCCTCATCGAGACTGCTCAGTGGGGCGATTACGGGCAACCGTCCGATGAACTCTGGTATGAAGCCGTAGCGAACCAAGTCGCGAGGCTGAGCCTCTTTGAGGATCTCGTAAGGGTCTCCGCGCCTTGAGGCTATTATTTCTCCCTCAAACCCTATTACCTTCTTATTGATTCTCCTGGCGACTATATCTTCCAGGCCATCGAAAGCTCCACCGCATATAAAGAGGATGTTCGTCGTATTGACTTGGATAAACTCTTGGTATGGATGCTTCCTGCCTCCCTTGGGCGGAACATTTGCCACAGTCCCTTCCATCAAGCGCAAGAGAGCCTGCTGGACGCCTTCTCCAGAGACATCCCTGGTTATGGATGGGGACTCAGACTTGCGAGAAATCTTGTCGACCTCATCTAGATAGACTATGCCTCTTTCCGCCGCTTTTACATCGTGATCGGCAGCTTGCAACAAGCGCACGAGGATGTTCTCCACGTCTTCGCCTACATATCCTGCTTCGGTCAACGTCGTGGCGTCGGCCATCGCAAATGGGACGTTCAACATCTTTGCCAGACTTTGAGCGAGGAGAGTCTTACCGCATCCCGTGGGACCGATGAGCAGAATGTTGCTCTTCTGAAGTTCCACATCTTCGCTCGAATTGCAGTAGATTCGCTTATAGTGATTGTAAACGGCCACAGAAAGGATCCTCTTCGCTAATTCCTGACCGACGACATATTTGTCCAAAAATTCCTTGATCTCCATAGGTTTGGGGATCTCTGCAATCTCTTTTAGACCCTCATGGACATTTTTGCTTGAAGCATCCTCCTCGCTCAGGATGACGTTGCACAAGTGTACACACTCATCACATATAGACACACCAGGGCCGGCGATGATCTTTTGCACCTCGTTCTGTCTCTTTCCACAGAAAGAGCAGCGCAAACCTTTGCGAGGGCTGCTCCCCTCTCCATTTTCAAAACCGAACATCTTTAAAACCCCCTTTGCGGGCGATCGCTCAATCGCCAAAAGCAGTTCATGCTTTGTATTTATATTACCTCAAGAACGGCGAAAATGACACCTCGCGATGCAGGGCATCGCAACAGTTGCGATCGCATTTTTTCTCAGTGGATATTACTTATGGAGCAAATTGACGAGACCCATCGATATCCATGGAACATAGGTGAATAAAAAGACACATCCGATCATGGCCAATAATATGTAAAGCAAGTTCTTCGAGATTGATTCGATAGGTTCTCCAGAGATGGCCGAGGCGACGAAGAGGTTTATCCCGTAGGGCGGTGTGACGAACCCCACGGCGAGGTTCACCGTCATAAACAAGCCGAAGTGAACCGGATCGATTCCGAGCCGGGTCACTACAGGAAGAAGGATGGGCGTCAAGATTATCACAGAGGCGATGTTATCCACAAAACAACCCACAGTCAGTAGAAATATATTTATGATAAGCAATGTAACCGCAGGTTTTTCTGAAACGGCAGAAAGCCATGTTGCCACGGTAGCCGGTATCTGAGCCATTGCAAGATACGTAGCAAAGGCTATAGAGAGCCCTATCATAAATTGAGTAGCCCCGTTAACCAAGGACGAGTCGAGCAAGCATTCGTAAATCTTTTTTGCGTCCAGCTCTTTGTAGATGAACCTGCCGACGAAGAGCGAATAAACGACTGCCGCCACAGCAGCTTCGGTAGGGGTAAATATCCCTCCATATATCCCCCCGAGCACCACAACTGGAATGACCAGCGCCCAAGCCGCCTCCTTAAATGCCTTGCACGCAGCGCCGAAAGAAAAGTCATTGATGGATCTATCGTAGCCGCGCCTGCGAGATTCGATGAAACAAACCCCCATCAGAGAAAGCCCCAAAATAAGGCCTGGAATTGCCCCGGCGATGAACATGTCGCCGATCGATACCTGGGCAGCTACGCCGTATATCACGAAGGGAATACTTGGAGGTATGATGACGCCTATCGTTCCAGCCGCAGCAGAAATTGCGGTGGCGAATCCAGCGTCATACCCCTTCTCTTTCATGGCAGGAATCATAAAGGAGCCAATAGCGGAAACCGTAGCCGGCCCTGAGCCCGAAATTGCGGCGAAAAACATACAGGCCAACACAGTAACCATAGCCAAACCTCCGGTTATGAAGCCGACCAAGCTCTCTGCCAAGTTTACGAGGCGTTTCGATATGCCACCTTGCAACATCAGAGCACCGGCCAAGATAAAAAATGGTATAGCGAGGAGGGGAAAAGAATCCAAGCCGGTGACGGATTTCTGAGCTATCAAAACCATGGGAATGTCGGTGGTAAGGCCCAGACAAATGGCGGTGACGAGTCCTATAGTCGCTCCTATGGGAATGCCCAGCGACATGAATAGGATCAGCAAACCGAATAAAAGGATCGCTTCCATGTTATGAAGACTTTCCTTCCTTGCATTGACCTAACAGCCTCAACAGTTTCTCGAGAAGGTGGATGGTCATCAAGGTGCACCCGATCAAGACCGAAGCATAAGCCCAACCCATGGGAATCCTCATAGCTGCAGATCTTTGTCCACTACCAAACAAGAATAAGGTAAGGCGTGCACCGTAATAGGCTAAGAATGCGCCAAACCCAAACCAGACCAGTGCTATAAATATCTCGAAGGCGAGCCGTCCTTTGCCAGTAAAGCGGCTGACCAACACCTCCACGCGCAGATGGCTACCTTTGCTGGCAGCATAACTAGCGCCGATCCAACATTGCCATAAGAATATATATCGCGCCAACTCCTCGCTCCAGGAAAGCGAGTTTTGAAAGACGTAGCGCATCACTACTTGAAGGAATACCAAGGCCACATTAACGGCCATGCTGCCGACGAGAAAGTATTCCTCTGCGCGAACCAGCCAATTATGCCACATGCTTAGCCTAAATTATCTGGCACTCCTTTCGGCAAGCTCGATAATGTCCGATCCGATTTCGCCTTTGAATTGATCGTAAACGGCACGAGCGGCCTCGACAAGCGGCTGTTTGTTTTCGGGCTTAAGGTCGTTTACGATCATGCCTTTAGCCTCTAATTCGGCGAGAAGTCTCTTCTCTTCTTGAGGCATAATCTCGCGGTGTCTCGTCACAAAACGGCGGGCTCCTTCCTTGACCAACTTCTCAAGATCGTCTGGAAGATTTTCGATAAAGGAGCGATTCGCTAAGATGTGAACGACTGAGAATACATGGCCGGTGAGCGAACAATACTTTTGGACTTCATAGAACCTGGAGTCGTATATGAGGACGATAGGGTTTTCTTGTCCGTCTACAGTGCCCTGCTGCAAGGCTGTGTAAAGTTCGCCGAAGCTCATTGGCGTAGGGTTGGCTCCGACCTTCTTGAAAAACGCCACATGGATAGGAGTCTCCATGGTGCGAATCTTAAGACCCTTCAAGTCGTCTATGGTTTGGATAGGACGACGATTGTTGGTGATGTGCCTGAAGCCGTTCTCGAAGTAGCCCAGATTCATCATTCCCTTGGATAACAATCGTCTATCGAGCTCCTTACCGAGTTGGCCATCCAAAGCCTCGAAGGCAGCTTCACGGGTTGTAAAGAGGTAGGGCATCTCGACCACATGAAAACTTCCTTCAAAGCTGGCCGTAATGGATGTAACCGGTAGGGCCATCTGGAGTATGCCGAGCTGCACCCCCTCTGACATCTCTCGATCTCCTCCGAGCTGGGCGTTTGGATAAAGTTCGACCTTGATCCGACCATTTGAGCCCTTCTCCACATATTCCTGGAAGACCTCTCGCATCAAGACACAGTCGGGATGGCTGTCCGGTTGTATAGTGCCCACCTTGATGACATGATCTGCGCCCAAAGCCTGACCGCTTATAATGACGAGAATGACGAAGAGGAAAATACCCACCCTTAATGATACCGCTGCTGACCGCCGCTTTGCCATATCTTCTTTCCTCCTTTTATAAAGATCAGCCTGAACTTACAATGTCACGCTTGTGCTTTATTCTACAAGAATAAAACGGCAAAAGGAAGTCCCTTAGTATATGTAAAGGTGCCATTTGCGCTCAAATCGAAAAGGCCGAGGCACTGTTGTGCCCCAGCCTTTTCGATGGGAAAATGACCCTTACGATCTCTTCGCTATCACTTTGTCCACTATGCCATATTGTTGGGCTTCCTCGGAGGACATAAAGAAATCGCGATCTGTGTCCTTTGCCACAACCTCTATAGGCTGGTTCGTGTGTTTGGCGAGTATCTCGTTGAGCCTATCTCGTATGCGCATGATCTCCCGCGCATGTATTTGGATATCTACAGCTTGTCCCTGCGCTCCACCTATAGGTTGATGTATCATGATCCGAGCGTCTGGCAGGGCGATGCGCTTGCCAGGTGCTCCGGCTGCCAAGAGCACTGCGGCCATGCTGGCTGCTTGCCCGACGCATATGGTCGAAACAGGGCACTTGATGTATTGCATCGTGTCGTAGATGGCCAACCCGGCAGTTACTATGCCCCCAGGGCTGTTGATGTAAAGAAAGATATCCTTATCGGGGTCTTCGCTCTCGAGGAACAAAAGTTGTGCTATCACGAGGTTTGAAAGGTGGTCGTCTATCGGTTCGCCCACAAAGATTATCCTGTCCTTCAGTAGGCGACTATAGATGTCATACGCCCTTTCACCTCGTCCGGTTTGCTCTATAACCATCGGGATCAACATGGTTTCACTCACCTTCCTTAACTTGACCGATATTAACCGTTGTCTTCTCCAGAGGGCGCGTCGCTCTCTTCGGAAGAGACAGAAGCGGAGTCTTCCTTTGCTTCTTTTACGGTGACTTGGGACATCAAATAGTCCACCGCTTTCTCTAAGCGAATGTTGTCGATAACGTTTCTGAACAGTTCCTTGTCCCGCTCTATGCGAGAACGCAGCCGCTCAATTTTCTCTCCCTGCGACGAGGCGATCCGAGCTATCCATTCGTCAATATCGCCCGAAGAAACCTCCACGCCGGCAAGTTTAGCCAAGGCGTCTAAGACAAGCGCCTGTTTCAATGCTTTTTGCGCCCTTTCCCTTACCAAGCGTTCGTATTCTTCTACCGTTAAATTCTGCTCAGCTAAGTATGCTTCCAGTGACATGCTGCGTTTTTGCTCTATAGCCTCTATGTCTCTTTTTTTGAGCGCTTCGGCTTCGCGATCTATCATAGAAGCTGGGATGTCGACGTTGGAAAGCTCTAACAGTTTCTCTAAGGCTTTGTTGCGGGCCTCCAGTTGGTTTCTGTTCTCCAGTTGCCTGGCTATTTTAACCCTAAGTGCTTTTCTAAGGCCTTCTATATCTTTTTCTTCTCCACCGGTCACTTGAGCTATGAACTCCTCGCTCAGCTCCGGAAGGATGGGCTCGATAATTTTTTTAATCTCAAAGTTGCAGTGAACAGTCTTGCCGGCGATGGTCGCGTCTGAATGCCCTTCTTCTACAATCAATTCTGCGACGGCGTGTGACCCTGCCTCTTTGGAAAGCAAAGCCTCTTTTATCTGCGGATGCAAATTGGGATGGCCCAGATTTAAGCTAACATCTTCTGCTTCCTCTAAAACGCGATCACCTTCCTCGTCTTGAATTGTTGTAGTGTAGTTAACCACCACCGTGTCGCCATCGCGCGAGGGACGCCCTTCTACAGGAAGGAGCTGAATGTGAAGCCTACGCAGTTCCTCTATGGCCTCATCCACCATTTCGTCTGTCACTTGAGGCGGGTTAATTTCCACCTCGATGTCCTTCAGATCTGGGAGGACAGCCTCTGGACGCAGCTCGAGGGCAAATTCGAGATTTAAAGGCTCGCCTTCTTTTATTTCTTTCACGTTAACTGTCGGTTCTGTCGCAAGTTCGAGCTCGTAGTCCTCGACTATTTGGCTCAATGCCTTAGGTACAATCCTATCCAGCGCATCTTTGTATATGACATCTTTACCGAGATAGAGTTCCAAAACTCTGCGAGGTATGTGCCCTTTGCGGAAACCCTTTATGTTTATGCTTTGAGACAGCCTTCGAATGCTTTCGTTCACAGCCTTAGAAAAATCCGACGCCTCAATCTCCACTTTTACTGAAACCGAGTCCTTCTCCTGTGATACAATTTCGGATCTCACAAAAATCAACCTCCATTTATGCCTGCGACATCATAGCCCATGCATCATAAACGTTTTATTTTACTACGCCAACGGCGATTTTACCATACCAACTGCAAATAATTTTACATAAGGCACGCCGAACGCAGTAAAAACGCCTCGACGTCACACGTCGAGGCGGAAGTGGTGCGAGAGGGGGGACTCGAACCCCCACGGCCGAAACCACTGGATCCTAAGTCCAGCGTGTCTACCAGTTCCACCACTCTCGCACGCTTGAAATCCCATTGGTGGGCCGTACAGGAGTCGAACCTGTAACCCCAGGATTAAGAGTCCCGTGCTCTGCCAATTGAGCTAACGGCCCACATAACACCTCAGCTGGCGCGCCCGGCAGGATTTGAACCCGCGACCAACGGATCCGAAGTCC
>Ga0116180_1003083_pt1 | contig 12760 bp, 11 predicted proteins | sample AD_UKC073_MetaG_FD_89804 | JGI IMG/M metagenome (GOLD analysis project Ga0116180, IMG submission 89804) | Active sludge microbial communities of municipal wastewater-treating anaerobic digesters from USA - AD_UKC073_MetaG | ecosystem: Engineered > Bioreactor > Anaerobic > Digestate | place: USA...
CGATGGCACTTCCTGGGTACACCTGAGCAGAGCCAATTCGGCCTAAAACCGCTAGTCAGATGCTGTTTGCCCTCGTCAGGGGCACATAACCAATGTGTGCGCGAGAGAGGAGTTGAACCTCCCGTGGGACAAGATCAAACTGGCCTCCCACTAGGGATTTCATTCAGTTCTTGAGCCGTCAGGCAGGGCTCGTGGGGCAGACGTGGGGCAGGAGTCACGGCGTGGGTGTCGGCAACGCCGGGCGGGACGTCGTGCCGAAGGTCCCGGCGGCGAGGAAGAGGTTGGCGCAGCGGATCCGGCGACTGGTCCGGGATCGGGCGCCGTTCTGGTCGGGGTCGGCGCCGTAACTGAGGTAGGAGACCTCGAAACCGCCTTGGTCGAGCGGGCGGATCCCGATCACCTCGGACAGCGTCCGGATATCGGCACCGGCATGCTTGGCCGCCGAGAGGTAGTTGTGATCGAGGGTGTTCTTCGCGCCCTCGTTGCAGCCGATGTCGCACTCCCCGCACAGCCGGCAGGTCAGCCGCGTGGCGCCGTGCAGGTTGCCGTACGCCGGCTCGGGGATCACCTGCTTGGGCGCCGGCTGGCCACCGGGAGGGGCGAAGGCGACGGCCAACGGCGGGTGGAAGGTCTCCAGGCCCAACGCCTGGGCCGCTTCCCGCAGCGCCTTGGCCTTGGGCAGGTCGGGGTACGGGGACGGGCTCGGGGTGAGCATCGCCGCCACCGCCTGGTAGTGGGGCTCCAGGTCGTCCCGGCTGATCGGCCAGTGCTCGTAGCCGCCACCGGGCAGCGGTGAATCGTGGACGAACCACCGCTCGTCCTTGCGTAGCAGCACGTTGGCGTAGATCAGCGACCCACCCCCGAGGCCGCTGGAAACGATCGCCTCGAGCTTGCGGAAGGAGCGCACCTCGAAGAGTCCGAAGAGGCTGTCCTTCGGTTCCCAGAAGGCCCGGCTCATCTCGTAGGGGTTGCGCGCGAAACTCCCCGGCGGATACGCCTGGCCGCGCTCCAGCACGACTGTCGAGCGTCCCGACTCGGCCAAGCGGTAGGCCGCCACCGACCCGCCGAACCCGGAGCCGACCACGACGGCGTCGCAAGTCTCGACTCCCCCGGCCGGACCGGCACCTCCCGAAGACACCAGCATGCCGACCACTCCCCCCAGTGCCGCACCCAGGTCGAGACTCCCGCCGCCGGCGCGCCAGGGCAAGACGCACTAATGCCCACGCCCAGTCTTGGGCTCCACGCGTCCGATCCTCGCCGGGGCGCAAGGTGTGCCAACTGTCCGGTGAAAGGAGACTTTGTTGCACGAAAGTGTGTTGAGCGAGATCCTTAGCACACCTTATGAACTTATAGTGCGGTAGCATGCCCCATGCGGTACGCATCAGAGTTCACGGCGGTCGGCAGCGAGACGCTGCCGTGGCAGCCGAGCTATGACATCGAAACCCTGTCTCGACGCAGGCGGGATGGCCTCCCCGCCCACTACGAAGCGTCCATCCCGGCTCAGATCGCCGAGGTTCGATTCGAGCTTCCGAGCGACCTCGCAGCGGACGCCGAAGATGCCGCAGCCGCCATCATCAAGTTGGACACCTACGTCTCGGCCCGGTTCGGCGGCGAGGACATCGCGCCGATGCAGTCGGTCCTGCTTCGATCAGAGTCCGCCGCGTCCTCCCAGATCGAGAACCTGACCGTCGGCGCTCGGCAACTCGCGATCGCAGAACTCGGTGGAGCGGCCAGCAAGAATGCCGAACTGGTTTCCAGGAACGTCCGGGCCATGAACGCGGCCATCCGGCTTTCCGACCACCTCGACACCGACTCGATCCTTGCGATGCACCACGCACTTCTGGCCGACCAGGACAGGAACGCCGGCCGCCTACGCACCGTCCAGGTCTGGATCGGCGCCTCTGGGCTCAGTCCTGCTGGCGCCACCTTCATCCCGCCCCAGGCCGGCCGAGTACCGGCCTGCCTGAACGACTTGGTGCGATTCCTCAGCCGCAACGACCTGCCCGTCCTCCTTCACGCAGCGATCACCCACGCCCAGTTCGAGACCATCCACCCCTTCACGGATGGAAATGGTCGCACCGGGCGGGCCCTGTTGCATGCGATGCTCCGCCACCGCGGCCTGACCAGCAGGGTAACCGTCCCCATCTCCGCCGGCCTCCTGACCGACACCCGGGCCTACTTCGACGCGCTGAGCGCCTTCCGCACCGGAGACCCAACGAAGATCGTCGAGCAGGTGTGCGATGCGAGCCGCCGGGCGGCCCGGCACGGTCGCTGGCTCGTCGACAGCCTCACCGAAGCCCAGGACGCCTGGTTCGGAGCCATCCGGGCCCGGGCCGGTTCAGCCGGACGGCGCTTGCTGCGGGTACTCATTGGTCAGCCGGCCGTGAACGTCGCATTCGTCGAGCAGAAGCTGGAGGTGTCCAGCACTGCCGCCGTCGCGCGATCGAACAGGCCGTTGCCGCTGGCATCCTCACCGAGACCTCCGACCGAAAGCGTGACCGCGTCTTCCTTGCCGGCGAAGTCATCGACATCCTCGATGAATTCGCCGAACGGGCTGGACGACGGTCCTGATCCGGGCCGCCCGACGCTGGCGACCTCGTCGCGAGGTGGCGACCTCGGCAGTGGTACCGCCTAAAGCCGTGCGAACTCATCATTCGCCAATCGACGGTCTCGCCCGCACTCTTCCGAGCTCTCACCACGGCACCGAAGGCTCAGGACAAGTCGTCCGGCGGGCAGCCGCACGACTCCCGCACCATGAACGTCGGTTCCAGCCGCACCTGCCTGGGCTCCGTGCCCGGGTTCTCGATCCGCTCCAGCAACAGCTGCACCGCCATGGCGCCGATCTCGTCGACCGGCTGCGACATCGTGGTGAGCCGGGGCCGGAAGGAGTCCGCCCACGGGAAGTCGTCGAAGGAAACCGTGGCGATCTGCGGCGGGGTCAGGTGCCGCTTGCGCAGGGCCGCGATCGCCGCCACGGTGACCAGGTTGTTCCCCAGCACCAGTGCGGTCGGTGGCTTCGGCAGCCCCAACATCGAGTTCAGGGAGGCGGTGGTCTGCTCGAAGCTCTCGCCGCCGTACTCAAGGGGTGCCGTGTCTGGATCGAGGCCCGCCCGCTCCAAGCCGATCCGGAAGCCCGCGACGCGCTCGACGGTGGTGATGATGCCTGCCTGCGGCGCCAGCATGCCGATGCGGATGTGCCCGTGGGTGACAACCAGGTGCTCCACCAGCCGGGCGATCGGCTCGACGTTCTCGACCCCGACCGCGTCCACCCGGGGCAGCGGCTTCGGCGGCACCCGGTCGATCAGCACCAGCGGCACCTTGCGCCGGGTCAGTTGTGCGTACGCCGCCTCCGGAGCGGCGGACGGTGCCAGCACGATCCCGTCCACGCGGTGCGAGAGCAGGTCGCGCAGCGCCCGCCGCTCGCGTTCGGGGGTGTCGTGGGTATCGGTCAGGATCAGGGAGTAGCCGCGGGCTGCGGCCGTCCGCTCGAAGGCGTGCACCACGTCACCGAAGTAGGTGTTGGAAATGGCTGTCATCGCCAGCCCGAGGGTGTGCGAGCGGCCCGTCCGCAGCGAGCGGGCGATCCCGTCGGCCGCGTAGCCGGTCACCTCGATCGCGTCGCGAACGGCCTTCTCGGTCTCGGGATTCACCTTTCGGCTCTTGTTGATCACGTGCGAGACGGTGGTGGCCGACACCTTCGCCACCCGCGCGACATCACTCATCGTGACCACGCAATCACCTCCTTGGTGCGGCAGCGAGCCCAGCTTCTTCGAGCGATCAGGGCGGAATCAGAACGATTCAAACGGTCGCTGCACCCTATAGCGCGCCGGTCGGTCGCGGCTACCACGCCTCCGGGCGGATCACCAGGTCGGCGCCATCGCGGTGACCGGCCACCAGTTCGGCATTCCGCTCATCGGTCTCCTGCACGTGGCTTCGAGCGTGCTCCGGCGACTTCCCGAAACGCTCGTGGCGTTCGATCAGCCGGCTGACCCGCAGGTCCTCGGCAGGGGCCTCCAGGAACCACACCTCGTCGAGGCAGGCACGCACCCGCCGCCAGGCGGCGTCCGGGTGCAGCAGGTAGTTGCCCTCGGTGATCACGACACTGCAGAGCCTCGGCACGGCGATGGCGCCGGCCACCGGGTCCTCGATCTCGCGCCGGTATTCGGGGGCGTAGACCACTTCGTCGATGTTGGTTCGAAGCCGGCCGAGCAGGGCCGCGAAACCGTCCGGGTCGAAGGTGTCCGGTGCCCCCCGCCGCCGGGAGCGATCATCGAGCGCGATCACCGAGGCGGCCAGGTGGAAGCCGTCCATCGGCACCACTACTGCCGTCCCGGGCGCCTGGGCGTTCAGGACGGCGCCGACAGCGGCGGCGAGGGTGGACTTGCCGGCGCCGGGGGCACCGCAGATCCCCACGATCACCCGGCCGCTCGCTGCCCGGTCGAGCAACCGGGCAGCGAGTTCGACGGGCGTCGAAGGATCGGTGGTCAACTGGCTACCTCTTCGTGGCCGACCGCGTACAGCATGATCTCCTCTTCGGAAGCCTCGGCGCGGCTGAGCTCCTTGACCATCCTGCCTTCGCGCATCACCATCACCCGATCGCTCATGCCCAGCACCTCGGGCAGTTCGGAGCTGATCATGATGATCGCCACCCCCTGCTCGGCCAGGTCGGCCATGGTCTGGTAGATCTCGGACTTGGAGCCCACGTCGATGCCGCGGGTCGGCTCGTCCATGATGAACACCTTGATGCCGAGGCTGAGCCAGCGGGCCAGGATCACCTTCTGTTGGTTGCCGCCGCTCATGTTCACGACCATGAACTCCGGCGAGGGTGTCTTGATGCGCAGGTTCTTGATCCACTGCTGCACCAGCGTCATTTCGTCCTGCAACCGCAGGACGCCGAAGCTGGTCAGCCGATCCAACCCCGAGACCGTGGTGTTGAAGTAGACCTGGAGCTTCAGCAGCAGGCCTTGCCGCTTGCGGTCCTCGGTCACCAGGGCGACGCCCTGGTTGATCGCATCCCGCGGCGAACGCGGCCGGAACGGCTTGCCGTACAGCTTCATCTCGCCGGCGGTCGGCTTGTCGGCCCCGAAGATCACCCGGGCCACCTCGGTGCGTCCCGATCCGGTGATGCCGGCGAAGCCGACGATCTCACCGGCCCGCAGCTGGAAGCTGACGTCCTTGGCCAGGTGCGCCTGGGCCAGGTGGGATACCTCGAGTACGACCTCGCCCGGCTCGCCGTGGCGCTTCGGATAGACGTCCTCAAGGTCGCGGCCGATCATCAGGTTGACCAACTGCTCCATGTTCACGTCAGCAACCTGCTTGGTGTCGACGTAGCGTCCGTCCTTGAGCACCGTCACCTCGTCGGCGAGCTCGAAGATCTCGCGCAACCGGTGGGAGATGTAGATGATGCCGATACCGGACGCCTGGAGGCGGCGGACCACCGCGAACAGGTTTTCGATGTCGCGCTCGCTGAGCACCGCCGACGGCTCGTCCATCACCAGGATCCTGGTGTTCCGGTTGAGCGCCTTGGCGATCTCGACCATCTGCTGCTGGGCCACCGACAAGGAGCCGGTGAGCGCATCGACGGACAGGTCGACCTCGAGGCTGTCCAGCAACTCGCGAGAGCGCTTCTTCACCGTCGCCCAGTCGATCGTGCCGGCTTTGGTGGGCAGGTGGCCGAGGAAGATGTTCTCGGCGATGGTCATGTTCGGGGCGAGGTTGAACTCCTGGTAGATCGTCGAGATCCCCAGGTGCTCGGCGTCGGCGGGAGCCTTGATGTCGGCGAGTTGGCCGTCGAAGAAGATCTCGCCCTCGTCGCGGGTGTAGGCGCCGGAGAGGATCTTGATCAGTGTCGACTTGCCAGCCCCGTTCTCACCCAGGAGAGCGTGCACCTGGCCTTCGCGGATGCTGAGATTCACCCCCTCCAGAGCCTTAACGCCGGGGAAGCTCTTGCCGATGCCCTTCATTTCCAGCAGGACGCGGCCTGCGGTCTGCGTGGTCATCTTGGGAACCTCACTTGCGGTGGGTGAGCTGGTCGACCGAGACAGCCGCGATGACCAGGACGCCCGTGATCAGCACCTGGTAGGTCGACTCGACCCCCAGCAGTTGCAGGCCGTTGCGGAAGACGCCGACGATCAGGGCGCCGATCAGGGTGCCGACGATGCTGCCGCGGCCGCCGAAGAGGCTGGTGCCACCGAGCACGACAGCGGTGATGCTGTCGAGGTTCGAGGTCTGGCCGGCCTGCGGGTCACCGACACCGGTCCGGGCAACCTGCAACAGGGCGGCGATCCCGTAGGAAAGGCCGGCGAAGGTGTAGACGCCCAGCAGGACGCGCTTGGTGTTGATGCCGGCAAGGCGGGCGGCCTCGATGTTGTCGCCGACGGCGTAAACGGAGCGTCCGGCCGGGGTGTACTTCAGCACGAACCAGGTGATCACATAGAGCCCCAGCATCAGCACGGTGCCGTTGGCGATCGCCGTGCCGCCGATGTTGAAGGTCTCCCCGAGGAAGGTGAGCTCTCGCGGCAGGTTGGTGATGGTCGAAGTCGTGTAGATGCGGGTGAGCGCATAGGCGATGTTCATCGTGCCGAGGGTCACGATGAACGCCGGCAGGCCGATCCCGGTTACCAGGCCGCCGTTGAGCAGGCCGAACGCCATGGCGACCACGAGGCTCAGCAGCACCGCGAGCAGTGGGTTCAGCCCTTTCTGCGCGGCGAAGCTGGCCATCAGGACGCCCGAGAGCGCCATCACCATGCCGTTGGAGAGGTCGATGCCGGTGGTGATGATCACCAGGGTCTGGCCGATGGCCAGCACGCCGACGACCATGACCTGCTGCAGGATCAGGGAGAAGTTGGGGCCGGAGAGGAACCGGGGGCTCATCACGGCGAAGAAGATGCTGGCCATCAGCAGCGCTGCGACCGGGCCGAGGATCGGCGATCCGAGAAGCATCTTCAGGAAGTTCGGACGGGCAGGCGCCACGCTCTGCACTGAGCTCATTGAATGGCCTTTCTTGGGTCGGATGGCGGCAACCCGGGGGTTGCCGCCATCCAGGGTTGGATTACTTGTTGCCCCAGCAGTTCGCCAGGCCGAAGGCGGAGTCCTTGCTGTCGACGCCGTCCTGCGCCTTGTCGGTGATCAGGGTGACGCCGGTGTCGGTGTAGCCGGACGGCTTGACGCCCTCCTTGGCGTACTTGACGATCGCCTCGACGCCCATTTCGGCCATCTTCAGCGGGTACTGCTGCGAGGTGGCCGCGATCTTGCCGTCGACCACACCCTGAACGCCCTGGCAGCCGCCGTCGACGGACACGATGGTGACGTCCTTCTCCTTGCCGGCATTCTTCAGGGCGGTGAAGGCACCGAAGGCCGCGGGCTCGTTGATGGTGTAGACGAGGTTGATGTCGGCGTTCTTGCTCAGGCAGTTCTCCATCGCGGTCTGGCCCTCGGTCTGGTCACCATGGGTGTCCTGCGCGCAGACGACCTCCTTGGAAGTGGCCAGGTCGGTGGAGTCGGTGGCGATGCCGGAGACCAGGCCCATGCCCTGCAGGAAGCCGTTGTGACGCTGGGCGCCGACGGTGATGCCGGGAGCGAGGTCGAGCGTGGCGATGACCGGGGTCTTGCCGGTCATGGCCTTGGCGGCCCATTCGCCGATCAGCAGGCCGGCCTTGAAGTTGTCGGTGGCGAACAGGGCGTCGGAGGCGTCCTGGGGATCGGTGGCGGTGTCGAGCGCGATCACGACGACGCCGGCGGCGCGCGCCTTCTGGATCGAGGGCACGATCGCCTTGGTGTCACTGGGGGTGATCAGGATGCCCTTGGCGCCGGCGTTGATCATGTTCTCCATGGCCGTGACCTGGCCCTCGTTGTCGCCGTCCTTGGCGCCGGCGCCGGTGAGCAGCTTGGCCCCCAGTTCGGTGGCCTTGGCCTGCGCGCCCTCCTTCATCTTCACGAAGAACGGGTTGGTCTCGGTCTTGGTGATCAGGCCGACCACGATCTCGCCACCGGCCGGTGCTGCGGAGCCTTCGGTCGAGGCGGACGGGGCTGCGGGGGCCGCCGAGCTACAGGCGGTGATCAGCGGGATCGCGAGGGCGAGAACCGCTGCTCGTTTGAGGTTCATGCGGGTACCTTCCGTGAGGATTTCGTTGCTCGAGGGCTCAAGGTGGAGTGGGGTCCCAACGCCGCGGGTAACGCGTCCCTGGCTGTCGTTCTCGTCCACTTTGACGTCCTCTCGGTGTTGCTCCTTCGCATCACCAAGCAGCAGCCTTGCTCCACGCGCATACGATTGCGCAATCGTATGCGCCAAATCGAGACCTAGTCGTTATAGAAGGCTCTGGACGGTATGGGGCGAGGCTCAGGCGAGGACGTCAAGCATCTGCAGCGTGGAGCCGCCGCCACCCAGGACCTCGCCCAGCTTCGAGTTGAACTCGGCGTTCGCCGGGTTGGTGAGGTGGGCTTCGAACGCCGCCGCGGACGCGTAACGCTCCACCACGACCATCGAGCCGGTGTCCCGATCGAGGTAGGCCTCGAAGCGGAGATTGCCCGGCTCGGCACGCACCAGTTCGCCGTACTCGAGCAGTAGCGCCGCGGCCGCTGGCAGGGCCTCGGCCGCCACTGGGATCGTCGCGATCAGGTCGATCTGGGGCATGCCAACTCCTTCGGTGGATGCGCGCAGCCTACGCGGAGAAGATCTCCGTCAGCCGATCGCGCATCACCGAACGGTCGGGGTCGACCCCGGTCCAGAGCTGGATCGCCAGCGCACCCTGGTTCACCAGCATGCCGAGCCCGTCGAGCGCGGTGAGGCCCCGGCTGCGGGCGGCGGCGACCAGCGCCGAGGTGGGCGGGTTCGGAATCACGTCGGCCAGGATCGTCGAGGACTGCAGCGTGTCGAGATCGATCGCCGGAACGTCGAGGACATCGGGGAACAGCCCCACCGGCGTGGCGTTCACGAGCAGGTCGATTCCCGCCGGCACCGACCAGACCTCCCCCCAGGGCAGGTAGCGGCCGACCGCGGCGGTTCGTTGCGTGATCAGGTCGGCCAGGTCGACGGCCGGCTCCGGATGGACGCTGACGATGTCGAGGGCCGTGGCCCCGGCCAGGGCGAGCTCGACCGCGATCGCCCTCGCGGCGCCACCCGCTCCCAGGATCGCCACCCGTGCCCCGGCCGGGTCGATCACGGTCCGCACCGAGGTCAGGAAGCCCTGGCCGTCGAAGTTGTGGCCCACCAGCTCATCACCTTCGCGCACCACGCAGTTGACCGCGCCGATGATCTCGGCGGAGGGCGCCAGCCGGTCCAGGTGGCCGATCACGGTGATCTTGTGCGGGATCGAGCAGTTGAAGCCGACCCAACCCATGGCCCGCGCACCGGCGACGGCGGCAGCCAGGTCGGCCGGCGCGACCTCGCAGTTCAGGTAACGGGCATTGATGCCGTGGTGGGCGTAGGCGGCCTCCATCATGGCCACGGTCGGGTTCTCGTCGGCCGGCTTGGCGAACGAGCCGGTGATGGTGCTGAGGAAATGCATGCTGGATCGGCCTTTCTCTGGTCAGTCTTCGAGGTTGGGAGCGTCCGGCTTCGCTGCCGGACCGGAACTGCTTCGGATCTGGATGACGGTGGGCAGCACCAGCCGCTTCGGCCGGTGGGCCCGGTTGGCCGCGTCGCCGGCCCGCGGGCGTCCGGCTCGGGCCAGTCGCTCCAGGATGAGCCGGCCGGCCTCGCGTCCCTTCTGGGCGAGGGGCTGTTGCACGGTGGTCAGGCCGGCTCGCTGCGACTCAGGGATGTCGTCGAAGCCGGTGACGGTGAGTTGGGCGGGGACGCGCAGGCCGCGTCGTTCGGCGGCGTCCAGCACCCCGAGGGCGAGGACGTCGGCCAGGCAGCAGACGGCGGTGAGGCTCGGGTCGCGGGCCAGGAGGGCGTCGAGCGCGAGGGCCCCCGACTCCCTGGAATCCAGGAAGCGCTCCTCCACGGACACCCCGGACGTTTCCACCCCGGCCGCGGCCAGGCCCTCGAAGAAGCCCGCCAGTCGTTCCCGCTGGACGGCGTAGGTCGCCTGCAGCCGGCGCTCCTCGGTGACCGGGCCGTTGTAGCGGCTCGCGCCGAGGCGGGTGCAGACGATTCCGATCCGCCGATGCCCGAGTTCGGCGATTTGGGTGGCCAGCTCCCTGGCCGCGACCCGGTCGTCGAGACCGACCCAATCCACCCGGCGCTCGTCGCGGGGCTGGTCGATCACGACCACCGGGAGCGACCGCTCCAGCCCGGCGAGCAGATGCGGATCGGAGTCCGGAACGCTGTAGACGATCAGCGCGTCGATCGCGGCGGTGGTCACCGGGCTCACCGCGGTCGAATTCTCCGTGGGTGGCCCGCCGGCGAGCAGGAGCAGGTTGCGTCCGCCGGCCCCGCAGGCCTCCGCGACCCCGGAAAGGATCGCCAGCGCTGCCGGATCCTCGAAGGCGAAGGCCAGGTCGTCGGTGAAGACCAGGCCCACGACATCACTTCGCCCCCGCCGCAGGTGGCGAGCGGCCGGATCGGGCCCGGCGTAGCCCACCGCCCGGGCATGCTCCAGCACCCGGGCGCGCAACTCCACGGAAACCTTCTCCGGTCGGTTGAACGCGTTCGACACGGTCGCGGTCGAGACCGACAGGTCTCGTGCGATGGTCGCCAGCGAGGGGCGATCTGGTCGTGCCGACATGCTGGAAGAATAGCACCCAAGATTACCTATTAACACCAGATCCATCGCCCAACTTCCCCCAACTCCTTCCACTTTGCCGCGCGACAGGCGTAGGGTATGGCCAAGAGAAGTTAATCGATTAAGGGAACATCATGAACCAGGTAGTGACAGCATCCGTAGTGGTGGTCGGGTCCGGGATGGGCGGCGGCACCGCCGCCTGGGCGCTCGCCCAACGCGGCGTCGACGTTCTCGTGGTCGAGCGGGGCGAAGCGATCCCCAAGGAGGCCGCCAACCTTTCGCCGCGCGAAGTCTTCATCAACCGGCGGTACAAGCCGACCGAGACTTGGCTCGACGGCTCCGGGCGCCGCTTCCACCCCGGCGTCCACTACGTCGTGGGGGGCAACACCAAGGTCTACGGAGCCAGCCTGCCACGCTTCCGCGAGAGCGACTTCGGCCAAGTCGAACACCACGAGGGGATATCCCCAGCCTGGCCGTTCAGCTACGCCGACCTGGAGCCGTACTACCTGCGCGCCGAGCAGCTCTACCGGGTGCACGGCGCCACCGGGGAGGATCCGAGCGAACCCTGGCGCAGTGCGCCGTTCCCGTTCCCTGCCGTTCCCCACGAGCCCTACGTCGCCGACCTCGCCGACCGGCTTCGCGGCGCCGGCGTTTCCCCGGCTTCGACCTGCATGGGCATCGACCTGCGTCCGTCCGGGGCCTGCATCCGCTGCAGCACCTGCGACGGCTTCCCGTGCGCGTTCGACGCCAAGGGCGACTCCGAGGCCTGCGCGCTGCGTCCGGCGATCGCGACGGGCAAGGTGGAACTGCTCACCGGCGTCCGGGTGACCCGGATCCACACCGACCCGGCCGCACCGAACCGGGTCAGCCACCTCGAGGCCGAAGGCCCGGACGGTCCGGTGCGGATCGTCGCCGACAAGTTCGTGATCGCCGCCGGCGCCGCGAACTCGGCCGCCCTCCTGCTCGCCTCGCGCAACGCCGACCACCCCGGCGGGCTGGCCAACTCCAGCGACCAGGTCGGGCGCAACTTCATGATGCACAACAACGCCCACATCGCCTGCATGGACCTCGACCGGCGCAACGACGTGGTCTTCCAGAAGACCCTGCAGGTCAACGACTGGTATCACGACGGCGGCGACGGCTTGCCGCTCGGCACGCTTCAGATGCTCGGAAAGGTACAGGGCATCATGATGAAGAGCTGGGCCACGAAGGTGCCTCTGGCGGCGCTGGACGTCTTCGCCGGACGCAGCGTCGAGTGGCTCGTGATGACCGAGGATCTCCCGCGACCGGAGAACCGTGTCACACTCACCTCCGACGGCAGCATCCAGGTGACCCGAAAGGCCGTCGGAACCACGACCCACGCCAGCCTGCTGCGCCGCGCCAAGCAACTGATGCGGAAGGTGGGGTACAACGTGATCGGGGTGCAACCGTTCGACATCAGCATGAACAGCCATATGTGCGGCACTCTCGTCGCCGGGCATGACGCAGCCAGGACCGTGCTCGACCCGTACTGCCGGGCGCATGACGTGACCAACCTGTGGGTGCTCGACTCCGGCTTCTTCCCCTCCTCGGCGGCGATGAACCCGGCGCTCACCATCGCCGCGCAGGCCCTGCGAGTCGTCGAGGAGTCGGACCTGGCGCACTGATCGGCGGAGTTCGTGGCCGACCCGCCTCGGCGCCTGAACCCAATTTCGGCAGGTTATGGGGCGCTGGGTTGGGCCTCCGAGCGGCCCAACCCGAAAACGACGGCTTATGAAGGCCGGATTCGGGCCCCATAGCCTGCCAAAATCGGGTCGGTCGGATCGACCACGCATTCAGTGGGCCCAAGAACTGTCGAAATCGGGTTGAACCGCAAGGTTTCCGCTGCGTCTGGGCCTGGGCCCGCGAGCAAAATCGACAGCTCAGGCGCCATTCGCGGACTTGCGGCCTGCTAGTGGGTGTGGCGATGGTGCGGGTCGGGATAGTGCTCGTGGGTGTGCACCAGTTCCTCGTGGGTGTGCTCGTGGCGGTGCCGGGTGCCGGGCGGAAGCGTCCCCTCCGGGCGGGGGTGCCGGTGGTGCTCGCCGTGGGCGTGCCAATGGGTGTGGGTGATC
>Ga0116180_1003087_pt1 | contig 12751 bp, 11 predicted proteins | sample AD_UKC073_MetaG_FD_89804 | JGI IMG/M metagenome (GOLD analysis project Ga0116180, IMG submission 89804) | Active sludge microbial communities of municipal wastewater-treating anaerobic digesters from USA - AD_UKC073_MetaG | ecosystem: Engineered > Bioreactor > Anaerobic > Digestate | place: USA...
AACTCGGCCACGCTGGTCGCCGCCACCATGAGATCGTTCGTCCCCTGCGCATAGTCGGCACCGGCCGTCTTGAGCCCCATCTGATAATAGGCAAGGGTCGCCGGCTCCAACACGTCAAGGCTCGGCTTGATACCGAGCAGCGCCGCGCGCGCATTGACGCTGGCGACGATCGACGAGGAAATGATCGAGAAAGCCGCCTTGCCGATGGCCGCCACATCCAGCTTCGGCCGGGCTTCCTCGACGGAATGGCCCAGCTTCTCGCACAATTGGGCTGCATTCCTGACCGCGGCGATCACTTCGGGATCGACCGGCGTGCCCATCATCGTGGTGACGTCGAGCGCGATCCGCAGCCGGCCGGGATCGCGGCCGACTTCCTGCAGGAAAGGCCGTTCCGGAGTGGGCGCGGAATAGCGCGAACCGAGTTCGAGCCCGTGCGTCGCATCGAGCAGGGCGGCGCTGTCGCGCACGCTGCGGGTCACCGCGTGATGGGCCGACATGCCGCCCCAGCCTTCGGTCAGCGGCGGCCCCATCGGCACCCGGCCGCGGCTGGGCTTGAGCCCGAACAGCCCGCAGCAGGATGCCGGGATGCGGATCGACCCGCCGCCATCGGTGGCATGGGCGGCGGGCAGAACCCCGCTGGCCACGGCCGCGGCCGCGCCGCCACTCGATCCGCCGGCGATCCGTTCCGGATTCCAGGGGTTGCGCGTCGCCCCCATCAGCGTGCTTTCCGTGGTCCCCGTCAGGCCGAACTCGGGCGAGGTGGTCTTGCCGAAGATCACCAGCCCGGCCCGTTCCTGCCGCTTGACCAGTTCGGACGTCACCGTGGCGCGATTGCCCTTGAACAGGCGGCTGCCTTGCTCGGTCAGTTCGCCCGCGATGTTGGTGTTGAGATCCTTGATCAGCCAGGGGACGCCCTGGAACGGTCCTTCGGGCACACCCTTCGCGACCGCGGCCCGCGCCCGCTCGTAGAGCTTGTGCGCCATGAAATTGAAGCGCGGATTGTAGGCTTCGGCCCGAGCGATCGAGGCTTCCAGCAATTCCGACGCGGAAACCTGCTTGGTCTTGACCAGTTCGGCCAAGCCCAGTGCATCATGATCGTCGAGCACATTGCGGGAAGCGGCCTGCGCCACTCCACCGGCTGCGGCCGAGGCCGCCACTGCAATCGATCCGGCCAAGACGTCCCGACGTGTCGCTTTCATCATACGCTCCTGCTTCGTTCGCTTGCCTGCCTCTAGCGGGCGGGAAAGCCATGGGCTCCGTCATCCGGAAATAGCAGCAAATGCACGATCAGTCGCGCATCGCCATGCCGCCGTTGACGCTGAAGACCTGTCCGGTGATCCATTCGGCATCGTCCGACATCAGGAAGGCCGCCATCGCCGCGAGATCCTCCGGCTTGCCGAGGCGCGGCAGTGCCGCGCGCTTCAGGCCCGCTTCGCGATATTCGTCGGTCAGGTGCTCAATCGCGGCTTCGGTCAGGACCAGGCCGGGACATACGACATTCGCCCGCACTCCCTGCTTGCCGTAGCGCGCGGCGACATGGCGCATCAGGGCATGGACACCGTTCTTCGCGGTGGGATAGGCCACTTGCCACGGGGCGCCGCCATAGGCCGCGCCCGAACTGGTGTAGAGCATCGCCCCCGAACCCTGCTCCAGCATCACGGGCACCGCCTGCTGGGTGCAGATCAGATAGGAGCGCAGATTGAGCGCGATCGAGCGGTCGAAGGTTTCGAGGCTGATCGTCAGCGCATCGACGTCGCCCTGCGTCCCGCCGGCCGCGTTGGCGTGAAAGTAATCGAGCGAGCCGAACTGATCGAGACAGGTCTCGACCAGTGCCGCGACCGATGCCGGATCGCAGATATCCAGGCCCACGCCCACGGCGCGCCCGCCAGCTTCCACGATACGGGTTGCGGTGGCCTGGGCCCATTCTTCCTGGATATCGCCAATGACGACGGCCGCGCCTTCTTCCGCCAGCCGCGTCGCCGTGGCGGCGCCGATCCCGCGTCCGCCGCCGGCAATGGCACCGGCTTTCCCCGCCAAACCTCGCATTCCGCTCTCCTGACAGGCCAGCGCTTGCCAGCGTGATTATTGACCAAGGTTCATAAATGCACCCCGGTTCAAGTCAAGCGTGCGGAGTGTGGCTCAATCCGCCGGGCAGGGCTCCAGCATGCGCCCGATCCAGCGCGCGGCTTCCGTCAATCGCTGTTCCAGGGGATACCCTGGGGAGAGATACCAGCTGTGGATCATCCCGATGAACATGCCCATCATCATTTCGGCCATGGCATGGAGGTCCGGCCCATCGGCCACCGTCTGCGCACCGTCCATCAGGTTTTCGAAACTCTCGATCAGGCGGTCGATACGGCCCCCGACCCCGCCCTCGTTCCAGCCCAGCCAGGTGTAGCCGATCAGCGGCCGCCGGTTGTCCGCGTCTTCTTCGAGGATGCGCCCGGTCTCCGAGAAGGCGATGATGATACGTTCGGCGACATCGTCCGTCCGGTTGCGATAGTCGTCCAGCCGGTCATAGAAATTCTCGTGCATCTCCATCACCAGGTGATCGAGGATTTCGCCCTTGCCGGTGAAATAGTTGAACAGCGTGGTGCGGGACACCTCGGCTTGGCTGGCGATGTCGTCCATCGTCGTCCCGTTCACGCCATGGCGCGCGAAACCCGCGCGGGCCGCCTCGAGAATGGCGGTGCGCGTCCGCTCCTTGTTGAGTTCGCGGCGGGAAAGAACTTTGGTCATCGACTGGTCCGAACGAAAGGATATTTACCAGACGCGACGTAACCTTTTTCGGCCGCCGTGGCCATCCGTTCCCGGGAAACTGGGCAACATTCGCGCAAATGCGCGTCAGATCGTGTCTTGCAGGGGCAAGAACCGTGCGGTTGCCCGTCAGAGTAGCAGCACCGCCCGGCCTACGACGCGGCCTTCCTCCAGATCGTGCAGCGCCTGATTCGCCTGGTCGAGCGGACGCGGATCGATCGGCAGCGGCGCTGTCGGCATGGCGCTCACCAGATCGACCAGTTCATGCAGTTCCTGGAGATTGCCGACATAGCTGCCTTGGATGGTGATCGCTTTCATCGGCAGCATCGGCAGCGACCAGGGCGAAGCGCCGCCGAACAGCCCGAGCAGGATCATCCGCCCGCCCTTGGCCAGCAGATCGAACACGAAAGCGGCCGTGGCCGGATTGCCGACGAAATCGATCGCGGCGGACAGCGGGCCGCCGAGGGCCTGGCGGGCCTGCTCCATCGCGTCCGGCGCGGCGCCATCGATAGCCGCGAGCGCGCCGGCCGCCAGGGCCGCTTCGCGCTTGTGCGGGTCGATATCCACCACCACAGCGCCCTTGCCGCCCATCGCCGCCAGCAAGCCGAGGAACATCAGCCCGAGCCCGCCCGCGCCCATTACCAGGATCGGTTCGCGGCGCGCGATCGGCAGCACCTTCTTGAGGGCGGCATAAGTCGTGAGGCCCGAACAGGCCAGGGGCGCGGCGGCCACGGGATCGATCCCCTTGAGATCGAGCAGGTAGCGGGGATGGGGAACCAGGATGTGATCGGCAAAGCCGCCGTCGCGATGAACCCCCAGCACGGTAGGCGTGCCTGTGCAGACGTTCTCGTCCCCGCCGGCGCAATTCGCGCATGTGCCGCAGCCGATCCACGGATAGATCAGCCGTACGTCCCCTGCCTGGACACCTTGCGCCTCCGGCCCCCAGGCGACCACTTCCGCGACCGTCTCATGGCCGAGCGTACGCGGCAGGTGCACGCCCCGGTCGCTGAGCGACAGGAAGCGCCCGCCGCCGAGATCGTAACCGCCGCCGCACAGGTGCAAGTCGCTGTGGCAAACCCCGGCCGCCCGGGTCCGCAGCAGCACTTCCGTGCCGGTGGGCCGCGGCGTTTCCACCTCGCGCGGTTCCAGGGCCGATCCGAATGCGACCAACTGATAGCTTTTCATTGCCTGCGTCTTTCCGTCTTCTCGCGGCGATCGCCAGCGCCCGGCCATACCGAGAGGGATGGCGAGGGGCATGGCGGCGCCCGGACCTTTCGGCCCGGGCGATCTCGGGCCTTATTCGGCCGCGATGCTCTGGGGCGCGACGTCCGCCGGATAGCGCGGATCTTCGCTGAGTTCGTTGCTTTCCGCCCAATATCCCGGAGGCGGCGCATCGATAATGCCGTATTCCTGGCGGATTTCCTCGATCGAGACATCGATCAGCTCGCGCCAGGCGACCAGCATCAGCGGCAGCTTCCAGCTCCGCCCCTGCGCCGCACCACGGTCTTCCGCGTCGAGCTGGATGGGAATCGCGCGGGGATGGTGCAGCGAACTCTTCAAGATGCTCTTGGCCTTGAGATAGGCCCCGACGCGATTGAAATAGGCCGCCAGTTCCGGGCAGAAGTAGAGGTGCAGCGCACGCGTGTTCGCTGCCAGCAGCGCGATTTCACCGCCGTTGTTGGTGCCGAAGCCGGTCACCATGTGTTCGATGTCGTGCGTCAGAGCGCGTTCCTTGAGATAGAAGGTGTAGTCGCTGTCGACCTTCATCCCCTGGAAGAACACGTCCATGTTGTAGCCGCTGTTGACGATGAAATCGTGAATCACGAAGCCGAGCGTGCCCGGCTGGCAATGGGCGACATCCTCGGCCTTGAAGTCCGACAGCAGGCGGCGGTCCAGCCAGGTGCGGAATTCGGGCAGGCGCTGCTTTTCCACTTCGAACAGGCGCATGATCTCACCCATGTCCTCGAGGTTGTGGAGGATTTGCGCGACTTCGGGGATATAGGCGGTGTTGGGCATGTCCGGCCCGTTGCGGCGCAGGAATTCTTGCGCGATCAGCGCCCGCAGCGGCGCATGGTTCAGGTACTTCGACGAACTGACCAGGACCGAGCTTTCGGTGGTGAACTGGCGCACGGCGCCGTTGAAATATTCGTAGTCGGCCTTGCTGACTTCAACCATGGCGTCACTCTCCTCCTAAAGACGGGCCTCATAAAGATTGGCCTCGTAAAGACCGGCGCTTTCCTACACGCCTTCGCCTAGCAGCCCGGGCGACCGCATCCTCTCGGCACGGCCGCCCGCACTATACCTTACTCTGCGGCCTGGGCCAGGTCGACTCCCGCCACCGGGCCGATGAATTCACCCGCCATCGCGCCGGTGAAGCGGCCGTCCATGAACGTGGGCATGCCGTTGACCAGCGTCAGCCGCATCGGGGCCGCATCGCGGGTGTAGCGCCAACTGATCCCGTAGTCTCCGGTCGGCACGTCGAACCGCTTGTATTCCTCCCGCCGTTCGATCTCGTCCGGGTTGAACACGGTGATGTCGGCGCGCATGCCGGGGCGGATCACGCCGCGATCGGCCAGGCCGAAATGGCTGGCGAGCTTGCCGGTCAGGGCATGGATCGCCTCTTCCATCGTCACCAGCCCTTCGCGCACGTACTTGGTGAAGATCAGGATGTTCTCGCCGCCGCCGCAGAACATCTGCAAGTGCGCGCCCGCGTCGGAGATGTTGCCCACGGTCATCGGATCGCGGATCAGCTTGGCGGTCAGTTCCTCGTCCTTGGGGAACGGCGCCATGTGGACGGTCGATCCGACCCCGTTGGCGAGGATCCAGTCCGCCATCGCATCCGACGCATGCAGGCCGCGCGAGTCCGCGTAGTCCTTGAGCGTCAGGTTGATCGGGCCGAAGCCGTTTTCCGAATTGCGCAGGTGCAGCGTGTGCGGATTGGCCATCGGCGCGTGCGCCCACACCTGGTTGTCCCAGCTATCGCGCGCACGGGCGCGCCATTCGGGATCGCGCAGCAGGCGCTCCTTTTCTTCCTGTGTCTCGGCCAGCACCACTTCGTGCCAGACGTAGTCGTTCGACTGGGCGAAGATCAGCGAACGCTCGATGGAGAGGGTGTTGGTCGGTGAAACGTGCGAGAAGCCGGTCCAGAAGTCGTAGCCTTCGGCCTGGAGGCGCGCCACTTCCGGCTCCATGATGGCGCGGATGTCCTGCTGGAAGTCGAGCGCCGGTATCGCGCCGGCAAGCTGCACGCGAACTTTCTTGCCCTTGAGCAGGCGCGCCAGCCGATCGAGCGACTGCGGGGCGGTCTTGCGCATGAATGTGTCGAGAATGACTTGATAGGTGCAGCCGGGGTGCCGCTCCAGCACATCGAACAGCGCCACGAACTCGGCATCGTCGCCACCAGCGTCGGGATCGGGCGATTCTGCCCGTCATGATCGTGCAGGTTGTCCGACATGCCCAGCGCACCGGCCTGCAGCGCGTCTTCCAGATGATCGGCCATCGCCGCGATTTCCTCGGGCGTCGCCACCCGGGTCCAGGCATCCATGCCCATCACCGCCAGGCGGATCGCGATATGGCCGACGAAGGCCGCATAGTTGGCCGGGACACGCACGCGGCTGGTCATCGAGCGCTTGTATTCCGACCACTTGCGCCAATCCCACGGCAGGTTGGTGACGAACGGGGCTTCGGGGATATCCTCGAAGAACGAGAAGATCTTGACCATTTCGAGCCGGGCCTGCTCGTCATCCGACACAGGCGCGGCGGAGAAGCCGCAGTTGCCGAGGATCACTGTCGTCGTGCCGTAGCCCGGCAGCGGATCGAGGTCCGGCTGCCACCACATGGTCCCGTCGAAATGCGTGTGGCTTTCGATGAAGCCGGGCGTGACCACGCAACCGCGCGCATCGATGACGCGCTCGCCGCGCGGTTCGAGATTGGAGCCGACTTCGACGATCCGGTCACCATCCACGCGCACGTCCGCCGCGAAGCCCTTGGCGCCGGTGCCGTCGATCACGGTGCCGTTCTGGATCAGAATACCTGCCATTTGATTATCTCCCACGGATCTTGATTTAGGCGGTCTGAATACCGGTGGCGGCGGGCAGGTGACAAATCGCCCATTCGCCATTAGCTCTTCTCATGAGCCCTAGTGGTGCATGAGGCGAACCAGCGTGGCAAAGTTCCGGAAAGGGTGCCGATGAGCGTGAAATCCGACCGTCAGATGCCGCAATTGCTGGCTGCGCTGCGCACAATCCTGCGGGCGAGCGGCTTCGGTATCCGGCGAATCGCCGAACGCATGGGCGTCAGCGAAGCGACGGTGAAGCGTTGGTTCCAGGGCCAGGGGCTTGCCGTGGATCGGCTGGAGGAGCTTTGCGCGCTGGCCGGAACCAGCTTTCGCGAACTGACCGAACTTGCGATCGAGCCGCCGCGCGAACTGGCCCGGCAGCTTACCCTGGCGCAGGAGCAGGCGCTGACTGCAAGCACGCTGCTGTCCTTCCTGTTCTTCATGATCCTCAGCGGCTGGCCGCCACGCGATCTGCATGACGATTTCGGTGTGCCGATGGAGCGGATCGAGGCGGAGTTGCAGCGGCTGGAACGGCTGGCGCTGATCGACCGGCTACCCGGTGGGCGGGTGCGCAGCCGGATCGACCGGCGGGTGGCATGGCGGCGCGGCCCGATGCGCAAGCATTTCGAACAGCATGTGAAGCGCCAGTTCATGGAGATCGACTTCGGCGATCCCACCACGCTGTTCGCGTCCGAGAGCGCAAAGCTGTCGGCGGCGGGAGTCGCCCGGCTGGAGGAACTGTTCCAGCGGTTCCGGCTGGACGTGCAGGCACTGGCCGACGAGGATCGGCGCAGTTCGCTGCTTTCGCGTGACTGGTACATGCTGCTGTTCGCCTCCCGTCCGCTCGACAAGGGGAGGCTCCAGGCGCTGGCCGAACAGGTTCGCGAGGACACTTCCGGCCGGGCTTGACGCAAGCGAGCGCCGAAATATGCCGAAAACGCACAACCGCGCCATTGAGGCTGGATCGGAATTGTGGGTTGGCAGTTCATGTTTCGGCGTTACATCCTTACCGGGCACTGCGGTGCAACGGACAGGGATTTGTACGGGGAGGCACGCGTAGGGCGCATGATGGGCTTCGCATGACAGACTCGCGCGAAGCGAAGGGGCCGGTCATCCTCCTGGTGGAAGATGAAATCCTTATTCGCATGATCATGGCCGACGATTTGCGTCTGGCGGGCTTTCAGGTGCTCGAAGCCATCAATGGCGAGGAAGCCCTGGCCCTGTTCTGCGCCAACGGCGACATCCGGCTGATCGTCAGCGATATCCGCGTGCCAGGCTCGATCGACGGCCTGCAACTGGCGGCCCGGATCAAGCAGCGGTGCCCGCAGATGCCGGTGGTGCTGGTTTCGTCGCATCTGCCCGAAGAGCAGGAGGTCATGGCCGACCGCTTCGTTCGCAAACCTTACAACCAGGCCAAGCTGATCGAAATCGTCCAGGAATTGACAGGTCCGGAATGGGAAAAGACACTGAAGCGCGACGTCTCATAGTCGCGGACGGCGATGTGATCGTGCGCCATGCGATTGCCGACTATCTGCGCGATTGCGGATATAGCGTGATCGAATGCGCCACTGCGGATGAAGCGCTGGCAGTGATGGGGGATCGGGAGATCGCGATCGAGGCCATGCTGTGCGACGCGGAATTGGGCGGTTCGCACAATGCCTTCCAGCTCCGTGCCTGGGTGCGGGAGAATCGCCCGGAAATCCACGTTGTGCTGGCCGGCAACACGAAGCGCGCGGCCAATGCGGCGGCCGATATCTGCGAGGATGGGCCCGATCTCGAACGGCCATACGATCCGAGCATGGTGCTGGACTATATCAAGCGGCTGTCGGGAAAGTGATTTCGAGCCAGATGGAATCATCTGGCGCCTCGGCAATCACGGCAATCAAAGGATAGCGCCGAACCGGTTCAATCGCCGGCGAACTGCGCGATCACCGCCAGGAACGCCTGCCCGTAAACCTCGCGCTTGCGGGTGCCGATGCCGCCGATATGGGCCAGCTCCGCATCGCTGCGTGGGCGGCGGACGGCGAGTTCGCGCAAGGTGCTGTCGTGGAAGATCACGTAAGGCGGCACGCCCGCCTCGTGCGCGAGATCGCGGCGCAGCGCGCGCAGCGCATCGAACAGCGGATCGCCCACCGGATTGGCTTCCGCCCCGCCGCGCCTGCCGCGCCGCGCCTTCGCGGGCGGCAGCACCAGCGTCACCGCCTCTTCCCCGCGCAGAAACGGCCGGGCTGCCGGGCCGAGCGTGAGGCCGCCGTGCTCGTTGGTTTCCAGCGCATCGCGCACCATCAGCGCACGGGCGACCGGCTTGACCAGCGCCGCCTCCTCTCCCGCGACGATCCCGAACACCGACAGCGCATCGTGGCCGCGCGCGACGATCCGCTCGTTGGACTTGCCCGTCAGCACCGCTTCGAGATGGCCCAAGCCATAGCTCTGCCCGGTGCGATAGACCGCGGACAGCAGCTTCTGCGCGGTCTGCGTCGCATCCACGCTGGCCGGCGGAGAGAGGCAATTGTCGCAATTCCCACAGCTTTCGGGCGGATTCTCCCCGAAATGGCGGAGCAGCACGGCGCGGCGGCAACCGCCGGTTTCGACCAGCGCCCCCAGCGCCGCGATCCGCGCGCGTTCCCCCTGCTGGCGCGCGGGCTCGACCTCGCCGATGCGCTGCCGCGCGCGGACGAAATCCTCCGCCCCCCACAGCAGCGTGGCCACCGCCGGATCGCCGTCGCGCCCGGCGCGGCCGCTTTCCTGATAGTAGCTCTCGATCGACTTGGGCAGCCCGGCATGGACGACGAAGCGGACATCCGGCTTGTCGATGCCCATGCCGAACGCGACGGTCGCGACCATCACCATGTCCTCGCTATCGAGGAACGCGGCCTGGTTGCCCGCCCGCAGCGCGGGATCGAGCCCGGCGTGATAGGGCAGCACGGGCCGCCCCTTGCCGCTCAGGCTTTCGGCCAGCCGCTCCGCCATGGCGCGGGTCTGGACATAGACGATGCCCGGCCCCGGCTCGGCGGAAAGCAACTCGGTCAACTGCCGTCCCACGCCGTCGCGCGGCCGCACGGCGTAGCGGATGTTCGGCCGGTCGAAGCCCGAGACGATCAGCCCGTCCTGCGGCAGGCCGAGCTGGGCCAGGATGTCGGAGCGCGTGTGGCTATCGGCCGTGGCCGTCAGCGCGAGGCGGGGGACATGGGGAAACGCATCCAGCAACGGGCGCAGCAGGCGGTAGTCCGGCCGGAAGTCGTGCCCCCATTCGGATACGCAATGCGCCTCGTCGATGGCGAACAGGCAGATCCGCGCGCGTTCCAGCAGGCCGCGGAAGCCTTCGCCGCTCGCGCGTTCAGGGGCGACATAGAGCAGGTCTAGTTCGCCCGCCACCAGCCGGTCCTGCGTTTCCCGCCAGTCGGCGTCGGCGGACGTCAGGCTGGCCGCGCGGATGCCGAGCGCCCGGGCGGAGCGCAACTGGTCGTGCATCAAGGCGATCAGCGGCGATACGACGACGCAGCAACCCTCCTGCGCCACGGCCGGAAGCTGGTAGCACAGCGACTTGCCCGCGCCGGTGGGCATGATCGCCAGCGTTCCCTGCCCGGCCAGGACCCGGTCCACCACCTGTTCCTGCACGCCGCGAAAGGCTTCGAAGCCGAAGACATCGTGCAGCAGCGTGGCGGGGGCGGGGCGCATCGCGCGGCGTATAGGGGACGATCCGGCGAGCGCCTATACGGCCCCGCCGCAATTCCCCCGTTTCCGGACACGCCGGACCCGGCGAGGCGAGGGGTCTGCTGAGGCGCGGTTCAGGCCCGGCGCGGTTCAGGCCCAGCGAGGTTCAGGCGATGTGTTCGTGCCGCGCGATCAGCACCGCCCCCACGCCCGCGAGCACGAAGCCGGCGATCTGCAGCGCGATCGGCAGCAGGTAGCCCCCGCTCTGGACATAGAGCACCCCCGCGACCCACGGCAGGCCGAACAGGAACGGCAAGGTCAGCAGCGAGAGCAGGCCGAAGATGCGGCCGAACGCCGCCTCGCCGTAGATCCGCACCAGCAGCGTGGCGACCACCGTTTGCAGCCCGCCGCCGCAGATCCCCACGACCACGGCGTCGAACACCAGCAGGGCATAGTGGACCGGCACCAGCAGGATGAACCACATGCACGCCTGCAGGATCGCGTTGATCGCCAGCGAAACGCCCGGTCCGATCCGGTCGCACAGCCATCCGAACACCAGCGAACCGGCGATCCCGGCCCCGCCGGAAACCGCGAGCAGCATGTTGGCCTGTTCGAAGCTGTGGCCTTGCGCCGTGACCAGCGGAATGAGGTGCGACATCTTGAGCAAGCCGCCGCCCGAGATCACCCCGATGACGAAGACCAGGCCGAGCAGCAGCCAGACGCCGCCCGCGGACTTGCCCCGCCGATCATCATTGGCAGCCTGCCCCTGCGTCCACTGCGGTTCGCGGATCAGGGCGATCAGCGGCAGCATCGCCAGGTGGCAGACGGCGAGGCAGGCGAACAGCGTATCCAGGCCGAAGCGCTGGAGCACGAACACGGCCGCCAGCGGCGCGATCGTCACCAGCAGGGGCGCGTTGACCCAGCCCAGCGCCCGTCCGCGCAGGCCGTCGGGCGCCCAGGCGCTGGCCAGCGCATTGGTGGCGAGGACCCCGGCCAGCCCCGCGCCGGGGCCGAGCAGGAGGAGATAGACCGCCCAGAGCTGCCAGGTGGTGCTGACTTGCGTCAGCGCCGCGAAGCCCGCCGCGCTCAGCATGCTGCCGGCCAACATCAGCGGGCGCAGCGCCTGCCGGCCGATCCGGGTGCCGAGCCACGCCGCGACGAGGCTCAGCGATACCACCGCCAGCGAGAGCGTGAGCGAGGATTGCCCGCGATCCGCTCCGAAGCGATCCTCCAGCGCATAGAGCATCGTCCCGAACGAGCCGAATAACAGCCCGGTGGTGACGTTCTGGACAATCGCCGCGATGACGATCATCCGCGTGCCGGTTGCGGCTTGCGTCATTCCTTGCGCTCTCCCAAACGGACGCCGTCCAAAGGGAACGGGTCCGGAAAACAACAGCGGCGCGGCATCATGCGCCGCCGCCTTCTTTCGTTCACGCCTGTCAGAACTCGAAGCCGAAATCGACGCCCCAGGTGCGCGGCACCTGGAACGTGCCGATCACGTTGGTGCTCAGGTTCCGGGCGAATTCCAGCTCGTGATTGTTCGTCAGGTTCTGGACCCATGCCGAAACCTTCGCCTTGCCGCCGCCGAGCGGCAGATCGGCCAGCGACAGCCGGGCGTTGACGTCGAACCGGCTGGGCAGCGTCGTCAGGTGGGCGGTCGCCGGATTTTCCTTCGGATCGGACAGGCGCTTGTCCTTGTAGAACCCGTCGACGCGGAACGTGACATGGCTGCCGTTGGCGAAAGCCGGGGAATCGTATTGCCCGCCCAGGCTCAGCGTGTTCTTCGGGGCCAGCGAATTGACCGGCCCGCCTGCAACGTCGTCCGCCAGCTTCTGCTTGAGGTAGCCGTAGCTGGCGTTGAACGTCAGGCTTTCGATCGGCTTGGCGGTCAGTTCCACTTCGAACCCGTTCTCGTGCCCATAGGGGGAGGAGAACAGGTAGGTGCCGCTGACCGTGTCGAAGCCCAGCGTCTGCACGTTCTTGCGGCGGGAGATGAAGTAGGCCGCGTTGACGCGCAGCTTGTTGTCCATGAGGTCGGCCTTGACGCCCGCCTCGTAGCTCTTGACCGTTTCCGGCTTGAACGTCGTGCCGCCCAGCACGCCGCCCGAAAGATAGCCGGTGGCGAACCGCAGATAGGCGCGGACGTTGCGATTGGCGATGTAGGTCGCGGTCGCATCGAAATCCCAGTGGTCGAACGAGGCATTGTAAGTGCCCGGGGCGACGAAGGCCGGGATCAGGCCCGCGGCGCGCAGCACTTCGCGGCGCTTGTCCTTGGTGTAGCGG
>Ga0116180_1003088_pt1 | contig 12751 bp, 11 predicted proteins | sample AD_UKC073_MetaG_FD_89804 | JGI IMG/M metagenome (GOLD analysis project Ga0116180, IMG submission 89804) | Active sludge microbial communities of municipal wastewater-treating anaerobic digesters from USA - AD_UKC073_MetaG | ecosystem: Engineered > Bioreactor > Anaerobic > Digestate | place: USA...
CTCGTCACGCCGCACACCATCCCGCTGGTCCTCGTGCGCCACGGCAAGGCGATGCTGCGCCGGAACTGGACGGGCCGCGACCAGGAGCGCAGGCTCACCAGCCGCGGCCGCCGCCAGGCGAAAGAGCTGATCGCGGTGCTCGACGCCTACGGCGTCACGGCGCTGAAGTCTTCGTCGTCGACGCGGTGCGCGCAGACGCTCACCCCCTACGCGAAGTCCGCGGGCCTCGACGTCGTGACCGCCGACGTGCTGACCGAGGAGGAGGGCACGGTGCGGCCGAAGGACGTGCGCAAGTACATGGCGCGCCTCCTCGCCGACCTGGACCAGCCCACCGCCATCTGCGGCCACCGCCCGGTGCTGCCGCAGATGTTCACCGGCCTGGGCTTGGAGCCCCGCGCGATGGTCGTCGGCGAGGCGATCGTCCTGCACCGCGACGACGAGGGCCGCATCGTCGCGAGGGAGATCCACAAACCGACGGCGTGAGCCGCCCGGAAGCGTTCACCCAGCGTTCACCCAAGGCGTCGGATCGCGTTACCTTCGCCGTTTAGCGTCCGGGACATGAACAAGAGATTCATCACCGCGCTCGGACTCACCGCCGCGCTCTCACTCTCCGCCTGCGCCGCGAACGAGATCACCGACCCGGGCACCAACACCTCCGGCACCGGTTCCACCTCCGACGCGCCCGCCGGGCTGAGCGGCACGCTCGCCGGCAAGGGCGCCTCGTCGGCGAAGGTGGCCCAGGAGACCTGGATCGCCAACTTCCAGACCGCCAACCCCGCCGTCACCATCAACTACTCCCCCGACGGCTCCGGCGCCGGGCGCGAGGCCTTCATGGGCGGCGGCGCCGACTTCGCCGGCTCCGACCGGGCGCTGAAGACCGACGAGAACGTCGCCGGCGCCTTCAAGGGCTGCGCCGACACCTCCACCGCCATCGACGTGCCGATCTACGTCTCCCCCATCGCCGTCATCTTCAACCTCGACGGCGTGACCGAGCTCAACCTCACACCCGAGGTTCTCGCCAAGATCTTCCACGGCGACATCGCCAACTGGAACGACCCGGCGATCGCCGCGATCAACCCCGGCGCGACCTTCCCCGACCTGGCCATCACCGCGGTGCACCGCTCCGACAAGTCGGGCACCACCGGCAACTTCACCGACTACCTGGCCGTCGCGGCCGCGGACGTGTGGACCGGCGGCTCCGTCGAGGAGTGGCCGCTGGCGGGCGGCGAGGCCGCGAAGGGCACCTCCGGCGTCGTCGCCGCCGTGACCGGCGGCGCGGGCACCATCGGCTACGCCGACGCCTCCCAGGCGGGCACCGCAAGCGTCGCCAAGGTCGGCCCCGACGGCGCGTTCGAGCTGCCGACCGAGGAGGCCGCCATGGCCGCCATCGAGGCCTCCCCGCTGGAGGAGGGCCGCGCCGACGGCGACATCGCGATCGCCCTCGACCGCACCGCCTCCGGCTACCCGCTGGTGCTCGTCTCCTACGGCATCGCCTGCGCAGAGTACAAGGACGCGGCCGTCGGCGGCCTCGTGAGGGAGTACCTCACGTACGTCGCCTCGGAGGAGGGCCAGCAGGCCGCGGCAGAGTCCGCGGGCTCCGCCCCGCTCAGCGCGACCCTCCGCGACAAGGTCCTCGCCGCCGTCGCCACCATCAAGTAGGAAACAACACCCACGTGAGCGTCGACTCCCTCAAGCGGGACCGGAGGCGGTTCGGCGACGCGCTGTTCAAGCGCGTCGCCACCGTCTCCGGCTCCGGCATCCTCGTCATCCTCGCCGCCGTCGCGCTGTTCCTGATCGGGCTGTCGCTGCCTGCGCTGTTCGCCTCCGCCGAGGATCTCCCCTACGGCCCGTTCTGGTCCTGGGTGATCCCCCTCGCCCTGGGCACCGTCTGGGCCGCGGCGCTCGCCATGGCATTCGCCGTCCCGGTCGCGATCGGGGTCGCGCTGTTCATCTCGCACTACGCGCCCCGCCGCCTCGCGCAGGGCCTCGGCTACGTGATCGACCTGCTGGCGGCCGTGCCGTCGGTGGTCTTCGGCCTGTGGGGCATCAACGTCCTCGCGCCCATGCTGCTGCCGGCCTACGCCTGGCTGAACCGCACCTTCGGCGACGTCTTCTTCCTCAGCTACTTCTTCGGCGGCAAGGCCTCCGGCACCGGCCGCACCATCCTGACGGCGGCGCTCGTGCTCGCCGTGATGGTGCTGCCGATCATCACCGCCATCAGCCGGGAGGTGTTCCTGCAGACCCCGCGCCTGCACGAGGAGGCCTCGCTGGCCCTCGGCGCGACCCGCTGGGAGATGATCCGCCAGGCCGTGCTGCCCTTCGCCACCCCCGGCATCGTGTCGGCGTGCATGCTCGGCCTCGGCCGGGCACTCGGCGAGACGATGGCGGTGGCCATGGTGCTCTCCCCCGGGGCCGGTTTCCACCTCCAGCTGCTGACATCGTCGAACCCGAACTCGATCGCCGCGAACATCGCGCTGCAGTTCCCCGAGGCCTACGGCCTGGGCGTCAACCAGCTGATCGCCTCCGGCCTGATCCTGTTCGTCATCACCCTGGGCGTGAACATGGCGGCCCGCGCCATCGTCGCCCGTCGCGCCGAGTTCTCGGGAGCCAACTGATGTCCACCGCCGTCGCCGACCCGGCCACGAAACGCCGCAACATCCTGACGTCGGCCCAACTCCCGACGACGACCATCCCGCTGCTGCTGGTCGCGGCCTACGCCGCCAGCTTCGGACTGCTCGCCCTGTTCGACGCCGCCTCCTGGCTGTCCGGGCTGGCGCTCGGCTCGCTCGTGTTCCTCGCCGCGGGGTTCGCGCTGTCGGCCGCCGTCGAGGGCATCCGCAAGGCCAAGGACCGGCTGTTCCGCTACGTCGTCACCGGCGCGTTCCTGCTCGCGCTCTTCCCGCTCGTCTCCGTGATCTGGGGGACGCTCAGCAAGGGCCTCGCCCGCCTCGACGCGCTGTTCTTCAGCTCGTCGATGCGCAACGTGGTCGGCGAGGGCGGCGGCGCCGTCCACGCCATCTGGGGCACCCTCATCATCACGGGCCTCGCGACGCTCATCTCGGTGCCGATCGGCGTGCTGACCTCCATCTACCTCGTCGAGTACGGGCAGAAGGGCAGGCTGGCGCACTCCATCCGGTTCTTCGTCGACGTCATGACGGGCATCCCCTCGATCGTCGCGGGCCTCTTCGCCTACACGATCTTCTCGCTCGTGATGGGTCCGGGAACCAACAACGGCCTCGCCGGCGCGTGCGCGCTGTCCGTGCTGATGATCCCGACCATCGTGCGGTCCACCGAGGAGATGCTCCGGCTCGTCCCCAACGAGCTGCGCGAGGCGTCGTACGCGCTCGGCGTGCCGAAGTACCGCACCATCTGGCGGGTCGTGCTGCCGACGTCGCTCGCCGGCATCGTGACCGGCGTCGTGCTCGGCATCGCCCGCATCATCGGCGAGACCGCCCCGCTGCTGGTCACCGCCGGCATCACGGCGTCGATGAACCTGAACCCGCTGGCCAACCCGATGGCCACGCTGCCGGTGTTCGTCTACTACGAGTACACGACGCCCGGCGCCGACCCCACCCCGTACATCGACCGCGCCTGGGCGGGCGCGCTCACCCTGATCCTGATCGTCATGGGACTGAACCTGGTCGGCCGCGTCATCGCCGTCAAGTTCGCCCCCAAGGCCGGCCGGTAAGTAGAAAGCACATCCATGTCCAAGCGCATCGAGATCAAGGATCTCAACATCTACTACGGCAGCTTCCACGCCGTGAACTCCGTCAACATGGTGATCGAGCCGCGCGCGGTGACGGCCTTCATCGGCTCGTCGGGCTGCGGCAAGTCGACGGTGCTGCGGTCGCTGAACCGCATGCACGAGGTCATCCCCGGCGCGTACTGCACCGGCGAGGTGCTGCTCGACGGCGTCGACCTCTACGACAAGGCCGTCGACCCGGTGCGGGTCCGTCGTCAGGTGGGCATGGTGTTCCAGCGCCCGAACCCGTTCCCCACGATGAGCATCCGCGAGAACGTGCTGGCCGGCGTGCGGCTGAACAACTCGCGGATCACGCGCTCCGAGGCCGACGAGCTGGTCGAGAAGTCGCTGCGCGGCGCCAACCTGTGGAACGAGGTCAAGGACCGCCTCGACCGCCCCGGGTCCGGCCTCTCCGGCGGCCAGCAGCAGCGCCTCTGCATCGCCCGCGCCATCGCCGTCTCCCCCGACGTGCTGCTGATGGACGAGCCCTGCTCCGCGCTCGACCCCATCTCCACCCTCGCGATCGAGGACCTGATCAAGGAGCTCAAGGAGACCTACACCGTCGTCATCGTGACGCACAACATGCAGCAGGCCGCGCGCGTGTCGGACCAGACGGCGTTCTTCAACCTGAAGGAGCACGGCAAGCCCGGCGAGCTGATCGAGATGGGCCCCACCGAGAAGATCTTCCACAACCCGGACCAGAAGGCGACCGAGGACTACATCACCGGCCGCTTCGGCTGAGCCCGGACGCGAGCGCAAAGGAACGCGCATGAACACCATGGATGGCGTCGTCATCTGCTCCTTCTACACCGGCGACGACTACTATAGGACGAGCGCCGACGCCCTCCGTTCCGATCTCGACCGGCTCGGGCTCCGGTCCGTGATCGAGGAGATCGAGAAGCCGGACGGCACCGACTGGGCCGACATCTGCCGCAAGAAGATCCCCTTCGTCGCGCGGGTGTGCGAGTCCCACCCGAACGACCGGGTGTTCTGGATCGACGTCGACTGCCTGCTCCTCGACATTCCCGACTACGTGCGCAACTCGACGGCCGACCTGCTCGGCTTCCAACGCGGCTTCGGCAGCCCGCTGACCATCGGATACGGGCGACGCACGAGGTTCTGGGAGCCGACGTTCCTGGGCATCAACTCGACGCCGGGCGGCCGGGCCTTCATTGCGGAGGCGGCGCGGCAGGAGGCGTCCAGCGAGGCGAAGGCCACCGACGACTACTTCTTCGAGGAGGCGTGGCGGGCGAAGGCCGACAACCTGACGTTCCAGATCCTCCCCTCTCCCGCCATCGTTGGGAGGGGGACTCCCGACGGCACGGTCTCCCCGTTCTTCGTGTTCGGCTCCAGCGGCAACGTCGCGGAGTTCAAGGGGAAGGTCGCCCAGCACGCCGCCCACCCCGTGATGCCCCGGCGTCCGACGGCGCGCTCGCTCGCCGGCGTCGCCCGCCGACAGGCGCTGCGCGGCGCGAAGATCGTGCACGGCTGGATGCCGGAGCGCGCGTCGGGCACGCTCCGTCGCGTCGCCGATCGTTCCGGCGTGACCCACCTCCTGACCGGCGGCGCGGAGAACCACTCGTCGGCGTCGAACCCGAGCGCGCACCGGTCCGGGTTGTCGAAGTCGATGGTGATGGCAGGGCAGCGCGGCGAGCCCGACCGGGTCGCCGCCATCTACGAGCGGTTGACGGCCGCCGAGCCGCCGACGGCCCCGGAGCGGGCCGCGCACGCCGCGGCGTTGAGCTTCTCCCACTACCTGACATCGGAGGGTCCGGTTACCGCCTCGGAGCCCGCCCGCCTGGCGTGGTGGCCCCGTCCGTTCCCGGGAAACTTCGGCGACTGGCTGAGCCCGCTCGTGGTAGCGCGCGTCGGCGACACCGCCGTGCGCTACCAGTCGTTGACGGCGAGGACGAACGCGCCGCACCTCGTCGCGGTGGGATCGGTCGGGCGCTTCATCAAGCCCGAGTCCATCGTGGTGGGGACCGGGATCTCCAGCCTCGACACGGCGACGGGGGTCCCCGCCCGCTACGTGTCGGTCCGCGGTCCCCTGACCGCGCGGGCCATCGCGGCGGTGGGCGGGCCGGTCGTCGAGCGGTTCGGCGATCCGGGCGTCCTCGTGTCGCGGCTCCTCCCCGTGAAGCGCGGCGCCACGAACGGGCGGGTGGCAGTGGTGCGCCACTTCACGCACGTCGGCGTCCCGCTCACGCTCCCTGACAACGTGGACGAGTTGAGCGTCCTCGTGAGCACGCCGGACGACATCGCCGGCCTCGTCCGCCGCCTGAACGAGTACGACTACGTGATCACCAGCGCCATGCACGTCCTGATCGCCTGCCACAGCTACGGGATTCCCGCCGGGCTCGTGACCTTCGCCGGCCTCGAGGCCGCCGTGCACGGATCCGGGATGAAGTACACCGATTACGCCCGCGGCGTCGGGATCGCCGACGAGCTGACCCCCCAGGTGGTCGGCTTCAACTTGAAGAACCTGTCCCTCGAGTCGCTGGTGAGCGACGTCACGATTCGCCCCGAGGTCCTGGACGACGTCGAGGACGCCGTGCGCGAGGCCCACTCGCGCTACGTGGACATGGTCGAGTCAAGAACCGGTGTTTAGGCACATCCTCGCCGTCTCCGGCAGGCTGTTCACCGACCCGAGGAGCCGGGTCAAGGTGGCCCTCCTCATCCTGCTGTTCGCGGTGATCCCCGTCACGGAGATGCTGGCCGTCCGGCTGTTCTCCGGCATCATCACCGACGGGCCCGGCCAGTTCGTCGAGAACCCTCGGCGGGTGGTGTGGCAGATCGTCGTGTTCTTCATCGCGCTGGGCGCCACGCGGTCGGCGCACCACGGCATCAAGCTGGCGCGGGTGCGCGTCATCCGCTCGGGTTTCGCGGCGAGCGGCTCAGCGACGCCTCCCAACAAGGAGAGCTGGCAGTGGGCGCTCGCCTTCGAGATGTCGAACGCCCTGTCCGCCGTCGTCCAGATCCTGATGTTCGCCGTGCTGTTCTTCGTGTTCGACCCCGTCACGGGGTTCGCCGGCGCCGCCGTCGCGGCCCTCTCGCTGCTGGCGATCTCGGTACTCTACAAGCGGCAGCTCGTCCTGCAGCGGGACTACCTCGAGACGAGGTGGTCCCCCGAGGCCGTCGCGATCCCCGAGCGCGTCGGCACGCGGATCAAGCACTCGGAGATCGGCGCCTTCATCGGCACGGGGGGCCTGCTCGTGACCCTGGTCGTCGTCTTCTCCCGCGTCCTCGGCGGGCAGATCGCTACCTCGGACGCGATCGTGCTCTTCCTGGGACTGAGGCTGATGTTCGGCCAGTTCGGGACGCTCTCCTCCAGCGCGATGCGCTTCGCCCGCGCCGCGGTGCACGTGTAGGCCGCTACCCGCAGGTCATCAGGCCCGCGTCGACCTTCAGCTGGAGGACGCGCGCGGTGGACTCCTCGACCCTTGCCGCGAACGACTCGTCGCCCTCGACCCTCTCCACCGTCGCTCCGGCCATGTCCGACATGAGCGCGGGGTTCGCGTTGATGATCAGGTCGCCGCCCGCCTCGAGGAACCGCACGGCGCGCTCGCCGGGCGTGACATCGGCCACGGCCTTGGCGGCGCCCAGGTCGTCGGCGATCACCACGCCATCGAAGCCGAGGTCGCCGCGCAGCAGGTCCGTGATCAGCGCGCTGCTGAACACGCCCTCGTTGTCGGGGTCGATCCGCTCGAACACGGCCGACGAGACCATGACCGACGACACGCCCGCCTCTATGGCGGCGCGGAACGGGGCGAGGTTCTCCGACTCGGGAGTGGTCACGGTGTCCAGGGCCGCGCCGAAGTCGGTGTTGGTGGTCACCTCGCCGAGGCCGGGAAAGTGCTTGGCCGACGTCGCGACGCCCGCCTGGCGCATCCCTTCGACGACGGCGACGACGGAGTCGGCGACCTCCGCGGGGTCGGCGCCGAAGTCGCGCTTCAGCTTCCCGATCGGCTCGTTGGAGCCGCGCTTGGCCTCGGGCACGACGTCGGCGACGGGGGCGAGGTTGTAGTCGACCCCGGCGCGTTTGAGCTGCTCACCCCACTCGGCGGCCTCGGCCTCGAGCTCGGCGGGGTCCGTGCCGCCCTGCGTGCGGGCCGGCGGGATGTCGTCGAAGCCCTCGCCCTTCAGCCGCTGGACGGCGCCGCCCTCCTGGTCGACGGCGATCAGCAGCGGCAGCGCGGCCGTGGCCAAGGAACCCAGCTCCGCCGTCAGGAGGCGGATGACCTTCCGCCCGGCCGAGCTGTTGCCGAGCAGCACCACGGAGCCCACGCGGTTGTCGACGACGGCGGCGCGCGTCGCCTCGTCGAGGCCGCTGGTGCTGACCCCCAGCATGAACAGCTGGCCGACGCGTTCCTCCGGTGACAGGCCCCTCGCCATCGTGACGCAGGCCGGCGTCGTCGGCGTGGGAACGGGCGCGGGCGACGCCGCGGCGCTGTCTCCCGCCGCCCCGTCCGAGACCGATGGGGACGGCACCGCCTCCCCGGGCAGGTGCACGCCGAGCGGCTCGGGAGCGCAGGCCCCGAGCCCGAGGGCGGCGACGGCGGCCAGCGCCAGGGGTGCGAGTCGACTCACTGGTCGAGCTCCGCGGGCCGATGCGCCGCCAGGAGGCTGAGCAGGGCGTTCTCCACGACCTCCGGGAGCGCGGGATGGATCCAGTACTGCCCGCGGGCCATGTCGTCGACGCGCTGCCCGAAGCTCATGGCCTGGATCAGCGGCCGGATCAGGGTCGAGGCCTGCGGGCCGACGATGTGGGCGCCGAGCAGGTGCCACGTGCGCGGGTCGGCGAGCAGCTTCACGAAGTGCCCCTCGTCCTCCAGCGCCCACCCGTACGCGACGTCGGCGTAGCGCTGGCGCGCCACGACGTAGGACGCCCCCCACGCCTTCAGCTGCTCCTCGGTGGCCCCGACGCACGCGAGCTGCGGGTCGCTGAACACCGCGGCGGGGACGAAGCGGTGGTCGGTCTGGCGCAGGTTGTCGGGGTTGAGCAGGTTGTGCTGCACCGTGCGCATCTCCGCGTTGGCCACGTGCTTCAGGAGGAAGTCCGAGGACACGTCGCCCATCGCCCACACGCCCGGGGCGGTGGTGCGCTGTTCGGCGTCGACGTGGACCTGCCCGCCCGGGCGCTGCTCGACGCCCGCGGCGTCGAGGTTCAGCATGTCGGAGTTGCGCACGCGGCCCACGCAGACGAGCAGCGCGTCGGCGAAGTAGTCGTACTCGATCCCGTTGCGGTCTCGGGTGATGACGTCGAGGCTGCCGTCGTCGGCGATCTCGATGCCCGACACCTCCTGATTGAGCCGCACGCGCACGCGGCGGCCGATCTGCTTCGCGAAGGCCGCCGACGCCTCGCCGTCGTGGCCGCGCAGCAGCACCTCCGAGCGGTTGATCAGGGTGACGTCGGAGCCCAGTGCGGAGAAGACGTGCGCGAACTCGGCCGCGATGTAGCCGCCGCCGACGATGACGAGGCGCTCGGGGCGCGCGTCGATCCGCATGATGGTGTCGGAGGTGAAGACGCGGCCGGCGGCCTCCTCGATGCCGGGCACGTCGATGGTGCGGGGGCGCGAGCCGGTCGCGATGACGATCTGGTCGGCGCTGATCTCGTCGTCGCCGATCCGCAGGGTGTGGCCGTCGACGAAGCTCGCCTCGCCGTGGAAGACGGTGACACCTGCCGAGCGCTCGCGCCAGTCGAGGCCGCCCTTCGAGATGGGGTCGATCCGGCCGAAGATGCGGTCGCGGATGGCGGGCCAGTCGGCGCCGTTGAAGCTGAGGTCGACGCCGAGGCGGGCGGCCTCGCTCGGTGAGGCCGCGAGGTCGGCGGGCAGCACGAACATCTTGGTGGGGATGCAGCCACGGTTGAGGCAGGTCCCGCCGAACGTCTCGTCGCGCTCGATGAGGGCGACGCTGAGGTGCTCGAACCGCTCGTCGATCAGGGAGTTGCCCGTACCGGAACCGATGACCGCCAGGTCGAAGTGCTGCATGGCCCCATTCTGGCATGACGAGCCGCACAGCCCGGGAAGGCGACGGGCCGCGAGCCGTCGCCTACGCTTGGCGTCCATGAGCAACTCTTGGGCAGTCATCACCGGCGCGTCGGCAGGACTCGGCGTCGCGTACGCGCACCGGCTGGCGTCGGGGGGCGCCGACGTCTGGCTCGCGGCCCGCAGCGCCGACAAGCTGGAGGAGGTCGCGGCGGAGATTCGCGCGCGCCATGGCGTGCAGGCCCGCGTCTCCCCCGTCGACCTCTCCGACGGCGCCACCCGCCGCGGGTTCGTCGACGAGGTGGGCGCCGCCCGCGTCTCGCACCTGGTCAACAACGCCGGCTTCGGGACCATGGGCGACTTCGCCGACGCCCCCGCCGACCGCCTGGTCCAGGAGATGCAGCTGAACATGGTGGCGCTGACGGAACTCACCAGGGCCGTGGTGCCGGGCATGGTGGACCGCGGGCGCGGCGCCGTCGTCAACGTGGCCTCCACCGCCGCGTTCCAGCCCATCCCGACCATGGCCGTCTACGCCGCGAGCAAGGCCTACGTGCTGCGGTTCAGCATGGCGCTGTGGGACGAGTTGAAGGACTCGGGGGTCCGCGTGCTGGCGATCTGCCCGGGCCCGACCGAGACGGCGTTCTTCGCCAACGCGGGCAACGACCAGGCGATGAGCAACCGGCGCACGCCCGAGCAGGTCGTCGACACCACGTTCGAGGCGCTGCGCCGCAACCGCCCGTTCGTGATCGACGGCGCGTCCAACGGCGCGCTCGCGTTCGCCACCCGCTTCGCTCCGACCGGCCTGACCCTCGCCCTCGCGCGCCGGATCGCGACCCACTAGTAGTCAGCCGTTCAGGTACACGACCTGCGGCGCGATCCCGGTACCGGAAGAAGCGGCACGAAAGTCGGTGGGCAACTAGACCTTCTACCGATGCGCGCCCATCGCGGCGCCGGACAGAATCGACGGCGTGAAGAACCTCGAGCAGGAGTTGACGCAGGACAGCGGATGCGGCGCCTGGGTTCCCGCGGAGCCGGGCGACATCAAGGGCCCGACCGTCCGCGATGTGGTGCGGGACGGCAAGTGAGGCTCCGACGGTGTGCCTTCGCGGCACTGGGCGTGGCGTTGGCTGCCGGTGGTTGCACCGTCGGCGAGGCGCCACCTGGACCGGACGGTTCACCAACCGGTCCACCGGCCATCTCTGACCGGCAGCCCTGGCTGGTCGAACTATCGGAGTTCACCGTGACCTACCGCTTGGATGCCGTCGTGGCCGCGTCCGACGGGGTCGACCTAGAGGTGCCCACCGGCATGTCCTTCCGCCCCGCGCCCGGCGCGGACGGCGAGGTGGCGGGTGGCCAGACACTCGGCGAGCTGCGCGTCGACCCCGCGAACGAGGCCCAGCTCGGCGGAGCCGAGGGGACCGTCGCGGCGTCGAGACTCGGGGTGCTCCGCGGGCGAACGGGCGAGGTCGTCGCCCCGGTGGCGGGCGTCGCGGAGATCGACGAGGACGGCCGACGGATCGCGCGAACGGGCCTCGACGTCGTCGCCGACCTCAGCCCGCTCCAGACCCTGCGCTACGAGGGGATGGCGTTCGCCGGAGCGGCGGACGTCGAGACGGTCGTCGGGCAGCGGAAGGTCGAGTGTCAGGCGGTGTGGCTCTCCGCGAAGGATGACGGCGAGGATGCGGGCGCGGGAAGCCGAGTTCATTGTCGTCTCCCGGACAACGCGGAGACCGTTGCGGGTATCCCGGCCGTCATGACGTTGGCCTCCCCGAAGCTCACCGACGTGATCGCCGTCCCATATCTCTTCGTGGGCCTGGACGCGGCGGGCGAGTGGTAGCGGCCCTGACAGAGGTCACGATCGAGTTCGCCCCGGCGTCGTCAACCGCGATCGTCGGTCGGTCGGGATCGGGAAAGTCAACCCTGGTCTCGGTGTTGGCCCTGCTCCGTCGGCCCACCTCCGGCACCGTCCGAGTCGGCGCCGAGGACACCTCGGTCCTCGGCGACGACCAACTGTCGCGGCTGCGCGGGCGCCTGGTGGGGACGGTGTTCCAGAGCTTCCACCTGGACCCCGCGTTCTCCGCGGCGGACAACGTCCTCCTGCCGTGGCATTTCGGCGCCGCGGTGGTCGTCGTCACCCACGACACCGCGATCGCCGCTCAGGCCGACCGGCTCGTCCGGATCAGCCAAGGGCGGATTCATGACGACGACGCCTGCGGCGGCCCGGGCACCTCGGAGACGGCCGCATGAGACTTCTCAGGCTCGCGGTCTCTCAGCCAAGATCAGCGCGGGAGCGAAGCTGAAGTCTCTCCTCCTGACCACGCTGATCGCGGTGGCGTCGTTGGTGTTCCTCGGCGTCCAGGAACTCTCCCGGGCGTCGAGCTCCAACCTCGACGACGCGGTGGCCCAAGACCTCGGCGTCGCCGGAACCTACCGCATCGACCCGTCTCCCGAGTTGGGCCTGGAGCGAGCGACCCTCCTGCGGCTCATCGGCGAGGCCATCGCGCCACTCAACCCGGCTTCGGTTCAGATGGCCGAGGTCCTGCCCACGGTGCGCCCGACGTGTCCGCCGTATGACCAGATCGGCGAAAGGACGACGGGGGTCCTGCTCGACCCCGACGGCTCGCCTGCACCATTCGAGCCGGCCGCCTTGGGCGACACCGGGTTCGACCTCTGCCTGGCCGGCCTGGTGATTCCCCGGGAGGCACTTCGGGAGGCCACCGCGGCGGAGCAGAGAATGCTGAGCGTGCAGCTCGTCATCGACCCGGCCTACGCCGCGGCGGTAAGGCTCAGCTCGACAGAGCCGGTCCGCTACCAGGTCGGCGTGATCATGGGCGACGAAGCGGACCAGGCCGACGCCATTCGCACGAGGCTCCGCGCGGTGTTCGCCGAGCCCGCGGAGCTAGCCGGGATCGACGTCGATGTCGCCCTGAGCGTCACGCGCACCGACGACGGGGACCAGGTCCGCGTCGCCTCGCGAGGCATCAAACTGGTCTACGCGCTCATAGGCTGGGGAGTCCTGCTC
>Ga0116180_1003091_pt1 | contig 12746 bp, 9 predicted proteins | sample AD_UKC073_MetaG_FD_89804 | JGI IMG/M metagenome (GOLD analysis project Ga0116180, IMG submission 89804) | Active sludge microbial communities of municipal wastewater-treating anaerobic digesters from USA - AD_UKC073_MetaG | ecosystem: Engineered > Bioreactor > Anaerobic > Digestate | place: USA...
AGCGCCTCCGCTGTCAATAGCTCTGGAGGTATCGATTTTTCAATGTCTTCATACGTCACATACCCTCTCTGTCTTCCCATTTGGAGCAAGTCTCTTATTTTATCTATGTGTTTCAACAACTCCTCCTGGGAAACTGAGAGGTCTTCTACGGGGACATTGGGTTCCTCCGGCGATTCGATCGGCCCGTCGCGTTCCTCGATGCTCATCTTCAGCCACCTCCCTTTATGTCACTGGCCAATTGCCGCAGCTCTTCCATTTCCTCCGCCGAGGCCTCGCCTTTGGCCATCGCCGAAAGAAGTTTACGATATCTCTCGGAGCGCCGTCGCCTCTCCAAAAGTCTGAGCAACTCCTTCCACGCCACCTCAATATCACCAAATTGGTCACAAAAGTTCCCCCCCATGGCGATGAGGCTCATGGGGAAACGATCCCCTACTGAGAGCCACCGTCCCTCCAACTCCTCCGGCGACTCGCCATACAGCAAAGCTGCGACAATGGATTTAACGCGCTCGTCGTTGATAAGGGGAAGGACAACTTCCGGCGGCGCCTCAACCCGCCTTCGGGCATCGTTCCACAGCACATAAGCTACAGCTGCCTCTATCGGGTCTGTCGTCTTATCCACCGATTTCTTCCCTATCCCATTTATATATACGCTGGAACGGGCGCTTTTATCTTCTTTTGCGGCCCTCTTTCTGCTCCTGATCTCTGCGATCTGCTCGTTGAGTTCCCCAGGCAAGACGCCCAAGGCGATGCTCAGGTTTGAAATATATGGAGCCACATCGAAGGGAGAAAGCTCCGCAAGGCCCTCGAGCAGCTCCAAAATGGCTTTATGGCGAGAGCCGGGATCCTCCAACTGGGACCGTCTGATCTCTAAGTGATAAAGGGGAAGCGGCACGGCATGGTCTAAAGCCTCCCCAAAGACCTTATCTCCATTTTCTTGAAGCAGTAATTGATCGGGGTCAACATCTCGAGGGAGGATGACCACGCTGACCTGGAGCCCCTCCCTCTGGAGGATATACATGCCCCTCAACGAGGCTTCCTGCCCCGACGTATCTGCATCGTAACATATACAACAACGACCAGCGAAGCGTTGGAGGAGTTTGGCTTGATCCTCTGTGAGCGAAGTGCCAAGGGAGGCAACAGCTTCGGGATAACCCGAGATGTGCAGCCTTATGGCATCTGTATAACCCTCCACGAGGATCGAACGCCCCCGTTGGCGTATAGACTTCTTGGCGCGCTCTAAGAGGTAGAGACAGTTTCTCTTTTGAAACAGCTCGCTCTCGGGGCTATTGATGTACTTCGCCCCCTCGCCCACCACGAGCCTGCCTCCAAATGCCACAAGCTTGCCGGAGACGTCCCGAACAGGAAACATTACCCGACCACGAAAGCGATCATATGGGCTCCTCGAACCCATGAGCACCAATCCACATCTTTCAGCGAGTTCGAAGGTCACACCATGCCTTTGAAGGGATTGCCACAGATAATCCCATGAGGGTGGAGCCCAACCGAGCTCAAAGGTCTCCCACACCTCGGGAGGAAGTTCCCTATGCTTCAGGTAAGATCTCGCGACCTCACCAGAAGGGCTATGGAGCGCATCCCTATAAAATTTCAGGGCCAACTCCATTACCTCTGAAAGGTCTCCCTCGGCTTTGGGGCGGGCGCTCTTGGACAAAGTCACGCCTGCCCGCTTGGCCAGGCGCTCCAAGGCTTGAGGAAACGATACCCCTTCTATCTCCATAAGGAAGGTGAATGCATCTCCCCCTTTTCCGCAGCCGAAACAATGATACGTCTGCCGCTCCGGCGACACATAAAAAGAGGGGGTCTTTTCAGTATGAAACGGACAGAGAGCCCTGTAGTTCCTGCCCACCTTGCGCAGTTGGACATAATCCCCAATGAGGTCCACTATATCCAAGCGCTTCTTAATCTCTCCGATCACATCGCGATCCATATATACATCCCCTACTGCTGGACGTGCACCTCGCATATACGGTTTTTAACCGTGTCGAAAGGTGCACAAGTGCCGGATAAAGTCTTAGCTTATCCGGCACTTCACCAAGCGAGGCGTTAGTCTTTACCCCGCACCTGTTTCAATGCTCCGCGCTCACAGAAGCGGCGCCAAAACCACGGCTATAATGGACATGAGCTTGATAAGGATATTGAGGCTTGGACCCGCCGTATCTTTGAACGGATCGCCCACAGTGTCGCCCACCACTGCCGCCGCGTGAGATGGCGTCCCCTTGCCGCCGAGGTGCCCTTCCTCGATGTATTTTTTGGCATTATCCCAAGCGCCGCCGGCGTTGGCCATAGATATGGCCAACATCACCCCTGTAACTATGGATCCTCCCAACAGCCCACCAAGCGCCCCAGGACCCAAAAGCAGCCCTACGGCTATAGGAGCCACCACAGCCATAAGACCAGGCACTAACATTTCCCTCAGCGCTGCGGCGGTCGATATATCTATACACCGCTCGTATTCTGGCCGAGCATTGCCTTCCATGAGGCCCGTGATTTCCCTAAACTGACGGCGCACCTCGTCGATCATCGACTGGGCAGCCCTTCCAACGGCCATGATCGCCATAGAAGAAAATAGAAATGGCAACATACCACCTATAAAGAGACCCACCATTACCGTGTGGTTGATGAGATCTATATGATCGAGCCGCACCGCAGTGGCGTAAGTCGCAAAGAGCGCCAAGGCCGTCAATGCGGCTGACCCTATCGCCAATCCCTTTCCTATGGCTGCGGTGGTGTTGCCGACGGCATCCAACCTGTCTGTGACCTGACGCACCGTGGGAGGCAGTTTGCTCATTTCGGCTATACCCCCAGCATTGTCCGCGATGGGGCCATAGGCGTCCACAGACAAGGTCATCCCGGTCATCGAGAGCATTCCCACAGCAGAGCATGCAATGCCGTAAAGTCCGCCGAATTTGTAACCTATCAGCACTGCTGCGCATATGAGCAATACCGGCACCGCCGTGGACATCATGCCTACAGAGATGCCCGACAAGATGTTGGTGGCGTGACCCGTGACAGCCGATTCAGCGATCTGGCGCACCGATTTTGAACCTATAGAAGTGTAAAACTCCGTGACATACCCTATCGCCACGCCTAAGATTACCCCTCCCAGGACAGACCAAAAGAGGGCGATATCGCCAAAAAGGGCCCGCGTGACGAGGAACGCGCCGATCATCATAAATAATCCGGTGGCTATCGTTCCCTTCCTCAAGGCGAACTGAGGGTCGCCGCCCTCCTTCACCCGGACGAAAAACGTGCCCAACACGGCGGAGACGATGCCGCTTCCGGCGAGCAACAGCGGATACGCCACTCCCGTGGGACCAAAAGCGACCACGCCGAGAGCCATAGCAGCTATGATGGAGTTCACGTATGACTCGAACAGATCGGCCCCCATCCCGGCTATGTCACCCACGTTGTCGCCCACGTTATCCGCTATGACGGCCGGATTCCTTGGGTCGTCTTCCGCAATGCCCGCCTCCACCTTGCCCACCAGGTCAGCTCCCACATCCGCAGCCTTCGTGTAAATGCCGCCGCCGACGCGGGCGAACAACGCGATAGAACTCGCGCCGAAGCCGAAACCTGTGATTACACTCGGGTCACCATAAAGCCGATAAACTAACACTACGCCCAAAACCCCTATCCCTACGACGAACATCCCCATTACCACACCGCCGGTAAAGGCCACTCGCAGGGCTTGGTTCATGCCAGCGGTCGCCGCGTAAGCCGTCTTGCCATTGGCCCTCGTGGCAACGCGCATCCCCAAGAAACCAGCCAAAGCGCTGCAAAAGGCGCCTAAAACGAAAGAGACGGCGAGAGGGAAGGAGGCCTTCCAAGCCAACAGCACTCCCACGAGCAATACGAAGGGAACGAGAGCTTTGTACTCTCGATATAAAAACGTCATGGCGCCCCTGTGAATGATCTCGGAGAGCTCCCTCACCCTCTCGATCTTCACTTCCATAGCACCAATGCGCCTCACCGCCAGAACGGCGAAGATGAGCGCCAAAACGCCGGCGCCGCCAGTCAACCACAACACATGTCCGTCCATTTGTCGAAAACCCTCCTCCAGATATCGCGAAGTGCCGTAAGAGTAAAGACGAGGTTAATTATAATATAAATCTCGCTTTTTATATAATTTTCTATCGTTATCCCTCCCTTTCGTCGCCGCGCAGATATACGAGGGCACCGCGCTTGACGGCCTCGCCACCTTTGAGCGCCATTATCATCCCCCTCAATCCCCCAGCGATCATGTCGGCCACAAAGTCCTTCAAGGGCAGTTCCTTATGATTCAGATACAACCTCAACGGGGCCGATGTCCTTTGCTGCTGTAAACCGTAGAGCCACTCAATCATCGCCTCTTCTTCGCCGCGGCGAAAGGAGAGAGCGCCTTCTGACGAAGACTCGCTACGATAGTAAGCCAATATTCCCTTCACTCCAGGCGGTGAAGAATCGGGAGGTCCCACCCAAATTTTCGGCAAAGATAGCTCTTTACCTCCTTCCACGAGGATAAAATCCGCTTCAGGGAAAAAGCGAACCGTCAAGAAGGAAATATCGAAAGCGGCGCCCTTCGCCTCGCATCTGACACCATCGCACCCCCAAAGCAGCGTCTCAAATCCCAAGGCGACGCCATCGCCGCTGTCCGTGTCAGCGGGAGACAAAACCTCCTCCTGAGTGCGCTTAACGTAAGCCACGCGGAGGCCCTTCGAACGCAAGCCCTCCAACAGCTTGTAACAAAGCGTCGATTTGCCGCTATCCTTAAAACCGCACACCGCCACAGCAAATGGCATGAAGAAGACACCCCCAAGCGATCAAGCGCCGCGCATGACATGCCATACGCGCCTGTAGCTGTCCAGGAAAAACACGAACAAGGTGACGATGAGGGGGCCGAGGAAAAGTCCAAGAAAGCCCCACGCTGCCAACCCTCCTACTCCCCCGATGAAGGCAACTAACATGTGGACCTTGCTCCCTTCTGAGATGAAGTATGGGCGTATGAAATTATCGACGGTGCTCACCACTAACAAAGACCACGCAGCCAGCATTATGGCCTGGCTCCACTGGCCTACCAGGAAGAGATATAAAGCCCCGGGGAGCAGCACCATCGGGGTGCCGATAAAGGGTATCATGGCCGTCACGAACATCACGCCGCCGAACAACAGCGGTGAAGGCAGGCCAACATACCACCAGCCCAGGCCACCCAAAGTAGCCTGAATGCCCGCAGTCAAGGTTATCCCGTAAAGCACAGCGGAGAGCATGGCTCTGCCGCGCTCAAAGATGGCTTCGCGCTCGTTTTTTGGCAACGGCAGTATATCGTCTACATACTTCAAGATGAGGTGCCCGTCGCGCAGTATGTAAAACGACACGATCGTCAGCGCAAACAACTGATAGAAGAGGCGGAAGACGTTGCCCATCACATCCCTCGAGGTGCTGGCCATCCATGTAGCTACCCAACGGGCAGTCCTGAGCAGCATATCGTTGAGATAGCTCAAATCTACAAGATAAGGTCTAACGGCTTCGGCAACCTGCGGCGGCAGATGGTCCAAGACGAAAGAAAGGTCGATCTCTCCCAATTTGGTTACGACGCCCGGGAGGGCACTGATGACGTTTATTCCCTCTCTTACAAGGAGCAATCCTATAATCACCACTGGCACGACGATGACCACTATCACCAAAACAGTCGTAATGGCCGCGGCTACGCCCTTACAGCGCCCACGGAAAAAACGCTCATAAAGGAAGACATAAAAGGGGCGGACGAAGAAGGTAAGCAACACAGACCATGCTATCGGACGCAAGAGCGGTTGCGTTACGCTATAAGCCAAAAATGCCAACAGAGCAAATACCAGGCCGAAGGGCAAAAAACCCTTCCTTCTCCTTTCGTATGAACCTGCTTCATTATCCTCCACCATAGACACATAGACACCCCCTTTAGCGCGATATTTCCAGATCCAACCTTCCCATGCTGCGATCTACCTTAGCCACAAGGACGCGAAGAGGGTCACCGAGGCGGTAGATCCTGCCGCGGCGGCGCCCGACGAGCGCCATCTGCCTTTCGTCGTAAATGTAGTAGTCATCGTCCAATGAAGAGACGTGCACGAACCCCTCCGCGGAGTTCTCCAACTCCACAAAAAATCCTGTAGACACCACACCGGATATCACCCCCGAAAAAACGTCCCCGACGTGACGCTCCATGTATTGTAAAAGCTTCAGGCGGACCGACTCCCTTTCCGCCTCATCGACGACCTCTTCTCGAGCGGAAAGGTGCGCGGCCATGGAGGCCGTTTCACTTCGAAAGCGGTCTATCTCTTGAGCTAAAACTCCATCGAGGTTAGAGCTGATAATGCGGTGAACCAAAAGGTCAGAATACCGACGAATAGGAGAGGTGAAGTGAAGATATCGCTTCAAGGCGAGGCCAAAGTGAGGAAGGGCTTCGGGGGCATATCTGGCCCGCGGCAGCGAGCGCAGAAGCAACGTGTGAACCAAGCGTTTCTGAGGTCTTCCCTCCACGAGTTTCAGCAACTCGAAAATGTCTTTGTGCCTCGGACGAAGCGCGCGAAGGCGAAGGCCCAAATTGGCCAACAGTGCCCGTAATTGCTCAAGCTTCTCCGCATTCGGCCTTTCGTGTATGCGATAAAGAGCTGGAACGCCAAGGCTGAAGAGATGGTCTGCCACAAGGGAATTGGCCATTATCATCAGGTGCTCTATAACCTTATAACTCCAACGGCGCTCCAAAACCCTGATCGCCACAGGGTACCCCGAAGCATCGAGATCTACCCCCACCTCTGGGAGGTCGAACTCGAGCATTCCATCCTCCAAGCGCCTCTCGTAGAGCTGACGAGCTAGCTTGCTCGCCTCTTCGAGCGTGCGCTGAAAGGGCGCCTCGAGCGGCAAAACCCCATCGAGGGCGCGCTGCGCCTCCTCATAAGTGAGCCTTCGATCGACATTGATAACGCTTTTTACGATCCTATATCCCCTGACCCTCCCTTCGCCATCCAAGTGCGCATCGACCGTGATGGTGTAACGATCCTCTCCCTCTTTGAGGCTGCAGAGGTTTGAGGAGAGCTGGGGCGGAAGCATCGGCGCCACCCGATCTACCAGATATACAGAAAATCCTCTATCTTTGGCCTCGTCGTCAAGGGCGCCCCCCTCACGCACATAGCGGGCTACATCCGCTATGTGCACCGCCACATGCCAGCCATCGCTCGTCGCCTCGACGGAGATGGCATCGTCGAAGTCTTTGGCCTCCTCGGGATCTATCGTAAGAGTAGCCCAATTGCGAAAATCGACGCGCCCCTTCGCTTCAACGGCGGCTTCCTTTCTCAACAGGTGCTCCGCTTCATCCCATGCAGCCTCGGGGAAGTCTTCCTCCACGCCGAAGTGCTCCATCAAGGCCTTTACATCCACACCTCGTTCGCCTTCTTTGCCTATCCTACGCACGATCGCGCCGAAGGCTGGTTCAAAGGGCGTTGGATAGCGCGCGATCTCACAGACCACCACATCGCCGGGCAAGACGACTCGCCCAGATTCGCCCGAGAGCGCTACGACAAAAGCGTAGCGTTTCTCCAACGGGACGACGTAAACGGCGGAGTCGGCAGCGCGCACAGTGCCGACTATGCGCTTTGTGCTTCGCTGGAGCACTTTAATAACGCTTCCGACCAGCCGTTTGCCCTTTTCTCTGTGATAGCGCACCAAGACACGATCTCCGTGGATGGCGTCGCCTTTCTGATCCGGCGGCACGAATATATCAGGCAAATCCCCCTTCTCCGGCATGAGAAAGGCGAACCCTTGAGGATGCACCTGAAGGCGCCCGACAACTATGTGGTTACGTTCACACCAAAGGTACCGACCGCGGCGACTCTTGAATGCAAGGCCGTCGTCTTCGAGCTTCTTCAATGTTTTCTCGAGTTCCCGAAATTCCTCCGGTGAAACGGATAGAGCCGAAGCGATCTCTTCGGCCGTCGAGGGTTCGTAATTGCGGCTACTCAAGTGTTTTACGAGGCGCTCCTTAGAGAACACTCCCTTCACTCCCACTCTATCGTCGCTGGCGGCTTGCTGGTCAAATCCAAGACCACCCTGTTGATGCCCTTAACTTCGTTACATATGCGCCGTGCCACCCTATCGAGCAGTTGGCGGTCCAAGTAGGCCCAATCCGCCGTCATCCCATCCTGAGACTCTATGGCTCGCAGCACCACAGGATATCCATAGGTGCGCTCATCTCCCATCACGCCGACGCTCTTGACAGGGAGGATGACGCAGAAGGCCTGCCACACCTTATCGTAGAAACCGGCAGAATCCAGCTCCTCAAGGAATATGGCATCGGCCCGCCGCAGCAGCTCCAACTTTTCCTGCGTCACCTCTCCCAAACACCTCACGGCTAAGCCAGGGCCAGGAAAGGGGTGACGCCGCAATATCGAATTAGGCACGCCCAAGATGGCCCCTATAGCGCGGACCTCGTCTTTGAAGAGATCCCTCAACGGTTCCAAAAGCTTAAATTTCATATCCTTCGGTAGCCCGCCGACGTTGTGATGCGTCTTTATGACTGAGGCCCCTCTGCCACGATGTCCGCTCTCTATTACATCTGGGTAAAGCGTACCTTGAAGGAGCCACTCCGTGCTACCGATCTTTTTCGCCTCTCTCTCGAAGACGCGTATAAAGGTTTCCCCCACAGTTTTACGCTTGCCCTCGGGGTCCGTAATGCCCTGCAAAGCGGTGAGGAACTCTTCCGAAGCGTCCACATACTGGACGTTGAGGTTCAGCTCCTGACGATAAAGGGAGAGCACGCTTTCCGCCTCGTTCAGGCGCAAGAGGCCATTATTTACGAAGACACAGCGGAGCCTATCTCTTATTGCCCTCCTTGTAAGCACTGCGGCCACGGTGGAGTCCACACCGCCGGAAAGGGCCGAGAGCACGCTCCCATCCCCTATCGTTTTCGCGATTTCATCCACCTTCTCCTTGACCCAGTCGCCCAAATCCCATGAAGGGTCACATCCGCATATCTCGAAGAGAAAGTTCTTCAAGATCTCGACGCCATATGCCGTATGGGCTACTTCTGGATGGAACTGGAGGCCCCAAATGCGCTTCTCTGGAACGCCTATAGCGGCCGGCAAACCGCCTTCGCTCCTCGCCAAGACGTGCACATGTGGTGGAAGCCAAACCACCGAGTCCCCATGGCTCATCCACACGCAAAAGCGTTGGGGGAGATCGCGAAATAGCGGAGAGCCTTCATCTTCGATCTCAATGTAAGCGCGCCCGTATTCCGCCGCCTCTGCCCTCTCCACCTTGCCGCCCAAAAGGAAAGACAACAGCTGCATCCCATAACAGATGCCCAAGATGGGAACGCCGATCTCCAAAAGGTCACGGGGCAACGTGGGAGCCCCAGGAACCGTAACGCTCATCGGGCTTCCCGAAATTACGATGCCCTTGGGGCTCCTCGATCGGATTTCCTCTACGGGCGCATCCCAGGGAAGAATCTCGCTAAAGACGCGGAGCTCCCTGATCCTCCTCGCTATGAGCTGGGTATATTGAGAGCCGCAGTCCAAGATCACTATGACATCTCTTGCCTTCAATGATGCACCTCCGAAGGAGTTTCAATCCTCATCCTGAGGTCGCAATGAGACGAAAAACGTTCGCCCATCGCGCCACATGAGAAGGACGACGACATCCGCGCCCTGAGAGGCGCGCTCCAGGTCCTCTACGCTATCAGCCGCAGAGCCATTGGCTTCAAGTATTACATCTCCCTTCTGAAGGCCTACGTGGTCGGCTGGGGAGCCAGGTTTCACCCTTGTCACCACCAGACCTTTCTGGTCTGACAGGCCAAATTCCTCTTTCAGAGCGGGAGTTACGGGAGATACTTCTACGCCGAGGCTCTCTTCAAGCGACGTCCTGCGCGTACGAGGTTCTTCGGACTGCCCTGGTATCTCGCCCAAGGTCACGGCGACGCTCCTGCTCCCGCTCTGGCTTACGACTTCGAGGTTCACCTTGTCTCCTGCCATGCGTTTGCGTATCTGAAAAACCAGATCTTGAGGATCTTTGATCTCCGCACCGTCGATGCTCGTTATAACGTCCCCTCGTTTTATGCCGGCTTTATCGGCAGGGGAACCGGACACTACATCGGCCACTACCGCACCCTTGGCAGTCTTTATACCATAAGCCTTGGCGAAGTCTTCGGTGAGAGGTTGGAGATAAACGCCGAGCCAACCTCGTCGCACCCTTCCATACGATACGAGATCATCCATGACGCTCTTGGCCATGTTCACAGGTATAGCAAAGCCTATACCTTGAGCGTAAGGGATGATGGCCGTGTTTATGCCCACAACCTTGCCGTCGAGGTCCAAGAGCGGCCCGCCGCTGTTGCCCGGGTTTATGGCCGCATCCGTCTGCAAGAAACCGTCGAAGCTGAGATTGCCAGCTCTGATCGAGCGGTTCTTAGCCGATATCACACCTACCGTGACGGTATGCTCCAAACCGAAGGGGTTTCCTATGGCGACAACCCATTCGCCTACTTGAATCGCATCGGAATCGCCCAGGGATAGGACCGGAAGACCGCTGGCTGTAATCTTTATCACGGCGAGGTCAAAGGTCGGGTCTCTCCCCACGATCTTCGCATCGAACTGTCTGCCGTCGGACAAGGTAACGGTGATCTTGTCCGCTCCTTCGACCACATGATTGTTGGTCAGTACGTGACCTTCTTTAGATACTATGAACCCTGAGCCTTTTCCTTTCATCGGAATGACCTGTGTAAATCGTCTCCACTCCTCCCCAAAAAACTGCCTGAAGAAGGGATCGTCGATGAGAGGAAACATGGGCTGTCTAACGAGGGTCTCGGTATCGATGTTGACTACCGCCGGAGAGGCATTTTGGGCGATCTTGGCTACCGGATTCCCCGTGAAGGGATCGCTCGAAGTGGCAGCGAGGGCTTCGAGCGGCACGCTCACCGCGAGCATCCCCAGCAGAAACAAAACTCCCACCTTGGTAAACTTTTTCAACAACTCAATCACCCCCGATATCTTTTCATGATCAAGATCGAGTATATACTCTCTTTAACAATCCACACACATCGTAAATTCTACCTACGGTTTTTGCGGCGCCGTGCTCACATATCCGCCAAAATTTTATCATGGCCGAACAGCGTTGACACACATTCAAACCTCAAGGTTATCGGCTTGAAAGCCGATAGCCAGATGGTCCATTATATTTAAAGAAAAATCTCAAAGGAGTGGTCGGATGCTCTCTCCGCTAAAGGCTTACGAAATATGGTTTCGCTGTTATGGACCCCAAGGATGGTGGCCGGCCGACTCGACGGAGGAAATCTGCGTAGGGGCCATTTTGACTCAGAACACCAGTTGGAGGAACGTAGAAGAGGCCATAGCGGCCCTGAAGAAAAGAGGGTGGCTATCGCTCAAGGCACTATGCGAAATTCGAGAGGAAGAGCTATGCGAAGCGATACGGCCTTGCGGCTTCTACCACCAAAAGGCCCGCTATTTGAAGGAGTTTGCTATCAGCATCGAGAGAGACTTCAAAACTCTCGATGCGCTGTTCGAAAAACCGTTAAAAGAAGCGAGAAACTGGCTGCTCAACCGGACGGGAATAGGCGAAGAGACAGCGGATAGCATACTATGTTATGCTGGAAGGTATCCGATCTTGGTCATCGATAACTACACGTTGAGAATAGGCGGCCGATTGGGATGGTGGCCAGGGGAGTGGGACAAGAGACAATATGCTGCCGCGCAGCGCTTGCTAATGGATAACTTGCCCAAAGACGCGACCATCTTAGGAGAGTGGCACGCCTTAGCTGTAGCGCACGCAAAGGCACATTGCAAGAAGAAACCATCCTGCGGTTCTTGCCCCCTACTGATCAAAGGACAAACGCATCCGCCGAGCGGTTAGCAGTTGAGCCCACATATCGACATTTCGTCAAGTGCGATAAAAAGAGGGCTTTTTTCTCTCAAGCCTCCTGGGCCACACGACAATATGCCTATATGGCTCATCGCCTACAGAGCGCGTCTCTATGTCGTTGTAGTCTTTGAGAGCCAAATGAACCACCTTTCGCTCCCAGTTGGCCATAGGTTCGAGCGGCACGGGCCTCCCCCTTTCCAGCGCCCGGCGAGCAGCGGATTCCGCAAGGCGCTTCAAACTCGCCTCCCTGCGTTGGCGATATCCCTCGCTATCGAGCCACAGACGGCCGCCCTCTTTTCTTACGGCCAAGTTCAACAGGTGCTCTAAGGCCTTGAGCGTATCACCATGGCGTCCTATGGCTATGCCAGCATCTTCGCCTGTTATATCGAGGACATTGCCCTCTTTAGCCTCGACTTCTACCCTTAAGTCCATAAGTTCAAACAGTTCACAGAGGAAATCCCTTGCTTTCAAACTGACGAGGTCAGCCTTCGGTCTGACCGCCACTTTTAGCCTCTTGCCAAAGAGGCCGAAGAGTTTTTTTTCCTCCTCCACTGAGACCACCATCACGTCGTCTGCCCTTATATCCCAACGGGCCGCAGCGAGGTCCTGAGCCTCTTCCATCGAAGATACCTCTAACAGCATAGACTGCTCGTCAGTCGCGCTCATATGCTCTAACCCCCTCTTATAGTCCAACCCTTGTCATCGTCAAGCAGTGGGAGGCTTGTTTTTGTATAGCACAGTCTTTTCCTGCAACTGCACTTTAACCGTGCGCTGAACCCACCATTGCTGCGCAACGCCTATGAGCGAAGAAACGCCCCAGTAAAGGAGCACGCCGCCCGGCAAGCTCA
>Ga0116180_1003092_pt1 | contig 12743 bp, 11 predicted proteins | sample AD_UKC073_MetaG_FD_89804 | JGI IMG/M metagenome (GOLD analysis project Ga0116180, IMG submission 89804) | Active sludge microbial communities of municipal wastewater-treating anaerobic digesters from USA - AD_UKC073_MetaG | ecosystem: Engineered > Bioreactor > Anaerobic > Digestate | place: USA...
ACGTCGCCAACCTCGTCTCAGTCGCCATCATCGGCGGGACGGTCCTGGTCCTCACCACCATCGCCATACTCCTGATCCGCTCCTTCGGCTGACGCCGGAGGCGCGTGTCTCAAACGGATCTCCACAAGGGTCAGCAGTGGGCGAGCTGAGAGATACGACCTCGAGACACGCCGAGGATGGCAGCCGTGTCGGCGACGGAGTAGCCCTCCGCGCGCAGTTCCCGAACGACCTCGCGAGAACGCCTGGCGGCCTCACGGGAAGCATCGGCCGCCGCGTCAGTGGCCGCCCTGGCCGCCGCGACATCGGCACCGAGTGTCCCCAACTCGGGGACCACATGGACGACCCAGTCGGTGTGGTCGGTGTCGGGCTCGACAGTGTCGAGATAGTCGCGGACCTGCTGCACGGCCGCGGGAAGGCTCGCGACCTGAGTCCAGCACTCTTCGCCCTTCCATAGCTCCCAGCCGTGCGCCCAGCGCTTGGCGGTAATCGTCAACTCGGTCATGGCTTACTCCTCTCGATTGCCTGCAACGCTTTGCGGGTCAGACCCGGGCTGATCTCGCGCGTCTGAGTGATCGACACCTGAACGTCGCCCTTCGTCCACACTTCATGATCGCCTTTCCCTTGACGAGCCGTGAACCCTGCCGCCCGTAGCAGCTTGACGAGTTCGCGGTATCTCATCGGCTTGACCATGCGACGAGTTTAGCCAGGCTAAACCAGTCGTCAAGGGAATCGCACGACATGACACCGCGTGCCCGTCGTCCACCCGTTCGCGCGCTCGACGGAGTTCCCGGAGGCCCGAGCCTGCAGGCGCCGAAGAGCTTCGCGACGGCCAGCAACTCCAATCCCGCGTCGGGAAAACACGAAAACCCGCATCGACCGTAGTCGACGCGGGTTTCATTGGCTCCCCGGACTGGACTCGAACCAGTAACCCTTCGATTAACAGTCGAATGCTCTGCCAATTGAGCTACCAGGGAATGGCATTGCTGCGCGAGAAAGAACGTTAGCAGAGATGCCCATGCCGATGCCAATCGGCGGCCTGCCTCAGCTGTACTCCGCCCTCAGGCGGTCTGTCTCGGCGACGACGGCGGCGCGCGTGGGCTCGTGGCCCAGGTCGGCGCCGCCTGAGGGAATCGCGTACCAGCGCAGGGTGGAGTCCGCGCCGAGCCCGCGGCGGGCGACGATCTGGACCTGGCCGCGCTCGACGTCGAGCACCGAGCTGACGACCATCGACGCGTTCACACGCTCCCTGAACACCTCCGGGAGGCGGTTGACATCGGTGAGCGCCACCTCGTGCTGCTGGTTGTCGATCGTGCGCCAGCGGAACCGCTGCGACTCCACCTTCCACGACCCGCCGCCGACCTCCGCCCATGGCCACACGGTCCAGGTCTCGCCGCGGCGAAGCGCGAGCTCCTCACGGGTCGCGGCGAGGAGGATGCCCTCGCCCGTCGCGTACGCGAGCACGTCGACGGGATGGCCGACGACGTCGTCGAGGCCGACGAAGAGGGAGCGATCGGGGCGCGAGAACCAAGCCATGCCCCCATTGTGCCGCCTGTGGAAAAGAAGTGTTGTCCGCCGATCCTGTCCACAGATCACCCCTGTGACCTTCCGCCGTCGGCGGGGCGACGGCAGGCTCGCGGCATGCACCATCGATCCGCAGACCTGCCCGTCATCCGTCTCGAGCCCGGCGAGGACACGGCCCTCGCCCGCGCCGTAGAGGCCGGCGTGTACGCCACACACCTCCTCGCGGAACACGGACCGGACTCGCGTCTGGAGCGGGCCGCCGAGGCAGGTCGCCAGGCCTCTGACCGCCTCTGGTGGGCGGGCTCGCGGATCGCCGCCCATCTCGCGCATCAGGTGGCGACGACGCAGCGGCTGCCCGTCGACGATCTGCTCCAGGACGCCTACGTGGCGCTCACCGAGTCCGTTCTCCGCTACGACCACGCGCGCGGCATGCGGTTCAGCAGTTTCGTCTACCAGAGCGTGACCCAGGCACTCGTGGAGGCCTACCGCCACCGGCCAGGCACGCTCCCGCCGTCGCGAGGCGACCGCTGGGCGGCCAGCCTCGCAGCGAACGAGCGCAACCGCCTCGCGCTCCTCGGGACGTCCGTCACGCTTGCCGAGGCGGCGAGGGCCGTCGGCGTCTCGACGACCGCCGCCGCCCGCGGCGCGATGACGACGGTCAGCCTGGGCACGGAATGGGCCGACGACCTCTCCGTCGAGGCCGACGACGACCCCATGGGCTGCGGGACCGACTTCCTCGCCCTCCTCCACCCCACGCACGCGCACATCCTCGCCGCCCGCCACGGGATCGGTCGGCCGATGCGGACGCTGGTTCAGCTCGCGACGGAGATGCACCACTCGCCGTCGACGATCGCGCGCTGGGAGCGGGCTGCGCTGGCGGAGGCGCGCACGCTGCTGTCGGCCGAGCGGATGACGATGAGCCGGCCTGAGCCGGTCAGCCGAGCCCGACGGTCAGGAGCTTCTTCCGCTGCATCTCCAGCTCGGTGAGTTCCGCGAACTGCGCCCGGTGACTCGTCGACTCCTTGAGCGGGTCGGTGCGCTGCAGCTTGGACTTCACGTCGGCGATCTGCCGCGTCACCGTCGCCAGCCGCAGCCGCGCCGTGTGTGTCAGGGAGTAGGCGTCATCGGGCTCGCGCAGCAGCGGCTCGACGAGGAGGGCGACGAGGAGCTGCCGGACGAGGTCGTTCGGGGCCTCGGCGCGCAGCCGATCGGTCCAGTTGTCGCCGAACGGCACGGCCTGGATCAGCCGGAAGACCGCCTGGTAGCCGGGATGCGTGAAGTCGCGCTCCTCGACGCCGTTCCACGCGGCGTCGAACGTCAGCGGGTGCTGGAGCATCAGCTTCTCGGTGTCGCGCTCGAGGCGGAGCGCCGGGTCGTCGGCGCGCGGCCAGGCGGGGTCGGCCGCGGGCGGCTCGTCGTCCGGCGGCGGCTCGTGCGGGTCGTGGGCGGGCGCGCGCCGCCCCACCCGGGCGGCCTCCCTGCGCACGTCGTCGACGTCCATCCCCAGCATCCCCGCCAGCTCGCGCAGGTACTGGCTGACGAGCGACTGGTCCCGGATCGCGCCGACGAGCGCCGCGCCCTCGCGCGCCGCGGCGAGCCGGCCGTCGGCCCGGTCGAGGTCGTAGCTCTTGGCGATGTTGCTCATTACGAACCGGTACAGCGGGATCCGCCGGCCGACGAGCTCGCGGACCGCCGCCTCCCCCTGCTCCATGCGCAGGTCGCACGGGTCGAGTCCGCTGGGCTCGACGGCGACGTAGGTCTGCGAGACGAAGTTCTGATCGCCCTTGAACACCTTCAGCGCCGCGGCCTGGCCGGCCAAGTCGCCGTCGAACGTGAAGATTACCTCGCCGTGCAGGCCCGTCGAGGTGCCCATGAGGCGCTGGAGGAGGCGGGCGTGATCGTCGCCGAACGCCGTCCCGCACGACGCCACGGCCGTCCCCACCCCGGACAGATGGGCTGCCATGACGTCGGTGTACCCCTCGACGATCACGGCCTGGGACTTGCGGCCGATCTCGCGCCGCGCGAGGTCGAGGCCGTAGAGCACGTGGGACTTCTTGTAGACCGGAGACTCCGGCGTGTTGAGGTACTTCGCGGGCATCCTGTCGTCGTCGTAGATGCGGCGCGCGCCGAAGCCGAGCACCGCTTGCGCCGAGTCGCGGATCGGCCAGAGCACACGGCCGGTGAAGAAGTCGCGGCCGCGGTCCCTGACCAGGCCCGCGGCCTTCAGGACGTCGTCCTCGAACCCCTTCGCGCGCAGCGTCTGCCGCAGGGCCGAGCCGTGCCGCGGCGCGTAGCCGACGCTGAACTGGAGCGCGTTGGCGCGGTCGAACTGGCGGCCGTGCAGGAAGCGGCGCGCCTCGACGGCCTCCGGGGAGTCGAGCTGCGCGGTGTAGAACTCCTGCGCCGCCTCGTTGGCCTCGAGGATGCGCTTGCGCAGGCCCGGCGCCTGGGTGGGCGTCCCGTCGTCCTCGATCCGCAGCACGATGCCGGCGCGGTCGGCGAGCACCTGGATGGCCTCGACGAAGGACAGGTTCTGCTGGCGCTGCAGGAACGTGATGACGTCGCCGCCCTCGCCGCAGCCGAAGCAGTAGTAGAAGCCCCGCGACGGCGTGACCTGGAAGCTGGGCGTCTTCTCGTCGTGGAACGGGCAGAGCCCCTTCAGCGAGCCGCCGCCCGCGTTGCGGAGCGCGACATAGCCCCCGACCACGTCCTCGATGCGGCTGCGCTCACGGACAGTGGCGATGTCCTCCTCGTTGATCCGGCCCGCCATGAGGCCCGATTGTAGCCACCCCCTATCCTGGCGGCGTGACGGTGGAGATCGGGTGGCCCCTGGCCGTGGCGCTGGGCATCCTGATCGTCGGTGGCGTGGCGGTCTCGGCGGCCGGACGGCTCCCCGTCGCCCGCTCCATCCCGTGGGCCGCCGTCCGCGCGGGCGTCCAGCTTTCGGCCGTCACCCTTGTGGTCGGCTTCGCGCTGCAGCGCGTCGCCTTCGCGCTGGCGTTCGTCGCCGTGATGTTCCTCATCGGCGTCTACACGACGGCTCAGCGCACCGGCCTCAACACGTGGCTGGGTAGGGGTTCCGCGGCATTGGCGATGCTCGCCGGCGCGCTTCCCGTGCTCGTCGTCATCTTCGCCTCGGGCGTCGCTCCCCTCAACGGCCCGGCCATCGTCCCCATCGCCAGCATCCTCGTCGGCAACGTCATGACGGCCCACACGCTCGTCGGCCGCCGGGCCTTCGCCGACCTCCGCGACGGGATCGACCAGTACGACGCCCGCCTCGCTCTCGGCTACTGGCGCTCGCAGGCCATCCACCGGGTCGTCTCGCCCAACCTGCACGAGGCGCTCATCCCCGCGCTCGACCAAACCCGCACCGTCGGCCTCGTCGCCCTGCCCGGCGCCTACATCGGCGTGCTGCTCGGCGGCGGCTCCCCCTGGGCTGCGGCGGCCGCGCAGATCCTCGTCCTCGTAGGGATCAACACCGGTCAGGCCGCGGTCGCGGTGACCGCCCGCCTGCTCATGGCGCGCACCTGGCTGCTTCCCGCAGATCTCAGAGCGCGACTGCGTCCCTAAGCGCCCCGGCCGATGCCGCGAGGCAGGCGCTTCGGGTCCCAGCCGAGCAGGTGCTTCGCGCGCTCGAACGCGAAGCGGTCCGTCATGCCGCCGACGTAGGTGACCGCGCCGCGCACGAGGTCCTCGTCGCGGTACTCCTCCGGCATGGCCGCGGGGTGCTCGAGGTAGTGGTCGACGAGGGCGCGGAGGACCTTTACCACCGTCACCGACTGCGCCACCGACTCCGGGCGCGTGTAGATCCGCTCGTAGTTGAACCGGCGCAGCTCGGCAAGCGCCTCGGCGGTCACCGCGTCCAGGCCGACGACGCCGGTGCGGGCCGTGGTGTCGATGACGCCGTTGATGAACGTCGCCAACTGCTGGCGGCGCGTCACGCCCGCGACCTCACGCACCACCTCCGGGATGTCGCCCACCTCTACGATGCCCGCGTAGATCGCGTCCTCCAAGTCGTGCGCGCAGTACGCGATGCGGTCGGCCCACGACACGATCTCGCCCTCCACCGTCGACGGAGCGGGCCGGGACCAGGAGTGGTTCCGGATGCCGTCGAGCGTCTGCGCGGTCAGGTTCAGGCCGGTGAGCACGACGTCGGCGCCCCACGGGCCGTGGTCGTAGCCGCCCTCGATGTAGGCGTCGAACGCGTCCTCCGAGGCGTGGCCGCCGGGGCCGTGGCCGCAATCGTGGCCGAGCGCGATCGCGTCGGTCAGCGTCACATTCACCCCGATCCCGCGCGCCATCGCGACGGCCGCCTGCGCCACCTCGACGGCGTGCGTCAGCCGCGTGCGCTGGTGATCCGTCGGGTAGACGACGACCTGCGTCTTGCCCGCCAGCCGCCGGAACGCCGCGGAATGCACGATCCGGTCCCTGTCCCGCTCGAAGCACGTGCGGAACTCGTCGGGCTCCTCCTCGACCGCGCGGTCGCCCGCGCCGTCGGAGAACGTGGCCTCGGGGACGTAGAGCGCGCGCTCCAACTCCTCGCGAGCGGCCCGACGGCGCGGGTCGCGCGGGGCGACCCTGGCCGTCGACGACTCGTGCGCGGTGATCACGTCCGCCCCATGACCGTGCATGGTGGTGGCCCAGAGCTTCGCGCGCGGCAGCGGGATGTCGTCGTTCATGTCAGCGCCAACCTACTGCACCCGCGCCGAGACCGGCACGGCCGCGGATCAACGCTCCGAGCGCGCCCTCCACTCCGACTGCCGATTGCCGACGTAGACCTGCCGCGGCCGGTAGATGCGCTGCGCCTCGTTGTCGTTGACCTCCTTCCAGTGCGCGATCCAGCCGGGGGTGCGGCCGATCGCGAACATCACCGTGAACATGTCGACCGGGATACCGATCGCGCGCAGGATGATGCCGGAGTAGAAGTCGACGTTCGGGTACAGCTTGCGCGACGCGAAGTAGTCGTCGGCCAGCGCCGCCTGCTCGACCTCGCGGGCGATGTCCAGCAGCGGGTCGGTGATGTGCATCGCGTTCAGCAGCGAGTCGGCGGCCTCCTTGAGGATCCTCGCGCGGGGGTCGAAGTTGCGGTAGATGCGGTGGCCGAAGCCCATGAGCTTCACCCCGGACCTCCGGTCCTTCGCGAGGCTGACGTACTTCTGGGCCGTCATCTCGCCGTCGCGGATGGACTCCAGCATCTCGATCACGCCCATGTTCGCGCCGCCGTGCTTCGGCCCCCACAGCGCGTTGACGCCCGCGGAGACCGACGCGTACATGTTCGCGCCACCGGAGGCGACCATGCGCACCGTCGACGTCGAACAGTTCTGCTCGTGGTCGGCGTGCAGCACCAGGAACATGTTGAGCGCGTGCGCCACCTCGGGCGTCGCCTCGTAGTCGCGGTACGGCACGGAGAACATCATGTGGAGGAAGTTCTCCGCGTAGGGCAGGTCGTAGCGCGGGTAGGCGATGGGCTGGCCGATGTGCGACTTGTACGACGCCGCGGCGATCGTCCGCGTCTTGGCGATGAGGCTCGCCGCCGCCTCCCGGAACCCGTTCGAGTCGGTGAACTGGTGCTCGGGCATGTCGTGACTCTGCAACGCGCTGATCATCGCCGACAGGATGCTCATCGGGTGCGCGTTGGCGGGGAAGCCGTCGAAGTGCTTGCGCATGTCGCGGTGCAGCGCGGAGTTCTCCGTGAGCAGGTCGCGGAACTCGTCGCGCTCCTCGTCGTCTGGCAGTTCCCCGAAGATCAGCAGCTCCGCGGTCTCGATGAAGCTGGAGCGCGCCGCGAGGTCCTCGATCGGCACGCCGCGGTAGCGCAGGATCCCCTTCTCGCCGTCGATGAAGGTGATCGCCGACTGGCACGATCCCGTGTTGCCGTAGCCGTCGTCGAGCGTGATGAGCCCGGTCTGCGAGCGGAGCTTGGAGATGTCGATCCCGCGTTCACCCTCGGTCCCGGTCACCACGGGCAGCGTGTAGTCCACGCCGTCCACAGTCAGGGTCACGAAGTCCGTCATAGTGCGTCTCCCGTCCCGGGCCCGCGGGGTGCGAGCCGCGTTGCGGGAAATCTAGTGGGTGGCCCGACGGCGGAAGCCACCGGGGTCGGCTACCCGCCCGAGACGTCGAGCTCGGCGTCGCTCAGGTCCAGCTCGCAGCCGGACGTGTCGTCGTACCAGCCGTGCGGGAGGACGACCTTGCCGCGGGGGGATCCCTGGCGTCCACGGGGGGTGCCCAGCTCCGCGACGGGGAACTCGGCGTCTGCGTCCAGTTGGCCGACCAGGTCCTCCAACTCGGCGAGGGTCGACACCATCGCGAACCGACGGCGCAGCTCGCCGACGGGGTATCCCTTGAAGTACCACGCCATGTGCTTGCGCAGGTCGGTGAGGCCGTGGCGCTCGCCCTGGAGGCCGGCGAGGAGCTCCGCGTGCCGCAGCAGCATCCGCCCCACCTCGCCAAGGCTGGGGCGCAGCCGCAGCTCCTCGCCGCGGAAGGCGGCGGCCAGGTCGCCGAACAGCCAGGGCCGGCCCAGGCAGCCGCGGCCGATCACGACGCCGGCGCAGCCCGTCTCGGCCATCATGCGCAGCGCGTCCTCGGCCTCCCAGATGTCGCCGTTGCCGAGCACCGGGATGCCGACGGCGTCCACCAGCTCCGCGATCCGGGCCCAGTCGGCCTCGCCGGAGTAGGCCTGCTGGACGGTGCGGCCGTGCAGCGCGATGGCCGCGGCGCCCTCCTCCTCGGCGATCCGCCCGGCGTCGAGGAACGTCTCGTGTTCCCCGTCGATGCCGATCCGGGTCTTGATGGTGACCGGCACCCCGAACTCGTCGGCGGCGCGCACCGTCTCGCGGACGATGGCCCGCAGCCGGTCGCGCTTGTACGGCAGCACTCCCCCGCCACCCTTGCGGGTGACCTTCGGGACGGGGCAGCCGAAGTTGAGGTCGATGTGGTCGACGGCGTGGTCGCGGGCGAGGATGCGCGCGGCGTCGGCCATGACGTCCGCGTCGACGCCGTACAGCTGGACGGACCGCGTGGCCTCCCCGGGATCGAAGGCCAGCATGTCCGTGGTCTTCTGGTCGCCGACGACGAGCCCGCGCGACGTGATCATCTCGCACACGTACAGCCCCGCGCCCTGCTCGCGGCACAGCTGCCGATAGGCCGCGTTCGTCACGCCCGCCATCGGCGCGAGCACCACCGGCAGCTCGACGACGACGGCGTCGCGGCGGCTGGGCGCGTGCATGCGCAGAGGCTCGTAGGTCATGACACTCCTGGGATCGGCGACGGACTAGTTTAGCTTCCGGGTGCCGGGCTCTTGGTTTCGACACGATCCGGGCGCTTCGCGCCGCGGATCGACTCAACCAGCGGGGCCGTTTTGACACGCATTCAACGCGCGTTGACAACGGTGCCACCACAACGTCGCGGAGGAACAAGATGTCCCTAATGCTCGGCAACGACCGGCTGTCGGTCCGGCTCACCACATCGGACGAGCAGCCGGTCCAGGTCGAGGCCTTCTTCGGCCTTCCGACGCCGCCGACGCCGCTCGTCGAGGTCCTCGTCCTCGGCGAGGGCAGGGCGATGAACCAGACGCGCGGGCTCACCCGGACCGCCACCGGGCAGGCGCTCCGGTACGCCGGGCATCACCTCGCCGACGACGGCGCCGACGTCGTCTGGCAGCGCTCCGCCGACGGCGCGCTCGCCACGGAGACGCGCATCGCCGTGCGCGACCGCTCGCTCTCGATGCAGACGACGCTCACCAACACCGGGGACGCCGACGTCGTGATCGAGTCGCTGACCGCGGGCGTACTGCCCCTCCCCCTCGCCATCAAGAGCACCGACCTGATCACCGGCCAGTCCTCCTGGTGCGCCGAGAACCGGTGGCGCACCGAGACCCTTGAGGAGGCAGGCCTCGTCGACTGCGGCTCGGCGCGCATGGCCGTGCCCGGCAGCGCGTCGATCTCGCGGGTCGGCCGATCCACCTGGACCACCGACGGCCCGCTCCCCGTCGGCGTGCTCGAGGACAACCTCGACGGAGACTGCATCGCGTGGCAGATAGCGGGCGGCGGCGCGTGGCGGTGGGAGCTGTCCTCCACGGAGCCCGGCCGGTTCCTGCTGGCCGCGAGCGGGGCCACCCACCTGGACCACGGCTGGAGCGCGACGCTGCGCCCCGGCGACCACGTCACGACGCCGGAGCTGATCGTCACCCGCTCGCAAGAGGGCTGGGACGGCGCCGTCCGCGCGCTCACCCGGCACCGCCGCGACGACGCCGCCGAGCGCACCACGCCGCTGGGCCGCACCGCGCTGGTGTTCAACGACTACATGAACACCCTGATGGCCGACCCCACCGACGAGAAGCTCCTGCCTCTGATCGCCGCCGCTGCCGACGCCGGAGCCGAGGTGTTCTGCATCGACGCGGGCTGGTACGACGACTCGGGCGACTGGTGGCCGAGCGTCGGCGAGTGGCTGCCCTCGACGACCCGCTTCGGCGACCTCGGCCTGCAGGGCGTCCTCGACGCCATCGCCGAGCGCGGCATGACGCCCGGCCTGTGGCTGGAGCCCGAGGTGGTCGGCGTGCGCTCGCCTCTGGTCGACCAGCTCCCGCCGTCGGCGTTCCTGCGCCGCCGCGGCCGCCCCATCGTCGAGCACTCGCGCCGCTTCCTCGACCTCCGCTCCCCCGCGGCCCGCGCGCACCTCGACGCCACCTTCGACCGCCTGATCGCCATGGGCACGGGCTTCTTCAAGCTCGACTACAACGTCACGCCCGGCCTCGGCGCCGACACCGACGGCCTCGAGCCCGGTGGCGGCCTCCAGGCCCACATCGACGCCACCCTCTCCTGGTTCGACGCGCTGCGCGAGCGGCACCCATCGGTGATCATCGAGAACTGCGGCTCCGGCGCCATGCGCCAGGACTGGGCGCAGGTCTCGCGGTTCGACCTCCAGTCGACCTCGGACCAGCAGGACTACCTGCTCTACCCGCCGATCGCCGCGGGCGCGCCGATGATGCTGCTCCCCGAGCAGGCGGGCAACTGGGCCTACGCCCAGCCCGAGATGAGCGACGAGGAGATCGCCTTCGTGCACGTCACCGGCCTCTCCGGCCGGCCGTACTACTCCGGGCACCTCGACCGCATGTCCGACGCTCAGCTCGCGCTGGTCCGGGAGGCCGCCGACCTGTGGAAGGCCATCCGCGACGACCTCGTCGAGTCCGTCCCGTTCTGGCCAACCGGGCTTCCCGCGTGGAGCGACGACGTCGTCTCGCTCGGCCTGCTCTGCCCCGACGACACCGCCTACGTCGCCGTGTGGAACCGCTCGGACGAGCCGCGCCGCATCACGCTCCACCTCCCGTACCCCCACGAGTCCGTCACGGTGACCCAGGCCTACCCCACGGGCCTTCCCCACTGGGAGGAGCTGCCCGCCGGCGAGGAATACACGGTCGTCGTCGAGGCCCCTGCCGGGCCGACGGCACGTCTCCTCCGCATCGACCCGAGCTAGCCGTGTCCCTGGAACGTGCGGTCCGCTGCACCCGCCAGGACGTCGCCCGCCGCGCGGAGGTGAGCCCGGCGGTGGTCAGCTACGTGATCAACGGCGGGCCGCGGCCGGTCGCGGCCGCGACGAGGGCGCGCGTGGAGCGGGCCATCGCCGAACTCGGCTACCGGCCGAACAAGACCGCCAGTGCGCTGGCACGAGGCCTGTCCCAGCAGGTGGGGCTCGTCGTCGTCGACACCACGAACCCGTTCTACGCGGAACTCGCCGCGGCCATCGACCACGAGCTGTTCCTCCGCGGGATGACGCTGATCACGGTCAGCGCGGTCCACCGGCCGAGCGACGCGCAGGCGACCGCGCTGGAGTCGCTCGCGGAGCACGACGTGCGCGCGGCGATCCTCGCCGCCGACCCGAACCCGGCCGATGTCGCCTACGCCCGGGCCAAGGGGCTTCCCCTCGTGGTGCTGAACGAGATGGCGCCCTCCGCCGGGATCAGCTCCGCGATCGTCGACTACCGATCGGCGACCATCGAGGCCGTGCGGCACCTCGCCGGTCACGGTCGCCGACGGATCGGCTTCGTCGGCAACTTCGTCCGCGATCTCCGCTACCCGGCGTGGCGCGAGGCGCTCGACGGCGCCGGCCTCACCCCCGGGCCCGCCGTCAACTGCGCCTGGACCATCGACGCCGGTTTCGAGGCGGGCCGCCGGCTCGCGGCGGACCACCGCGGCGAGGTCGACGCGCTGTTCGTCGCCAGCGACGCGCTCGCGATGGGATGCATCGCCGGCCTCCGCGAGGCCGGGCTCGGCGTGCCCGACGACATCGCGATCGTCTCCTTCGACGGCACCCGGGTCGCCCCATACGTCGGCCCCGGGCTCACCACGATGGCCCAGCCCATCGACCGCATCGCCGCCGACGCCGTCGAGCTCGTCCTGGACGCCGACGCCGAGCCGGGCACGCACCTCGCCTACACCGCGCAGATGGTCGTGCGCGGCTCCTGCGGCTGCTGACAAAGGGAGCGCCCGTGCCGAAGCAATGGCTTCAACACGGGCGCTCGGCTCACCCAGCGGTCAACTCACTTGAACAGCGCGTTGACCTGCTCGTTCGCCGCGGTCAGGGAGCTGGCCGGGGTGCCGTTGAGCACCGCGTCCATGGCCGGCTTCATGATGCCCTCGATCTTGGCGGCGTTGTCGCCGATCGGGAACAGGAACGTGGTGCCGTCCTGCACATGCATGGTGAAGGGGGAACCTCTCATGCGGGCACGCGCGCAACCCTCGATTAGGATGGCGCGCGTGCCCGCCCCCTCTCCCGCAAAGCCCGCCGCCACGAGGAACGATGTGGCGCGGCTCGCACGGGTCAGCCCCGCGGTCGTCAGCTACGTCGTGAACCGCTCCAAGCGCGTCTCTCCCGAGACCGAGGCGCGGGTCCGCCAGGCCATCGCGATGCTGGGCTATCGGCCGAACTCGGCGGCGCGCTCCCTTCGCCTCGGCTCGACCGAGACCCTCGGCATGCTGGTCCCGGACACCACGAACTCCTACTTCGCCAGCCTCGCCCACCAGGTGGAACTGGCCGCCATCCGTCGCGGCCGCGACCTCATCGTCGGCAATTCCGACGGCTCGCTCGAGGCGGAGCGCCGCCTCCTCGACCACTTCACCGCGCGTCGCGTCGACGGCGTAATGCTCTGCAGCAGCGTGTTCCGGCCGGACATCAGCAGCCTCCGGGCCGACAACATCCCCGTCGTCCTGCTCAACCACGCG
>Ga0116180_1003104_pt1 | contig 12715 bp, 17 predicted proteins | sample AD_UKC073_MetaG_FD_89804 | JGI IMG/M metagenome (GOLD analysis project Ga0116180, IMG submission 89804) | Active sludge microbial communities of municipal wastewater-treating anaerobic digesters from USA - AD_UKC073_MetaG | ecosystem: Engineered > Bioreactor > Anaerobic > Digestate | place: USA...
AAAAATCGTCGAGCGAATTACGGGCAAGAAGTTCAAAATCATTTTGCGATTAGTGCCACAGGACAAGCATCTTGCGAAAAATCAAGAGGACAAAATTCGATGTGGTGACAATGGTATTTTCAAGGGTGTGCCAGTTACAAAAGAGCAGCGTAAGTTGACCGACATAGCCTATGGAATTTATAGCAAATACAAGAGCGACGGGAAATATATACTTGACGGCAACCGCCTGATTATCTGCCAGAGCAACGCAAAGACCGAGGACTTGAAAAAAGATTATCCCAACGCAACAATCAACCCTCTCGGAGGTTGGACAGGCGGCACCGATGTTGATACTGGCGCGGTCAATCGAAAACTCGGTTCAGACATGGGTGATGCAGTTACGGGCGGTGGTTTGCACGGTAAAGACCTCTCAAAAGCCGATGTCTCTCTCAACATCTATGCTCATTTAAAAGCACAGGAAACAGGCAAGGTTTTCAAGTTATGCTGTGCCATTGGTGACGATACAGTTGACGGTAAGCCTTATTCAGAGATTGTTGAGATTGCGAGAACCTACATAAACAAAATCGGCGGCTTTGAAAAATTCGCGGAATGGGGTTTAATCAGACCAAATCAAGCAAAATAATGAGAGGCAAAAAAATAAATGTTGAGGCATATTGCAATATTGTGAGAGACGGCATTAAAGAAACAACGGCGCGCGATGACCGAAAGGAGCGCATTTTATGAACCAGCTTGAAATAAAAAAGTTCCTTGATATTCTGCATCCCGGTGGTGAGTTGTTTGAAATCCGGTGGATGAGAGGCAACAATGTTTATTCGGGGTATTTTACCGACGTTGACAAAGCTATTAACGAAATGGGTAAATATCCACGGGCAACATTTTATGTGACCCTCAACAAGATAAATTCGGCTTGTTATGGTCGAGAGCAACGTGATGTTATTTTGGCAATCAACGACAAACAAAAGAAAACTACCGGCGACAATGACATTGTTGAAATCAATAACATCTTGATTGACTTCGATCCAAAGCGCATTTCCGGTGTAAGTTCGTCTGACGAGGAAAAGCAAAAAGCCGAGAAGAAAATGCGGACAGTTTATCGCTACCTCCGTAACAACGGCTTTGAGGATATGATCGTGGTCGATAGCGGAAATGGCTATCACTTGATTATAAGGGTGTGCATCGCTCCGAAAGATTGCACTGTCGTAAAAGATTTTCTGCTTGCTCTGTCGGCTATGTTCAGCGACAACGAGGTTGACATTGACACCGCGGTTTTTAATCCTTCACGCATTACAAAGGTGGCGGGTGTAATTACCTCAAAGGGGGCGAATACGCCCGACCGCCCCCACCGAGAAAGCAAAATCATTTATATTCCGCCGGAAATAAAAAAGACCGATTTTCCCTACATACAAAAAATCGCTTCGTTCGTTCAACAAGAGGTCGAATCACCGAGTTACCGAAACAATTATCAGCGGTTCAACATCAGGGACTTCATCCAGAAACACGGCATACCCATCCAAAGCGAGCAAAACACGGGGGGCATCACTAAGTTTATCCTGAAAGAATGTCCGTTTAACAACAGCCACAAAGCACCTGACAGCGCAATATTCCAAATGCCGAGTGGTGCGATAGGATTTAAGTGTTTCCATAATTCCTGTTCGGACAAGACTTGGAAAGATGTTCGAGCTTTTTATGAGCCTGACTGGATTGACCGAAAACGGCAAGCGCAGACCGCTACACCGAACTACAAGGCAACAAATTATCAGCCGGTGTCGATGCCGAACCTTGACGTTGACACCCCCCCTGACTTTTACACCCTGCCACAGATTGCCGCACTTCCGAACCAAGAGAGAAAACTTATTCCTACGGGGTACAAAGAACTTGATAAAAAGTTAGGTGGTTTAGCAAAGGGAGAAGTTTCGGTGTTATCGGCAAGGAGCGGCGCAGGAAAATCGACACTCCTAACGCAAATATGCCTCAACATGATTGACACAGGCTATCGAGTTGCTTTGTTCACGGGAGAACTCACAGCGCAAAGGGCGAGGAATTGGACTTGTCGAATAGCCGCCGGGAAGCAATATTCTGTCAAGTCAAAGTATGGCGATGGCTACTATATAACCGATGAAACACGGCAAAAAATTGACGCTTGGGCTGATAACAAATTATTTATCTACAACAACAATAACGGCAACAATTTCAAACGGCTCTGCGAAAAACTCAATAAATGCGTTGTCGAAAACAAGGTTGATGTCGTCGCCATTGATAACCTCGCTTCTCTCGACATAAGCGATTTGAGCATGAGCGAGTTTGAGGCGCAAAAAATCTTCATAAACAAAATCGTGGCATTTGCACAAGCCAACGATATTCATGTTTTGTTGGTGCTTCACCCTCGAAAAGAAGTCGGTGTTATCAATAAGTATTCTATCAGCGGTTCGGCAGACCTTTCTAACCGAGTCGATGTGTGCTTGTTGCTACATAGGGTTACAGAGGAATTTAAGCGAACTGTTCAAGCGGAATATCGTTGGAAATCAGACAACCCATTGTTGAATGCCGATTCGCTGATAGAAATTACAAAAGACAGAGAAAACGGCACAGTCGATTATTTCATTCCCTTATATTACGAACCCGAAAGCCACCGCCTAAACGAAACAAGATACGAAAGCAAAGTTTATGGTTGGAAAAAAAGCGACATTTATGACGAACTACCAATGTAAAAGCGAAGGAGAAAAAAATGACTATTATTATTATCGTGGCTTCAATATCCGCTACCTACATAATCGCATTTCCGTTTTTGAGTTGGTATGAGAGTGCCAAGAAATGTGGGGTGGTCAAGTGATAAAAATAAGAGCAAGGTCAGCCGACGGGTACATACATATCGCCACAAAGCAGGGACGCAAACAGCCGGTGAGGGATGTCGCGGAAGAAAACCGTCGCAAGCAAGTCTGCCTTAACTGCACAAAGGCTAAGTGCAGCGGGACGAGAGAGTGCTTCCGGCGCATGGAGGCACGGATGACATGAGTAGCGCGCACAAGAAGATAATGCTTAGGAAAGTCAAAAATACCGACATGACGCTTAACGAGGCGCTACAGGAGTCTACAAAGGTGGTGGACGAATTTAAAAAGTACAATGAAATTCTCTCCTCTGTCGGGGGTTGCATTTTCGCTTATTCTGGTGGGTTCGGCTGGAGTTTGCATGGAGGGCGTTCGCAAAAAGGCTTTTCCACCCCCGAAGAAGCATATTTAGATTGCTGTCGGGAGATAGAAAGGGGCGCAGAATGAAATTCGCGCCGGAAAGCGAGGTAATCAATGGCGCTTCTTGAATATCGCATTACTAAAAATGGTTATGAATTGTACGATAAAGTTAAAGTCGCAATTGAGCGCATAAAGGCTTTTGAGCCTGCTGAGGGGTACTGGCTTGCTTACGGCGGAGGCAAGGATAGTGTAGTGTGCAAGGCGCTTTGTGATATGGCGGGGGTAAAGTATCAAGCGCACTATTCCTGTACTTCCGTTGACCCGCCGGAACTGGTACGATTCATAAAATCACAACCCGATGTTTGCTTTGATATTCCGAAAGATAAAGACGGAAAACCGATAACGATGTGGAACTTAATCCCGCGGAAACTAATACCGCCAACGCGTTATACCAGATATTGCTGTGAAGAATTGAAAGAATCTGCCGGCAAAGGATACATAACAATAACCGGCGTGCGATGGGCAGAAAGCGCAAATCGTAAAAATAACCAAGCGCTTATCAATATAGGAAATAGCAAAAGAAACAAAATATTGTTAAACTTCGATGATGACGAAGCGCGCCGCATGACAGAACAATGTTATCGAACAAGACGGACAATGCTAAACCCCATCATAGATTGGCTTGATGAAGATGTGTGGGAGTTTATAAAAGGATACGGAATATCTTACTGCATCTTATATGATTGCGGGTATAAGCGGCTCGGCTGTATTGGTTGCCCTCTTAGCTCAAACGCAAAAACAGAACTGGAAGCCTATCCAAAATATAAAGAGAATTACATAAGAGCATTTTATAAAATGTTGAACGAAAGAAGACAAAAAGGATTGCCGGTTTATGAAACTTGGAAAACAGGTGAAGATGTAATGGATTGGTGGCTCGGCAAAAACAAAGATGAGGACGAAGACCAGATATTAATTGATTTTGATAGTCTAGAAAAAGCTAAAGAATATATAAAGGAAAGCGAGGACACAAAATGACCGAACCGACAAACATATGACCGTTGGGTTACTAACCCAGAAAGGCAGTAGATAATGCTAAATCAATTAGACACAGAGTTGCAAAGGGAACTTGTCGAATTTGTTAAACAGTGCGAATCCGATAAAGCAACAAGACCGCTAAAAGCGCATCTTGTTGAGGAATTATTAAAGCAAATCGTTGAGGGCGAAAGAGAAATAACGGGTTTGATTACTAACCACAAGACCGGAGATGTGTTTGTAAAATTTAGTTTCAGTGCGGAATTAGGGAGGGCAAGCGGTGAATCAATATTTTAATGTTTGTGATGTGGCGGGGTGGAGCGAACTTGACAGGGCTAAAAAATATATCGAGCATCTTCAAGCGCACAGCAAATCCGCGAAACCATAACTCGGCAGAAGTTGCGCGGCAACAGATATAGCTTGATAAAATTTGACGTGAAAGGTTGGGAGGACGAATAGTGACACATGAAGAAGCGAAAAAAGCGTGGTTTGCAAAAGTTCCGGTTGTAAGTGGCGGCATCAAGTACACAAAAATAAATGCGTTGATTTATAAACTGTCTGATAAAAACGAAATTATAGTTTCTGCGGAGCTGTTAGACAAATGCGGAAACAGCGTCACGATCACAAAAATAGACAATGTGGAGGTAGCAAATGATAACATCCAAGCCAACGGTTGAAGAAATGCACAAGGCGTTTACCGATAGCTATAGGTTTTTGAAAGCCAAGTTTGCCGATGCGGAAAATATCGACTGGATGAACTTGCCGAAAGAATGTGCGGAAGTTTGCAAGCAAAACGACCACAGCAGTTTGATAATGATTCTTATGGGTGGGTGCTACGAGTATTTGACAAAACTAAACGAAGGTAAAATAACAAAATAAACACAAAAAGAGGACAAAGAATGATAACAGTAATAATTCCCGCATATAACCGTCCAGAGTGCCTACAAAAAGCATTGGCGAGCCTGAATCTACAAACAGACCAGCGGTTTAATGTAGTCGTGGTTGACGATTGCTCGACAGAGGATATTGAGGGTGCGGTAAAGCCATTTCAGCAGGTCGGCATGACAATCCACTATATTCGCACATCGAAAAACGGCGGTGCGGGTGTTGCGAGAAATGTTGGTTTAGAGTTTGTCACAAAGAGCCTAAACGAAAATGCTCACATCGTTTTTCTTGATAGCGATGACATTTTTATGCCGAACGCAATCGCTACATACAATTCGGTGGTTTCCAAACGCAAAGATTATGAGGTTATCTACACATATTTCTTGCAAGAGGAATTTGACGAAAATGGCAACATCTACTATGAAGAAGTGTCGCTAAAAAACATAACATGGGTTCACGGCAAGATTTATAGCCTTGAATTTCTCAACAAGAATGATATTCGCTTTCCGGAGATGCGGTATGGTGAAGATGCAGCCTTTAACGCGGTTGTGTTCGCAACAGCCCAAAACATCTACAATGCTCATGTGCCAACACACATCAGAACAAGGGAAAAACGGTCACTCACCCACAAGTCGGATGGCACGTTGAAAAGCCTTATTGGTTATCTTGAGGGCGTGGAGTGGTATGCGGAAAACCTTAAGAACCGCAATCTGTTGGAAAAAACCGATGATGGACTGTTAGCTGGAACGGTTTGCAAAACCTATTACTATTACGATTACTTAACCCATGTTCACCCCGAAGTCAATGTCAGGGATTTTGTTGTAAGGTTCTATAAAAACATCGGCTTCAACGAGCGCATGAGTGATAAAAAGTTTGTTAAAAGCATTGTTCAGCAATTCTGCACATCATATACTCCTATCATTGAGGACAACATCTATACACCGTTCAAGTCGTTCGACGAAACCATGAAAGAACTCGGTTTTGATATTGGCGATTACAGAAAACTGTTTAAGTCCTGAACAACATAAAAATAAAAGACACCTTCCTAAAAAATGGTTGGTGTCTTTTTTATTGCCTACTACACAAAGGTAAAGTCAAAAGCATAGGCATATTCGTTTATCTGTTCGCCGTAGTCGTAGTAATTGAGGTAGAGTGCCGAAACAAAGTCATCATGTGGTTCTTCGTCGTTGCCGTATTTGCCGTTTTTTTCTTTGTAGTCGTTCATTTGGGCGCACAGCGTTTTAATTGCTTCGCTACCATCAAATAGAATGTGCAAATCTTTATTTTGAACCGCAAGAACCAATGATTGAATGTATTTACCCTTTAGGCTTCCTTGCTCATGCAATACAATTTCAGGAACTCCGCGTTTTTCAAGCTGGCCGATAACGGGCGTGTGTCCCGTATCAGAAAACACACACGGAGCATGGTTATACAACTTGCTGTAAACCGCTATTGTGTCCCACTGTTGCTCATAGCTTTTGCCATACATATCCAAAACACGAACAATGTTATTTGTATCCATGTCGCGGACAATCAAAACCGGACTGTCGGAACTGCTACCAGTCGCAGGGTCGTATGAAATCCTATAATTTCCGTATGGCTTAACTTCTTGCCACTCCTTGATGAATAGGTCGCGTTGTGCCTTGCTCCACTTAGCATATTCACCAGCGTAAATATCGGTTACGCAGTTATCCATGAAGTCCTTGAAAACAACGTCATCAGACGGCAAAAACTTACCAAGAAAATCCTGTTCATATCGCCTTAACCCAAGACGCGCAATCATGTCCTGTTCACGTGTAATATCACCATATTTAGTGTGAACAATCTGTCTTGCTAATTCGGCATTTGCGGGGTTTGCCGTCCACGGGAATTGTAACGAACACCAATCCGAGGAATAAGTGTCGCTACCTTTGACACCCCACTTAAACATTGTATAGAAATAGTTTTCTCCGAGAGGCGAACTGTTGATGATAGCCTTACCCATTCCGTATGACTTACCCTTGCGGTCACTTTCAAGCCCTCTGCCGGGCGAACTCAATCGTCCCTCTAAGTTAGCCCACACGGACTCTAAATCCTTTATACGCGCCGCCTCGGTGATTGTAACAAGGTCAAGGCCGACACCAACAAGCATATCTTCGTTGAACGCCGACCGAACCTCTATTACACCGCCGCCGACAGTCTGCATTGTCATTGAACTGTTGTCACAAGCAACAACAAATTCTTTTTCATTTCGGAATGTTTTCTTGACGATAACTTTTAATTGTCGCCAGTTTTGCTCTGCCAGCTTAAATGTCGGCGCAATTATCCACCAATATACTGGCGGAACCATGTCGAAGTTGTGAAGGTGCCTATTTTCGTTTAGGCACTCGATAAAATACATAAATCCGACGGAGATAGAATACTTGTCTTTCCCAGCGCGAACCCCACAAGCCAAAACTTGAAATCTGTGTTTCTTAAATTCTTCGTATGCTTCTTTTTGCCATTCAAGCGGCTCGTAGGGGATTGCGTATGTAGAGCCACGCTCTTTGGCTTTTTGCGCTTGAAACGAGCGTTGTGCTAATTTGCTTCGGCAACTCGGACACGTTTTCCACGTTGAATATCGGTGGTAGTCCCAAACGATATTCTGCTCGAACTCCACGCCACAAGCAGCACATTGAGTAAAACGCTGTCCGGTGATTTTTTGCCCAAACTTGCCGTCGTCCATGATGTTGTAGACTTTTGGCTTGTCTTTTTCCATTTCGCGTAATCGCTTTTCAATCGCAACTGACGCTTCTGTTTTTTTTGGTCTTGCCATTTATTTCATCCTTATTTCGTTGCAATTTTTATTTCAGTGCCGCTTGCCGTGGTAAGCTGAATTGCCACGGCGCCTGCATCTCCTGCTTCATTTATGCTGTCAAGGCGCAAGAGGTTTGTCATTTCCTTAGACAAAGCGATAATGCTGTCAACATACATCTTTTGGTCAAAGGCGGTGTTCAGGGCATCTTTCATGCGCTGCTGCACTTCATCGTCCGAAATGTTTTCCATACCCTTTTCAATGAGGTTGAGCAGGATTTTTGCTCGTTTTAATTTACTGCGGTCTGACAGCATAGCAATCTGATTCTTCCAAGTCGAAATCATTTTTTTCTGTTCTTCGATTGTGGAAAAAATATCAGACGGCTCAAGTTCTGTCGGCTCTATCGGGTCTGCCAAGACAACATCGTCAATTTGTATTAATCCGAGTTCAACCAAGTCTTGTTTTTCTTGTTCTTCGGAATATCCAACCTCGGCAGGTGGTTCTTCGTTGCCGAATAAGTTTGTCTTATTTTTTACTCCTTTGGGCATATGTATCTCCTTTTCTTTAGATATTGTTAACCCAATATTCTCTAATTCCGTTTGTTTCACTCCACACAAAACTAATCATAGCTTTAAAGTTAAGATAGCCTTGTTGATGTTCCCAAGCAGACGAAGAACAAAGGCACGGCAAGTACCGAACGATAATTCCGTTCACCCAAGTTGTAATTTCGGAATGGAAATGCCCACAATGTTGCTCTATGTATTTAATTCCGCCAATCATCCGTGCTTCTCGGTCGACATTGTTTGTTATGTTTTTCTTTGGCATATCGCCATGAGCAAGTCCAATAAGTGCGTTTCCGATTTTTATACTCTTAATCGGGTTAGGCGCAATGTCGAATTTAACATCAGAAAATGACTTCTCAACACTACGCATAACAAGATACTCGCTTATGCGTGAGTGGTTTCCGGAAACCCAAACAACCTCAACGGGTGCTATGCTTTTCAAAATTGCAATAACATTTACGATGGTAGCTTCGGTTGTATCTGTTATTTTGACATATCTGCCATCAACAGATTGTAAAGTGCCTTTTTCGGTGGTTTGATTGTCGTTTGCTGTGTGCAAAACATCTCCAAGTATACAAAGAATTATTCGCTTGATTTTCTTATGTTTACATCGGTTTACAATGTCCCACGCACACTTTAGGAAACGCTCTTGTGCAATTTTGAGGTCATAATTTTCGCCTGATTCGTTTTGCCATGCAAGCAATCCGTTATGCGGGTCAACATAAGTAACTTCAAGCACTTCGCCATCGTCAATATACTTGTAATCTGTCGGTGGCACAATTGGCTTAAAACGCTTTTCGTCAAAGTAAGCGTCAACATCAGCAAGACTTATTTCTGGTTGTTTTTTGGGCTTGACAGTAAGTTTGCTTTGGCAGAGGTCAATTTTACCGCCGCCAGCCGTTTGCTGTTGCCAACAGTTACTTGTAAAGGCTATAACATCCCACTCGTTTGTAGCGAGTTTGTGAGCCTCCATGATGACCTGTGGAGTGATGGGTCTGCCGTCTATAATCTCGATAATATCTTCATAAATGTGGTTGCCGTTTTGAAATGAATAGCTTGATTTTCGTGCAACCGCTTTAGGCGTTAAATCGTTGCCAGCACAATCGCGACGAAGGTTATGCTTACGTCTGTATTTTTTTATGTACTGCCTGACCCGCTGATAGCCACGTGTGTCTCCGAGTGTTTTTAATTCGGGGTCAATGTTTTTTAGAATGTCGTAAATTTCTCTTGCGTTTTTATTTTCTTCAAGACTTAAACGAACTGCTTCTTTATGCCAATCCACCAAATTATTAAACCGTCCTTAAATTTTTATTGTGCTTGTTGTGCCTGTGCCGTCCTCTGTTTCAAGTTCACAACTTAGCGATAGATAACCGCAAGCGTCGATATAATTGTCATCTTTGCTTTGTCCCGATGATATTCTGGCGATTTTGAGTAAAGCCATCATCACGCCAACATCTTGTGGAGAAAATTTAACGCCTTTATATGTAGTCCAAAACTCCGCAATCTTTTTTATGTTGACATCGGGACTGCCATACTGTTGGTTGCGGTCGCTACACACGCACTGTTTCGCCGCGTCTAAACACTCTTTTCTGTCCACTACCATACCCTCCTTGCTTTATCGTCGTAAAATATATCGCATGAAATCTTCCTGCAATCACCGCCAAAAGCCTTTATGCGTTCGGGCAGATTTTCATTGACCGCATCAAAAAACAAACCGTGTATGGCACAATAAGCTGTTGCCACTCTCAATTCTTTGCCCGTTCTGCAAGTGTTGAGAACAACTTTCCACCCGCGCTTCTTCATGCGTTTTATCTTATTTATCATATACTTTTTGGGACGAATAATTTTTGGGTATCTTGTCACCGCCAATGTACCGTCAAAGTCAACAGCAACACATTTCGGCAGTTTTTTTATTTCAGATAAGTTTGCCACTCGACACGCTCCCTTCTCGCGGAAAGTTAAAGTGATAGTAGCGATAATTCATCACCGCTTGCCTTAACCGCTTTGTGCGAATATCACGAACGAATTTATAGGCTTCACCCGGCATTTCGCTGTCAAAGATTGTGTCACCTATTGCCTTTCGTGAATAAACGTATCGCCCAAGCACTTCGTCAATATCCCAAAAGAACCCCTGTGAAGAAAATCCGAATTTGAGTATTTCAATTTGCGGATAACTCTTGAATGTTGTCAGAATGTCGATTATTGCCTTCGAGCCATTTATCCAGTCATCGCCATCGACAAACCAGATGTATTTGCCCTTCGCTTTTTTAAGTGCTTCGTTTCTTGCCAATCCGCTACTGCCCCACGAACCCTCGATAATCTCATATTTTAATCGGTATGTAGACGGGTCACACAGACAATCTTCGATTTTCATTCGAGTTTGGTCGTGGCAGTTGTCAAGCGCAAAAATTAACTCAACTTCATATTTGTCTGTCTGTTGCCGCACAATGCTCTCGATGCACTTTCCAATGTGCTGTTCGAGGTTTCGGCAAGGGATTATAATGCTTAAATCCATTATGTTTGATTCGCCCTTTCCAAGTCTTTTTTAGTCTGCTCTATTTGCTTTTTAAGTTCGGCATACATTTCGGGGTTTCCGTATCGCAAGGTCCACGCCTTATTATTGTCAAGAAAATATTTTGTTGCCATCAAGAAGAATTTACTCAATTCCAGCTTTGGCTTGTTGCCGTTTTCTGGCGCCCTGTTGTAGTTGCTGAAAATATCTCGGAGTCTTGCATAAACCATTGTCGGCATCTCAATTTGTTGCTGACATACTCCGTCTTTCTGCACAATATCTTTCATAGAAATTGGCGGTAGCAAGTCAAAGAAATCGGGTTCACGCTCAAGCGGCTTGTCCAACGGGTATTTCTCAAAAAGCAGTTCTATTGCCCTGCCTAATGCCTCTGTCCTGTCAATCTTATTGGTTTGGCACCAAAAGTCAAGTTTGTCAATTAGCGGTGTTTGGTCTGTGTAAATCCGATTTTTGCCAATCGCTACTTGTATCTTGCGATAAAGGTTCATGTCCCTGCCATAGTTTAATTTCGGATCTTCCGCGAACGGTATTTCGATTTTGTCGAGTGGAATCTTCTGTGCAAGGGCAACAAACTTTGTAAAAATTTTGCGATCAACCACGAAAGAATAAAATTTTGTGCCATTTTTTACATACGCAAAACATTCTATGTGGTAGATAATCGGTTTTAATTCGGGAAGATCTCCGAAAGTTATGTCGCCAAGCGGTATTAGATAGATGCGGTTGCAGTTGTAGAAATCCTCAAAATCTGCCCACTTGCTGTTCTCGAAGTGTGTTTTCACTCTTTTGATGGTTTCTTGCCGTACTCTTGCATATTCGCCGTCGGTGTGCTTGAACCACGGATTTTGTTGCTTGAATGCCTTGTTCGCGAACGCCTTGCCGAGCGAAACATATTTTTTTTGGTTCACGCCCTCGGTATCGTATCGGCTTATCTCTGTTTTCTCGACTTTCTCTCTTGCCATGCCGTCACCCAAAGTATATAAAGTTTTCCGTGAAGTCTGCCATTCCTTGATTTGGTGAATATTCGGGGTAAACCTCGCGGAATCTGTCTATGTATTCATCGGGGGTTAGACAATCATTGAAAAAGTCGGTGTACTTGCAGAGGTACATCAGCGCAATACTCGGTGAGCGGCTCTTGCCCTTGTCACACACAATGGCAACTTTTCTGCCCTTCTTTAATTCGTTATTGATAAACGCAAGGCAAGCTCGGATAACCCTATCTGGTATGTAACCGGCGTCGTCGGCGTCAATGAGGTTTACAGCGAGAATGTGCCGTTCTGGGCGGTATGCCACAAGATATTCTTTGTTTGTTGGAGCAAGGTTTCTGATATACCCCTCAATCTCTGAACCGTCCGCTTTCGCTATCGTCTTATGAAAACTCTTTGCGGCAAGGCAAAAACTCCACTCGTCAAGGTTGAAATCCGTATCGTTGTATTCTCGCTGATTGAACACAAATAGGTTCTTATAAACTTCTGTCATTTTAGAATTGCTTTAGCCTCCTTTGCTTTTTTTGCTTCTTCTATTCGTTTTTGCGCTATTTCAAAATAATGTGGGTCAAGTTCAAATCCTATGTAGTGGCGATTCGTGTTTATTGCCGCAACAATCGTGCTACCACTGCCCATACAGTTATCTAAAACAATTTCCCATTCGTTTGTGTAAGTCTTGATTAGGTATTCACATAATTCAACGGGTTTCTGCGTGGGATGTATTTTATTTCTTTGATTTGCATTAGAGAATTCTATGATAGCTT
>Ga0116180_1003109_pt1 | contig 12708 bp, 9 predicted proteins | sample AD_UKC073_MetaG_FD_89804 | JGI IMG/M metagenome (GOLD analysis project Ga0116180, IMG submission 89804) | Active sludge microbial communities of municipal wastewater-treating anaerobic digesters from USA - AD_UKC073_MetaG | ecosystem: Engineered > Bioreactor > Anaerobic > Digestate | place: USA...
AGCTCCGCCGGTTCATCAGGCAGAGCGAGGAGCGGCCCCCGACACCACGCAGCGAACTGGGAACCTCGAGCAAGGTTAATCGATCACTCGGACAGTGCCCAAACGAGCGAGCCCGCAACGCCTCCGTACGCCGCCGCGGACCTGGCTACACGACGACGCGCGGCTCGGCGAAGTGGCAGGCCGACTCGTGGCTGGAGACCCCGTCGCCGTGGGCCTCCAGCACCGGCTCCACGCGCGAGCAGATCTCTTGCGCCTTCCAGCATCGCGTGTGGAACCGACAGCCGGTGGGCGGGTTGGCAGGGCTCGGAACGTCACCGGTGAGCACGATGGTGTCGCGCTTGTCGCGGCTCGTCGGGTCCGGCACCGGTACGGCGGACAGCAGGGCCTGGGTGTACGGATGGGTCGGGCGCTGGTAGATCTGCTCCTCATCGCCCAGCTCGACCAGCTTGCCGAGGTACATGACACCGACCCGGTCGGAGATGTGCCGGACGACGGCGAGGTCGTGGGCGATGAAGACGTAGGCAAGCCCGAGATCGTTCTGCAGCTCCTCGAGCAGGTTCACCACCTGGGCCTGCACCGACACGTCGAGGGCGGAGACCGGCTCGTCGCAGATCAGCACCTTGGGCTTGAGCGCGATGCCACGAGCGATGCCCACCCGTTGGCGCTGGCCGCCGGAGAACTGGTGCGGGTAGCGGTTGATGTGCTCCGGGTTGAGCCCGACCTGGTCGAGCAGCTCCTGCACGCGGCGTCGCTTGCCGCCCTTCTTGACCGCGTCCGGATGGATGTCGAAGGGCTCCCCGATGATGTCGCCCACCGTCTTGCGTGGGTTCAACGAGGTGTACGGGTCCTGGAACACGATCTGGATGTTGCGGCGGAGGTGGCGCATGGCAGCGCCCCGCTGCCGGTACACATCGGTGCCGTCGAAGGTCAGCTTGCCTGCTGTCGGCTCCTCCAGGCGCATCAGCAGGCGTCCGAGGGTGGACTTGCCACAGCCTGACTCCCCCACGATGCCGAGCGTCTCGCCCTTGTGCAGGTCGAACGACACCCCGTCGACGGCCTTCACGGCGCCCACGGTGCGCCGCAGCACCCCGCCCTTGACCGGGTAGTACTTGACCAGTCCTTCGGCGGAGAGGATCACGTCACTCATCGCCGATCACCTCCTCGCTGAAGTGGCAGGCAGCCAGCCGCCCGGGCCGTACCTCACGCAGCAGTGGCGGCTCGCCCGTACGGCAGACGTCCTGGACGTAGCGACAGCGCGGGTTGAACGGACAGCCAGCCGGGATCCGCATCAGGTTCGGCGGCAGGCCACCGATCGCCGAGAGGTTCTGGCCCTTCTGGTCGAGTCGTGGGATCGACTCGAGCAGGCCCTTGGTGTACGGGTGGGCAGGTTGGCGGTAGAGCTCGTACACGTCGGCCTGCTCGACGATCCGGCCTGCGTACATGACTGCGATCCGGTCGGCGACATCGGCCACCACGCCAAGATCGTGGGTGATCAGGATCAGACCCATCTTGCGCTCATGCTGCAGGTCGGCGAGCAGCTGCATGATCTGCGCCTGCACGGTGACGTCGAGCGCAGTGGTCGGCTCATCGGCGATCAGGACTGCGGGGTCGAGAGCGATCGCCATGGCGATCATGATCCGCTGCCGCATACCGCCGGAGAACTGGTGCGGGTAGGCGTTCACCCGCTGGCGAGCACCGGGGATCTTGACGCGCTCCATCAAAGAGATGGCCCGCTCGCGGGCGTCGGACTTGTTCATGCCGCGGTGCTGCCGGAACATCTCGCCGATCTGCCAGCCGACGGGGAAGACCGGGTTCAAGGCCGACAGTGCGTCCTGGAAGATCATGGAGATCTCCGAGCCACGCGTCTTACGCCGCTCCTCCTCGGACAGCTTCAGGAGGTCGGTGCCGCAGTAGCGAACCTGGCCGCTCGGGATGAACGCGGGCGGGGTGTCGAGGATGCCCATGATCGCCTGCGCCGTAACCGACTTACCGGATCCGGACTCGCCCAGGATCGCCAGGGTCTCCCCCTCGTCGAGGGTGAACGACGCGCCGTTGATCGCCTTGGCGATGCCGTCGCGGGTACGGAACTCGACGTACAGGTCCTCGACGTCGAGCAGGCGGCCATCAACCGGCTTCCAGGCCCGGGTGCCGTCGAGGTTCTCCTTGGTTGCTGTCATCTCACCTCACCGCAGCTTCGGGTCGAGCGCGTCACGGACAACCTCGCCGAGCATGATGAACGCGAGAACGGTCAGTGACAGGAACAGGGACGGGAACAGCAGCATGTGCGGTGCTGCCGTGATGTAGCCGATGCCGGACGCCTCGGAGATCGCGATGCCCCACGAGATGGCCGGCGGCTGCAGGCCGATGCCGAGGAACGACAGCGTCGCCTCGACGGCGATGTAGACGCCGAGGTTGATGGTCGCCACGACGGTGACCGGGGCGACGGCGTTCGGCAGGATGTGCGAGGTGATGATCCGCCACGGCGATGCGCCGAGCGCCCGCGCTGCTTGGACGTAGTCGTGCGGCTTCACCTGCAACACGCTCGAACGCATGATCCGCGCGAGACTCGGCCAGCCCAGCACCGACAGGGCGAGCACGACCTTACCCACGACGAGCAGGAACGGTGAGTTGGGCTCGTTGGGCAGGGAGTAGAGGATCACGATGCCGCCCAGCAGCGTCGGGATGGCGAAGAAGATCTCGCCGACGCGGCTGAGCAGCGTGTCAAGGAAGCCGCCGTAGAAGGCCGACACGGTGCCGATGAATCCACCGATCAGCGTGCAGACCAGGGTCGTGAACACGCCGACCAGCACCGACGCACGCGCGCCGTAGATGGTCCGGGCGTAGACATCGCAACCCTGGGTGTCGGTGCCGAAGATGTGCTCGGCCGACGGTGGGAGCCGGGAATCCGACAGCTGGCAGTACAGCGGGTCGCGAGCGGTGAACAGCGACGGGAACGCAGCCATGGTCACGACGAGCAGGATCAGAGCCAGGGCGACCCAGAACAATGGCCGGTGGCGCATCTCCCGCCAGGCGTCCGACCACAGCGTTCGGACGGGCTCGCCGTCGCCGCCCGCTGCCGGAAGGGCGGCGCCGGTCTGGTCGGCTACCAGGACGTCGTCGCCGGTGATCCCGTCGACGGCGTCGACGGCCTCGACCGCTTCGGTCGGGCGATGGTCAGTCATGCGAGATCCTCGGGTCCAGGACGCCGTACAGCACGTCGACGATGAGGTTCATCAGCAGGTAGATCAGCACCAGCACCGTGACGGCGCCGACCACGGAGACCCCGTCGGAGGTGTTGATCGCGTTGAAGATGAACCCACCGATGCCGTTGATGTTGAAGATGCGCTCGGTGACGATGGCGCCGCCCATCAGGTTGCCGATGTCGTAGCCGATGAAGGTGATCACGGGGATCATCGAGTTGCGCAGGGTGTGGACATTGATCGTACGGGCCCGCGTCAGGCCCTTCGCCTTGGCCGTACGGACGTAGTCGGCGCGGAGGTTCTCGGCGAGGTTCGAGCGGGTCAGCCGGGCGACGTACGCCACCGACAGCGATCCCAGCACGAAGCCGGGCAGGATCAGCTGGTGGAACGTGCCTGCGCTGGCGGTGACGGGGATGTAGTCGTTCAGGTCGAGCTTCAGGACCGTGAACTGGGCGAGCGAGCCGATCACGAAGATCGGGATCGAGATGACGACGAGCGTCGAGACGGTGACCAGCGAGTCGATCCAGCTGCCGCGCTTGATGCCGGACAGGATGCCCGCGGAGATGCCGATCACGATGGTGACCGTGACGGCGATCGCGGCGAGGGTGATCGTGGTCGGGTACCGCACCGCGAGCTCGGAGACGACGGTGTTGCCGTAGAAGTTGGTGCCCAGATCTCCGCGGACCAGCTTGCCGAGGTAGAGGGCGTATTGGACGAGCAAGGGCTTGTCGAGGTTGTACTCGGTCTTGAACTTCGCGATGTAGCTGTCCGGGCAGGGCCGCTCACCACAGCGGCCTTCCCAGGGTTCACCAGGCAGCGCATAGACCAACGTGAAGATGAGGAAGGTAGCGCCGATGATCACCGGGATCATCTGCAGCAACCGCCTCAGAATGTACGTACCCATGCACCCTCCTCCACGACCGCACGCATTGTCAGCACTAGGTCGTCCACCGGCTTACCGTACAGAAACGGCGACCCGTCTGTTCGACGGGCCGCCGTTTCTGGCAGGTCAGCTACTTCACTTGACCGTGATGCTCGTCACGTCCAGAACACCGAAGGCGTTCACCTGGACGTTGGCGACCTTGTTCGACCATGCGGCCGGCTGGGTGCGGTACCACGCCGGAGCCGTCGGCAGGTCGGCGGCCATCATGGCCTCGGCCTCCTGGTACAGCTTGTTGGCGGTGGCCACGTCCTTGGCCGCGGCGGCCTCCTTCAGCTTCGCGTTGAAGGCGGGGTTGTTGTACTTCGAGTCGTTCGACGACGCGCCGAGCTGGTAGATCGGTGCGAGGAAGTTCTCGATCGACGGGTAGTCCATCTGCCAACCCGAACGGAAGAAGCCCTTGAGCTCGCCGGCCTTGACCGAGTTGCGGAGCTCAGCGAACTTCGGGAACAGCTTGACCTGGCAGTCGACACCAAGGTCGTTCTTCAGGCCGTTGCAGACCGCGTCGGCGTACGGCTTGTGGCCACCGTCGGAGTTGACCGAGAAGGTCAGCGTGCCCTTGTAGCCGCCGGCCTTGTCGTACATCGCCTTCGCTGCAGCCTTGTCGTACTTGCAGGCAGCGCCACACTGGTCGGCCTTGTAGCCGTCGACGACTGGGGAGACCCAGCCGGTGGCGGGGGTGCGGGTGCCGTTGTAGATCTGCTTCGTGATGGTCGCGCGGTCGATCGCCATGGAGATCGACTTGCGCAGGTCAGCCGAAGCCTTGAGCTGCTCGTCGTTCGGCGAGAAGGTCAGCACCTCGATGACGCCTGCCTCGCGCTGGCTCCACCGGCCCTCGCCCACGGCCTTCTTCCACGCATCGCCGACGAGCTGGTCGGACGGGATGACGTCGGTGAAGTCGATGTTGTTGGCGAGCACGTCGGTGAAGGCTGCGTTCGGGTCGTTGTAGATGCGGTAGGTGATCTTGTCGACCTTGCCGGCGTACTTGCCGGTGTAGGCGGCGTTCTTCTCGATCACGATCTCAGTGGCGGTGTTGCTGGTCACCTTGTAGGCACCCGAGGCAACCGGCATCTTGCCGAAGGCGGCGGCACCCTGGGGATCCTGGGCGGCCTTGTCGTTGAGGTACGCGTCCGGCTGCGGCACGAAGGCCGAGTAACCGAGGCGGACCGGCAGGTTCGAGGTCGGCGACGAGGTCTTGATAGTGAAGGTGTAGTCATCCTTCACGACCAGGCCGGACATCTTCTCAGCCTTGGGCTTGGTGGCGCACTTGTCGTCAGCGCACTGCACATCCTCGAAGCCTTCGATGGGCTCGAAGAAGTAGCTGCCCTGGTGGCCGTTGGGGCCGTACGCAGCGATGTTCCAGGCGTCGACGAAGTTCTTCGCCTTGATCTCCGTACCGTCAGAGAACTTGGCGCCCTTCTTCAGGGTGACCGTGAAGGTGATGGCGTCGTCGGTCTTGATGGACTCGGCGAGGTCATTCTCGGGGGCAGCGGTCTTGGCGTCGTAGTGGACGAGCTTCGCGCTGGTCCAGTCGATCACGTTGCCGCCACAGACCTCGCTCGTCATGGAGCCGACGAGGGGGTTCTGCGGGGTGCAGCCGCGGACGGTGATGGCACCACCGGTCTTGGCCGCAGTGGTCGCAGCGCCGCCGGACGTGTTGGTCTGGGGGGTGGTTGCCGTCCCACCACACGCCGAGGCCACGAGGGCGACGACGGCGATGGAGGCGGCGGCCATGAAGCGAGGGCGAGCCCGCATGTTCAAGCCTCCTGGTAGATGACTGCCTCGGTGCTCCGACGCAGGTGGACGGTCAATGACCGTCCGAATGGGCCATATCTTGGCCCTATCGGGCCCCGTTGGCCAACATTGGGAGCCCGCAGCACCTGAATCGTTAGCCAGCCGTGATCAACGTGGACCCCGGGCTGGCGGCCTTCTGCGCAGGGATCATCTACTCAGGCTGATTGACAACCAGCCACGCCTCGTGTGCGTACAAGGACCATGGAGGACCTCTCCCGGCGCGAACTCGCGATCGATGCGCGTGGACTGGTCAAGGTGTACGGCCGTCGCGTCTCGTACCACAGTGCCCTCGATGGGCTGGATCTCGTGGTTCCCGGACAGTCCGTCAGGCGATGTCGCGGCGGGTCAGCGCCTGATCGCACTCGCGAAGGCTGCGGCGATGGCCTCGTGCCCAGCCAGGTTGGGATGGACGCCGTCGGGCCCGACCAGATCTGGCCTGTCGCGCAGCGGCTCACCAAGATCAACGTACTCACCGCCGACTGCTTCGACAGCAGCCTTGACGGAGGCCTGCATTGCGCGCAGGTTGTCCGGCGGTGCCTTGTCGTTCCAGAGCGGCGAGGTGCCAATGATGCGCGCCGAGGGGAGCGAATGTCGTAGCAGCACATAGAAGGATGCAATGTCGGCTGCCACCGACGATGACGGGTCGCTGACCTGGTTGGCGCCGCCCGACACCACCACGATGTCCGGTCTGACCTTCGCCACCTCCGCCACCATCTCGGCGTAGCTCTGGCAATAGTCCAGGCCGCAGGCGATCTTCGACATGGGACCCGACACGCCTCGACCGAAGGAGGTTCCGCCTCTCCCGAAGTTGCGCGCGTCCCAGCCCAGCGTGGCAGCGGCGATCGAGACGAAGCCTGGCGAGGCTCCTGTGTACGAGTCACCGACGAACGCCACCACTGGATGCTCCCTTGGAGACGCTGGAATCGGCGATCCGGGTGCGCTGGCTGGGGGCTGTCCAGACGGCAGCGATGACGGCGGCGACGTCGTTGCAGGGGTCGAGCCGGGAGGGAGCTGGGCCTGTGCCCCGGCTCGGTCACCTGCGCAGCCAGCGGCGCTGACGGCGACAACCGCGAGGCTGACGAGCACAGCCACGGCAAGGGGCAGCGAACGCCCCCTCTTCCGCCCCCCGTTCACGGAGTCATCGTAGTGCTGAAACAGCTGAACTCCCCCGCGTCGGAGCGGGCCCTTGGTACGGGCGACGACGCCCGAGCTACAGCGCCTTGAGGATGTCGTCGACCCGCTGCTTGGCGTCGCCGAACAGCATCTGGGTGTTCTCCTTGTAGAACAGCGGGTTCTGCACTCCGGCGTAGCCGGTGTTCATCGACCGCTTGAACACGATGACGTCGCGCGCCTTCCAGACCTCCAACACAGGCATGCCCGCGATCGGCGAGCCTGGGTCATCGAGCGCCGCCGGGTTGACGGTGTCGTTCGCGCCGATCACCAGCACCACGTCGGTGCTCGGGAAGTCGGCGTTGATCTCGTCCATCTCCAGCACGATGTCATACGGCACCTTTGCCTCGGCGAGCAGCACGTTCATGTGGCCCGGGAGGCGACCGGCAACCGGATGGATGCCGAACCGGACGTCGACACCCAGCGCGCGCAGCTTGGCGGTGAGGTCGGCGACCGGGTACTGCGCCTGGGCAACGGCCATCCCGTACCCCGGCGTGATGATGACGGTCTTGGCATCCTTGAGCAGCTCAGCAGTGGTGGCGGCGTCGATCTCGCGGTGGTCGCCGTAGTCCTTCATCTCGCCGGTGACGACGCCGTCCGAGCCGAAGCCACCCGCGATCACGGAGATGAACGAGCGGTTCATCGCCGTACACATGATGTAGCTCAGGTAGGCACCCGACGAGCCGACCAGGGCGCCGGTGATGATCAGCAGGTCGTTGCCCAGCATGAAGCCCGCGGCAGCAGCGGCCCACCCGGAGTACGAGTTGAGCATCGACACGACGACCGGCATGTCGCCGCCGCCGATGGCCGAGACCAGGTGGAGGCCCAGCCCCAGTGCCAGCACGGTCATCACGAGCAGCAGCCAGATGCTCGGCGCCAGCACGAACCAGACGGTCATCGCGAGGAAGGCGACGATCGCGCCAAGGTTGACCACGTTGTGGTGCGGCAGCATCAGCGGGGCCGACTTCATCTTCGCCGACAACTTGAGGTACGCGATGATCGAGCCGGTCAGGGTGACCGCACCGATGAAGACACCGATGAAGACCTCGGCGAGATGGATCGGGTCACCCTCGCCGCCGTGCGTCAGGTAGGAGTTGTAGCCCACCAGCACCGCCGCCAGTCCGACGAAGCTGTGCAGCATTGCGATCAGCTCGGGCATTCCGGTCATCTCGACGCGCATCGCAACGATGACGCCGATCACCCCGCCGATCGCCATGGCCCCGACGAGCAGGGCGAGCGCGGTCATGCCAGCGCCAGGGGTGGTGATGACGCCCGACTTGATACCGATCGCGGTCGCGACGATCGTCACGATCAGCGCCGAGGCCATGCCGACGATGCCGTAGTAGTTGCCAAGCCTCGCGGTGTCGTGCTTCGACAGACCAGCCAGGGCGAGGATGAACAGCAGGGCCGAGATGATGTACGAGCCCTGGATGAGCGTGAGACCCATGATCAGCCTCTCTTGAACATGCTGAGCATGCGATGGGTCACGGTGAAGCCGCCGAAGATGTTGATCGACGCGACAAGGATCGCGACGAAGGCAAGCGCCTTCACGATCCAGCTCGGGTCACCGCCCATCTGCAGCAACGCCCCGAGGATGATGATTCCGGAGATGGCATTGGTGACGCTCATCAGCGGCGTGTGCAAGGCATGGTGGACGCTGCCGATCACGTAGTAGCCCACGACGACGGCGAGCATGAACACCATGAAGTGGCTGAGGAACGTCTCCGGCGAGGACCAGAAGACTCCGGCCGCCAACGTCGAGATGATGATCGTCAGGCCCACCCGTCTGCCTGGGTTCGGTGGCTGTTTGACGCGCTTCTTCGGCGTCACCACCTCCTTGCTGTCCGCCTTGGCGACAGGGGCCGCAGAGACTTGGATCGGGGGCGGCGGCCAGGTCTTCTCGCCCTGTCGGACAACCGTCATCCCCCGCTGCACGACATCGTCGAAGTTGACGACGAGCTGGCCGTCCTTTGCCGGGGTCAGCAGCTTGAAGAGGTTGACGATGTTGGTGCCGTACAGCTGCGAAGCCTGGGTGGGGAGCCGGCCGGCGAGGTCGGTGTAGCCGAGGATGATGACGCCGTTGGGCGTGACGACCCGCTCGTTGGCGACGGAGCCCTCCACATTGCCGCCGTTGGCTGCGGCCATGTCGACGATCACCGAGCCGGGCTTCATGGCCGCGACCATGTCCGCGGTGATCAGCCGGGGTGCCGGGCGGCCGGGGATCAGGGCGGTGGTGACGATGATGTCGACCTCCGGCGCCTGAGCCGCGTAGAGCCTTGCCGCAGCGGCGTTGTAGTCGTCAGACGTGGCCTTCGCGTAGCCGTCCGAGGAGACCTCCTGCTGGCCGACCTCGACGGGCAGGAACTCCGCGCCCATCGACTCCACCTGCTCGGCCACCTCGGGTCGCGCGTCGGTCGCCCGCACGATCGCGCCCAGCGACTTTGCCGTACCGATGGCGGCGAGTCCAGCGACGCCCGCACCAACGACGAGCACCTTGGCTGGCGGTACGGAACCGGCCGCGGTCACCTGGCCGGTGAAGAAGGAGCCGAACTCGTTCGCCGCCTCGACGATCGCGCGGTATCCCGCAATGTTGGCCATCGACGACAGCACATCGAGGGCCTGGGCCCGGGAGATCCGGGGTACGGCGTCCATCGCGAGCACCGTGATGTCACGCTCTGCCAGCTCGTCGACGAGGTCCGGGCGCAGCGCGGGTGAGATCAGGGAGACCAACGTTGCCCCATCGTTCAGCTGCGCGATCTCCGTCGACGATGGCGCGGTCACCTTGCAGACGACATCGGAGGCGAACACCGATGCCCGATCGCCGATGGTCGCGCCAGCGGCGGCATACGCGGAGTCGTGGTAGTTCGCGAGCAGTCCAGCCCCCGACTCCACCTCCACGTCGTAGCCGAGCTGCACCAGCTGGGTCACCGTCTTCGGTGTCGCTGCGACCCGGGTCTCCCCAGGCTGCGACTCCAGCGGGATCCCGATCCTCATCGCCCCTCCTCGCACAAGGGACGACCTCGTCCCCTGCGGATGACCCTAGCCCTACCCCCTTGACGTCAAGACACCGGGGTCGGAGCAACGGCCAGCCATGGCGGCACGTGGTGCGTCAGCGACTCAGCCTCGGCTGCAGGGCGCGGGTGAACCGCTGACGCACCAGTTTGGCTCAGCCGAGCCGAATCGCGTACGGGAGGGAAAGCACGCCGTTGTACGAGATGCCGGCCGCGAGCGCTGCCGACTTCAGGAGACCTTCCGGGGTGAGCGGCCGAGGCGTGGCCGTCATGCCGGCAGGTGCATCCGACGACTCTGCAGGACGCAGCCGGTCAAGCAGGCCGAGTGCCGGGAAGGCTTTGACCTGGACCGCGTCGCGGTCCACCTTGGCGAGAGCGGTGGCTCGCTGGATCGCGAGCTCCCGGCCCCCGAGGTGGTCGACGAGTCCACGCTCCTTGGCGTCTGAACCCGTCCAGACGCGACCCTTCGCCAGCTCCCGGAGCTGCTCGACCGGCAGGTGCCGGTCACCGGCCGCCTTGTTCGTGAAATCCTCGTACACCTCGTCCAGCCACGCGTTGACGACGGCGCGCTGGGCGTCGGTCCACGGCTGGTGAGACGACATGAAGTCGGCGAACTCGCCTGCGTTGATCGGCGCCCGGACGATGCCCAGCTTGTCGAGTAGTCCCTCGGTGATCATCTTGCCGGCAAACACGCCGATCGAGCCGGTGAGCGTGGTCTCCAGCGCGACGATCTCGTCAGCCGGCATCGCGACGAAGTAGCCACCTGACGCGGCCACGTACCCCATCGACGCCACCACGGGCTTGCCTGCCTCGCGCACCTTGAGGATCGTCTGCCGGATCGTGTCCGACGCGATGTACGAGCCACCCGGCGAGTCGATGTCGAGCACGACGGCGACCACGTCCGAGTCGTCCACGGCCGCGCGAAGATGGCCGGTCACCGTCTCGCTGCCGGCCTGCTTGCCGCCCAACGGCGAGGCTGGGGCGCCTCGTCCGGTCACAATGCCCCCGTGGATGCTGACGACGGCGACGGTGGGCTGCTTGTGCCGGGTGAGCTGCTCAAGCAGGCGGGTGGTGATGGTGCCGGAGTAGCGGGCGGCGTACTGGAGGGTCGCCTCGGCACCCCAGGCTGACCTGACCGCTGCGTACACCTCGTCTCGGTAGCCGGTCCGGTCCACCAGCTTGCGGGTGACCGCTTCGGCAGCGCGGATGAAGCCAACGTCGACGGCGTCTCTGACCTGCTCAGCGGGGATCCCTCGGCGCTCGGCGACGACCCGTACGGTCTCGTCGACGATCGAGTCGGCGATCCGCTGCATCATTTCCCGGTTCGCCTCGGAGACCTCATGTGACTGGAACTGGTCCGCTGCGGTCTTGTACTCGTACCTCTTCTCGAAGTCCGGCTCGACGCCGAGCTTGTCGAGCGCTCCGCGCAGCAGGGTGATCTCCAGGTGCACGCCGCCGAGCACGACCGCACCCGTGGGCTGCACCCAGATCTCCTTCGCGCTGGTCGCGAGGCGGTAGGCGAACATGCCGCTGCCGAGCTCTCCGAAGCTCTCGGCGTACGCGACCGTCGGCTTGTGCTTGCCGAACTCCTCGATGGCACGACCGAGCTCATCGACCTGGGTCGGTGTCACCGGTGCTGAGCCGATGTGGACGACCAGGCCAGCCACACGGTCGTCAGCCGACGCCTTGCGCAGCGACTCGACCAGGACTCCCATCGTGGGTGAGTTGATCGCCCGGACCGCCTGCAGAGGGTTCTCGGGCACCGACTGCAGCACGCCGCGGTCGAGGTCGATCTCGAGGATCACCCGTTCGTTCGTACGGGTCGACAACAGCGAGGTGAGGAAGTCCTTGGGATTCGAAGCCATGAAGCCAGCGTAGAAGGGCGCCAACGGTGCCCGACCCTGGCTGGACCCCGAACTTCTCTCTCCCACTCGGGCAGAATGGCCACATCCGTACCAGCGACCCGATCGGAGCCACTATGACCTCAACCCACGTCGGCCTCACGCCCGGTGCCACGATCGGCTGGATCGGGACCGGGATCATGGGTGCGCCGATGGCTGGTCACGCGGTCAAGGCTGGCTTCACAGTACGAGCGTGGGCGCGCCGCCCTGAGGCAGCCGAGGTGCTGACGAAGTACGGGGTCGACGTGGTCGATGAGGCGAGCGCGGTCGCTGAGGGAGCCGACGCGATCGTGACGATCGTCTCGATGCCCTCGGACGTGCGCACCGTCGTCCTCGGGGAGGGTGGGCTGCTGGACTCCGCCAAGTCCGGCAGCGTGCTGGTCGACATGACCACCAGCGAGCCGAGCCTCGCGATCGAGATCGCGAAGCGGGCCGCCGAACGCGGCGTCGGCTCCGTGGATGCCCCGGTGTCAGGAGGGCAGGCCGGCGCTGAGAACGGCAAGCTGTCCGTCATGGTGGGCGGCAGCGACCACGATGTCGCGGTGGTGATGCCGCTGCTGGAGTCGTTCGCGGCGAAGATCATCCACCAGGGGGCGCCGGGCGCAGGTCAGCACACCAAGATGGCCAACCAGATCAGCGTGGCCGGTTCGATGATCGGACTGTGCGAGTCGCTGATGTACGCGGCTGGCGCC
>Ga0116180_1003114_pt1 | contig 12694 bp, 6 predicted proteins | sample AD_UKC073_MetaG_FD_89804 | JGI IMG/M metagenome (GOLD analysis project Ga0116180, IMG submission 89804) | Active sludge microbial communities of municipal wastewater-treating anaerobic digesters from USA - AD_UKC073_MetaG | ecosystem: Engineered > Bioreactor > Anaerobic > Digestate | place: USA...
AGATATCCGATTAGAGGTGTTGGGGACACAATTCAATGTTTATGAGTATCCTCAAACGGGTTATTCTCGGATTGCGCTGATAGAGGGTTCTGTAAAGATTTATCGGGGTGACAACGAATCCGAATCATTTTCTTTGGAAAGACGGTATTTATTGTTTTGAAAACTTTTACAATCATGTTGTTTTCGCCTTTTTTCAGATGCGGCAATATATTGAAGTGTGCCGGTAAACGGCTGTCTTCGCTGTATCCGACAAGTTTTCCGTTAATCCAGCAATAAAATGCCGATTCAACTCCTTCAAAATCAAAAAAATATTCATCCCTGACCAATATCGGGGACGGTAAAGGTATGCTGATAACTCCTACGGGGTTATAATCTTCGAGAACGCAAGGCGGATTTGCCGGAAAAGGATAACGTACATCGGTATAAACGGGGAGCGTCAAAGCCTTGCAATTCCCAACTGCCAGGCACGTCTATTTTTTCCCATGAACCGAACGAGTAATCTGGTTTTAAAAACTCATCGTTACAACTACTGAGATTTTTGTGCCAACGAAAATTCCATTTTTCATCTAACCGGATGCGGCGTTCTGTTTTTTCGTCCAATGCAAAACATTCCGGCACCAGTTTTCTATTTTGCTCTATGGCGGCCTCTTCTGAAATAAACGGAACAAAATGGGCGTACATGGGTTCCTGATTGCTGGAGTTTATCGTGGGGTATTGCCACGGCTTTTTGCCATAGGTTCGAGCTTTTATCGTTGATGTTATCATGCATAACCATACAATCAATATACAGGCGAAGAATGGAAGAGAGACTTGACTCATTGTGATAAAAATGCTGGGGTTGTCTTGAAAAATCTAACAATCTTGTACTGCTTTACACTTTTATATTGAGCAGAACAAAGTTACTAAAAAAGGCACACTAAAATCGGTAACTAAGCCATGAAAAACCGAAACAATCATGTATTCTTTCACACTGAATTTAAGAATAATGGGCAACGTTGTATCCATGGTAGTGGCTCCACCGACGGAGATGGGCGATAATTTGCCGAAGTATTTTGCAAAAAACGGTGCCAATAACAAGGCGATAATCTCTCGCGTGATATTCGACAGCAGTGCAATAGTGCCTAGTTGAGCGCCCTTGTATTCGGTAATAAAAATACTCGATAACGAATAATACCCGAATCCGCTGCCCACGGCCATACACTCAGCAGTTGTCCAGTTCAGAAAAACGCTCACAACAGCGCAACCCGCCAATGTTCCCAAGATGGTTGCCACAGGAAGCAGATACAGCCTTGGGTTCAGTGTTTTGAAACTTTTCAGTATCTTAGGGTTCTTACCCAAACTGATACCCACACAAAACATTAACAGACAAAGTACATAAAAACTCAAATCCTTATTCTCTAAAACCCACGACGGAATTAGATTACCGTATGTCAGCAAACAGCCCGTCACAAAAAACGATACGATGATAATCGCTTCCTTTCATTTGTCGTTTTCTGTTTACAAGGTTTTTTTGATGAATGGCTTTCCACAAGAGCCATGAAAATAAACCGCTTCCCGCAACTGCTCCGATTGTTATCAGAAACACATCAATGCCAATTTTGTCCAGGCTCTTTATGAGTTCTTTGTTTGAGCCGACTTCTATTCCGAGAAGGAAAAGCAGAAGCCATATTAAAATGGTAATGAAAACAGATATTTTATTGAACAATTTGTTGTTCAGAAAAAATCCGACGAGAACTCCGATAATTATAAAAGGAATGATGAGAAACATTGTTCTACAGAAATAAGGATTTGAGCTTTACAAGGTGTTTTTTTATTCTTTTACCAAAGGACAAATATTGAAACTAAACACCATATTGTTGGCGGGAATCAAATATTGTTGGTGCGGGAAAGCGCCCCAACTTGTATCGCCACCAACGCCCATTTGCTTAAAGTCGATGTTGAGCGTAACCATATCTTTGGGTTGAATATCGCTGATATGCCGCTGATGTTTTTTATTGTCAGGTTCACTCAAATCGTCGGTTGGAAACAGATAAGCGCTTGCGCTGAAAAGCGGGTCGCCGGTAATTTTCATTCCAGTTCCGGTTTTGTCGGTAAGCATCATCCAGCGAATATCTGTTTTGTTGCCGTTTTCTTGCGGCCTGTCGTAGGGGAAATATTGCTCGCCTACATTTCCGCTGTAAAGCCCCACAAATGCGCTTGTTTTTCGGTCGATGTAGTTTTCATGCGGTCCACGGCCGAACCAACTCATTTGGTCGTAATCTTTTTTTAACGTGATCGTTACACCAAAGCGGGGCAGTAAAGGCAATGTATCGTTTTGAGGAATCAACGAGCAATTTACATTCACGTTTCAATTGCCGGAAACCGTGTAATTTACCACGTATTTCGCATCAACCGACGATAATTGGTACTCGGACTGAACTCGGCAGGTGTATGCGTCTGTTCTTGAAACTTCAGTTTTTGTCAGTTTTGCCGATTTTCCTGCATTACGCCACGGCTCGCACATGGTTGGCAATTTTGCACCCAAATCGTTATCGGTTGACGGACGCCAGAAATTAGGAACCATTTCCGCAAGTAACAGTTCGTTATCGTTGATCTTTATGGACGACAGCGCTCCGGTTTGACGGTTAAATCCAACGCTTACATCTTCGTTGTTGAGATAAATGCTGTTTTCTTTTTCGGTCAGTTGCAGCGGTTTGTTTTCTTTTTTTATAGGCACCGGCGCAAAGCTATACACAAGGCATTGTTCGCGAGCCATCACGGTACCGGCTTTTAGTAATCCGTCGTCGTACCTTTGAGTGGCATAAAGGTTCAGGAAATACTCACTCCCAGGCTTAAATGAGACATTAGGGAAAGTTGTTTTTATCGTTGCCGTTTCCTGCGGCATTAGCGATACGTTTTCGATAATCCCTTCGTCTATTTTCTTTCCGTTTTCTTCCAATATCCACGAAAAATTAAAATCGCTGAGGTTGGTAAAAAAGAATTTGTTTTTAACTTCCAGCAGTCCGTTATCAAAATTCAGCAGTTTGAATCCGATGTTTTGATATACTTTTTTTACTTCGTACAAGTGTGGTTTTGGGGTTCGGTCGGCGGCAACCAGTCCGTTCATGCAGAAATTGGCGCTGCTGGGTACCTCCTTTTGGTCGGGTGCCATATCGCCGCCATACGCCCAATAAAAACGGCCGTCTTCGGTTTTCTGTGCGAAACCTTGATCAACCCAATCCCAGATGTGGCCCCCCTGTAAAACGGGATACGTTTCTATTACGTCCCAATAATCCTGCAAATTTCCCACGCTATTTCCCATAGCATGTGCGTATTCGCAGAGAATGAGCGGTTTGGTAGGCATGTACAAGGCGTGGTTGATGAGGACATCTATTTTTTTGTACATCGGGCAGTAAATATCGGTATAAGGGCCTTTGATGCCATCTTCGGAATGGATGGGGCGATTGGATTTATCGCGTTGCTTTATCCACGTGTATGTGGCTGCAAAGTTTACGCCTTCGCCCGATTCGTTTCCTAACGACCAGATAATGACGGACGGATGGTTTTTATCCCGCTCGAACATTCGTTCTGTTCTGTCGATAAACGCTTTTTGCCATTCGGGTTGGTTGGCAAGGCATTTATCGGGCTGATAACCCATTCCGTGCGATTCGATGTTTGCTTCATCAATCACATATAATCCGAAAATGTCGCATAGTTCATACCATCTCGGATCGTTGGGATAGTGGGATGTACGCACGCTGTTGATATTGTTCTCTTTCATCAGTTTGATGTCTTGCAGCATGGATTCTTCCAAAACCACGTGTCCTGTGTACGGGTCGTGTTCGTGCCGGTTGACGCCTTTAATATAAACAGGCTGCCCGTTTACAAGCAATTGTGCATGTTTGATTTCCACTTTGCGAAAACCGATGTTGCGGGAAATAACTTCCGTTAATTTATCGTTCTCAAAGAGCGATAATTGTAGTTGGTACAAGTTGGGTTTTTCAGCGCTCCACAACAAGGGGGCGGAAATTTGTCTTTTGAAAATCAGTTGTCCTTTCTCGGGCGCTTTTTTGCGCTCCTGGCAAACGACCTTTCCCGATTTATCGTACAGTTCAAACTGAACATCAGCGTTTTTTACGTTTTCCGATCGGGCATTTTCAACCTCAACAAAAAGTTCAAGCACAGCATCTTTATAATTCTGGTCTAAATCGGTAACCACTTCAAAATCACGAATATGAGTGAAGGTGCGAGCGTAAACATACACATCGCGCTGGATGCCTGCCAAACGCCAGAAATCCTGGTCTTCAAGGTAATAGCCGTCGCTGAATTTGAATACTTGCACGGCAATCTCGTTTTTTCCTGTGCGAACGGCGTTCGTTATATCGAATTCCGATGGTGTTTTGGAATCCTGCGAATAGCCAATCATTTTACCGTTTATCCAAACGTAAAATGCCGATGCCACGCTTCCGAAGTGAAGAACAATTTGCCGACCTTTCCAATTGTCGGGAATCGTGAATTCTCTTTTATAAGAGCCCACAGGGCTGTTTTCTTCGGGTATAAGCGGTGGGTTTTTCTCAAATCCATATCCGGCCGAAACGTAAAACGGATACCCGAAACCTTCTAACTCCCAATTTGCCGGCACGTTAATGTCATCCCAGTTTGATGTATCGAAACCTTCTTGGAAAAATGTCATCGGGCGGTCTTTAACTCTCGGTACGAAGTGGAATTTCCACGTGCCGTTCAGCAAGAGGAAATACGGCGAATCCTGCTTCCGGTTCTTTTTTGCCAACTCTTTTGTGTGAAAAGCGTAAAAAGTAGCGGCAGAAGGTAGTCTGTTCCTACTCAGGACGTTGAAGTTTTCCCAATCGTTGTCAGAATGGGGATATTTGTTTCGCCAGGTTTGTACTTGTTTTTGTTCAATATTATTTTCACGTTGGAAAGGAATTCCTTCATTCTGAGGAAAAACGTTGAAAGTAAATAACATTGCGTAGGCAAAAGTCAAAAGTAAAATTGCTTTTCTCATTGTAAATAAATTTAATTGTTTATGAGTATTTTTATTGTTAATGAAGAAGACCCGAAGTTCAGACTGTTGAGCGCTTCGCCTGTCAGGGGATTGTAATTCTCGTGAATAGGCACGTCGGTCAATAATCTCTGAGCACTACTGATATATTTACGGATAAACATATCGGCTTGTTTTTCAAAACCGTACTTTTTAAGTCCGGTAACGCCAAAATAAACCTGGTCGACCCAAACAGGGCCTCGCCAATATCCCCGAACGGGGCGCAACTTTTTGTTGCTGACCTCTAAGGTGCCCAACGGAAGCGTGGTGTTGAATTTTTCGGAATCCAACATTACTAACAGCAGTCGTTTGGCCTGCTCGGGCGTAGCTACTCCGGCCCACAGAGGGACCCAGCCTTCGGCTCCCATAACCCGGATAAATTCGCCCGCCCCAAGGCGTGTGTCGTAAAAAAAGCCCGTTTCGTTGTCAAACATCTTTGTTTGGATATGGTGTTTCAATGCTTCTGCCTCGGTGTCTAACTTTTTGCTCAAACCTGTTTTGTTGTGAGTAGTTGCCAACTCCAACAGGTCTTTTTTCTCGGCATACAGGAATGAATTCAGACAAACGTTTTCCTGATCCATTGACCAAGAATCAAGGATATCGTTTTTCAGCATTTTAGTGTCGTCAAACCTTACCCTGTTGTCCATGCCACTTTCCCATGCAGCCACAATCAGTGTTCCGTCGGTTGAGCCGTATTCGCAAACGCCGTTTCCGTCATGGTCTCGCTCCCGATACCACCATTGATGGTATTTGTATATTTTATCGAACATTTCTGCAACAAAATCTTTGTCTTTAGTTTCATTGTAAATGTTTAACACTGCCCAGGCAAAGAGCGGCGGCTTTGTATCGCGCCAGTTGTTTCGTTGTTTGTTTCTTCCGATGAAATCGGGAATCATGCCGTTCTCGGCCTGATAATCAAACAGCGAACGAACTTCGTTTTTTGCCAATTGAGGATTGAACAATACCGTTGCCGATGCGTGTTTCCATGAATCCCACGACCAAAACCCGTAAAATCCGTTATAGGAAGAATAATATCCGTCGTGAAGTATGTCACCCGAAGCTGATCGCCAGTTTTCAACCAGCGTCATCATGGATTTAATGATTACCCGACGGTAAATATTATCATTCAAATATTGGGTGTTTTTATTGTTTTTTAGAATTAAGGCAATGTAACTGTTCCATCTTTTTTGATTGTTATTGAAAATGTTGTTCAATTCGGTTATCGATGAATTAGTTAATTCTATTACAGGGTTTTGAAAATCAAACAAAGCTATAATAAAACTTATATACTTTTCACCGCCTTTTATTTCGAGATTTTCTTGCTCTATAGCAGTGGTTTCATTATCTTCTACGATTAATGGCGATGCGATGTCTGGATTACACGTGAGGTATGATACGGTTAGGTATGAATCGTCAGTAAAGTTGTAAAGAGTAGCACATTTGTTGTTGATCAGATTTAGATTTGATTGGTTTTCAAAAAAATGACTTTTCCACAACAACGAAAGTTTTACTGGGGTTGAACCTCTATTTGTAATTTTTGTGCGAATAATCGCGGTGTTTTTACTAGAAAAACAAAGTTCAAACTCAAACACAACAGTTTCATTTGTAAATAATTGCGACAGTTTTCCGGGTAAGTATTCAGCTTTTTGTATATTGCGGATAAAATCGAAATCCAAGCTGTCTATTTTCATTTGTGGAACGGCAAATCCGTCAGCAATCCATCCTTTTCCGTTCATTTTAAGCGGTCCTATAAATGATCCGGCGAAACTATTGGATTCATTTTCAGGTAAAGCAAAACCAAACCAAGCTCCAAAATCCGAAAAAACAAATAACCCTTTTTCGTTTTCAGATGCAGGTATATTCTTAATGTTTATCAGATTTACAAAATTATCTTGTTCCATGAAAAGTTCTGGTGCAGCGGTCCTTTCTTTACAACCAAAACCAATTGTTAGAACAAAGCAAAAGAAAATGTAATGTGTTTTTTTTATCATAAAATGATGAAGTTGAATTAGAATTGAGAAGAAAGAATATCCGGAAAATCAATACCGATTTGTAAGAACATTTTTTATAATAAATCGATCTTTGATTTTCCGGATATTATATGATTTATTTACTGAAGTTTGGATTCTGTTCCCAATCTGGATTCATTAAAAACTCATCGTGAGGAATGGGGAATAATGTGTGTTTGGTTTCTACAAAATTTTCCACGAATGGCTTTTTATGATCGGTAAGAGCCTGTTTTACTATTCCCCAACGGATCAGATCGTACCACCGGGTACCTTCGAGAGCAAGTTCACAGGGGCGCTCAATATCTTGCAAATGTTTTAACACTTCTTCTTTCGATAGTGAAAACGGTAGTTCAGGAACATTTACTCGATTACGAACCTCATTAATGTATTGAATAGCTTTTATAGTCTCGCCTTTTTCATTTAAACATTCTGCGTATAATAAAAGTATATCTGCATAGCGTATTAATGGTATGTTATATCCGCTGTAGTTCCACTCTGTGCTTAAAGAAGGATCCCATGTTACATATTTATGCCAAAAGAATTGTCCCGGTTCATGATAATCGGAAAAAGATTTCCCTTTTTCATAATACGTTGGACGGCAGTCGGGATCGTCAAAAATAATGGTGGATAATGTCCGGATACTATATTTCCCATCTGTAGTTTTATCGGTTTTCATTACATCAAATAACCAATCAGATGGGTATGCTTCTTCGTAGCCTCCGTCATACGCAGAAAAGGGTGCTAAATGAATTGCAAATAAATTATACTCACGCTGTCCTCCGGTCATATTTCCAGTAAACTGAACTTCTAATACAGACTCTGAGTTATTTTTATGTAGTCCATTAAAGTTATCCGCATAGTTATCCATTAGTTCAAAGTTTCCTATTAACTTTTCAAATTCTTTCTCGGCTTTTGATATTTCATGTCTAAACATATAAAACTTGCCTAAGACAGCCGAGGCAGCATAACTTGTTGCTCGTCCCCCCCATTCAGGACTATAGGTTTTGGGTAAATCTTTTTGAACATCAATGAGTTCTGTTTCTATTAATTTCACCAATTCTCCTTCTTGAGCTTGTTTAGGATAAAATTCGTCCTCTGTACCTTTTAGTTCGTGAAGATAAATAGGAATCTTTTCGCCGAAATTCAGATATAAACGATAGTAATAATAAGCTCTTAAAAAACGCGCTTCTGCGGTTGCTTGTTTCTTCAAAACTGTCAACTCGTTACTTTCGCCTGGTACTTTTGGTATATTATCGATACACTGGTTCGCATAATTTATTCCGATGTATAAATTCGTCCATTCCGATTTAGTTACACTATTGGTTGGATCATTCGTAAACATAGCGATATTCATCCAAGAAGTCACATCAGCCCGAAAATCAATCTCGTCACTTCTGTAGTTATCAATTACGATATATCTTTCGTAAGGCTTTGCCCATGAAGCATTGGGTTGCATGGCAGCGTAAGCACTTGTTAATCCTTTTATGATATCTGCCTCATTTTTCCAAAAGATATTTGGAGAAAGTGAATTAGGATTTCTGTCTTCATTTAAAAATGTTTCGGTACAAGAAGCCAGAAGAATGCATCCAATGAATGAGAGGTATAATATATTTTTTGCTTTCATTGCTTTCATTTTTTTGATTAAAAACCGAATTTAACACCGACCATATAAGTTCTACTTAGTGGTGTAGCAGCATAGTCGTATCCAATTTGCCCCACATTTGATCCCGTTGAAGGATCGTATCCTTTGTAATTAGTAAGAGTAAATAAGCGGTTTGCTCCAATATAAAAACGTAAATTCGAAATGCTTAAATTTTTACATGTTTTCGCCGGAAGATTATATCCGATTTGAACATGGTTCAAACGCAGATAATCTCCATTTTCCACAAAGCGATCAGATACACGGGTGTTTTTATTAGGATCTCCTTGGACTGCACGAGGAATGTCTGTGTTCGTATTCTCAGGTGTCCAAGCGTTCAAAGCATCTTTTCCGTAGTTAAATACATGATCCATCCGCTGTAGCTGAAATTTAGTATAATTGTAGCGTTTTACTCCAAAATGCCCATAAAAATTAGCTGTTAAGTCGAAATTATTGTATGTTAAATCTACATTAAAAGCTGCTGCTATTTTGGGAGTTCCACTTCCGACTTTAACCTTATCGCTTGAATCAAGTTGTCCGTCCCCATTTTGGTCTATAAAACGAATATCTCCAGGCTTGGCAGATGGTTGCATGCCTTGCCATATCCCATCTTCTGAATAATAACCATGTTCTTTATTCCAATTAATAACTTCTTGTTCATTTTGAAATATACCGTCTGTTTTGGTTACCCAAAATTCGCCTATTTCTCCACCCACATATGTGCGTAATGCTCCGTACTCATACAAATAGTTTGGGTCGGCCATAGCTTTCAATATGCTTTTATAATGCATTAAATTCATATCTAGATCATATTTGAATTTATTTGCATTTCCGTGATAAATAGCCTGAATTTCATATCCTGTCGTACGTAGTTTTCCGTCATTTACCGTTAATGATCCAAATCCTGTCGCTAAGCTAATGTTTTTAGTCGAAAGCATATCGTAGGTGTCTTTGATATAAGCTTCGGCCGAAAGTTCCAACTTATTATTCAAGAACCCGAAATCAACTCCTATGTTTTTATATTTAGTCGTTTCCCATTTTATGTTTGATGAGGGCAGTTGGGTTATTGCATACCCTAAAGACACATCTTTGCCTCCAAATGGATAATTCAATGTACTTGTATTTGATGTTAATGTGGGAATATATTTATACAAACCTATTGATTGATTACCTAACCCTCCGTAACTCAATCTTAATTTGAACGTAGATACCGTGTTTTTCATGTTTTCCCAAAACTGTTCATTCGCGATATTCCATCCTGCTGACATAGATGGAAAAACACCCCATTTATTTCCTGAAGCAAATCGTGAAGATCCGTCGTATCGGAGTGACGCCGTAATCATATACTTTAATTGATAGTTATAATTTAATCTTCCAAAAACAGAGCGTAGTCCACTACGAGTTTTTGTTCCTCCAACAGTAAAATCTTCTTGAGCATGACCTAATAAATCCATTTCATTATTTTCAAATTTCTTTCCAGATGCAGCAATGTCATTATACGTATTTTCTTCTTGAGAAAGTCCAAACAAAGCTTGTATATTATGAACGTCATTGAATGTTTTATTCCAATTTGAAGTGAATTCTAATAAATCGTTCATGGTTTTTCCACGTTTTTCTGATAATGAAGCTCTATTATTTACTTTCATTACGCCTAATTGATATGTTGGAATAAACTGACGTGTACTTCCAAAATAGATACTGCGGCTAGCTGTTAATTTAAAAATTAAATTTTTTATTGGTTCATATTGAAAGTAACCGGAAGCTGTAATATAATCATTGGCAGAAGTATAATCTACAAGATTATTAAATCCCACTACATTACACGCATCTGACATTCCCATTCCTGCAATTGCACCACCATAACCGCCGTCATTATTTTCATCATAAACAAAAGCCAGAGGCTCAATATTCGTAACTTGATACATACTTGGGAAGCCGGAACTTGCTTCGAGATCGGCTTTCCATCTACTATAGCTGGCAGATTCTCCGACTTTGAATTTTCCCCTTTCCATGTCAGAGTTTAATCGAAATCCGTACTTTTTCTCACCTGTTCCAATAACAATTGCGTCTGTATTAGTATAAAAAGCAGAAAAAGCAACATTTGTTGTATTGTTTCCACTGATATAACCCACATTATATTTTTGAGTGAGTCCTCGTCTATAATATTCTTTTTGCCAGTCTGTATCTGCAAATTGAGATGGATCTCTCTCATATTCGGATATATATTTAGGCCATCTATTCTGTGCTATCCCAGCGTTGCTAAGCGCCATCTTGCGTACCTTCACAAATTCTGCAGAATTACAAACCTCCATTCTCTTGGGCAAATCATCAATTCCCCAATACGAGGAGAAATGAATTTTTGGAGATTGCATGACTCCACGATGAGTTTCAATTAAAATTACACCTGCTGCAGCGCGAGCACCATAAATAGCTGCAGTGGCAGCATCTTTTAAGACAGACATTGTTTTGATATCTTCCGGATTCAAATATGACATATCACCCGGCACACCGTCAATAATTACCAGAGGAGAGTTATCTGTTCCCCAAGTTGTGACGCCCCTGACCTGCAATGTTGCGGCTGAACCTGCTGCTCCGCTCCCAAAATTCACACTTAGTCCAGGAGCCATGCCTTGTAGAGCTGTTTCAGCATTTGCCGTTGGAATTTTAGCTAATTTATCACCAGAAACAGTAGTAACGGATCCTGAAACATCCGATTTCCTTTGTGTGCCGTAACCAATCACCACTACTTCATCCAACAACTTCACATCAGTTTCCATTACAACATCTACTGTGCTTCTTCCTGCTGTACTAACTTCCTGAGGTTTCATGCCTACGTAAGTGATTTGCAATACAGCATTTTCCGGTAAATTAGATAAAATGAAATTCCCATCCATATCGGTAACAGTACCTTGACTGGTGCCTTTTATCAAAATAGTTGCCCCGATGATCGGCTCTCCATTGGCATCTACAACCTTTCCGGTAATTGTTTTACCTTGTTGTTGAGCAGAACGGATCATCTCGGCAATAGTGGAGGCATTTCGATTGGCTTTTTTCATCAGCACGATGTAGTTGTTCTCGAAATCGTACCCGATATCTGTCCCTGCAAAAGCTTCGTCAAGATACACCGATACTTTGTTCGATTTATTTTGAAGAGTTACTTTTCGGTTGGCATCGATTTCACGATTGCTGTAAACCACCAAATAGTCGGTTTGCTTTTCAATTTCGTTTATCAGTTGTCCAACCGTCATTGAATTCTTCTTTAATTCAATGACTGCATCCTGGGCTTTTGTATCTACGGCCAACAACTGAAAAGAAAAAACAAATAAAAGAATAAAACAGATTTTCATGATTCTGAATATACCTTTAAAGGCTTCATTTTTTATTAAATAAGGTGTAATTAGAAATTTTATTTTCATATCTTTGTAAAGTTAAAGTGAATACTAAAATTGATTTAGGTGTTTGCTTTTTAGAGGCGATGAGTGTGGCCGCACTTGTCGCCTTACTTGTTTCATGACCGTTCTTCTCTCATAGGCATATTATTTTTTAATGGGTTAGTAAATTCATCTGCTTAATGTGATAATATTGTTATCTCTATCTTTTACGATATGAAAAGGATGTATCTTCCTAATGATGCGCAGTATTTCATCGATACCATCGCGTTGACGAAATTTCCCGGTATATCTCACGTTGAAAATTTCAGGATCTTCCACCCGAATAGTCACATCATAATAAAGTTGCAATTTTTCGATAATATCGAGCAACCGTTCATTTTCAAAACAATAAATACCGTCTTTCCAAAGAAAATGATTCGGATTGGTTATTTCGGATATCGACACATTCTCACCTTGCAGAATTACTTCTTGATTGGGTTTCAATACAATATTATCGGATTCGTTGTCACCCCGATAAATCTTTACAGAACCCTCTATCAGCGCAATCCGAGAATAACCCGTTTGAGGATACTCATAAACATTGAATTGTGTCCCCAACACCTCTAATCGGATATCT
>Ga0116180_1003121_pt1 | contig 12676 bp, 15 predicted proteins | sample AD_UKC073_MetaG_FD_89804 | JGI IMG/M metagenome (GOLD analysis project Ga0116180, IMG submission 89804) | Active sludge microbial communities of municipal wastewater-treating anaerobic digesters from USA - AD_UKC073_MetaG | ecosystem: Engineered > Bioreactor > Anaerobic > Digestate | place: USA...
AGCCTTGCAAATAAATGCCAGTATTATTGTTATTGCAAGCATTACCCGTAATTACATTGCAACTAGAATCATAAAAATATATGCCTACATTGTTATCATTGCATGTATTAGCTGTAATCGCATTATGTCTCGATGTATCAGTTAGATATACACCAGCATAGCCGGTATTACAACAAACATTACCTGTGATATTGTTATTTGAGGATGTTTTTAACATAATACCGCCCGAGGGATTGTTATATAAAACATTATTGGAAATGTCGTTATAATCCGAATTGTATAACTGGATGCCGTTTGTTCCTTCTTCACAACAATTTTCACATATTTGGTTATAATTCGAACTATTTAAGTAAATAAGAGGTTGCGAAGCGCCAGATAATGAGCTATAAAAATTGTTTTTGATTATGTTATAGTTTGAACCATTAAGCTGAATGGCTTTTTTTCGGTTTTCAATAGCTCTAACATTGGTGATGATATTTCTATGAGATCCGTTAAAACAAATCCCTATACCATCGTAAGAACTTGCTATCCCCCGAAGAGCTAAATTTATTAGTTCGCAATGTTGCACACTGCTAAGGGTAATAATGCCTTCCGTTTCAGCAGGATTACTCCATGCCCGTCTTAATCTAACACTTTTTCCATTACCTCTAATTGTTATATAGTTCTTGTTTATAAGTATTGGGGCGGAAACATAATAATCTCCATCCAAGAGGATTATTTCACCGCCGTTCGATGGTAACGCCTGAATTGCAGCGTTTATTTCCGTTTGGTCGGCAGTTCCATCACAAAGGTAATCACACTCTCCGCGCGTCCATCCTGCACTCGAAGTGCCGATAACGATTCGGGCGGTTCTGGTCGGTTTGATTTGGATGGCACTGCCTTCGCCATCACCAATAAATAGTGTTTTAGTATCTGTCGTAAACGCCGGTTCTGCAGAGAGCAGCTGTTCAGCGATTAAATCGGTTTCATTTCCTCTGCGAAATTGAATTGCCATGTTATCACTCCTTATAAAAAGAGCGCCCGTCATGCGACAAGCGCTTATTTTGTAAAATTATGGGGAAGAAAGTTATGGAGAATTGTGATATGATTTTTGTTAAAGGAAGGAGGGATGATAAAATATGGGAACCAAAGGACTGAAGCCCGGAAATATTGCCCCTAAATCAGGGCAATATGAAGTTGTTGGCCCGCGCGGTGGAAAAACCGGAAAATATGTCATCCCTTCCGCATAATAAAACCCGCCCATTTCTGAGCGGGTTGATTTGATTTGGTTTGTTTATAGCCCTGGTATATCAAATGTTACGGTTACAGGTTCGTAGCCTTCAAATGCGTAGGTTAGGGTGACGGTGGAGAGGTCGGAGAAGTCGGTGATGTTGTCAAACCACACATCCCCCTTATTTCCTACGCCACCAAAATTCTGTGTCTTGTACTCTTTTCCTGATTTGCCGATTAGTACAGTTTTATAAATATCTGGCATTTTAGCTAAGTCGTCACTTGTTTCATAATAGAAAATTATTTGATTTGTTGCAGGCCTGGTTTCTGCTTTTATAAAAGTCAACGTGCCATCTCCGCGTTGTGTTTTGACATTTAACTCAACTGATTTTGGTTCTGGCGCCATTGTTGTCGCTGCGGTGGTGGATGAAGTGGCGACTTTTTTTATCTCGGAAATTGCAGTTTTTTTGGCTTTTTCTATTTCATCAAGTGCTTCCGATATTTTCCTATCAATTTCATCAATTGTTTTTAAGGTTTCGGTTGTTTTTGTTGTGGTCATTGCCGCATCCTCCATTACGGAGCTATCCTCGTTGGCAGAATATCCGGTGGGGTTTGCACCGCAACCGGTAAGTAATATGCCTGCAAGGACGCTCAATATAATAATTTTACGCATTATACCACACTCCCTTTGTGTACAGTATATGCAATTTTGGAAAAATAATCAAGCCAAACCAACGAAAATGCCATTAACAAACCTCAATCCGTCTTTCACTCTGGTTTCACCAAACGGCTGATTGTTTACCCTGAAATATATAGCGTCCTGGTATAGTCTAATATCAGTTTTTCGGTCACCTGTTGCCAAATGCGCATAATCCATTCTTGTTGTCAAAGACGAGCCAGCTGGATAACCTCCTGATGATGGGTATACCCATAATGACAAATCACCTGAAGTTGCTGATATCAATGCCCTTATAATATCATTGGCATCATATAGAGCGAGTCCTGGTGCATTACTTGGTACTGCCGCTTGTCCAATTTTAGCATAGACATTACTGCCGGCAGATTTCAGCTTATTAGCCTCAACTGTATCTGCCTGCAGCTTATCTCCTGTAATAGTTCCAGCCTGTATCTTATCACCTGTGATGCTTCCAGCCCTGATTTTATCCCCGGTAATAGTTCCAGCCTGAATGTGATCGCCGGTAATCGAATTGCCTTTTATCATTTCGCCTGTGATTATTCTGGCAAGGAGCGCATTGGCGATAATAGTCTTATCAGCAGTAATTGCGGTTTCATACGGGCCGTCAACACCGTTATCGCTATATCCAAACCCGCCTATGTTCCAGCGCCATACCCTTACCGCCTGCGTGATATCGGGATTATCGGCGATAAATAAATTACCCTCATATTCGCCTTCACCTTTAATGACATAGCCGCCCAAGGCGCTGGCAATCAGGTTTGTAGCGGATATGATGGCCAAGTCAAGAGCGTCAAGCTGCTGCTGTTTCTTCCCAATCGCCTTAATCAGCCGTGAATATATTCGCTGATCCGACGGCGGGCAATTGTGTTCCCTCTCCGACGTACCGGTTGCTTCGATTTTACAGAGCCCGTCGAATTTGTACTCGTAGGTGGTTATAATTGTACGATGGCTTTTACCTTCAATATTGTCGAGCAGGACCATGTCTCCCGCTTCCAGTGCGGGATTGTCAATGCACTCACCTTTAAACGGAATGTAGGTGAATCCGGCCAATTTTTCGTAGAGACTGAACAATACTTCCGGAATGTCTGCCTGGATGAGAGGGTTATTCAAAGCCAAAACATATCTGGGTGAACCGACGAGGTATGTATCCGTTTCGGTTTGCAGTGATACTCCGGTTATTGTGATCGGCGCGTCATCAATGGAGAATTCATAAAACCCAGAAGAAAGCACTATATCCGGTTCTTCTTCCCTGAACACGCCGCCATCGTAAGTGTTCATGTACCAGTTATCGGTAAAATCACCGCCGTCCACTTCGACGTCAGGATCATTGCCGTCTACACTGGCCTCCTGCACATATCCGGGATTTTTGAACCACTTTAATCTAAGCATACCATGCCTGTCACACTGCGCCCAGCAGCCGGCTATCTCGGCGATATACGACACCACGTCTCGGCAGCTGATATCGCCCTCGGGAGGCTCTTGAATAACATAGTCCGAATTCATGAAGCTCGTACTGCCAAGCGGCACGCCACACCGATGGCAAATCAATGTTAGCAGCTGGAGGGCGGTGCAAGGGAACGGGGCATTTACTTGCGAAAATGGCAAATTGAAACGTGCCATCCTATCGGCCGCTTGAAGTGGTATAGCTTCATAATTCCGATTGAAAGTTACAGCCAAGCGGTCGGGAGTGTCCACCTCAAATGCACCCATCGGGACTGACTCAAACACCCCAGGAGCAGTCTCCACGTCAACAAACGGCTGGATTTCTGCATATTTGAGTTGTACATTGTTAAATTTCCCGTCTTTATTGGTTAAGGTTATAGCCAGATCTGCTGCACATATTCCGCCCGGGATTATGTCATCCCCCGGCAGTACGCGATAGGTTATTTTTATGCTGTCCTTTACGATGTCTGCATGCCCCAGATTATATGTCTTGCCGTTGGCACGCAATACTGCACGGAACTGCATATTAACTTCATCGCTGTATATGGATTCGAGAAATGCTTCTGAAACGGGATACATGCTATATCCCTCCTTACTCTTCTATGAGGTTAAAGCTGATAGAGCAAACCGCGTTGGACAAATCGCCCTTAATGACCCTAGCTTTTACCCTCCGGTTCCCCGCATACATTCTCTTTGTGATATAGTTGCCGGAAACAAGGTCAAAAAAAGTAACATTAAACATTGGCGGAGAAATGGCATTAAAAATCAGCCTCAATTCTTCGAGGCCGATGTCCTCCCATGCAAGCGGGAAGCTATATACGTTCGCACGCTTACGATGTCTAATCATTTTATAATTCAGGTCCCTGCCTGTTTTTTCGGTATCTAAATCAGAAAAATCAAAATCATAAGTGGTAGGGGTGGGAAGATCCACCCCATTAATGCTTATCAGTACCATTTTCCCACCTCATCGTACGCCTATCAAACGTCCTTGTCTTGTAAATCGTCTTTGAAACCGTCCGACAATCGGGCCGTCCTCCAACTCGATACGTGCATTCAGGGTGATATCGCCGCCTGCGTGTTGGCTCAGTTCGTCGCGGAAAATTTCACGAAGCAAACGTTCTGGCGTTTCTATGTTTCTTCCATACTTTTGGTCGCCGAGAACGGCGAGGAACTCTCGATTAGCCGGTATGACCGCGCCTTTTGCAAGCCGTGGCAAAGGATTTGCAGAAAAATTCTGTGAGCCAAAATTTTGAGCACCAGAAAGAGACATGCTGGTACTGGATGGTAGTGACAGATCTACTCTGCCGCCACCTAAGCCCATTTTCCCTTTTACCAAAGCGAAAGTGGTGGCAAGTCCCACCAAAGCTAATCCTATTGCAGCCGCTGCCAAGCCAACGCTCCAGCTGGTATGGAATATTGCAATGGCCGCCGCGGCCGCCAGTGCGGCAAGTGCTAAAACTGCGAGAACTTTTTCTCCGGTGCTCAGTTTATCCCACACAGAAGAAATTGCTGCCGCCGCAATAACAAAAGCACCTATCGCTGCTGCAGCAATACCAACGGAAGACCCGAACATTAGAAATGCGCCAATGACAATCATGCCTGTACCCATCATAACGCGTTTCAGGTTTTCCCAAGCGTTTCCATTGCCATTCAAAAGATCAGTAAACCCTCTAAGCAGTTCACTAATTCCCCACAGGATAAGTCCAAATCCCGCGACTTTCGGGAGGCCTAATATTAGTCCTAGCCCTAAAACCGCTTTGCCTGCAATACCAACTAATTCAGCGAATCGGACCCATGTAATCTCGCCATCGCTCATAATCTCCTGAACAAGCCTGATGGCACCACCGACACTTTCAAATAGAAGCTTAAATCCAATAATTTTAGCCACAATGTTAGGACCGAAAACAGAAATTAAAGCCAGGCCGAACAGCGTAAGCGCGCCATTTACTAAAGGCTGGTTCTCCACAATCCAATTCCATATCTCCCTTATCTTATCAGCAAAGTTCTGGATTGACGTTTGGGTCTCTTCGGGAACTTGGTATCCGGTAAAGTCTATTTCCGGCAGATCCGCCCCTGTGGCAAGTCCTTGCTGGTTAAGCTGGTTTATTTCATCAAACCCAGCCAGAGAACCTGTCGCTTCTTTTGCTGTTTTAGAAATAGACTGAAGCGCTTTCGCTTGTTCGTTCAGATTTTTTGCGGCCAGCGCGCTTTGCTTAACCGTCTTCCCTGCCAGGGCTGAGATAAATATAGCAATTTGCGCAGTTACTCGTTCCAGCCATTTCATAAATTGCACGAGGCGTGGTTGTATCGCATCGTAGATGGGTTGAAAAGCAGTAAGCAAATTGCCTTTAACCCGGGCAAGAGATTGATTAAATTCATTGCTTGTTTTAAGTGTCGCCGCAAGATAGTTACGGATCAGAGTAAAGCCCTTCCGCAGCACATTAAACACAAATATACTTGCTACAAGCCTTCCTATTCTGCCAGTAAGCACCGTGAGCCCACGGCCAAACAATCCGGCGGAGGCGCTTGCCTTTTTCGCGGCCGTCTCTGCATTTAAAAGGCGGGAATTATACTGCTTCAACCTGGTCTGCAGATTGGCCAACCTCTTTTCCAAAGCCTTATATTCCCGGCTCTGTGTGCCGACAGACGCGATCGCCGCTCTATGGGCCTGTTCTACCGCCGCTCTATACTGCTGTGCCTTTATGAGTAGCGAGTCAAAACGCGCACCCAATTTCTGATAAGCTATATCTGATTCCAAAGCCTTAACAACTGCCATATCAAGCGCTTCAGGGTCTTTGTAGAACTCGGCCAGATTTTCTTCCGTACTTTTTGCAATGGCTTCCATTTGGCGTTCCAGGTTGCCCATAGCGATGAGAGTTTGCTCTACCTTCAACTTTGCATTCTCAAAAGCTCTACTGGTAACTTTATCCGAATCCGCTGCCGATTCCACAATGCGCCTCATTTGCCGCTGAACTTCTTCAATAGCGATATTCGTCTCAACGATTCTCTGCCTGATATTCTGGACAGACTTTGAGCTACCGGACAAGATATTTGTCACCGTGGTGCTGAATCGCTTGAAGGCGTCAGCCATTTTCCTGGTGTCGCCTTGTACCCCGGAGTTATCTATTTTCGTGCTTATTACAATAGATCCATCGACCATGTTTTATTCCCCCAGTAAAGCTTTCAACCTGGCAATTTCCGCTTGTTCTTCAGGTGTATATTTAATTTTAAAATCTATGATAGAATGGTGTTCGCTATAAAACTCCTGTTCCCATTTCTCCAGTTTTTTGCCTTTGGACTTTTTATCACGAATGGAAACAATGGTGGCTAATTGCCCATCTCCAATAGCGTTAAAATATCCGATAAAAGTAAACCAGTGCATATACGGAAGTGAACGTATTTCGCATCCTGCGACTTTGTTTACTTCCGCGATAATCATAGGGTAATCTTGCTCCCAATCAATTAACTTGCGCCTGCTTCCCTTGCCTTCCGGGTAGACTGCATTTATGAACTCAAAAAGATAATCGAGCGCCTCCTGATAATGCTCTACGGGCATTTCATTGAAGTTCTCATAAAACAAATTTAAAGCAATCATGCATGCAATTTGCTGGTCGCTTTCATTGTTTAGATAGGAGATAATCTCTAAGATGTCCCGATAATCTGAATTAATTGAATACTCCTTCCCACCGATATTAGCTATTACCGGAAGCGTCCACTTTTCCATGAGCAATCGCCCTCCGCTGTGCGCGGTTTAGCTGCGCTTTTTTAACAGCTTCATTAACTTTCGCTTCCATCAATGCCTTGCGTTTTTCAGCATTCTTTTCAATGATTGGAAGCAGGGCATCCATGAAGTTCTCGATTACCGTATAACCTGTATCGGTCATAGCCAGCATGCTAACGCCGGACAGTATTTTGTCAAAATCGTTGCTTTCACCGAACACATAAGCCAACCGTTCTTTGATGACCTTGTCAGTGTTTTTTGATATCTCCATGAGCTTCGACGCTTTGTCAAAGCCCTTTTCGTCGTATTCCTCTTTGCTGTCAGCGGTTTTCTCGTATTCCTTTAAAGCCTCATTGTACTCTTTTGTGATTTCGGGCAGCTCTTTGTAAAACTCCACGAAGCGGGCGTACACATTGGGGTCGGTGGGGTTAAACCGCAAAACCTCTCCGCCATTGACTACATATTCTTCTATACCGGTATCAAACGTAATATTTTTTGACACGGTCCTTCCTCCTTTAAAGAATTAGCCCCCTTAACAAAAGAGCTAAGGGGGCTATTTGTGGAATTATTCCTCTTCCTCTTCGGGCGCCTCAGCTGTGAATGTTTTTGTTGAAATATCGAAATAGCCCTTTGTCGACCGGCCGGTGTAATGGATGTTGAAAGGTATCTGGACGCCGGTGTTGTCTCCGCCGTATGAGGTGACCTCAATAACTACATCCCATCGAGTCGCAGGGAACACAGTCTCGTTTGTGGGCTCCTCCCACAGGTATACATCCACCACTGTACTCTTGCAGTCATCCAGAACCTTTTGATTCTCTACAATGTCCTGCAAGCGCTCAAACAGCGCGTCTCCTGAATTTGCGTAGTACGGTTCTACCGTGCCCTGCTTCTCATACGAAGAAATAACCACACTGGTTTCGCCCAGGATGTTTTTCTTCTTGTCCACCTGCGCGGACATTTCGACGGAGTATTCCTCCAGATCCTCGCCAAGCCGAACATAACTAGGTGTGCTCGACCCGTCGGAACCGGGAATTGCTACGTCAATATAATGCGCAAGGAATTTGCGTTCAATTTTGGGCATCAATAATCACTCCTTTTCCTATAAGTTAATTGGATTTGAACTTGATATAACCCCATACCATTCTCGTCAATATCAAACAGCATGGCGTTGGACACTTCTACGCTTTCAGCCGTATAACCATCCGGCAGTTGAGGGAGGTTGTTCTGAACATTTCTCTCCTCCATCCAGACAGTGAGGTTTTCAAGAAATCCGTGATTATCTGCACGGTCCACCTCATTGCCGGCGGCCTCCCTCGCGTAGAAAACATAGCTATTTTGGTAAGTGCGGTTACCAAGGATGTCCTCAGTGATTTTGCTGTTCCCCGCAGCGGCCAGTGCATAGCTGGAAGGTTGCTCTTCCGTCAAATCGGTTTTGATTTCAGATAATGGGCGCATGTCCATGCCGTCATATTCAGACAGCCAATCCTGTACAGCTTTGATAATGCTCATGGTTCAGCCCTTCCTCCTGCCGCGCGGGCAATGTCGTCAAGAATTTTCATCTTCTTATCCGCCCACATGCGTTTGTCCCAAAACGGTCCGCGCTTCGGTGCTCCGTGGTGCTGAAGGTCTTTATCTATAACCACCTTACGCTCTCCCAATTTGGCATAGGCGCTTCGGGACTTTTCGCCAACCATAACCTTACCATAATACTGGAACCGGGCATACGGCATGTTGTAGGTCACGCTATCGACGTCAATAATACGGGTATTTTTTAAGACGCCCTGTTGCATCGGAACATACGGGTCCATTTCAGCGGCACATCGGGCAGTGAACATCCGTTGGATTCGACCGTTGGGCTCAAGCCCGCGCCGGCGGAGTATCTCAGCGGCGCTGTCCATGTTGAACACTACCGTCATTTCCCCGACACCTCCCAGTGAGCCATATCGCCGCCAAAGGCCTTAGTGTCCACGCTGGTAATGGTCAGTACATCGTCAAAATCCAGCAACTCCTTGGAAGAGCGGACAACATCATATTCAATACTGCCCTTTATAACGGTATCTCCGCTTTGCAGCGTCCAGTAGCGGCTCTTATCAGCCAACCCAGCCCACTCCTTCGGGGGCTTATATCTGCGATCACAGGATACAGCGGTGCTGTGAGGTATGATGAGCTGCACGCTGTCAGCGGAGGCCACTCCTGTCCGGCGCATTATGGCACCTTTAATCGCGTTCCAAAAGACACCGAACAACACTGTCCGCTGCCATTTTTCCGTGCCATCTGAGGCCTTGTACTTGTTGTAGACGGTAACAGTATCACGGAACATCATATCCACCTCGACAGTAATCCGGTATTGGCAAGGTACATCTTTGCCGCGTCATACAGCCTTGCTTCATCGCTTTTTACCTGCTTGGCGTAAGTCCGCGACCAACTGCCAACAGACTGGCTGACTACATCGCCGCCTGTTTCATTGATGTACCAAGCCTCTGCAACAGCGCAGGCAGCCATTTTGACCGGGTCGGCGGGAGAGTAGGAGGCGGCTCTCCCGCCGGTTATCCGGTCAATATAACTCGAAGCCCTTTTTATCAGGCGGGGAAAATCTTGTTCCGATATGACATTGCCGGCATAGGCTGTGTTGTAAAACGCCCAATCAACATACGGCATGCCACTCACTCCTTTGCTTATCCCAGATAGCGGACAGCAAGCTCCGGATACATGGTCTTATATCCGTAAAGGACATCCATTGAAAGCATTTCTTTTTTGAACTTCATGTCATAGCCGCGAACCACGCGGAGGGTTACGCCGTTATATGCAGTAACATAAGATTCCACACCTGCAGGAGCTGCAAGCGGTCTTGTTACGAACGCAAAGGCGTTCGGATGGAACGCCAGGTTAGCGGTATGGTTATCCGTGATTGTTACTTCCGCATTATCCGCCATTGTAAGAGCAGGATAAATTTTTACGGTAATTTCATTATTCTCGGCGGTCGCATCGGCGGTTACAACAACTGTTGCGGTGTTGCCGTTCTTTTTGAAAGTGAGAATATCGCCTTTTTTCAGCGTTCCGGTCAGTGAAGTATCATCGGTATCCAGAGTTACCTGCGTAGCTCCGGCAGCAGCGCCTTTCAGCAATATCTTTTTGCCTGAAGTGCCGGCTGTGACAAGTGTACCTTTTTCATGCACCTTAACAGCCTGAGACATGAAGTTCTCAAAGCCCATAATCCTGCCGAGCGAGCCGTTGCGCAGCGCTTCGGTAGTACCGGACTTGTCCGCCTCGACAAAGGTATCAAGCTCCAAGAATTTCGCCTCGGCTTCGGGATCCCACAGCGCATATCTGGGAGCGACAGGAGCCTTCTGAATATTCAGAATTTTTCTCGCTGCCGTGAGGTCAGATAGCGCACTTGGAGTTGTTCCCGCTGTGCCAGCGATGTAAGGAATGTCTTTATACACCTCCAGCCCGTCAGAGTTAATCTTCTGGGCTAGAGCAACAGCGGCCGGCTCCAAAAACAGACGGTTCAGATCGTCCACATTGGTGGCTCTCTGAATTGCGCCAAACTCAACGTCCACGGTGGCCAGCTTGTCGAGAGTTACCTCGACCGACTCTTCTTTTACATCCTGCGCAGATGTGCCGGTACTTTCGTCAAAATCCTTAGCCTCAAGGATTACGGGTTTTCTTACCTGAATGGTGGCGCCTTTGCCTACCACGAAGGTGTCGCTGTAATCCTTGTGCACAAGGTTTGGAAACACCAGGTTTTCGATAAGTCTTGGGAGAATCTGTCTAGCTATTTCCTTGATGGTAATAAATTCGTTTGCCATAAATCATCTACTCCTTTTTCTTGTTAAAAATCACTTCATAGTACTCCTCATCAGACATCTTGTCATAATCAGGATTACTTTTTCCGTGCGAGCCTCCGCTTTTTAAGCGCATACTCGAATCGCCGCCGTCATCTCCATCATCGCCGTCAGAGGATTTTTCTATGTCAAAAAGGTAGTCTGCTTCCTTTTTAAGATTTTCGAGCTGATCTTCAAGCCCAAGCAGTTTGTCGCCGTCCAGCTTAATGTTTTCAAGGTTAAGCAGCGCCTTAACGGCTTTTGTGTTTTTTGCTTTGCTGGCAATAAGAGCGGTTTCAAGTGCATAGTCAAGTTTCAGCTTTCCTATGTCGCTGTTGTACTTCTGCTCCCAATCAGCTAAATCTTTTTTGAGCTTTTCGACATCAACCCCGTCAAACTTTTTGACCGTGTCCTGCAAATCCTTGATGGTCTGATTGGCGGCATTCAGTTCAGTGATTTTGCTGTCAAGCTTTGCCTTGTCCACATACTGACCGGAAGCAAGGTTTGCAATTTTGATGTCCTTGTTGTCCTTGAGCTTCTCGGCCAGCTGGTCATAAGTCAATGCCTGATCACCAAAAATTGATTTTAGAAAGTCCATGATACCCCTTTCCCACCCGAGATTTAATTTATAAACGCGCGGCCACTCCGCGCTGGGGCGTCCATGCATTTAAACGCCGGCATGGTAGGCGAAGTTAGTATAATAAAAGCCCGCCAAGATAGGCGAGCTTTAAAAACAGATTTAGGCATGAAAAAACCACCTTCGCGAAGGAGGGTGGTTTATCCATTGATTGCTTTAGCCAGTGTTCCGTTTTCGTCATCTTCGACAATCTCAAAACGGCCGCCCATATACTCACCACACAAAGCTTTTGGGCGCGTCGGGGAATACAGGTAATCTTCACCGCTTTCATCAATAATGCGGAGCGCGCCAGTGAGTTCATCGACTTCCACAACCTCATAGATGCCGCCATTGAAAAGACCATCTATGCCGATGTTCTGGCCGATGTATTTGACCTTCATTTTAAACGCACCCCTTTCAATTTAAATTCATCCTCCGGAGCAATCCCATTGTTTTCGTACCAGTGAACGACATATTTAAAGTTTTCTCCGTATGCATCGCCAGCTTTTTTCTGCCACCCGGAAATGCTGCCGCCATATATACTCACAAGTCGACGCAAATCCCGAATTGGAACCGATGTGCCTTCACCAGCCAGAACATAAACATTGATGAGCATACTACCCTTTGGCACAACACCCTGTATAAGCGGTGTGTCAACATTTACTGTAGCCTTTAACGGTTCATCGGGTAAAAATACTTTTTTAGGATTGCCGGAGGTTTGTTTTATTATAGCATTATTTTCAATAGATTGGAATACTTTTGCTTGACCGCGAGCTTTGTCGGCATCGGCTTTACTGAAGTTGCCTATTGCTTCACGATCAGCCTGCCGTTTCAATCCGATTTGCTCAATAAAATCTTTTTGCAGTTTGTGCCACTTGGACAGTTTCGCAGCCGCCTCATCGGTGGGCAACCCCGCAGCTTCCATAGCTTTATATTCCCGCTTCCACCGCCGGATCTGACGCTCAATGTACCGCTGTTTTTGAGTTGCCTCATACTCCGACAGCTTTTCGCCGTTGTACTCGTATTTTGGAGCGTTCATTTTATCGAGCTCGGATTGGGTGTATGTGCGTTCTTGTCCCTCGAAGAATGGCATAATGCTATGCCTACAATTCCATCCTCCCAGCCCCTCGCCGGTACCGTATCCGGTACCCTCAACCAAGCTAGGA
>Ga0116180_1003136_pt1 | contig 12649 bp, 12 predicted proteins | sample AD_UKC073_MetaG_FD_89804 | JGI IMG/M metagenome (GOLD analysis project Ga0116180, IMG submission 89804) | Active sludge microbial communities of municipal wastewater-treating anaerobic digesters from USA - AD_UKC073_MetaG | ecosystem: Engineered > Bioreactor > Anaerobic > Digestate | place: USA...
AGGTCGGCCAGCTGGCCGGCGCGGATCATGTCGAGGCTGCCGCCCTGCTCCACCTCGAAGACGTCCGGGACGTCGTCGGTGAGGAGCTGAGCGGCGAGGATCTGGCCGTACTCGCCCGGGACCCACTTCACGGTCACGTTCGCGTTCGGGTACTCGGCGGCGAAGCGCTCGACGGCCTCGCGGACGCCTGCCTCGCCGTACTCGTGGTACCACTGCTGCAGGTCGACCTTCTCGCCCGCGGGCGGGGTGCTGCCGCCTGTGGTGGGCGACGTGGTGCCGGAGGGCGTCGTCCCGAGCCCGCCCGTGTTGGACCCGCACGCGGCGAGGACGGCGGCGGCGGAGAGGCTTCCGCCTGCGATCAGAAGAGTGCGACGGTTGATGTTCATGGGCACACCTTGGCACAAGTGGCGTCGTCCGGGCAGCCTCGTTCCGCCGATTACGCCCTCAGCATTCCTCGAGGCGCCGGCCGCGGAGGCGGAGCGTCTAGGCTGGCGGCCGTGGCGAAGCTCCCCTCCGGCGACCCGGCCCCCGCGGACGGCGCGCTGCCGCCGTCGGCGCTGAGGGCGGACGTCCCGCTCTCGCTCTACCTGCACGTCCCCTTCTGCCGCGTGCGGTGCGGCTACTGCGACTTCAACACCTACACGCCGGGGGAGCTGGGCGGCGTCGATCAGGACGGCTTCCTGGGCGCTGCGGTCGCCGAGCTCGACCTCGCACGGCGCCTCCTCGGCCCTCGCAGGGTCGAGACGGTGTTCTTCGGCGGAGGCACGCCGACGATGCTCGCGCCCGGCGCGCTGACGGGGTTGTTGGGTGCCATGAGGGACCGGTTCGACTTCGCTCCGGATGCCGAGGTGACGACGGAGGCGAACCCCGAGACCCTGACTCCCGCCTACCTCGCGGAGCTGCGCGACGGCGGGTTCACCCGGCTGTCGCTCGGCCTCCAGTCGGTGGTGCCGCACGTGCTGCGCGTCCTCGAGCGCGTCCACACCCCGAGCCGCGGCCTGGACGCGGCGGGCTGGGCCAGGGACGCCGGCTTCGCGCACGTCAGCCTCGACCTGATCTACGGCACGCCGGGGGAGTCCCAGGGCGATTGGCGCGCGAGCCTCGACGCCGTCACCTCCGCCCCCGTCGATCACGTCAGCGCCTACTCGCTGATCGTCGAGGACGGCACCAGGCTGGCCCGGCAGGTCCGCCGCGGCGAGATCGCGATGCCGGACGACGACGACCTGGCCGACAAGTACGAGGCCGCGGACGCCGCCCTGACCGCGCTGGGTTTCGCGAACTACGAGGTCAGCAACTGGTCGCTCCCGGGCGGCGAGTGCCGGCACAACCTCGCCTACTGGAGGGGCGGCGACTGGTGGGGCGTGGGCCCCGGAGCCCACTCTCACATCGGAGGGGTCCGGTTCTGGAACCGCAAGCACCCGCGCAGCTACATCGCCTCCCTCGCCGCGAGCGAGTCCCCGGCGCTCGCCCGCGAGGTCTTGTCCGACGACGAGCGCCGCGTCGAGCGCGTCCTGCTCGAGCTCCGCATCGCCGACGGCCTCCCGCTGGACGTGCTGACGCCGTCGGAGCGTGAGCGGGTGCCGGACGTCCTCGCGAGCGGCCTCGCCGAGCTGGTGAGCCCCGCCGGATCGGTAGTCGATGACCCTTCCCTCATCCGCGGGAACCGCTTGCGCTTGACCCGCGCAGGTCGGCTCCTCGCCGACGGCGTCGTGCGCGACCTCCTCGACTGATCGCTGGTTGAGCACCACCGCTGGTTGTGCACCACCGCTGGTTGAGCCGGATCCCCGGCGCGGAGCGCCCGGATCCGTGTCGAAGCCATTGAACGGGCACACGGTTCATGGAGGCTCCATGGGCTTGCGTTGACAGCGCTACGACGATGTCCTACTGTATTAAGCACCTAATACAGCAATACAGGGGGTGACATGCAGTTCGATCCCAGTGCACCGATCTGGCTGCAGCTCGTGGACGAGTTCGTTCGCCGCATCGTGACCGGCCGGTGGCCGTCGGGGGAGAAGATCCCCGCGGTGCGGGAGCTCGCCGTCGAGCTGCGCGTCAACCCCAACACGGTGCAGCGGGCGCTCGCCGAGCTGGAGCGCCGGGGGCTCGCCCGCTCCGAGCGCACGGCCGGGCGGTTCGTCACCGACGACGCCTCGCTCATCGACGAGGCCCGAAACGATCTGGCGGCGGGAGCCGCCGCCGACTACGCGAGGCGGGCGCGGCGCTTGGGCATGAGCCTGACCGCGGCCCGCGACCTGCTCGGCCAGCAATGGCAGGGCGCAATCGAAGGAGAGGATGCATGAGTGCCATCGACATCACGGGGTTGAGCAAGCGCTACGGCGCGTTCCCCGCGCTCGACGGCCTGACGCTGAGTCTGCCCCCGGGGCAGATCGTCGGGTTGCTGGGCGAGAACGGTTGTGGAAAGACGACGCTGCTGAAGGTGCTGGCAGGCGCGTTGACCCGTTACGAGGGGAACGTCAGCATCCACGGCCATGCGCCCGGTCCGGAGAGCAAGGGACTCGTCTCGTTCCTGCCCGACGCGAGCTTCCTCGCCGACAACTCGACCATCGACGGCTGCGTCAACCAGTACCGCGACTTCTTCGCCGACTTCAACGAGGAGAAGGCGCGCGACCTGATCCGATTCTTCGGCCTGACCTCCACGGCGAAGCTCTCGACGCTGTCGAAGGGCATGCGGGAGAAGGTGCAGATCGCGCTGGCGATGTCGCGCGACGCGAAGGTGTTCCTGCTCGACGAGCCCATCTCCGGCGTCGACCCCGCCGCCCGCGAGGTCATCCTCGAGGCGATCGTCCGCGACCTGTCCCCAGAGGCGCTGGTCCTCATCTCCACCCACCTCATCCACGATCTGGAGCCCGTGCTCGACGGCGTCGCGTTCATGCGCCACGGCCGGGTGCTCCTCGCGGGGCAGGTCGACGACCTGCGCGCGGAGCGAGGCCTGTCAATCGATGAACTGTTCAGGGAGGTCTACCGATGGTCGCCACGTTGATCAAGCACGAGGTCCTGCGCACGTGGCGCTGGATCGCACTGGCCGCAGGCGCGGCGCTGCTCCTCACCAGCATGTCGGCGCTGGCCGCCGCGCTGCTGCCCGGGCCGCTGAACGGGTTGTTCGGCGTGCTCGGCATCATCTTCGCCAGCGTCTTCCCCATGGCGCTGCTCCTGATGATCGGCATCGACTACTACCGCTCCGCCTTCTCCAAGACCGGCTACTTCACCGCGGCCATCCCGGCGCGCGGGTCCACCATCTACTGGGTGAAGTTCGGGTACGGGTCGGTGGTCGCGCTGCTGGGGTTGGCGCTCACCCTCGGCCTCGCCGTGATCGCCAGCATCGGCTTCGCGCACCTGAACGGCGGCACCGCCGCCGATGTCTTCGAGACGATCGACGCGATGTGGGCCGCGCTCGCGAGCATTCCCGCCTGGCTGCAGGCCCTGATCCTCGTCGCGATCCTGCTCTATCCCAGCGCGACGCTCGCCCAGTACTTCTTCGCCGCGACGGTGGGGAGCGAGGCGTCGTTCAACCGCCTGGGCCTCGGCGGGCCGATCCTGGTCTGGTTCCTCTACTACGTCGCCGGGCAGGTGGTTGCCGTCATCGGGCTGTTCCTTCCGCCGACGCTCGATCTGACCGACCCGACGGCGCCGCTCCTGACCTACGATCCGATGGCGATGTTCCGGGACAACCAGAGCGGCAACGCCTTCCTGCCGCTGACCGCGCTCGCCTCGGTGTTCTTGCTGGCTATCGTGGCGATGTTCTGGGCGAAGGTGTCGTACGACAAGAGGCTCGAGTTGCGCTGATACGGTCTCTGACCGTGGATCGCTACGCAAAGGACGTGCTCAGCCCCGGCTGGCAGAAGTCGCACCTCAAGACATCCCGGGACGTGCCCGTCGAACTCGACCTCGTGGTCGAGTTCGACGACTTCTGCGGGGCGGTTGTCGGCTGGGAGAACGGCATCGTCCTCCTGGAGGACCGACACGGGAAGCGCCGCGGCGCCCCGCTCGGGCCGGGCTTCCTGCTGGAGGGCGAGCCCGTCGCGCTGCGGGCGCCGCTGCGGGGCGGGGCAGTCAAGCCCCGCTACACCGCCTCCGGGTCGCGGATGTCGGAAGAGCCAGCGAAGGCGCGGGTGGCGCTGCCGAGCCGCATCTACGTCGAGGGCCGCCACGACGCCGAGCTGATCGAGAAGGTCTGGGGCGACGACCTGCGCCACGTCGGCGTGGTCGTCGAGTACCTGGGTGGCATCGACGATCTTCCCGCCATCGTCGCCGAGTTCGCGCCCGAGCCGGGACGTCGTCTTGGCGTGCTCGTCGACCACCTGGTGCCGGGCTCGAAGGAGTCGCGGATCGTGGGTCAGGTCTACCGGGCGGGCTATCGCGAGACCGTGCTGATCGAGGGCCACGAGTTCATCGACATCTGGCAGGCGGTCAAACCCGCCCGGATCGGCCGCAAGGCCTGGCCGTTGGTTCCCCGCGACGTCGACTTCAAGCTCGGAACGCTGAAGGCCCTGGGCCTGCCGCACGCCGACCAGGCCGACATCGCGCGCGGCTGGAAGGCGATCCTCGACCGCGTCACCGGCTGGCGAGACCTGGAACCGCAGCTCAACACGAAGGTCGAGCGCCTGATCGACTTCGTGACCCAGGACCACCTCGACGCCGGTTGAGCCACCACCGCTCGTTGAGCCGCCCCGAAGGAGCGAAGCGACGCAGCGCGTGTCGAAGCGTTCTGGTGTCATCTGTTCCTGTTTTGCGACTGGTTCTGATGGGAAGATGTATTACACGTGGCGTGATCGTGTTGCGTGGAAGTGGAATGAGAACTGGAACGAGCGCTCAGGACTCCCGGTGGGGGTGAAGATCGCAAACCCTGAGTTCATCACCGTCATCCCAAAGATCAACGGGACCCCGACGGTAGGAGCGTCACTCGAAGCTGCTGCTTCGCTCCTTGGGCCACGGGAGACGCTTCGCGCCGGACCGCGTCGAAACCGATGAGCCCGCACCACTATGTTCTATCCATGGACACCGAGGGCATTCTGGGATTCATGCAGGAGACCGCGGCCGAGGTCATCACGCCGCGGTTTCGGCAGTTGGCTAGCGCGGACATCGATGAGAAGACCCCTGGCGACTTCGTCACGGTCGCCGACCGCGAGGCGGAGGCGTACCTCACGCGACTTCTCGGCGCCGCGTTCCCCGATGCACTCGTCCTCGGTGAGGAGACCGTCTTCCTCGACAAGCGCCTGCTCGTGCAGCTTCCGAACGCCGACCACGCGTTCGTGATCGACCCCATCGACGGCACCGGGAACTTCGTCCGCGGAGACGATCGGCACGGCGTCATCCTGGCCGAGCTGCGCGGCGGCGTGACGACCCGCGGCTGGATCTGGCAGCCGCAGTTCGGCCGCGGCTACGTCGTCGAGCGCGGCGCGGGCGTGCGGGTCAACGGTGAGCCGCTGGTGCACCCCGTCCGGGACCGCAAGCCGCTGGGCGGCACCTCGAAGAAGAACCTCCTCGGCTACGATGCCGACGGCCAGCTGAGCCCGGCGGTGCGCAGCCACTTCTCGGCGGCATTCGACTATCCCGCGGTGCTCGAGGGCGACTTCGACTTCGCGGTCTACACCAACACCTGGCCTTGGGATCACCTGGCGGGCAGCCTGATGCTGACCGAGGTGGGAGGCGTCTCCCGGACCCTCGACGGCATGGCCTACTCGGTTCTGACGAGGGCGAAGGGCCTGCTCGTCGCCGGCGACACTGTCAGCTGGCTCGCGGCGCAGCAGTACTGGCCGGTCAACTGACCATGGCCGAGCCGGGTGTGAGGCGGCCCTCGATCCGCGACGTCGCCGCAGCAGCGGGCGTGTCCTACCAGACGGTCTCGCGCGTGCTCAACGAGCCCGCGCTCGTGCGCCCCTCAACGGCCGAGCGCGTCCAGCGGGTGATCAAGGAGCTCGGCTACCGGCCGAGCAAGGCCGCGCGGTCGTTGGTGCGCCGCGACTCCACGACCATCGGCGCCGTCGGCATCCACGGCAACCTGTACGGCCCCATCCAGATGACGGTGGCCATCGACGAGGGGGCGCGGTCGCGCGGCTACGCGTCGGCCTCGCTCGCGGTGCGCGACGACTCGGAGGAGTCCCGAACCGAGGCGCGCGAGCACCTGTTGAACCTCGGCGTCGACGGCGTGATCGTCGTCGCCTGGACCGAGGCCATGATGGAGCTGGCCCTCGACTTCGCCAAGGAGCTGCCGACCTGCGTGGTGGCCGAGGACGACGTTCCCGCCGGCCTCGCGCGCGTGCACAGCGACCACGTCTCGGGCGCACGCCAGGCGACCGAGGCCCTGCTTGGCGCCGGGCGACGGCGAATCGGGCACCTGTCCGGCCCCGCCACGTGGTCGGAGGCGCAGTCTCGCGTCAGCGGCTGGCGTGAGGCCGGGGGCGATGCCTGCGGCCCGCTCGTCGAGGCGGGGTGGGAGCCGCGCGACGGATACGACGGCGTCGACCGGCTGCTCGCCGTCGAGCCTGCCCTCGACGCCATCTTCGCCGCCAACGACCAGGTGGCCATCGGGGCGCTGCGTCGGTTGCAGGAGCTGGGGCGTTCGGTGCCGGACGACATCGCCGTCGTCGGCTACGACGACATCGACATCTGCCCCTTCCAAGCGGTGCCGCTTGCCACCGTGCGCCAGCCCTTCGGCGACGTCGGGTCGGCCGTCGTGGACCTGCTGTTCCAGGTCATGGGCGGCGGGCCCGCGGCGTCGCTCACGCTGCCCTCGGAGTTCGTCTGGCGAGAGTCGGCGGGACGCGACCTTTCCACGATGTAAAGAAGTCGACCCCTGATCAATGTGACCGTTCACGTCCGCTAGAGTTGGGGCAATCCCGGCCAACGACGGAGGACCATATGACGTTGAAGCTCACGCAACTGCCCGAGGCGGTTCAAGAAGAGGTCGCCAGGGTGCGCCAGGTGGTCTCGGACCTGCACGCGGAGCTGCCCCGCTGGGAACTCGTGGTGTGGACCGCGGGCAACGTCTCCCAGCGCATCCGGTGCGCAGACGAGATCGGCGAGGACCTGTTCGTCATCAAGCCGTCGGGCGTGTCCTACGACGACCTCGGCCCGGAGCAGATGGTGGTCTGCACCCTCGACGGCGCCAAGATTGACGACGGCACCCCTGACCGGCTGCAGCCCTCCAGCGACACCGCGGCGCACGCCTACGTCTACACGCACCTGGACCGCGTCGGGGGAGCCGTGCACACCCACTCGACCTACGCCACCGCCTGGGCGGCGCGCGGCGAGGAGGTGCCCTGCGTGCTGACGATGATGGCCGACGAGTTCGGCGGCCCCATCCCGATCGGCCCGTTCGCGCTCATCGGCGACGACTCGATCGGCCGGGGCATCGTCGACACCCTCCGGGACTCGCGCAGCCGAGCCGTCCTCATGCAGAACCACGGCCCCTTCACCATCGGCGCGGACGGCCGCGACGCCGTCAAGGCCGCCGTCATGGTGGAGGAGGTCGCCCGGACGGTGCATATCGCGAAGCAGCTCGGCCCGGTCATCCCCATCGAGCAGTCAAAGATCGACTCGCTCTTCGATCGTTATCAAAACGTCTACGGACAGAAGTAGGAAACATGGAAAACCCGTATCTCGGCCGCAAGGTCTGGTTCTTCACCGGTTCGCAGGATCTCTACGGCCCGGACGTGCTCCTCCAGGTCGAGGAGCAGAGCAGGCAGGTCGTCGCCGACCTCAACGCCTCCGACGAGCTGCCGTTCGAGATCGAGTGGCGCCCCATCCTCAAGGATCGCGTCGCCATCCATCGCGCGATGGTCGAGGCCAATGCCGACGAGTCGGTCGTCGGCGTCATCGCCTGGATGCACACGTTCAGCCCCGCCAAGATGTGGATCCAGGGCATCGACGCCATCGCCAAGCCGCTGCTGCACCTGCACACGCAGGCCAACGAGGCCCTGCCGTGGGACACCATCGACATGGACTTCATGAACCTGAACCAGGCCGCGCACGGCGACCGCGAGTTCGGCTACATCGTCAGCCGCCTCGGCAAGCAGCGCAAGATCGTCGTCGGCCACGCCACGCACGACGACGTGCGGCACAAGATCGCCGTCTGGGCGCGCGCCGCCACCGGTTGGGCCGAGCTTCGTGCGCTCAAGCTCGCGCGCTTCGGCGACAACATGCGCAACGTGGCCGTCACGGAGGGCGACAAGACCGAGGCCGAGCACAAGCTGGGTGTCAGCGTGAACACGTGGGGCGTCAACGACCTCGTCGCCGCCGTCGAGGCGGTCGAGGAGTCCGCCGTCGACGCCCTGGTCGCGACCTACGAGGAGCTGTACGACGTCGTGCCGGAGCTGCGCGCCGGCGGCGAGCGCCACGAGTCGCTGCGCTACGCGGCGCGCGAGGAGCTCGCGATGCGGTCCTTCCTCGAGCAGGTCGGCGCCTTGGCGTTCACCGACACCTTCGAGGACCTCGGCGGGCTGCGTCAGCTCCCCGGCCTCGCCGTGCAGCGCCTGATGGGCGACGGCTACGGCTTCGGCGCCGAGGGCGACTGGAAGACCGCCGTCCTCGTCCGCCTCGCCAAGGTCATGGGCTACGGGCTCCCCGGCGGCGCGTCGCTGATGGAGGACTACACCTACGAGCTGACCCCGGGGAAGCAGAAGATCCTCGGCGCGCACATGCTCGAGGTCTGCCCGTCGCTGACCACGGCGAAGCCGAAGATCGAGATCCACGCGCTGGGAATCGGCGACCGCGAGGACCCGGTGCGCATGGTGTTCGACACGGACCCGGGGGAGGCGATCGTCGTCGCGCTGTCGGATCTGCGCGACCGCTTCCGCATGACGGCCAACATCGTCGACGTCGTGGAGCCCGACGCGCCGCTGCCGAACCTCCCCGTGGCCCGCGCCGTCTGGGAGCCCCGCCCCAACCTGTCGACCTCGGCCGAGTGCTGGATCACCGCCGGCGCGGCCCATCACACGGCGATGTCGACGGCGCTGACCCGCGAGTACTTCGAGGACTTCGCCGACATGGCCGACATCGAGCTCGTGGTGATCGACGAGAACACCACCACGCGTCGCTTCGCCGACGAGCTGCGCTACAACGCGGTCGTGCGCAAGTTCACGGAGGGCCTGCGGTAACGGCTACACGCCGAAGATCGGGAGCTGGCGCTTGGGGGTCACGCCCTTGAGCGCCAGTTCCGCGTATACGAGGGGGAGCGCTGACGCGAGGGCCTCGTCGCCGAAGGGCCACTCGGCCGCCGCGGCGGCGTCGTCGAGCTGGACGCCCTGCTCGATCAGCATCTCCGCCTGGCTGTAGAGCATCGAGAGCTCCGCGCGCTGGATGAAGGCGAAGTCGCGGTCGACGACGGCGCCGTGGCCGGGGACGAAGATCGTCGAGGCCGACGTCGCCCCCAGGATGCCGTCGAGGAACGTCGGCCAGTTGCCGAGCGCGGTCTTCTCGTCGAACTGCGGGTCGGCGCCCTCCTCGAGCAGGTCGCCGACGAACACCGTCGACGCGGTGGGCACGAAGATCACGACGTCGGAGTCGGTGTGGGCCGAGCCGAAGTTGATGATCTCCACGCGCTGGCTGCCCAGGTCGAGCGAGACCGCGACGGCGAGGGCGCGCGTCACCTCGACGCTCGTCAGGTTCTCGTGCGCCACGACGGCCACCTCCCCGGACGCGCGCACCCCGTCGAGCCCGCCGACGTGGTCGTGGTGGTCGTGCGTCAGGACCACGTGCGTGACGGGGACGCCCGTGAGCTCCTCCGCGGACGCGCGGACCTCCGCCCCCTGCTCCACGGTGTTCCCGGTGTCGACGAGCAGGGCTCCGTCGTCGCCGACGATCAGGCCGACGTTGACGCGGTGAGGTTCCAACGCCGCGACGAACACGCGGTCGGCCACGGGGGTCCAGGTCACTGACATGGGAACATCCTAAGCAACGGTATGCTGGCACTCGACATCGACGAGTGCCAGGCCAGGAGGTGACATGCTCGACGACCGCAAGCTCGAGGTGCTGCGCGCGATCGTGACCGACTATGTCGCCAGCCGCGAGCCCGTCGGCTCGAAGGCCCTCGTGGAACGGCATCGGCTCGACGTCTCCGCCGCCACCGTGCGCAACGACATGGCGGCGCTGGAGGAGGAGGGCTACATCACGCAGCCCCACACCAGCGCCGGCCGCATCCCCACCGACAAGGGCTATCGCCTGTTCGTCGACAGGCTGGCGCAGATCAAGCCGCTGTCGTCCGCGGAGCGCACCGCCATCGCGGCGTTCCTCAACGGGACGGGCGATGTCGACGACCTCATGGCCCGCACGGTGCGGCTGCTCGCGCAGCTCACCCGCCAGGTGGCCATCGTGCAGTACCCGGTGGCGCAGCGCGCCGTCGTCCGCCACGTCGACCTCGTGCCGCTCACCACGCACCGCCTGCTCGTGATCGTCGTCCAGTCCACGGGGCGGGTCGACCAGACGATGCTGGAGATCGCCAACCTCGACGACGACCGCCTGCAGGGCGTCCGCTCCCGGATCGCGCAGGCCATCGTCGGACGCACGGCCGCGGAGGCGGCCGGCGTTCTCGGGGTGCTGTTGGAGTCGATCGCGCCGGAGGACCGCCCGTTCGCGGGGCCGGTCCTCGCCGCGGTGCTCGAGGCGATCGCCGCGGAGCCCGCCTCCCAGGTGGTCGTGGCCGGCGTCCCGAACCTGGCTGGCGGCGTGTTCGAGGCGAACCTCCGCCCGCTTCTTGAGGCGCTCGAGGAGCAGGTCGTCCTGCTCCGGCTCCTCGGCGAGTCCGCGGGCGAGGATGTGACGGTGCGGATCGGGCAGGAGAACGCGGCGCAGCCCTTCCAGGGCAGCAGCGTCGTCGCCACCGGATACGGCGCCGACTACGGCTCGAGCCTCGGCGTCGTCGGGCCGACCCGCATGGACTATCCGTCCACCATCGCGGCCGTCAGGGCCGTGGCCAGGTACGTGAGCAGATTCCTCATCGAAGGCTGACAACGAAGAAGATATGAGCAAGGACTACTACGACATCCTCGGCGTCGAGCGCGACGCCACCCCCGAGGCCATCAAGAAGGCCTACCGTCGGCGCGCCATGAAGGTGCACCCCGACGTCGCCCCGGACGACGCGCAGGCCGCGGAGAAGTTCAAGGAACTCAGCGAGGCCTACGAGGTGCTGAGCGACCCGAACAAGCGCGCGGTCTTCGACCGCGGCGGCGACCCCATGGGTCCCGGCGGCGCGGGCTTCTCCGGCTTCGGCGGCGGGTTCGCGGGCGGCTTCGACTTCTCCAACCTCGTCGACGCCATGTTCGGCGCCGCGGGCTCCCGCGGCCCGCGCTCGCGCGTGCGGCAGGGCCAGGACGCGCTGGTGCGCGTCAGCCTGACCCTCGGCGAGGCCGTGTTCGGCGTCACGAAGCCCGTCAAGGTGCAGACCGCCGTCGTGTGCCCGAAGTGCTCCGGCAAGGGGGGCGAGCCCGGCTCCGAGCCCGTGACCTGCGGCACCTGCGACGGCAACGGCGAGGTCACCCAGATCCAGCGCAGCTTCCTCGGCGACATCCGCACCAGCCAGGCCTGCCCGACGTGCCGGGGCTTCGGCACCATCATCCCGCGGCCGTGTGGCGAGTGCTCGGGTGAGGGCCGCGTCCGCACCGCGCGGACGCTGCAGGTGAAGATCCCCGCGGGCGTCTCGACCGGGATCCGCATCCACCTGGAGGGCCAGGGCGAGGTCGGCCCGGGCGGCGGCCCCGCGGGCGATCTGTACGTCGAGCTCGCGGTCGCCGAGCACGACACGTACCGCCGCGACGGCGACAACCTCGAGATGGTCGTCACGCTGCCCATGACCGCGGCCGCGCTGGGCACCACGGTCGACGTGGCGACGCTGGAGGCCGAGTGGGAGAAGTCCGATCCCGCCGACCGCACGGTCGCCGTCGAGGTGCAGGCCGGGACGCAGTCCGGCACGCGCGTCTCGATCAAGGGCCGCGGCGTGCCGCGCCTGCGCGGGGGCGGCCGGGGCGACCTCGGCGTCACGCTGCTGGTGCAGACGCCGACCAAGCTCGACGATCACCAGCGCGAGCTGCTGCGCCAGTTGGCCGAGGCGCGCGACGAGTCCCGCCCCGCGGCCGTCGCGGCCAAGGGAAGCAAGGGCGTCTTCGGCAAGCTCTCCGAGTGGTTCTCGTGACCGACGCCCTCTTCCTCGCCGACTTCGACGACGCGGTCGCGCCCGGCGCGCGGGTCGTCGTCGAGGGCGAGGAGGCCCACCACGCGGCCGTGAAGCGGCTGACGGTGGGGGAGTCGGTGCTGCTCTCGAACGGGCGCGGCCTCGGCGTTCGCGGCGTCGTCGCGGAGGCGTCCAAGCGTTCCTTCGCCGTCGAGGTCGCCTCGGTTCTCGCCGACCCCGGACCCGCGCTCACGTGGACCGTCGCCCAGGCGCTGGCCAAGGGAGACCGCAGCGAGCTGGCCGTGCAGCTGGCCACCGAGGTCGGCGCGCGGCGCGTGCTGGCGTGGCAGGCGTCGCGCTCCATCGTGCGCTGGCAGGGCGACCGGGCGGCGAAGTCGCTCGAGCGCTGGCGGCTCACCGCGCGGGAGGCGGCCAAGCAGTCGCGCCGGCTGTGGGTTCCCGAGGTGGAGCAGGCGAGCACCGCCGTCGTCGAGTCGGCCATCGCCGCCGCGGACGTGGCGCTCG
>Ga0116180_1003137_pt1 | contig 12649 bp, 6 predicted proteins | sample AD_UKC073_MetaG_FD_89804 | JGI IMG/M metagenome (GOLD analysis project Ga0116180, IMG submission 89804) | Active sludge microbial communities of municipal wastewater-treating anaerobic digesters from USA - AD_UKC073_MetaG | ecosystem: Engineered > Bioreactor > Anaerobic > Digestate | place: USA...
AGCCAACTGGCCTATCGCCTTGCTCAGGGCGGCCGCACTGCTGGCACGGCCAATGGCGACGCTCAGCGCGCGCAGGTCGCGCTGCTCGCGAGCGGTGAGCAGCGCAAGGTCGTTGCCGCGGAGCAGCGCATTGATCTCACCGACGAGCTGTTTCCGTTCGGCTGCGCTCAAGGCGATGATCGCCTCGGCAGCGTCGTTCCGGCTGTCGTCGAAATTCGCGTTGGGGCCGAGCGCCTTGGCGTATTGGACGAGACTGGGCACGCGCTCGACGACGAACTTGACGCGGACGTTGTCGTCCTCGGCAGCAAGGGCGATGATTCGCGTGCCTTCGATGGTCAAGCGGCGGCTGCCGGCGATCCGCAAGACGCTATTGCCGATGGCGCTGGTGCCGGCGATGTCGAGCTTGCCCAGGCGCAGTTCCTGGCAGCGCGTCAGCGAGATGCTGTGCGGATCGCCTGAGCTGATGATTGTGAAGTTTTCGAAGATCAGTGCCGCGAAGTTGTCGAACTTGAAATCCTGATTTTTCAGAACCAGCCGGCTGGCCGGGCCGGCGCCATGGATGCTGACGCGCTGGCGCGCAGTGCCGGTCAGGCTCAGGCTGTCGCTCAGGGCGTGATTGCCGGGCAACAGGCAGATGCAGATGTCGCGCCGGTCGTCGGAGAGCAGCTTGCGCAGTGCGAGGTCGAGAGTTTCGTATTCGCCGGCGAGGCCGACGGTGACACAGCATCCGCCGCCCTGGGTGCGTTTGCACAGCGTATCGATGGCTTCCTGGACGGTATAGGCCTTGGCAGCCAGCAGGTCGGCGCAATTGGTCGGGTCGTAGGCGACGCCGCTGGCAAGCGCCAGTTGGGCGCTGAAATGAACAGGAAGGTAGCGGCCCGGGACGACCTGCCCGGCGACCAGAAGTTCGGCGGTGGCGTGTTGAACTGGTTTGGCCGCGTCAGAAACGAGCGACCAGACAATGCTGGCGACGCCATCGGCCAGGGTGTCGACTTCTTCGACCTTGGTGCCGTTGGGAAGCAAGCCCTCAGTTACGGTGAAGCGAACCTTGGCGCCGGCGACCGGAAACTGGCCGTTGGCGACGCCGACCTGTAGCGGGCTGGGCAGGGCGATATGCGCCGGGGTGTTGGCCGGGTTGGTCTTGATGCTCTGCCCGTCGCCACCGACGTAATGGAGCTGGGTCAGTTCGGTCAGGCTGGGGAACAGCGGGCGGCAGTCGGTGATTTTGGCCGTCCACGCACCTGCCTTGAATTCGAGCAGCGCCAGCTTGGCGAAGGCGCGCAGCACCCCGGCCGGGGCGACAAAAGCCGCTTTGTCGGCTTCGCGCGGCCATTCGATGCTGGCGGTGGCGGTACGCGCCGGGATCAGCCAGTAATCGCCGATGCGGTAGGTGCCGGGGGCGAACTTCAGTTCGATGCCGTCCTGTGCCATTTCCTCCCAGCCGGTGTTGGGGTTGGCGATGGCAGCAGGCTTCAGGTCGGCCACACCATCCCAGCGGCGAACGCGCGGATTGGCGGGGAACAGCGCCACGTCGAGGGCGTGGCCGATGCGCGTGGCCAGGTCGACGGTGACGACATTGCCTTCGGTGCGCAGCACCTGCACCAGCGGACCGGGCTGGCCGAGCAGTTCGTGGGTGTCATCGATGAATTCGACCCAGCAGCCGGCGGTGATGGCCAGCACGTCGTCGCGGCCGATGTTGGCGACCTCGAATTCGTTGGCGATCGGGTCGTCCAGCCAGCGCAGAACGCGGCTGAGGATGCTGCCGTTGTCGCGCGACCACTTGTAGCGGGCCTTGCCGGTGATCGTTCCGTCGTCGTGGATCTCGACGCGATAAAGGTGGTTTTCGAGCAGCCGGTAGCCGGCCTCCGGCGGCAGCTGGCACGGCGTCTTGGGCGGAATGCTGGCTTCGGCGCGGGCGGCGAGGCGGCCGTCGGCTGTTGCGGTCAACGTCTTCCAGGCGCCGATTTCCGAGAGGCAGGTCAGGGGGGTATCCGGATCGGCGGCGCGCAAGAGCTTCACCTGCCAGACGGTCTTTTCGCGGGTGCAGGTGTCGGGGCCGCCGAGCGCCGCTTCGCGCATGCTGGTGTCGTCGAGCGGCAGATCGAGCGGGCTGAGGTGGCGCTGCCAGGCTTCGAGGTAGGCGAGGTAGATGCCATCCGATGGGGCGACGGCGTTGCCGGCGTTGTTGAAGACGACGACGCCGGCAATGTCGCTTGCCTTGACGCCCTTGGGCGGCAGCGGCAGCAGGCTGGCGTTGGCCGGCAGCACCGGCGAAGCGGTGTCGGGCAGGTCGGGCTGGTTGGCGACGGTGGTTGGAAGCGGGATTTCGCAGAGCAGGCCGTCGACATAGAGTCGCCCGGCAGAGAGGTTCAGGTCGCTGCCGTTGGGCGTCAGCGCGAAACCGGGGTTGTCGAGCGGCACGGCGACTGGGCCGAGGCTGTCACGCGTCTCGATTTCGATGCGGCGGTTCAGGATGTCCTGCTGTTCGTTGAAATCGGCGTCGAGCTGCACGCGGCCCTGCTGCATGCGAACGCTGCGGTAACGTCTGGCCTTGTCGAAAGTGGCGCGGCTGAGGTCGGCTTTCATGAGTTCTCTCCCGGGTGGCTGGGGATGTTGAATGGGGCGGTCAATTGACGAAAATCGGGGCTGCTTCGAGGCCAAAGCGCAGATATTCGTCCAGCGCCAGTAGCAGATTGGCTTCGCGCTGGGGTTGTTGCAGCAGATTCCAGACGCCCATCTCTGCACCGTTGTCGGCACCGGTACGAATTTCCGGCGCGGTGCCGCGCGTCAGTTGGCCGTAGGCCGGCGTGGCAAAGCGGATGCTGGTGAAGGCAGGCGTCACGCGCATGGCTTCCCGGGCGGCTTCGGTGCCGCTCAGGTCGGTCATCGCCAGGTCGGGCTGGCAGCGATGACGGCGTGGCGTTTTCGAGGCGAACGGCAAATAGCTGTAGCGCACGCAACCTTCCTGGCGCCGGGCAATGGTGAGCGGCGCGTCGAACAGGCAGTTGCTGGCTTCGAGACGGCCGGCATCGGTGGTGCCGAGCAGGGTGCTGGCCAGCACGGTCAACGGGCTGTCGCCGACATCGATGGCGATGCCGCTGCCGTCGTCGCCATCGATCAGGCTGTCCTGCACGGCGACGGCAGCCAGCGGCTTTTTGCTGCGTAGCGGGCCGCACAGGCAGCGGTAGAGGGAAAGCGTCAGTTCGGTGCCGGCGCCGGTGTGGGCGATTCCGCCGCGTGCCGGAACCAGGCTGCAGTGGCGCAGGGAGACAGCGCGCAGCGGGCCATCCAGTTTCAGCGCGCCGTCGATGAGCAGGCCGCCCAGGCTGAGCCGGGTGCTGGCGTTGCCCTTGAGCGAAAAGTCCCCGACCAGCACCGGGCGCCGGCCGGGGGCGGCCTGGATGGCAAGGTGCGTGTCGGGCAGGTCGAGCGCCGGTGCGACGGCTTCCGTGGCATCGGTGTCGAGGACGACCAGCGTGCGCCGGCCGGCGATGACGCGGTTTGCCGCGTCGGCCGGGTTGGCCGGCGCGTTAAAGGCAGAAGCGAGCGTAGGCGTTGCAGCGCTGGGGATGCGGATGACGACCTCGAAATCGGCAGCAGCGGGCAAGGCTGCCAGCCGGTTGGTATCGCCAAGTCCCGGGCGTTGGTCGAACGGGCCGGCGCCGACATCCCCAGGAAAACCGTAGGCGTACCCGACTTCGACACGGGTTGCGGTCGAGCCCGCTGGCAATGCAAGCCGGCCGCGTCGCGGGTCGATGCCGATCAACATGCCGCCTACCGGCGGAAAGGTTTTGTTCGGTCGGCCGGCCTTGCGGGCGGTCACGGTGAGCGTGGCTGGCGGGCGCCGCCAGTCTTCCGGCGCGACCGTGGGGATCGGGCTGAGGTCGCAGATCACCAGATGTTCGGGCGGGACGGCCTTGCCATCGATCCAGACGCGCAACACCGGGCCGCCAGCCGATTCCGCGAAGTAGCGATCATCCGGATCTTCACCGTCGGTCAGCGCCTGGCGGCGGGCTTCCAGCTCGGCGTGCAGGTCGTGCCAGTTCAGGGCTTCAGGCACGTTGATCGGTTCCGCCAGATGGCTGATGTCGGTCTCGCTGCGCGGGCGGTTGAAGAGCGGCAGGTCGAAGCCCAGCGGATCGAAGGTGTAGAAGCCGGGCCGCGTCGTTGCTGCGCGGGCAGTGGCGCGCTGTACCGGGTAGGCCTGGAGCCGCCACAGGAAGAGCCCGACATTGGGCAGGTTGTAGCGGCCGGCGGGCAGGGCGCGAACGTCGGCGGTGTGCAGCTCGTTACCGAAGGGGCCGTCGATGCGGGAAAGCGGGCGCGGCTGGCGCAGATCCGGCGTGCGCAGGGCATGCGGGCGCAGGTGATTCAAATATTGCGTGGTCGCCACCCGCTCGAAGAATTCGACGGCGCGGGCCCGCCAGCCGGTGGTGTCGAAGGCCAGCTCTTCAAGCACCAGCGCCGTGCCCTTGCGCCGCCGCAGGCGCAGGGTATTGGCGACCAGCGCGCGCGGGCCGAAGGCGGCAGTGCCCGCGACCGGGTAAAGGGCGCGCACGCCGAGCAGGTCGCCGATGTAAGGCACCACCCAGTCTTCGCAGGTTTCGATGAAGGCGTTGTCGTAGAGGCGTTCGATGTCCGCTTCGAGCAGCGCGCCCTGGCGGGCGATGACGCCGAGCAGGGCGCGCAGCGGGCCATTTTCGCCATCGCGCTCGCGATAGAAGGCGGGCAGCAGGGCGAGCAGGGTATCGGCGTCGAGTTTCATGACGTGCGCTCCGTGAGGGTGACGGCGCCCGGGTCGAGCAACAGCAGGTCGGCCGGCAGCAGGCTGTTGCTTTGCCAGCGGGCGGTATTCGCCGGCAGGCGGCCATCGGGGCCGCTGAAGGTCTGGCTGACGAGGCCATCCTTGACCAGCGTCAGCTTGTCGAGATCGGCACCGACAACGCCCGGGACGTTCTGGAGCACGGCCAGCACTTCGCTGCCGCTGATTGGCTGGCCGAAGGCGCGGGCGGCAAAGCCGAAGGCGGATTTCAGGGCGTCGCTTGCTGCGGCCATTACCTTGGCCGATTCGCGATCCGCAGCGATCCAGAGACCGGCCACCAGGCCGAAACCGAGGTCACGACCGGGGCTGACGCGCAGCGGTTGGTGCGGCGGCCGGGCGGCGTCGATGGCGGCGAGCAGGTTGCGGTACAAGATTGAGGTCGGTTCGAGGGGCGCGCCGTCGGCGCCCGCCACCGTGAGATGCACCAGGCGCTGCTCGCCATCCCACAGCCAGACGGCCTGGGCCTTGCCGATGCCGGTGAAGGCGGCGGCGAAGTCTTCGAAATCGCGCAGCGAGACGATGCGCTCCAGCGTGCGCACCGTTAAGGGCGCGTTGCGGCGCGCTTCGTCGCCGGCTTCGGCATCGGTGCCGCCGGTCGCGGCCACCGGGTTGCTGACGCCCTTGACCCCGAGCGGTCGCGTGAGCAGCATGCCGATCTGCTCGGCCTTGACGTTGCCTGCACGGCCCAGACCTACGCGGTAGCGGGCTTCGACGTTGCCGCTGCCGGTGGGCAGGCGGGTGCCATGCACGCCGTCGCCGAACTGCACGGTGGCGCTGCCGTTTTCATCGAGTTTGACGGTGTAGGCGCGCTCGCTTGGGCCGGGCGCGGTGAAGCGCGGCGCTTCCTGCCAGAGCAGGCCATCGACGCGGATTTCGAGCGTGTTGGCCGTGCCGCTGGGCGTCGCGGAGGGAATGTAGGTTAGCGGCCCCTGGCGCAGCGCGAAGCGTTGCAGGCTGCGGCTGCCGTCGCCGCTGCCCAGCGGCTCGGGTTGAATGCGCATCTGCTTGCTGTCGCCGGCACTGGCCGGAGCGAGGTTGGCGTTGAGGCGGACGCTGGCCGGCAAGTAGGCGTGGGTCAGATCGCTTTCGAGCAGCAGCTCGGTGCGTCCGCTGCTGCTGTCGTTGTGCTGGATGCGGACAATTTCGGCGGCGGGAACGACGGTTGCGGTCGACCGCGAAAAATCCTCGAATTCCAAATCGACCGTCTTGCGGTCGCGGGCGATACGGATGGCGGCCAGCGCATCGCCTTTCTGCAAGCGTTTGCGCAGCTTGGCGTTGCCCGGCAGATCGGCCAGCGCGAGGCCGGAGACGGCCAGCCAGCGGCCTGCCGGCAAGTCCGGCTCGTAGCCGGCCAGGACGATCCGGTGCCCTTGCAGAAAGCCGGACAGCGGCCGGGTCGCCCACTCCAGCGGTTCGGACTGGCCGAAGGCGGTGGTGGCGCGAACCTGGTCGTTGAACGTTTCGCGCAGGTTTTCGCCACTCAGCGTCAGCCGGGTGGCGGTCGCCGAAACGGTGAATGCGGCCCGGGCGTCGTCCTCGGCGCTGACGATGCGATAGACCTCCTCGTAATTCGGGACAGACAGCACCGCCCAGCCGTCGGTCAGCCATTTGGGGTAGCTGGCGTCGAGGTGTACGGTATGGACATCGCGCGGATAGAGGCGGGCGCTGGGGATCACGGCTCTGCTGACGCCCGGGCCGGCCCATTCCAGCTTGATGGCGGCGGCGCCGGCGTTCTCGTAATACTCCAGCCGGATGTCGTGCTTGTGGTCTGCTCGAAGCTGGGCCGTGCCGCTGCGTTCGATGTTGCCCTGGTCAATCCAGAAGTTGATGATGAGGACACCATCGATCCATAGCCGAAGCCCGTCATCAGCAGTGACGAAGAAGGTGAACTGGCCGCTGCTTGGCGGCTGTACCCAGCCTGACCAGCGCACCGAAAAATTATTGCCCGGCACGGCGGAATCGGGTGAGCCGGTGCTCCAGTCAAAATTGACCGTGCTGTCGGTACGACTCATCAATACTTCGCGGAAGCCACGGCCCCGATAGTACTGACCGAGAAGCCCGGTGCCGCTGGCGCTGCCGGCTGGCGGATCGGAAATGTCGGCCAGCGTGAAGCCGGGCCATTCCGGATGTTCGCTGATCGGCGGCTTGGCGTCGTCGGCCAGGCCCAGATACGTCGCCCGCAGGCTGGACGGCATCGCCTGCCAGTTCGGCGTGTTGTGCCCGAACAGGTGGGCGCGGGCGCGCAACGCGAAGCAGCGTGGATTGGTACGGGCGGGTTGCACGCCGCGCCAGGGCTGGCCGAGGCCACGGTCGAGCGTGACGACGGTGTAGCCGATGTCTTTCGGATCGCTCGGGTCGGCGGGCAGCACTTCGCGCAGTCGGGCGACGCGACGGAAATCCCAGTTTTCGTTGCCTGGGTCTTTGCTGCGTTCGTCGCCGACGATCAGCAGCGCGTCGCCCACTTGCAGGCGGGTCGCGGTGCCGGCCAGGTAGATCGTGCGCAGGCCCAGGCGTGGCGGCACAGCTTCGTCGGCCAGCAGCGCCAGCGCATTCCAGCGCGCCTTGGCATCGATGGTTTCCAGCGTCTCGAAGGTCTGCGCCTTTTCGTCCTGCCCGGGGATGCTCTGGGCGCGGGTGCCTGCGTCGATGCGGGCTTCGAGCGGGGCACCGGGGGCGGTTTCGAGGGTGAAGGCGAGCCAGGTCGAGGCGGCGACGCCGGGCCGCAGCTCGTAGCCGATGGCGCGCGCCAGTTCGAGCACTGAGCGGCGCTCGGTCGCGGTGCGCAGGTAGTTTTCGTTGCCGATGCGTTCCTGATAGAAACTGAGCACGTCGAGCACGGCGGCCCAACTGTCGAGCAGCGCGATGGCCGGGTCGTCGCTGTCGCGCGTCGTCAGTCCGGCGAGCGGCGCCTCGTCGGCGAGGTCGGCCAGCATGCTCTGGCGGAAGCGGCCGTGCGTGCCGATGCGTAGCGCGAGCGCGGTCTGACCGGGAGGCTGGGTTTCATCGACCGGGGTCAATGGGCTGACGCCGGCGCAGCAGCCGCAGTTGTCGGGTGTGCTCATGATCCGCCCTCCACGATGAAACTGATCTGGCCGTTTTCCGGGAAATTCGGATCGCCATCGGCACGCAGCACCTCCAGCGGCGAGGCGGTAATGACACCGGCTGCCAGCTCGCCCTTGGCGCTGCGCCCCCAGCGCTGGAAGCGACGCACCTCGACCGAGGCGACCCCGCCTATGGCCATCGCCGTGGCAACGACGGCCGAGAGGTAGAGCGGCGTGCCGAAGGTGTAGCGGTCGGGATGGAAGAAGCCCGGGCGGCCATGCCGGTCGACGGTTGCGGTGAACGCCGAAATCAGGGCCGATTTCACATCCGATGCGAAGTAGCCGCTGGCGACGCAGACCTGGAGCTGGATATCGAGCGGCACATGCGCCGGGTCGGTGAATTCGAGGTCGTAGCCGGCCAGCCGGAAGCGTTCGAGGAAGGCGCGCAGCGTGCGCTTGAAGGCGGCATCCACCGGCTTGCCGGCGCGGCGGTCGAGCATCAGGAAGACGGTGTGCCAGGAGCCGGTCCAGCGCAGGCGGGCGGCGGCGCGCTGGATGTCGGGGTGGCGTTCGGCGGCACGGGCGTAGTCGTCGGTGGTGACGGCGCGCTCCTGGGTGCGGAAGGCTTCCGGGGCGTTAAGGCGGATCGCGTCGAGGGTTTCGGGCTCGGCGCCGCCTTGCGCGGCCAGCGGGTTACGCAGCCCCTTGATGCCAAGCTTCAGGCTGGCGTCGTCGCTGATGAGCACGCCGATGGCCTCGGCGCCGACATTGCCGCGCGAACCGCCACCCAGCCGGTAGCGGGCGAGCAGGCGCTGGCCGGCGATGGGCGCGGCGCCAAACTGGTTGTCACCAAATCGCAGCCAGGCACTACCGTCGCTTTCGGTTTCGACGACGAATTCGCGTGCGAAGCGTTCGCTGCCCAGTAGATCGCGTTGCGGTGTCCAGGGCGTTTCGCTGGGGTCGGGCTGGTCGCCGAACAGGCTGGCATCGTCGGCCAGCAAGCGCATGTTGGCCGGGCGTGCCTGGCGCGGATCCTGGGCCAGAACGCGGCTGGCGGACAGCGGCTGGCTGGCGTTGGTGGCGACATCGTGATCGTAAGGTTCGCCGAAGGCGAGGCCGGATTCCCGGAGTCGCGGCCGGTAGGGCAGGCGCAGGGCGGCGCTGCCGCCGTCACCGACCATCTCCGGGGCCAGTGTCTGCCAGGGCCGGGTCAGGCCGTGGTCGGCGAGCACCACGTTGCCTCGGGCCACGGCGATGGCCTGCCTGACCAGCGCACCGCCGATTTCGAATTCCTGGCTGACGCAGAGCGGGAAGGGCAGCGCATCGTCGGCATGCCACGCGATCAGCAACAGGTCGGTGGCGGTCAGGTCGTCGCGGCCGGGCTGGACGGCGGTGAGGCGGACTGGGTGGCGATGGCTGGCATCGATATCGGCGGCCCGGCCGGTGGTCGGGCTGAGGATTTCCTCGAGAATCAGCACATCGCCGGCCGCAAGACTGAGCGCCGGCGTATTGACCAGCGCCGCCGAGGTCGTGCCGCGCGGCAGGCAGTAATGCGAGTCGGCGAAATCGTGGATGACGATGCTGCTATGTGCGGCGTGCAGCACCTGATCGTGCAGGGTTTCGAAAACTTCGATGCCGGGTTCCGGCAGCAGGTCGAGCAGGTCGCTACGGCGCACCGGGTCGCCGCCGTCGGCGGTGGCCAGCAGCACGGTGCCGGCCGGGATGGTTTTTGCCTCTGCGGCAGCGTCGACCGCAACCGACACGAAGACGCGGGCATTGCAGCCGTCGTGCAGCGGGTAGTCGAGCAGGCGAGCATGGCGGCGCAGCGAGGTACGGCGCCGGGCGGTGCCGAGATAGGCTTCGGTGGCGGCGGCATCCTGCGCGTAGGAAAGGTGATCGCCGACATAGGCCAGGGTTTCGACCAGCGCTACTGTAAAGTCGGCCGGGCTGCGCTCGGCAAAACCCGGCACCAGTTGCGACATGCGGTCGAGCATCAGGCGGCGGAAGCTGTCGTAATCCTTGGCCAGGTAGTCGAGGCGCGGTTCGGGCGGGGTGGCAGGCGGGCAGGCGTGAACATCTGCGCAGTCGAATTCCGAGGGGCAGCCGGCCTTGAAGTTGATGCGGATCGTGGACAGGCAGATGTCGAAGCCAGGCGCCGGCGCCTGCGGGTCGGCGGGATCGACCAGGCTCAGGGTGTACCAGGAAAAATCGCCGGCCTGGTCGACCTTGAGGCGGATTTCGCGGCCGTTGAGCACCGGCTCGGCGGCCAGTGCGATGCCGGTCACCCTAACTCCGCCATCGATGCGCACGTTGGCACGGGTAATAGCGCTGACCGGATGGACGCAGACAACGCGCAGGCTGCGCTGGTCGACCGAAGTGATTTCGACGAAATCGATGCCGTTCTTGCCAACCGGATTCTGGTCGCGCAGCAGTTGCAGGCGGCGCGGATTGTCGCTGCGGAACTGGCGGTTCATGGCGCGCTCCGGGTAAAGCGAGTCAGTCGGCGTTCCTGGCCGTGGCGGACGATGTACTGGACATCGACCGCCAGCGTGCTGTCGCTGTGCTCGACATTGACGCCCTCGACGACGATGCGGTCGCCCAGCCATTGTTGCAGGGCGCTGTGCACTGTCATCTGGATGGCGGCGGCGAGAGTGTCGCTGTTGGGGGCGAAGACCAGTTGCAGCAGGCCGCAGCCGAAATCGGGGCGATTAACCCGTTCGCCGGGCATGGTGAAGAGCACCTGTTCGATCATGTCGCGCAGATGGGCGTCGTTGTCCGCCTCGGCGCTGCGGCCTCGGTGGTCGGGCCGGAAGGGGAAGTGGAGGCTCATGTCAGGTGCCTGTCACGCGGGTTTGCACGACGGCCACCGTCATCGGTGTGCCGGTCGGTGCGCAGATCGAAGGCGAGGCCTGGAGCAGCGCCGGCTGGCCGCCGATCAGCACACGCGTCGCGCCCATCAGCCACTGGCCGGTAACGCAGGGGCCGTTGCCTGCCGTTGGCGGCGGCATGGCGCAGCCGGCGATCATGTAGGGGGCGCCGAGCGTCGTCGCCGGCTGGCCGGACAGCAGCACGCGCGGGTTGGGCGCCGTCGGCGTGGCCTGGCCGCCGTGGGCACAGAGGACGGTGGCCCCGAGGTGGAGGAGGAAGCCGGGCATGGTCGTGTCTCCTTTCTCAGATCACCGTCAAGGCGCCGCCGTTGATGGTCACCGTCGGGCCGGTGAGCATGATGGTGGCGCCCTGGCCGTTGGAAATGGTGATGCCGATGTCGCTGATCGAAATCAGCGCCCCGGTCATGCTCTTCAACAGGATGCCGCCGGTCGGGCCAGGCAGGTCGGAGATCATCAGGGTGTTCTGGTTGCCGGTTTGCAGCACGATGCTGGGCGAAACCGGCAGCCCGGCCAGCGCCAGGGCAGGTACTTCGGCGGCCGACCCCCAGAAGCCGCCGACCCAGATCGGGTAATCCGGGTCGCCCTGTTCGAACTCGACCCAGACCCCGGCGCCGATTTGCGGCTGCACGAAAACGCCGCTCTGGATGCCGGCGAAAGGCACGCAGGGCATCGCCCACGACGACAGCGCCGGGCCAAGCACGTCGGGCACCTGCACCTGGATGCGGCCCGTCTGCATGGGGTCGATGTTGTTGATGACCACCCCGCGATACTTTCCGTAATAGCGTGTCTTGTCGCTCATGCCGGCACCAGGGGAAGGGTTGAGACGAGGCCGTTGCGGGCCAGGGAAAAGCTTTGCTTGAACTCGCCCGCTTTCAGCGTGCTGCTGACTTTCTTGACGTAATAGAGGCCATCGAAGGACAGCCCGGCGCCGCGCACGCCGACCAGTTGCCGCGCCTTGAGTACATGGCCGTAACGCAGTACGTCGAGGCTGCCGTCGCCGGTGACTGCGTCGGCCGACGAGCCGGCTGCGGCGGCCAGCCCCTTCCCGAGGGCGGCGATGGGCGAGAGCTTGGCGGTGTCCTTCATCAGCTTGAGGGACTTGGGCATGGGCGGAATCAGGCCGAGTGGCGGGTTGGCCAGGCTGACGTCGGGAACCGGCAGCGGGATCGGGAACTTGGTAATCGGGTTCTGGATGAAAACGATGGGCAGTTCGGCGTCGGACTGATTGACCGAGAAGTTCAGCGCATCGACGTTGCTATGCACGTCCATGCCGACATTGAGCGCCGGCTGCACCATGCCGATCCGGATTTCCGGCCCCCAGTAGGCGATATTGGTGCCAGGCGCCGGGCCGGGTTCGACGTAGAAAACGTGGCCGGCTTCCTTGGCCAACTGGCGGATGTAGGCTAGGTCGGTGCCTTCGTGAGTCGGAATGCGGTCGACCGGGATCGGGATGTCCTCGAACAGCGAGGGAATGACCAGCGGCAGCATGCCGTAGAGACCGTAGCGGGCAACGATCAGCGCCACCCGGGCGGCCGGTGGCATGGCCGGATAGGGCAGGCCGCTCATGTCCTGCTTGTCCATCGCCACCGTCAGGTCTTCGCCGGTGATGGTCAGTTTGCTTTGCCCCGGCTCGTTGCCGCCGGTGATTTCCTGGCGGGTGATCAGGCCGTCCATTAGCACGTTTGGCAGGCTGTTCAGCGTGGCGACGATGATGACCCGCAGCCATGGCACCTGGCCACCGGCGACCAGCAGCAGGGTGTGCAGCGGTGAGCGGTTGTCGACCACGAAACTGAGCTGGAAGCCGCTGGCCGTATCGGCGGCCGAAGTCACTTCGACACTTTCCAGCGCGTCCATCAGCGGCTTGGGCGCCGGGATCGGCACGCCGGGGCCGATCAGCA
>Ga0116180_1003139_pt1 | contig 12646 bp, 11 predicted proteins | sample AD_UKC073_MetaG_FD_89804 | JGI IMG/M metagenome (GOLD analysis project Ga0116180, IMG submission 89804) | Active sludge microbial communities of municipal wastewater-treating anaerobic digesters from USA - AD_UKC073_MetaG | ecosystem: Engineered > Bioreactor > Anaerobic > Digestate | place: USA...
CCCGTCACCGTCAGAGTGCTGGGTTGACCGCGCCTTCGAGCCGTCTCCGGATTCCGGCCGCCCTGGCCGTGTGACTCGACGAGACGTGGGCAAGGGAGGGGTCTCCATGCCTGACCAGCGAGATGGTTGCGCGACCTCGTGCTGCTTCGCGACGGCCAGACCTGCGCAACCCCGTGGTGCGACGCCTGCCCGGGAAGTCGACCACACTGTCCGCCACAGCGATGAGGGAGCGACGTCATTCACCAACGGACCCGGACTCTGCCAGCGATGCAACCTGACCAGAGAGACTCCGAGGTGGACCGTCACGCCTGACCCAACCGGGTCACCTGGCACAAGGATCACCCGAACACCGAGCGGCCATAGCCATCGGTATGAGCCCCCACCCGTGGCGGGATGGAACGAGAGCGCGTCGAGAACTCGATGTGCGCAACCACGCCAACGTCGGCTATCGTGGACCACCGCGAGGGCGTATGGCGCAGCGGTAGCGCGCTTCGTTCACACCGAAGAGGTCACTGGTTCGAACCCAGTTACGCCCACTCGTGAGATAGCCGCTCTGACTAGGGACGATGCCCTTGTCGGAGCGGTTTTCGACATCTGTGCAGCGTTCGTGCAGGCCGGGGCAGCGCCTCACCACCAGGAGAGCGCCCCCAGTGAAAGCAAACCCGCCACCGCAAGCATGGCCAGGTCCGGCACCCGTTTACCCACGTGCAGCCACGTCATCACTGCGATCGCTGCGATGCTTGCCCAGAGCACCACGGTGGGGCCGACCCGCGTGTCAACAGCAACTGCCGCGGAGACCTCCAGCATCGTGGCTGCGACGGCGATCAGCAGGCCGCAGATGACCGGGAGGATGTAGGTGCCGATGCTCCGTACAACGGCGTGATCCTTGAGCTCCTCATAAAGCCCTAGCACCGGCATCGCGACGGCACAGCAGGCACCAACCGTGATGGCCATCGCTGCAGCGCCCAGAGTCAAGGCCCGAGCCACGCTCACCTCAGCGCCGGCGAGGTAGCCGACACCAGCGCCGACCTTGACCAGGATCGGCCCGGGAAGCGCGTTCGCGATGGGTACGAGCTGGGTGTAGAAGACCTCGCGGCCGACGAGACCCTCCTGGACGAAGAAGCCGTCCGCGACACCGATGTAGGCCTCGCCACCGCCGAAGGAGGTGACCGCCGACAACGCCAACAGCGCGCCGAGCTCCAGCCCCTTACCTCCGGCCATCATTGCGAAGACGCCGATCCCCGCCGCCGCCAACGCGGCGAACAGAGCCGTGGACCGCCAGGTCGGCGCCAGGTTCCGTCGCTGCTGCTGGCGTCGTACGGAGGAGCCCTGGCCCTTGATGCGACTGCCCACCACCGCGACGACCACGATCACCAGCAACGCCACGACGATCAGCTGCACGGCACTCAGACGAGGTAGGTGGAGTGACAGCGGCACGCCCAGCAACGCAGCCAGGAGGGTGACGATCGCGGTGCCTCCGGTTGCAAGTGCGGAGACGACGGTGATGGCAACGTAGGCCCACACTCTGCTGCCAGCCTGCGCGTGCACCTTGAGGATGTAGCCGATCAGCAGCACGATGATGAAGGCCGCGATGCCCACGGAGGCGTAGGTGATCGCTCGCACAGCAGCCGGGCCCAGAGCTGCAGAGGCCGCCATCAGCCCCAGAGTCCCCACAACACCGGGCATGGCCATCAGCAGAGCGGCGACAACGGCGACGAGGGGCCCCCGTACCGTCAGGCCAGCCGCCGCCGCCAGCTTCACTGGCAGAGCGCCTGGCGTGATGTTGGCGACGATCGTGTGCCGGGTATAGGTCGAGTCGTCAAGCAGCCCGCGGTTCTGCACCAGCTCCTTGTCGATGACCGGGATCAGCGCGCTACCGCCACCGAACCCGATCACCCCGACGGTCGCGATGCCCTGCAACAGGGACGAGACCACGCTCGGCCGGCCGTCGCCTCGTGGATCCATCGTCACCCTTCGCCCGTTGTCCGTGGCTCAGCCTAGGAGCACGGGTCCGCCACCTCGGTGGCGGGCTGCTGCCAGAACGCAGAGATTCGTCGCCGCCAACCGTGCTAGGCGAGCGCGAAGGAGTGGCGAAACGCGCAAGCCAGCCATCGATCGCATGGGGCAGAATGGCTCTCGCGCGACACCAGCGCTCTCGTTCGCCCAGGTACGGCGGCCGGGACGACAACCGAAAGGGAGCCCATGCCAAGCATCAGCCTCGTCAGCCCCGGCCAGTTCGAGACCAGGGAGCTCACGGGGACCACCACCGGGCTCGAGCTCTTCGGTGACGACCAGAGCGTTGTCGCGATGAAGGTGAACGGCGCCACCCTCGACCTGGCGCGCGAGGTTGCCGACGGTGACACCGTCGAGCCGGTCGTGATGACCTCCGACGAGGGCCTGGCGATCATCCGCCACAGTTGCGCCCATGTTGCGGCCCAGGCTGTCCAGTCGCTCAGGGCTGACGCCAAGCTCGGCATCGGTCCGCCCATCACCGACGGGTTCTACTACGACTTCGACGTGGCCGAGCCGTTCACCCCCGACGACCTCAAGTCGCTGGAGAAGTCGATGCAGCGCATCGTGAAGGAGCGACAGAAGTTCGTCCGCCGCGTCGTGAGTGACGAGGAGGCCCGCGAAGAGCTCGCGAACGAGCCGTACAAGCTCGAGCTGATCGGACTCAAGGGCTCAGCCAGCGCCGATGACGGCTCGTCGGTCGAGGTGGGCGCTGGCGAACTGACCATCTACGACAACGTGCGCCGCACGGGAGAGGTCGCCTGGAAGGACCTCTGCCGCGGCCCACACGTGCCCCACACCGGCTACCTGAAGGCCTACGCCCTCACCCGCTCCAGTGCCGCCTACTGGCGCGGCAACCAGGCCAACGCCCAGCTGCAGCGGCTGTACGGCACCGCCTGGGCCACCCGCGATGACCTCGACGCGTACGAGTACCGCATGGCCGAGGCGGCCAAGCGTGACCATCGCAAGCTGGGCGCCGAGCTCGACCTGTTCAGCTTCAACGAGATGGTGGGCCCGGGACTACCGCTGTTCCACCCCAAGGGCGGGGTCGTCAAGAAGGAGATGGAGGACTACGTCCGCCAGGCCCACATCGACAACGGCTTCCTCTACGTCGGCACGCCCCACATCGCCAAGGAGGACCTGTTCTACACCTCCGGCCACCTGCCGTACTACGCCGACGGCATGTTCCCGCCGATCGATGACGACGGCGCGATGTACCGGCTCAAGGCGATGAACTGCCCGATGCACAACCTGATCTTCCAGTCGCGCGGACGGTCCTACCGAGAGCTGCCGCTGCGGTTCTTCGAGTTCGGCACCGTCTACCGCAACGAGAAGTCTGGTGTGATCCAGGGCCTGACCCGGGTGCGCTCGATCACCCAGGACGACTCGCACTCCTACTGCACCCCGGAGCAGGCACCCGACGAAGTGCGTCATCTGCTCCAGTTCGTGCTCAAGCTGCTTCGTGACTTCGGTCTGGACGACTTCTACCTCGAGGTGTCGACGCGGGACGATTCCAAGAAGGACAAGTTCATCGGCAGCGACCAGGACTGGGAGGTCGCGACCGCGATTCTGCAGCGGATCGCCGACGAGTCGGGCCTTCGCGTCGTGCCAGACCCGGGCGGCGCCGCGTTCTACGGGCCGAAGATCTCGATCCAGGCCAAGGACGCCATCGGCCGTACCTGGCAGATGTCGACGATCCAATACGACTTCAGCCAGCCGAAGGGGTTCGGCCTGCAGTACACGGCCGCCGACGGCTCCCACCAGCAGCCGGTGATGATCCACTCCGCCAAGTTCGGGTCGATCGAGCGGTTCCTCGGCGTGCTGATCGAGCACTACGCCGGCGCGTTCCCGGCCTGGTTGGCGCCCGTACAGGTCGTCGGGATCCCGGTCGCAGCCGACCATGTGGCCTACCTGGAGGAGGTCGCGGCCAAGCTGCGCGCCCACGGCATCAGGGTCGAGGTCGACGCCTCCGATGAGCGGATGCAGAAGAAGATCCGGACAGCTCAGACTCAGAAGGTGCCGTACATGCTGATCGCTGGTCATGACGACATCGAGGCGGGAGCGGTCTCATTCCGGTACCGCGACGGCAGCCAGAACAACGGCGTGCCCGTCGACGATGCCGTACGGGAGATCGTGACTGCGGTACGGGAGCGCCGCCGGTGAGCCCGCTCGGCCCCTCCGACGACGAGATCGACGGCCATGTCGATACCGCCGTCAGGATCGACAAGCGGGCCAGGAAGCGGGCGATCAAGCAGGCGATGGCCGATGCCGACGACCTGACTGGAGTACCCGACTCCTTCCAGCGGCTCTGGACGCCGCACCGGATGGTCTACATCGATGCGAACACGGCCGGGCTCGGGGCTGCGTGCCCGTTCTGCGACGCGCCGACCCAGGATGACGCCACCGGGCTGATCGTCCACCGCGGCGAGAGGTGTTACGTCGTGATGAACCTCTTCCCGTACAACCCTGGCCACGTGTTGATCTGCCCATACCGTCATGTCGCCGACTACACCGACCTGACGGCCGAGGAAAGCGCCGAGGTGACCGCCCTCACCCAGCAGGCGATGCGGGTGCTCCGTGCCGTGAGCAAGCCGGCTGGCTTCAACCTGGGCGTGAACCAGGGTGAGGTCGCTGGCGCCGGCGTGGCGGGTCATCTCCACCAGCACGTCGTGCCTCGGTGGCGCGGCGACGCGAACTTCCTGCCGGTGATCGGCCGTACCAAAGCCCTGCCGAAGCTGCTTGAGGACGCACGTCGCGAGCTCGCCGAAGCATGGCAGACTCCCACCTGACGATCAGTGCGGTCTGGTGGCCTGACGGAGCCACCGAACGAAGGAAGGCGGGGGAGTGCTCGACCAGTTCCGGCACATCTGGGCCGCGGTGATGGCGCCGCCGGCCAGGCTCCTGCTTCGGCTGGGCGTCGCGCCTGATGTCGTCACCTGGATTGGCACGATCCTGGTCGTCGCGGCAGCGCTGTTGACCATCCCGCGTGGACTGCTGTGGCAAGGGGCGTTGCTGTGCCTGATCACGGTTCTCTCTGACGGGCTCGACGGCCAGATGGCCCGCATGTCGAGCCAGTCGACGACGTACGGGGCCTTCCTCGACTCCTCGCTCGACCGCGTCGCCGATGGGGCGCTGTTCGGGGCGATCATCCTCTACTACGCCGGCCCCGGCGGGTCCCAGGCATGGGCCTTCGTCACCCTGTGGGCGCTGGTCGCGGGACAGGTGACGTCGTACGTGAAGGCCCGGGCAGAGTCGGTGGGCCTCGATGCCACCGGTGGGATCGCCGCGCGGGCCGATCGGATCGTGGTGGCGTTCATCGGTCTGATCCTGGCGGGGATCGGCGTGCCGTACGCTCTTCAGATCGCGATGCTGGTGCTGGCCCTGCTGGCGACCTGGACAGTGGGGCAGCGCATCCTGCGGGCGCGGGCCTCGGCTGGCAAGGAGCCGTTCTGGAGCCCCGAGAGCGGGCGAGCCAACGGACGTCCGGGGCGATCGACCGGCCGGCGATCCACACCGCCACCTGATGCCGCAGAGGATGGCAGCGCCGAGCGATGACTCCCGTCAGCGCTGAGCGGGTCGTGGCTGCGGCGAACCGGGCGGTGTGGGCGGCCGGATGGCGGTTCGGGCCTCGCCTGCTGCGTTCGCGTGCCGTACGGAACCGCCTCGGCCACATCGCCGCCACGCTCGCGACCATCCGGCCCAACCGCTACCTGGGTCACTGGCAGCGCAACGTGGAGATCGCCACCGGGCAGCGGCCGGGGGTACGGGAGACCCGCGCGGCCGTGCGCTCGTACATGCGGGTGATGACCGAGTCCTTTGTCCTGCCCCAGTGGACACCGGCGGAGACCATCGCGACGGTGACGACCGATCCCGCAGGCGAGCAGCGGCTGCGCGACGCCATGGCCGGACCGGGAGCCGTCCTGGCCCTGCCACATCTCGGCTCCTGGGACCACGCCGGCGCCTGGGCGTGCGCCACCGGGATGCCGGTGTCGACCGTCGCCGAACAGCTGGGGGTGGCGGAGTTTGACGCCTTCAAGCGCTACCGGGAGCAGCTGGGGATGCGGATCTACTCCCATCGTGACCCCAGTGCCCTCCGCGGACTGTGCAGTGACATCGCCGCCGGGCGCCTGGTCTGCCTGGTGGCTGACCGCACCTTCGACGGGCGAGGCGTTGCCGCAACCTGGCGGGGCAACCCGGTCATCGCTGCACCCGGCCCGGCCTACGTCGCCCGCCGTACGGGTGCGCTGCTGATGGGCTGCGCCGCCAGATATACCGACCAGGGCATCCATCTGGCCTTCTCCGACCCGGTCGAGCACCGGCCAGGCCGCGACGGGCTGTCTGCCATGACCCAGGATCTCGTCGACTTCTACGCCGCCGAGATCTCGCTGAAGCCCACCGACTGGCACGTCTTCCAGCCGTTCTTCCCGGACCAGCCGTGAGCGGGCTACGGATCGGGCTCGTCTGCCCGTACTCGTTCACCACAGCAGGTGGGGTGCAGAACCACGTGCTCGGGCTAGCTGGCTGGCTCGCGGCCAACGGCCATGACCCCCAGCTGCTGGCGCCCGGGACCCTGGATCCGCAACGCGCTGCCGAGCACGGCGTCGATGTGTCGCGGTTCACCTCGACGGGTCGCTCGTTGCCGGTTCCGTACAACGGCTCGATCGCGCGGATCGCGTTCGGGCCCGTCTCGAGGCTGAGGATCACTCGCTGGTTGGAGGCCAGCGATCCGGAGGTTCTCCATGTCCACGAGCCGATCACCCCGAGCGCGGCGGTGCTGTCGGTGTGGGCCACAAGGGCGCCTGTCGTGGCAACCTTCCACACCGCCACGCCCGGGTCACGCACCATGCATGCCGCCCGCCGGCTGATGCCGGCAACCGTTGCTCGGCTCGACGCAGGGATCGCCGTCTCAGAGGTGGCCGCGAGCGTCGTACGGCGCCACATCGGCCTCGACCCGATCGTCGTCGGCAACGGCATCCGGGTGGCCGACTTCCGGGCAGCCGCGCGTACCGGCATCAGACGGGTGAGCTACCTCGGTCGGCTGAACGAGCCGCGCAAGGGACTGCACGTGTTGCTGTCAGCCCTGCCAGCGATCCTCGAAGCTCACCCGGATCTGGACGTGGTCGTCGCCGGAGACGGGACGAGACCCCTGGGCACCCCTCGGCAGGTCCGGTTCGTCGGCCCCGTCACCAACAGTGAACGAAACCGCCTGCTGGCCAGCTCCGATGTCTTCATCGCGCCACACATCGGGCGGGAGAGCTTCGGCATCGTGCTGCTGGAGGCGCTGGCGTCGGGTGCCCAGGTCGTCGCATCTGACCTGCCTGCTTTCAGGGCAGTCCTCGATGACGGGTCTGGTCCGGTGGGGAGGCTGTTCCGTACGGGCGACCCACAGTCACTGGCCACAGAGGTCATGGCGGCCCTCCGGACCCCGTACGACGCGGCCCGTGGGCTGGCTCGGGCGGCCAGCTTCGACTGGGACCAGATCGGGCCCTTGGTGGTGGCGACCTACCGGTCAGTGTCGGGTGCGACGGCTCGTCGGGAGGCGTGATCCGGCGTGATCCGTACGCTGGTCGCATGGACCTGGACACGTACGAACGACCCTGCCCCCACTGCGGCGGAACCGCCTACGAGCCCGGTGTGCTCAACGAGCAGAGCTCGTACCTGCTTCGCTGGATCCCCGGCGTCTACAAGAAGCAGTACGTGGGGTGGGGCTGGAACAAGTCGAGTGGCACACCTCTCTTTGTGGAGTCAGTCCGCTGCCGGGGCTGCGGGCGCCTCGAGCTGTTCGCCCGCCACAGCAGCTGAGACCGCCTGACCATGCACGAGGCCCCCGGAGTCTGACTCCGGGGGCCTCGGCTCGTCGTGGGGGACCAGCGTGGTCACTGAACCTTGTGGGTCTCGTCCTGGATCTTGAGCGCGACCTGGCGCAGCTTGTCGGAATGAGCCTTGGCATGGTGAGCGCAGAACATCAGTTCGCCACCGCCGGTGAGTGTCACACGCAGGTAGGCCTGCGCGCCGCAGCGGTCGCAACGGTCGGCCGCGGTCAGGGAGTCGTCCAGAACGGTGGTGGTCACGTGTGCCTCTCTTCTGTCGTGCCATAGGGCTGCTGGGGGAGACGCTTCCTTTGTAGCACCTACCCCGGCCCCACGTGTCAGTCAGAACGCGGGGTGTCGGGTGTTTGTTCCCAGTTCTGGCTGCCCGAGCCAGAGTCCCAAGCAACCCTGAGTCGAGCAGACTCAAGTCTATCCGAGGGGCGCAACCGGTTACTGGCGCGTCCACCTCGGGATTGTCGGAGCCGCCGGATAGCCTCATCGGGTGACTGACGCGACCACCGCTCCCGAGCCTACGAAGGGCCGGACGACCAGAGCACCCCGCACTACTGCACCCGAGGGTCGCGACTATGAGGCCCGGCACCTCCTCGTGCTGGAGGGGCTCGAGGCGGTCCGGAAGCGACCTGCCATGTACATCGGGTCGACCGACACCAAGGGCCTGATGCACTGCCTGTGGGAGATCATCGACAACTCGGTCGACGAGGCGCTGGGCGGCTTCGGCGAGGTGATCGAGGTCGAACTGCGCGCCGACGGTTCGGCGTTTGTGGCTGACAAGGCGCGCGGCGTCCCGGTCGACATTCATCCGGGTACGGGACTGTCCGGCGTGGAGGTGGTGTTCACCAAGCTTCATGGTGGAGGGAAGTTCGGTGGTGGCGCCTACAACGCCACTGGCGGTCTCCACGGGGTCGGCGCTTCGGTCGTCAACGCCTTGGCGTCGCGGCTCGATGTCGAGGTCGACCGTGACGGGTGGACGTACGGGATGTCGTTCCGCCGTGGCACCGCCGGCACTTTCGACGGGCCGGGTCCGAAGGCTGCCTTCACCGCAGGCCCGGGCCTGAAGAAGCTGAAGAAGGCGCCTCGCGGGGTGTCAGGCACCCGAGTGCAGTACTGGCCCGACATGCAGGTCTTCCTCCCTGACGCCGACTTCTCGATCGAGCCGCTGCTGGCGAGGGCTCGGCAGACGGCGTTCCTCGTCCCTGGGCTGAAGCTCACCGTGACGGACCAGCGCAAAGGTTCCTCGGGCGTCACCGAGGAGTTCAGGTTCGCTGGTGGCATCTCGGAGTACTGCGACTACCTCGCCACCGACCCCGCCCTCAGCGAGGTCGTCCGACTCAAGGGCAGCGACACCTTCACCGAGACCGTGCCGATGCTCGACGATGACGGCGCCATGACCCCCACCGACGTCGAGCGCGACCTTGGGGTCGACATCGCGCTGCGGTGGGGTACGGGGTACGACACGCGCCTGCAGTCCTTCGTCAACATCATCGCCACCCCCAAGGGCGGCACCCACGTCCAGGGGTTCGAGCGTGGGATGACCAGGGCCTTCGCGAAGGCCCTCGACGGCACCCGGCTGATGAAGTCCAACGAGGAGGTCACCAAGGACGACATCGCCGAGGGACTCACGGCGGTGGTCACCGTACGGCTGGCCGAGCCACAGTTCGAGGGCCAGACGAAGGAGGTGCTCGGGACGCCGGCCGTCTCCCGCCTGGTGCAACGTATCGTCGAGGCTGAGCTGACCGAGTTCCTCTCGTCGAGCAAGGCGGCCACCAAGGCTCAGGCGCGCTCGGTGATGGAGAAGGTCGTGTCGGCCTCTCGTACCCGTGTGCAAGCCCGGGCCCACAAGGAGGCGCAGCGGGCGAAGAACGCTCTGGAGTCGTCGACCCTGCCGCCGAAGCTCGCCGACTGCCGCTCGAACGACGTCGACCGCACCGAGCTGTTCATCGTGGAGGGTGACTCGGCCATGGGCACAGCCAAGTTGGCCCGCAACTCTGAGTTCCAGGCCTTGCTGCCGATCCGAGGCAAGATCCTCAACGTCCAGAAGGCCTCCGTGACCGACATGCTCAAGAACGTCGAGTGTGCATCGATCATCCAGGTGGTCGGCGCGGGCTCGGGCCGCACGTTCGACCTTGACGCGGCGCGGTACGGGAAGATCGTCTTCATGGCTGACGCCGACTCCGATGGCGCCCACATCCGCTGCCTGCTGGCCACGCTGTTCTTCACCTACATGCGCCCGATGGTCGAGGCCGGCCGGGTCTACACCGCCGTACCACCGCTACACCGGTTCGAGATCATCCAGCCGCGAAAGGGCCAGGAGAAGTACGTCTACACGTACTCCGACCCGGAATACCAGCGGAAGGCAGCCGAGCTCACCAAGAAGGGCATCCGGTTCAACGAGCCGCAGCGCTACAAGGGCCTGGGCGAGATGGACGCCGACCAACTGGCCGACACCACGATGTCGCCGAAGCATCGCACCTTGCGGAGGCTCACGGTCGACGACGCTGAAGCGGCCGCCCGTACGTTCGAGAAGCTGATGGGCAACGAGGTCGCGCCACGCCGGGAGTTCATCATCGAGGGCGCCTACGCCTTGGACGCGGAGCGCATCGACGCCTAGTCGCCGGACGCGTGTGGAGGTCCCGGAGCGCGCCGGAGTAGTCTGCCGAGCGTGTCTAGTGACTTCGACGACCTGCTCGCTGCCAACGTCCGTTACGCCTCGTCGGCCCCTCGGGGCTTCGACGGCTACGCCCACGCTGGCGTGCTCGTCGTGACGTGTATGGACTCGCGCCTTGAGCCGCTGGAGATGTGTGGGCTGTTCCTGGGCGAGGCGAAGATCCTGCGTACCCCCGGTGGTCATGTCACTCCCGACGCCCTGGTGGGCTGCATCCTGGGCGCCTACAAGCTGAAGGTCGACCGCATCGTCGTGGTCGCCCACACCCGCTGCGCGATGGCCTCCGGGACCGACGAGCAGATCGTGGACTCGGTGCTGGCCGACCATGGCGTCGACCTGAGCCCGTACGCCCCGTTCGACGCCGACCCTGACCAGCAGGGCAGACTCCGCGCTGACGTGGAGATGCTCCGGTCGCATCCGGCGCTGGTGGGCAGGGTGAAGGTCGGCGGCTTCGTGTACGACGTCGATAGTGGCCTGCTCAGCCAGGTGTGCTGACCCTGCTCACGGCTCGCCCGGTCAGGCCGCGGTCGACCAGCACCACCATGACGACCACCGCTACGTAGCCCGAGAGGATCAGCAGCGCGGTGGTGTAGCCGAAGCCGGCGAGCGTGCCGGCCAGGGCCGAACCGATGGCGCCGAAGCCCATCTTCACCCCGGCCAGCGTGACGAAGATCCCGCCTTGCACCTCAGGCGGCGCGTACTCGCCGCGGGCGGTGATGCTCATCACGTTGATGGGGGTCATCGTGAATCCGAACAGGGCGAACAGCCCCACCTGCGCCGGGATACCGCTGGCCAACGCCACGATGACCAGGACGGGGACGACGGCGACCAGCGAGAGGGTCATGCCGTCGTCAGAGGAGATCCTCGGCGGCCGCGCGGTGAACATGATGTTGCCGGTCATGGCGCCCACTCCCATGGCGACTGCCACCCAGCCCGCGCGGGCCGGGTTCTGCGCGTCGACGCGCGCAATACCCAGCAGCATCGCGCAGGTGACAGCGACCATGGCTCCGAAGCTCACCATGGTGGTCCGGCGAAGACCAGGGATCCGGACGATCGCGCCGAAGATCTGGGCGAAGCCGACCGTACGCCCCGAGCCGACACCGGCTCCCAGCGGCAGCGTGAAGACCATCAAAGACCCGACGGCACCCACCGCGGCAAGCCCCAGCACTGCCAGTCGCGGAGAGTAGGCCGCCGCCAGGATCGAGACGATGGCGGGGGAGAAGGTCGTGCCCAGACCGTACGTGATCGCGTCCAGGCCTGAGCGTCGACGCCCGGCCCGATCAGCCACCGATCCCAACACGCTCGACAGGCCGCCGGTGAGCAATGGCCCCGCCAAGCCGGCAGTCGCCGCGGCCGCCATCGTGAAGGGAAGCGGCACCACGCCCAGCGTGAGCACGGTGACCACGACGCCCAGAGCGAACAGAAGCGCACCCGCGGTGATGGCAGGCCGGGGATCCGCCAACCGGTTGAGCCACCGACCGGTGATGGGAGCAAGGATGTACGGCAGTGTCCTCGACGCCGCCAGCAGTCCTGCCACCTGCAGTGGATGCGCAAGGCCCGGCAGCGACAGGGCCAACAAGGTGATCCCGACCGTCGATCCAGAGTCCATGCTCCGTACCAACACGGCGGTCGCGAGGTAGCGAGCCAGCGGACGGGCCGTCCACCGCTCATCCGTCGCCATGGGTGGCAACCCTGTCAGACGCGGGCTGGACGGTTGAACCGTCTCACCCATCGTCAGGCACCGGGTCAGGCGAGCGTACGGGTACCGATCCCGTCGATCGGCTGGGGTGGGGGCGTGCCAGAGCCGTCGCGCCGCGAGTCCGGAGTCGGCAGCGTGATCGGGGAGCCGGACGCCGCAGCGGCAACTGCTGGCGCGTCGCCCACCCACGCCTTCTGCAGGATGTCTTCGCCCTTCAGGAACCGGTGACAGCGGACGCCACCGGTCGCTCGACCCTTGCCGGGGTACTCGCTGAACGGTGTCACCTTGGCCGACCCCGCGTCCGTGCCCGGCAGCGCTGCCGAGGATCCCGCGACTGTCACCACTTCGCAGTCGTCGCCCTTGGCCACGCCAAAGAAGACGACCCGAGCCGCCTGGGGCAGGTTCACCCCAGCCATGCCGCCGCCGCTACGTCCCTGGGGGCGC
>Ga0116180_1003141_pt1 | contig 12639 bp, 9 predicted proteins | sample AD_UKC073_MetaG_FD_89804 | JGI IMG/M metagenome (GOLD analysis project Ga0116180, IMG submission 89804) | Active sludge microbial communities of municipal wastewater-treating anaerobic digesters from USA - AD_UKC073_MetaG | ecosystem: Engineered > Bioreactor > Anaerobic > Digestate | place: USA...
CGGGCCGGGGGACTGGCACCCCGAGGCCCTCGACCCGCATCTCCGGCCGACGTTCGTCGTCGTCGACGCGGGGCGCGAGGTGGGCCGGGGCGACGACCTCGCGGCGCTGCAGCAGCGGCTCGCGCCGAAGGTGGCGGAGAAGCTCACCAGGTCGGCGGGCGACCGCGCCGCCACCGGCCGGCGCTCCTGGACGTTCGGCGACATCCCGCGCGAGACGCGCCTCGGCAGGGGAGCGGTCGGCTACCCGGCGCTCGCCGACGAGGGTGCGACGGTGGGCCTCACCGTGCTCGACACGCGCGCCAAGGCCGACCGCTCGCACGCCGCGGGCGTGCGCCGGCTGCTGACCTGCACCAACCCGGAGCCGATGCGGTGGGTGGTCTCGCACCTCGGCCGCGAGGCGAAGCTCGCGCTCGCCGACTCGGCCTACCCGACGGTGCCCGATCTCCTGGCCGACGCCTGGCTGAAGGCGGGCGAGCAGCTCGCCGCCGCCGTCGGCCCGCTGCCGGAGGTGCGCTCGCAGGCCGGCTACGAGCGGGTCGCGCTCGCGGTGCGCCAGGAGTGCCCCGGCCGGACCCTCGAGGTGGTAAACACGGCGTCTCAGGCGCTAGCCAACGCCACGCGGGCGCGGCTGCTGATCGGGCTCAACCCGACGGCGCCCGCCAGCCGCGACGTCGCCTCCCAGCTCGACAACCTGTTCTTCGCCCGCTTCATCTCCGCCACCCCGGACCCGTGGTTCGGCCACCTGCCGCGCTACGCCGCCGCCGCCGTCGCCCGCCTGGAGGCCGCGGCCCAGCAGCCCGCGCGCGACGCGAAGCTCCAGGCGGAGGTCGACGAGATGGAGGACCTGTACGCGGACCTCACCGACGCCCAGCCGCCCGGCCCGCTCCGCGCGGACGTCGAGGAGATCGCGTTCCTGATCGAGGAGCTGCGCGTCTCGCTGTTCGCGCAGCAGCTGCGCACCTCGGTTCCGGTCTCGGCCAAGCGCATCCGCCAGGCCATCAGGCAGGCCGGCTGAGCCGTCGGCGGGCGGCGGACGAGGACTCTAGCGACTCGGCGGGTTCCTCAGAGCCAGTCGACCTTGCGGAACAGCAGGTACAGCCCGGCGACGCCGATCAGGATCATGGCGATGCTGAGCACCAGCCCGAACCCGCTGGCGTAGCCGGGGTAGGGGAGGTTCTGGCCGAACCAGCCCGTGACCGCCGTCGGGACCGCGATGATGGCGGCCCAGGCCGCTAGTTTCTTCATGATGTCGTTCAGCCGCGCGTCCTGCAGCGAGAGGCTGGTCTCGAAGGCGTTGCCGACGACCTCCCGGAGCGACTCGCTCCAGTCCGCCGCGCGGATCGCGTGGTCGTAGAGGTCGTCGAAGTCGCCGTCCAACTCGTGGGAGATGGGCAGCGTCTCCGAGGTCCGGAACCGGATCACGGCCGACACCACCTCCCTCATCGGCAGCACCTTGCGGCGCAGCTGCGCCAGCACCTTGCGAACCCCGAACACCCGCTGGTGGAAGGCCCTCGGCCGGACGTCGTCGCCGAAGAGCATGTCCTCCAACGCCTCCACCTCGTCGTCGAGGGCCTGGATCGCGTCGAAATGGCCGTCGACGATCGTGTCGAGCATGCCGTGCACCAGCGCCCCGACGCCGTGACCGAGCTGTCCCTCGTCCGACCAGCGTTGCAGCACCTGGTCGAAGTCGAACTCGCCCGAGCGCACGGTGATCAGGCCGTTGGGAAGCACGAACGCGGAGATTCGCGGGGTGGCGAGCCGAGGTCCGTCCGCGGCGTCGATCGTCAGGGAGGTCGCGTAGCAGGTGAGGAAGACGTGGCCGGCGTGCCGGGTCGCCTTCGGGCGCTCGAAGGGGGCGGCGGCGTCCTCGACGGCGTGACGATCGAGCGCGAGCTCCTCGGCGAGGCTTGCCAGCAGCTCCGGCTCGGGGTCGACGAGGTCCAGCCAGACCAGGCACCGCGGGTCGGCGAGCAGCTCGCTCAGCTCGGCCACGGGGACGTGGTCTCTTTCCTCCACGCCGTCGCGCCAGGTTCGGCCCTGCACCATGCTCATGGGGACAGCATCCCACCCGTGCGCCCGGATCGCTCGACGTCGGTGTGCCGACGGCGAAAGGTTCGCACGTACCCGGCCAAGGCCCTCGACGAGGCCTGAGGGGTGGCAACATAGGGCCGTGCCAAAGGATGTTGCCGAGCTCTGTGCGCTGTTCGACCTGACCGCCACCGGGCGGCTTAGCTTTCGCGGGCCGCAGCCCCGCACGCTGCTGCAGCGCCTCTTCGGCGGACAGGTGCTCGGTCAGACCCTCGTCGCCGCGGCGCAGACGGTGCCGCGCGGGCGCCTCGTCCACTCGCTCAACGCCTACTTCCTCCGGCCGGGCGCGATCGACACGCCGCTCGACTTCGACGTCGAGGTGATGCGCGACGGGCACACGTTCAGCAACCGGCGCGTGATGGCGCGGCAGGGCGAGACCGTCATCTTCGAGATGACCGTCTCCTTCCAGGAGCCCGAGCCGGGCCTCGAACACTCGGCAGCTCCTCCTGTCGGCGTCGCGGTGCCGGAGGCCTGCCCCTCGCTGCCAGAGGTGCTCGAGCGGCGGTTCGGACGGCAGATCCACATGATCTCGGAGTGGGACGCACTCGACGTCCGGCTCGCGGCCCTGCCGAACGCGGACCGGCAGGGAGGGAGCATGCGGGCCTGGGTGCGGACCAAGCAGCCCATGCCCGACGACCCACTGCTGCACGCCGCCGTGCTCGCCTACCTCAGCGACATCACCCTGCTCAGCGTCACCACCGTGCCGCACGAGGTGGAGTTCATGTCCCCGTCGCTGCAGGCGGCGTCCATCGACCACGCGATGTGGTTCCACCGTCCCGTCCGGGTGGACGAGTGGCTGCTCTACGACATGATCTCGCCGTCTGCTTCGAGCGCGCGCGGCTTCGCCATGGGCCGGCTCTTCCAGGCCGACGTCGCCGTGGCGTCCTGCGCCCAGGAAGGGCTCATCCGGGTGATCGGCGATTGTTAGATCGTCGGCCACCCGGATGAGTGATCCCTGCGTCGGCAGTCCCGCTTAACAGTCGGATGTTCGTTCACATCTGAACGAACATCCGACTCCTAGGCGGCGACCCCCTGGTGCTCGCGCATGGTGGCCAGCGCCTGCCGCTCGATCTGGCGGACCCGCTCGGCGGTGATGCCCCAATGGGTGCCGATGTCGGCGAGCTTCGCCTGGCGGCCGTCGAGCAGCCCGTACCGGCGGCGGACGACGTCGCGGGAGCGCTCGTCGAGCTCCGAAAGCATGCCCTCCAGGCGGGCGCGCTCCTCGGCATCCAGCACGACCTCATCGGGGCCGGGCGCGGTCTCGCGGGCGATGAGATCGCCGAGCGAGGTGTCGCCGTCGGCCTCGACGGGAGCGTCGAGCGAGACGTGATCACGGGCGTAGCGGAGCAGGTCGACGACCTTCTCCTCCTCGAGACCCAACTCGTCGGCGATCTCGATCAGCTCCGGCTCGCGGCCGAGCTGGCGCTCCAGGTTGCGGCGCACGGCCGAGACCTGGTTGACCTGCTCCGCGACGTGCACGGGGAGGCGGACGATGCGGCCCTGCTGCGCGATGCCGCGGGAGATGGCCTGGCGCACCCACCACGTGGCGTAGGTCGAGAACTTGAAGCCCTTGGTGTAGTCGAACTTCTCGACGGCGCGGATGAGGCCGGTGTTGCCCTCCTGCACCAGGTCGAGCAGGGGCATCTGCGCGCGGCCGTACTTGCGGGCCACGGAGACCACCAGGCGGAGGTTCGCCTGGACGAAGCGCTGCATGGCGCGGTTCCCCTCCTCGACGATCTCGCGCAGCTCCTCGTCGGTCGCGGCGAGGGAGACGGTCTCGTGGCCGCGGAGAACGCGCTCGGCGAAGAGCCCCGCCTCGATCGTGCGGGCCAACTCGACCTCTTCGATGGCGGTCAACAGCGCTGTCTTGGCGATGGCGTCGAGGTAGAGCCCCACCGCGTCCTTACCGTCGATGCCTTCGGTGCTTCGCATACGTGCAGTACTGTTCATCATTCGAGACCTTTCCAGAGTCGTCACCTAGTTCAACGCATTCCGAGGCGCCCGGGTTCCACTCGAGGTGCTCGCCAGGGGCGAAATCATCCAAAAGTACGAGTGCCTCTCGCGCTTCCCCATACCCAGGTAGGGGAAGACCCTGACAGCACCGGCGTTTGAGTACCGGTGAATCGCGTGCCACAATGGACGCCGCGTCACCCTTGACTATGGCGGGGCGACGCACGCGCAAAAATCAGTAGGCCTGGAGAGGATCACTGTGACCCAGAACGCCGAAGCGATCGGCAAGGCTCCGAGCAGCCGCCGGTCGGCCGCGACCGCACCCGCCAGCGACACCCCGGCCGTCAAGAAGCGTGCGACGACGCGCGTCGCCAAGCCCGCTGCCGAAGAGGCGAAGGCCCCCGCGGCGACCCGCGCGCGCAAGGCCCCGACGAAGGCACCGGCCGCCGCCAAGGCCCCGGCTCGGACGCGTGGGAAGGCCGCCGCGAAGGTCGAGCCCACCATCCAGGATGTCGCCAGCGGCGAGGTCGAGGTCGAGTTCACGCGGGAGGGCGACGACGTCGTGCTGACCGTCGGCGGCAAGAACCGCACCGTCGACCAGAAGAAGCGCCTGCTCGACGAGGTCGACGACTCAGAGTTCAACGAGGCGAAGGAGGCCCCGCTGGAGAAGGAGCTCGTCTCGGAGGAGGAGGGCTTCGCACTCTCGGACTCCGACGACGCCGACGAGCCGGAGCAGCAGGTCGTCTCCGCGGGCGCCACCGCGGACCCGGTCAAGGACTACCTGAAGCAGATCGGCAAGGTCGCGCTGCTGAACGCCGTCCAGGAGGTCGAGCTGGCCAAGCGGATCGAGGCCGGCCTCTTCGCGGAGGAGCGACTGACGTCGATCGAGGTCGTCGTCAGCGACGTGGATCTCGAGGACTTCGAGTGGATCGCCGAGGACGGCCGCCGCGCGAAGAACCACCTGCTCGAGGCCAACCTCCGCCTGGTCGTCTCGCTCGCGAAGCGCTATACCGGCCGCGGCATGCTCTTCCTCGACCTGATCCAGGAGGGCAACCTGGGCCTCATCCGCGCCGTCGAGAAGTTCGACTACACCAAGGGCTACAAGTTCTCCACGTACGCGACGTGGTGGATCAAGCAGGCCATCACCCGAGCCATGGCCGACCAGGCCCGCACCATTCGCATCCCGGTGCACATGGTCGAGGTCATCAACAAGCTGGCTCGCGTGCAGCGCCAGATGCTCCAGGACCTGGGCCGCGAGCCCACGCCGGAGGAGCTGGCCATCGAGCTGGACATGACGCCGGAGAAGGTCGTCGAGGTCCAGAAGTACGGCCGCGAGCCCATCTCGCTGCACACCCCGCTGGGCGAGGACGGCGACTCCGAGTTCGGCGACCTGATCGAGGACTCCGAGGCCGTCGTGCCGGCCGATGCCGTCAACTTCACGCTCCTGCAGGAGCAGCTTAACGACGTGCTCGACACGCTGAGCGAGCGCGAGGCCGGCGTCGTCTCGATGCGCTTCGGCCTGACCGACGGCCAGCCGAAGACCCTCGACGAGATCGGAAAGGTCTACGGCGTGACGCGCGAGCGCATCCGCCAGATCGAGTCCAAGACCATGTCGAAGCTGCGCCACCCTTCGCGCTCGCAGGTGCTGCGCGACTACCTCGACTAGGCCCGCGCCAGCTTCACGAAGTTGGCGAGGATGGCGTGCACCTCGTCGGTGATGTCGGCGCCGAGGGCGAAGGAGGAGAGCTCCTCTGTCTCCTCCGGCGCGAAGTAGCCGGCCTCGCGGTAGATCAGGATCCGCTCGGCCATGCCGCGCGGGTCGAGATCGGGGTGGAACTGCGTCGCGTACGCCCGCGGCCCGACGCGGAACGCCTGCACCGGGCACGCCTCGCCCGTGGCCAGCAGCGTCGCTCCGGGAGGCAGCTCCCGGCAGGCCTCCTTGTGCCCGACGAACGCGCGCATGACGGTGGGGATGCCGTCGAAGAGCGGATCCTGCCTGCCCTCGTCGGTGAGCGCCACGTCGACGACGCCGACAGGCTCCCCGTACGTGCGGTCGACGACGCCGCCCAGCGTCGAGGTCAGCGCCCCGATGCCGTAGCACAGACCGAGCAGCGGGACGTCCCGCTCGACGGCGTCGGTGACCACGCGCGCGATGTCGGCCTCGACGCGCAGCTGCAGCTCCGACTTGTCCTCGTCGCTGGAGTTGAAGGGGCCGCCGCCGAGGAGGACCCCGGCGAAGTCGCCGAGGTCGAGGTCCGGGAGCGGGAAGCGCTCGACGCGGTGCTGCGCCAGCTCCGCCTCCTCGAGCCCCGCCTTGGCCAGGATGGCGGCCCTCTCACCGACGACGGCGTCGTCCTCGGGCCGGGTGCTGAGCAGCAGGAAGGGCTTGGTCACTGACTACTTCTCCTTGTAGATGGGGTTTCCCGTGCGAAGCTCCTCGACGAGGGAGCGGGTCGCGTCCTTGACCGTACCGCCCGCGGCGACGATCCGGCGCTGGCGGAGGTAGCTGGGACCGAGCCGGACAAGCTCGGCGACGTGGCCCAGCTCCTCCGAGCAGTCGAGTTGCTCCGCGATCGGGGCGAGGTGCTCGACCCACTGCAGGATGCCGTCGGAGACGTGGAGGAGGTATTGGTCCTTGCGCGGCGTGATCACGTCGGCGGCGAGCCCGTAGCGGGCGGCGCGCCACTTGTTCTCGCGCATGAACCAGTAGGGCAGGCGATCGATGGGCTCGCCGTCGGCCAGCGCGCGCGACATCCGCTCGACGACGCACTGGCTGAAGGCCGTGAGCGCGCCGAGCTCCAGCGTCGTCGGCACCGAGTCCATGGTGCGGTTCTCGACGGTGCCCCAGCAGGAGGGGCGCACGTCCCAGCGGATCTCCGACGGGTTCTGGATCATGCCGACGCCCTCGAGTTGCGACGCGAACGACTCCAGTTCCGTCCAGTCCTTCATGTGGAAGGGGAGCCCGTTGGTGGGGAGCTGCTGGAAGACCATGGTGCGCTCGGAGGCGAACTTCGTGTCCTCGCCCATCCAGTAGGGAGACGAGGCGGAGAGGGCGATGAAGTAGGGCGCGAAGCGGGCGAGGCCGTAGACGATGGGGAGCGCCTTGTCGCGGGCGTCGATGCCCGTGTGGATGTGAAGCCCGTTGATGGCCATCTGCGTGCCCCAGTAGCCGTTGCGCTCGGTCACGCGCCGGTACTGGGGCTTGTCGCCGGGGCGTTGGCTGGTGGGGTTCCCGAAGGGATGAGCGCCGACGCCCAGCAGCGTCAGCCCGCGCGGCTCCAGCAGATCGAGGGCCCACTCGAGGTGCTGTCGCAACTCGGCGACGGCGGCGCCCACGGTCTCGTGCACGCCCGAGACCAGCTCGATCATCGACGTCAGGTACTCGCGCCGGATGGGGCCGTCGACAGGGTCCTCGACCTGGCTGAGGACGACCTCGGCCTCGGGCACCTGCTCCAGCGTGGTCGCGTCGACGACCGCCAGCTCCCACTCGATGCCGATGGTCGACTGGCGTGACTGGCCGAATGGAATCTTCATCATGCCTCCCTGCCGCGTTGGAGGAACAGTAATGCACGGGCAGCAGCCTTCGGGAGGCTTTGTATTAGGCTTTCCGCGGAAAGAGGAGGTATCCACCACCATGTCGCTGTTCGCACGCGCCCAACTCGCCCCCGCAGACCCGATCCTCGGCCTCACCGAGGCCTTCAACGCCGACAAGCGCGCGGAGAAGGTCAACCTGGGCGTCGGCGTCTACCTGGGCGACGACGGCAAGCTGCCCCTCATGACGTCGGTCCGGGAGGCCCAGGAGCGCCTGACCGCCGAGCACAAGCCCCGCGGCTACCTCGGCATCGACGGCATGCCCGCCTACCGCGAGGCCGCCCGCGCACTCATCTTCGGCGCGGACTCCGAGGCCACCGCCTCCGGCCGCGTCGCCACCGTGCAGACCCTCGGCGGCACCGGCGCCCTCAAGGTCGGCGCCGACCTGCTCGCGGAACTCTCCGCCGGCCCGACGGTGCTCGTGTCCAACCCGAGCTGGGAGAACCACCGCGCGCTGTTCATGCGGGCCGGCTTCCGCGTCGAGACCTACCGCTACTACGACGCGGGCCTGAAGGGGATCGACTTCGAGGGCATGATCGCCGACCTCGACCAGGCGGCCGCCGGAACGATCGTCGTGCTGCACGCCTGCTGCCACAACCCCACCGGCTACGACCTGACGCCCGAGCAGTGGGACCGCGTCATCGCGGTGCTGCAGCGCCGTCAGCTGGTGCCGTTCCTCGACATGGCCTATCAGGGCTTCGGCTTCGGCATCGAGGAGGACGGCCGCGTCGTCGCGAAGTTCGTCGACGCCGGGCTGTTCTTCCTGCTGTCGACCTCGTACTCGAAGTCGTTCAGCCTCTACGGCGAGCGCGTCGGCTCGCTGTCGGTGATCGCGGAGGACGCCGAGGTCGCGAAGCGGGTGCTCAGCCAGCTGAAGATCGTGATCCGCACCAACTACTCGAACCCGCCCACCACCGGCGCGGCGCTCGTGGCGACGGTGCTGGCCGACGACGAGCTGCGCGCCTCCTGGGCCGACGAGCTGGGGGAGATGCGCGAGCGGATCAAGCGGATGCGCCACGGCCTCGTCGGCGGCCTGATCGCCCGCGGCATCGACGACATGGGCTTCGTCGCCGACCAGCTGGGCATGTTCAGCTACTCGGGCCTGACGAAGGCCCAGATGGTCGCGCTGCGCACCGACCACGGCGTCTACGGCCTGGACAGCGGCCGCATGTGCGTCGCCGCGCTGAACTCCGGCAACCTGGACTACGTCGTCGACGCCATCGCCGCGGTCCGCGCCTGACGCTGAGACGATCCACCAACAACTCGCCCCAACCGGCACGACCGTGCCGGTTGGGGCGAGTTGCTGGTAGATCCCCTCGTGGTGGCCGCTAGACGACGACGCTCCCGCTCAGGCGGACGTCGTTCGACGAGGCGCCGACCAGCAGGACGACCTCGCCGGAGGCGGAGACCCAGTCGTGGGCGTCGGCGTCGAAGTACGACACGGCGCGGCGCGGCACCGCGACCTCCACGCGCTGGGAGGCGCCCGGCGCGAGCGTGACCTTGGCGAAGCCCGCGAGCTGGCGCTCCGGCGTCTCGACCGGGACGGGCAGCGCGCCGACGTAGACCTGGGCGACCTCGGAGCCCTCGCGCTCGCCGGTGTTGGTCACCGTGACCGCGACGGTCGCGACGTTGTCGCCGTCGCCCGGGAGCACCTCGAGGTCCGAGTACGCGAAGGTCGTGTACGTGAGACCGTGGCCGAAGTGGTAGGCCGGGGAGGGGCCGTCGGCGGTGACCGCGCGGTAGCCGACGAAGACGCCCTCGTCGTAGTACACGCTGCCGTCGACGCCCGGGTAGGTCCGCGGGTCGGCTGCCGGGGTGTCGTCGATGGAGGCCGGGATGGTCAGCGGCAGGCGGCCTCCGGGCTCGGCTGCGCCGGTCAGCACGCGGGCGAGCGCGTCGCCCTGGGCCTGGCCGGGGAACCATGCCTGCAGCAGCGCGGCGGGCTGGCCGCCCCAGTTCACGGTGTCGATGGGGCTGCCGGTCATCAGCACGACGATCGTCGGGGTGCCGGTGGCGAGCACGGCCTTCACCACGGCCTGCTGGCCGCTGGGGAGGGTCATGTGCGGGCGATCGTCGCCCTCGGCCTCGTAGGAGCGCGCGACGATGACGGCGACGTCCGCGCCGCTCGCGAGCTCGGCCGCCTCCTCGACCTCGGGCGCGAACACGCCCTCCGGCGGCACCCAGCCCAGGCGCACGCGCGGGCCGACCAGGAAGCCCTGGCCCGGGTCGTCGGCCGCGTAGTCGAAGCGGAGGTCGTAGGCGTGGCCACCCTCGAGGGTCAGGGTGATCCACTCCGTGGTGGTCGCGCCGTCCCCGCCGCCGCCGTTGAGGCCGCCGCTGCCCGCGAAGCCGCTGCCGGCCATCGGCGGGAGGGGCGCCATGTCGTCGTCGCGCTCGGCCTTCTCCGCCGCGTAGGACACGCCGTCGAGCGAGAACGAGTAGCTGCCGAGGCGGGTGATCGCGAACTCGTAGACGCCGGTCACGGGGACGGTGAAGGTGCCGGTGAAGCGCATCGAGCACTGGCCGTTGAGCTCCCCGGGCAGGCGTTCGTAGCGCGGCGAGCTGGCGTTGAAGCCGGGGAAGTTGTGGAAGCCGAGGTTGAACTCGATCGGTGCCTCGTTGCGGACGAGGAAGGGCTCGCCCTCGAGGTTGGTGTTGGTCCAGAACTCGCCGCGGAGGCCGCGGTCGCCGTCGGGCGTGCGGAAGAAGCTCGACGGGATGGCGTCCGGGCCGGCGAGCAGGGCGCCGGGCGTGACCGGGTCGGACCCGTAGGCGGTCACGATCTCGACGTCGTCGCCGAGGGCGCGCCGCAGGCCCACGATGGGGGAGACGCCCTTGGTCCCGCGGACCATCGAGCTGCCGCCGCCCTGCGCGCCGACGCCGTCGACGTCGGGGCCGATCAGCGCGACCGTGCGCACCCCGCTGAGCGGGAGCACGCCGTCGTTGCGGAGCAGCACCATCGCCTCCTCGGCGATGCGCTGGGCGACGGCGTGGTGGCCGTCGACGTCGAACTCCTCGATGACGGTGGGGTTCTCGATCTGGCCGAGGCCGACCAGCGGGCGCAGGATGTTTCGGACCTTCTCGTCGAGCACGGCCTCGGAGACCTCGCCGTTGTTCCAGGCCTGCCACAGCTGCCCGCCCCAGTGGCCCTCGCCGGGCTGCTCCTGGTCGAGGCCGGCGTTCGCCGACTGCGCGGTGGAGTGGTTGGCGCCGTAGTCGCTCATGATCCAGCCGCGGAAGCCGAAGCGGTCGCGCAGGATGTCGCGCAGCAGCGTGGTGTTGTCGCAGGCGAACTCGCCGTTGATCCGGTTGAAGGACGCCATCATGGAGGCGACCGCGCCCTCCTGGACGAGCGCCTCGAACGACGGCAGGTACAGCTCGTGCATCGTGCGCTCGTCGATGACGGCGTTGACGCTGGAGCGGTGGTCCTCCTGGTTGTTGATGGCGTAGTGCTTGGCGCAGGCCTGCACGCCCTGGGCCTGGACGCCCTGGACGAAGGCGACGCCGATCCGCGAGGTCAGCACCGGGTCCTCGCCGTAGGACTCGAAGGTGCGCCCGCCCACGGGCACGCGGGCGATGTCGACGGCGGGGCCGAGCGAGACGTTGTGGTCGGTGGCGCGGCACTCGGCGCCGACGATCGTGCCGTACGTGCGCGCGGTCTCGGGCTCCCAGGTCGCGGCCAGGGCGATGGGGGCGGGAAGCATGGTCGCCGTGCCCGCGTGCACGTCGCCCTTGTTGATCCGCACGCCGGCGGGGCCGTCGGCCATCTGGATGGCGGGCAGGCCGAGGCGCTCGAGCGCTCGCGCGTAGAAGCCGTAGTTCCAGTTCACCTCGCCGGTGACATAGGCGATCTTCTCGTCGATCGTCATCTGGCCGAGCAGGGCCTCGACACGCTCCTCGGTCTCGGGGCCGCCCCACGAGGGCGAGGGCGTGGCGTCGGGGGCTGCGGTGTCCGTCATGTGCACTCCAATGTGGCTTCGGGGCGCGGCCCGTCTTCGGCCGCGCGGGTCGTGTCGGAGTATGCCCCTGAAAACCATAAGACGTCAAGGTTTCGTAAAAGGGTTCTCCAGAAAACCAAACTTCTTTCGGTTTTAGGTTCGGCGTTGTGCGAGGATGGCCACCATGACCGCGCCCTACCTGGACCCCACTCTGCCCGTCGCTCAGCGAGTCGCCGACCTGCTCGGGCGGATGACCACCGAGGAGAAGGTGGGGCAGATGATGCAGCTGGACGCCCGCGAGGACCTCGACGACCAGGTCCTGCGGGTCCACGTCGGGTCCATCCTGCATACCTCTCCCGAGCGCGTGCTGCGCGCCCACGACCTCACCGAGCAGACCCGGCTGCGGATCCCGTTGATCGTGGGTGAGGACTGCATCCACGGGCATTCGTTCTGGGAGGGCGCGACGATCTTCCCGACGCAGCTCGGCATGGCGGCCTCGTGGGACGCCAGGCTGCTGCAGCGCGGGCAGCAGCCCACCTACTACAACCAGATCCGCGGCCAGCACGGCGACCGCTACGCCGACCTCACCCAGAGCCCGGCCTTCGCGTTCGGCGAGGGGCTGTCGTACACCTGGGTCGAGTACAGCGACCTGGGGCTGGCCGCCGAGAGCGTCGCGGCCGTCGGCACGGTGCGCGCGGAACTCACGCTGCGCAACGTCGGCGAGCGCCCCGTGCGGGAGACCGTGCAGGCCTACGTCAGCGACCGCGTCACGTCGGTGAGCTGGGCGGACCAGGAGCTGAAGGGCTTCCTGCAGGTGGACCTGGCTCCGGGGGAGGAGAAGCGCGTCGCGCTGGAGATTCCCGTGGCGGATCTCGCGATCGTGGACGCCAAGGGCGACCACGTCGTCGAGCCGGGAGAGTTCGAGCTGCGCATCGGTCGCTCCAGCCGCGACCCGTGGACCCAGCGCATAACGTTCAGGATTGGGTGACCACGGCCCGGTGTGAGTGGGCCACGACGCCGTCCCAGAGGCGGCGCAGTCGGGCCGCCATGTCGATGGAGCGATCCAGCAGCC
>Ga0116180_1003144_pt1 | contig 12636 bp, 10 predicted proteins | sample AD_UKC073_MetaG_FD_89804 | JGI IMG/M metagenome (GOLD analysis project Ga0116180, IMG submission 89804) | Active sludge microbial communities of municipal wastewater-treating anaerobic digesters from USA - AD_UKC073_MetaG | ecosystem: Engineered > Bioreactor > Anaerobic > Digestate | place: USA...
GCTACCGCATCTCCTTGTCAAAACTACCTATCACGACTGCTACTGTCTATTATCCTATAAATCGCATCTAATAGCTTCGCTAGAACTTCATGGGCTCAATCATCTATCAGCGTTTCTACAGCATATCATTTTCTCACTCGCCTATTGCTGTCTTGGTCGCATAACAACGATTGTAACGACGCGCTAAAACCCGCCACCGGATTGTCAATAACCCCTAAACCACCTCGCGCGCGGCAGCAACCTTAAACTCTTAAACTTGAAACCTTAAACTCTTAGGGCTTCTTCTCCCTTTTTGAAAGCATACAATTTTCCCGGCCTATGCGGCACATCTACTTCCAGCTCATTCAAATCTTCCAGCCAGTCTTTGATGAAAAACTTCTTGCGGAAATTGCGGCGGTCAAAAGCAGTATCGAAAATCGCTTCGTAGAGGGCTTGCATTTCGCGCAGCGAAAACTTTTTCGGCAGCAGGTTGAAGGCCACGGGATGGTCTTCCACTTTTTCACGCAGGCGCTGCAAGCAGCTTTGCAGAATAGCGAAATGGTCAAAGGCCATCTCCTTGATGGCATGCACCGGATGCCAGTGCAAATCGTTTTCCGACAATTGTATGGTCAGGTCCTTGCAATTCACCAGCGATATATAGGTGGTGGTGATCACCCGGCCTGCAGGGTGACGATCCACCTTGCCGAAAGTATGGACCTGTTCCAGGTACACGTCAGACAAACCGGCACGTTCGCGTAGAATCCGGTAAGGCGCCGCATCGAGGTCTTCATCCGGCTTCACCAGGTCGCCCAAAAGCGACAGTTTGCCCTTGTATTCAGCAATATTACAATTGATGACCAGCACCTTTAGTTCACCATCCGCAAAGCCAAAAATTACCAGGTCAACGGAAAGGGCTATCCGAAAATAATCTTTGTCACTCAACTCCCCGTAATGGCTAAACCTCGAATATGGTTTCATGCGGCAATCTGTGGTTATATCGATTCAAAAATAGACCTTTAGCTTTATAGTTTGAAACGGTACCATGTACAACGCAACTTCCACCAAAGAATTACAGTTGGCGGGCAGCTCATTTTTAAAGGCCCTGCCCGCTATCGACGTCGCCCAAATCGAAAAACTACGTGATGTGCTTCGCTTTCATGAGTATCGTTACTATGTGCTCGACGAACCGTTGATCGCCGATGAAGAATACGACCGGCTCTATAAAGCGTTGGCGGCTATGGAAAGGCAGCACCCGGAACTGGTAACAAAAGATTCGCCTACGCAACGGGTGGCCGGTGCGCTGAACACAGCGTTCCCCACGGTAAGCCACCTGGTGCCGATGCTTTCGCTCGATAACAGTTACAATGCCGACGACCTGGTCGATTGGGATCGCCGGGTGCGGGAAGGCGCGGGCCAAAGCGAAGTCGATTACTGCGTTGAACCCAAATTCGATGGCGCTTCCATCTCCCTGATTTATGAGGATGACCTGCTCACCCGGGGTGCAACACGCGGCGATGGGGTGCAGGGCGATGATATCACGACCAATATCCGGCAGATTCGTTCCGTGCCACTCTCAGCGCGGTTTTCAGACTATGGCATCCAGCAGATTGAGATTCGGGGCGAAGTGCTGCTCACCAAAAAACATTTCAAAGCCTTCAACGATAAACTGGCCGAACAAAACCTGCCACCGTTGGCCAATCCGCGCAATGCCGCTTCGGGCTCACTGCGCATCAAAGACCCGGAAGAAGTGCGCCGCCGCAACCTCGAAGCTTTTCTATACAATGTGAGTTACCATGTGGATGCCGGTGTTCCGAACAAAGTGCTCGAAACACATGCAGGCACGCTGAAAATGTTGTGGGACCTGGGTTTCCGCAGCCCGGAAAAAGAAAAAAAAGTAATCCGCGGCATTAAGGGCGTCATCGACTATTGTCAAACTTTTGAAGCGGGGCGCGACGACCTGCCCTATGAAATCGATGGCATGGTGGTTAAAGTGAATTCGCTCGAGTTGCAAGATAAACTGGGCATGACCACCCACCACCCACGCTGGGCCATCGCCTATAAATTCAAAGCACGCCAGGCCACCAGTAAACTGCGGGCCGTAGAATTTCAGGTAGGTCGCACCGGCGCCATCACACCGGTGGCCAAGATAGATCCTGTGCCCATTGGTGGAGTAACGGTGGGCTCTATCAGCTTGTTTAACGAAGACGTGATTCGCGAAAAAGACCTGATGATAGGCGATAGCGTACTGGTTGAACGCGCGGGCGATGTGATTCCCTATATTGTTAAGTCGCTGCCCGAAACACGTAACGGTCTTGAACAACCGATTGTATTCCCAACCGATTGTCCGCAGTGCAAAAGCAAACTCTTTAAAGAACCCGGCGAAGCCGTATGGCGTTGCGTCAATATAGACTGCCCCGCACAGGTAGTGGAGCGGATTATTCATTTTGTGTCGAAAGATGCGATGGACATTCGCAGTTTTGGGGAAGCCAATGTGCGAAAATTCCACGAACTGGGTTTTCTGCCCGACATCCCTTCGGTGTATCGACTCCCTTTTGATAAGATCAGGCAGATGGAAGGTTTTGGCGAAAAATCAATCACCAACTTGTCCGCCGCCATCGAAACATCGAAACAACAACCCCTGCATCGACTGATTTTTGCCCTGGGCATCCGGTTTGTGGGTGAAACAACGGCCAAGACCCTGGCGCAGCAGGTGAGCCACCTGCGCGACCTTGCAGGCTTAAGCCTGGAACAATTACAGTCGATTGAAGATGTGGGCGTTAAAGTGGCCAGCAGCATTCACCAGTTTTTCGCCAACAACGCGAATTTGAAACTGATCGATGAACTGGAGACCCTGGGACTCAACCTGCAACGCGGCCAACAAGCGACGCAGGCGGGTGGTAATCTCCACGAACAGACTTTTCTGTTCACCGGTACTTTGTCGAAGCTGAAACGATCGGAAGCCGAAGCCATGGTAGAGGCGCAGGGCGGCAAATTGCTCAGCGGGGTGAGCAGCAAACTGAACTACCTGGTGGTGGGTGAAGACGCCGGGTCGAAACTCGAAAAGGCAAAGAAGATTCCCCAGATAAATATCCTGACAGAAGAACAGTTCATTAAAATGATCGGGAATCAGTAACTTTCAAAAAAAGGGCCATATGATCAAATCACTCACAGGTGAAAGCTGGAAGCCCCTGCAATTTCCCGGTTGGAAAGAGCTCCGTAAACAATATGCGTTATCATCTCATGGCCGCGTGGCCAGCTTTACCGAATCGGTGAGCGAAGACGGCAAATTGTTAAGCGGTTCGCTTACTACCGGTTACAAAACCCTGAACCTGCACCGACCGGGTAACAATGGAACCTTGTATGTGCACCGCGAAATCGCGCGGCTTTTCCTGAAGAAGCCATCCCCCAAACACCGTTACGTGATTCATGTTAATCACGACAAAACCGACAATGCTGTCAAAAACCTGAAATGGGCCACGCTGGATGAAATGATTAAGCACCAGCAAGAGAGTCCGGCGAAAAGGGCTTACAAAAAAGTACAGGCCAGTCGTTCCACCGGATTGAAATTAAACGCATCGCAAGTAAAGTCGATCAAGAAGACACTCGGTGCGAAGAACAGAACCCAAACCATTCGCCAGCTCGCCGATAAATACGGCGTTAGCGAGATGACCCTCTACCGCATCAAAAGCGGGGAGAACTGGGGAAAGATCAAATGATTGCCGCTATGAAAACGATTTAAACCGGACCCTGTTCCGGTTTTTTTAATTCAAATTGTAGTTATGTTATCTACTGCCACTTTCAGTTTCCTGAAATCATTGAAGAAGAACAACGATAAGGCTTGGTTTGACGCGCATCGCCCAGCCTACGAAACGGCCAAAAAAGAGGTAGAACAATTTGTGCAATCGGTGATTGACGCCCAGTCCAAAACCGACAGCAGCATCGCCGCCATAAAAGCGAAAGAAACCTTGTTTCGCATCAACCGCGATGTTCGGTTCGCGAAAGACAAATCGCCTTACAAAACAAATTTTGGCGCCTTCATCAATTCCGATGGCCGCAAGGCAATGACGCCGGGTTATTATATGCATATTGAGCCGGGAAAAAGTTTTGTGGGTGGTGGATTGTATATGCCTTCACCGGCCGACCTAAAAGCTGTTCGGCAGGAAATAGAGTATAACCTGCCGGCTTTCAAAAAAATCATCGAAGCGAAACCATTTATAAAAATCTTTGGTGGCTTGTCGAATGAACCTGAATGGAAACTCAGCCGGGTGCCGCAGGGATTTGACAAAGATTCGCCCGCCGCGCCTTACCTGCAATACAAAAGTTATGTGGCCATGCAGTTTGTGCCCGACGAGTTGTTAACCGGCAAAAAAGCCAAAAGCACGGTTGTAGACGCCTTCGCGGCCCTGCATCCGCTGCTCGAATTCTTGCGTACCAATCTAGTTAAAGAATAACCTACTAACTACCATGTATATGCGCATACTGAAAAAAATTCTGCTGTTCGCTTGGGTACTGGGTTTTACTTACAGTGCCTTCTCACAAGAATTCAAAGTTTCGCTGCCTGCGGGCAATAGCAAAAAATACGACGGGCGACTCTTGTTATTGTTGTCGAGCAATGGCGCTACCGAGCCCCGCTTTCAGATCAGTGATGGCGACGGCACGCAACTGGTGTTTGGCGTCAACGTAGACGACTGGCATAGCGGCACACGATCGGTTACCAGTAGCGCATATGGGTATCCGTTAGAAAGCCTGTCGCAGGTGCCCGATGGCGAGTATTATGTGCAGGCGGTGCTGCATGTTTATGAAACCTTCAAACGCAGCGACGGCCACACGGTTAAACTGCATATGGACCAGGGCGAGGGCCATCACTGGCAATCAGCCCCTGGCAATTTGTATTCGACGCCGGTGAAAATGCGGTTGAAAAAGGGCGCGGTGCTGTCGGTGAAACTCGACAAACTGATTCCACCCATCAAAGAGCCGGAAGACACGAAATACATCAAACACATCAAAATTCAAAGCAAGCTGCTCACCGCTTTCTGGGGGCGGCCCATGTACCTGGGGGCGCATGTGTTGTTGCCCGAAGGCTGGGATACACATCCTGATGTAAAGTATCCGCTGGCCATTTTCCACGGCCATTTCCCCGATGATTTCAGTGGCTTCAGCAGCACCCCACCCGACCCGAACCTGAAACCCGACAGCAGTGCGCGGTTTCGCATAAAAGGCTACAACCGCATTGTGCAGCAGGAAGCCTACGATTTTTACAAACTGTGGACTGGCCCCAATTTTCCGCGGATACTGGCCATCGAAATTCAACACGCCACCCCTTATTATGATGATTCATATGCCGTGAACACCGCCAATATGGGGCCCTATGGCGATGCCATCACCTATGAACTCATTCCAGAAATTGAAAAAAGATTTCGCGGCATCGGGCAGGGTTGGGCACGTTTCATGTACGGCGGCTCTACCGGCGGTTGGGAAGTATTGGCCGCGCAGGTTTTTTACCCCGATGAATACAATGGTTGTTATGCGGCCTGCCCCGATCCCATTGACTTCAGCCGATACACGGTGGTAGATATCTACAAAGACAAGAATGCTTATTATTCATCCACCAAAAGCTGGAACCCGCAGTTGCAGCCGGGTATGCGCAATGGCCTGGGCATCGCCACCAGTACACTCAAGGGCACCTGCCAACGGGAGCTAGCGTTGGGCGACAACGGTCGCAGCGGCGACCAATGGGATATCTGGGAAGCGACTTTCTCGCCTACTAACGAGCAGGGCTACCCGAAAAGAATCTGGGACCGCAAAACAGGGGTGATCGATTCGTCGGTTGCCGCCTATTGGAAAGAACATTACGACCTGACCCATATCATCCGCCGCGACTGGCATAAGATTGGTAATAAACTCGCCGGCCGGATACATATCTATGTGGGCGAGATGGACAACTATTTCCTGAACCTCGCTGTGTACACAGCAGAAGACATGTTAAAGGGTCTCAGCAACCCTGCATGTAACTGCGAAGTAGACTACGAGCCTAGGGCTGAACATTGCTGGAACGGCGATCATACCATTCCCAATTACCTGAGCCGTTTGCGCTATCACCAGCGTTTCATACCCATTTGGACGAAAGAAGTTGAATCGCGCGCACCAGCGGGTGCCGACCTGAAAAGCTGGCGATACTAGTTTTGGCGACAGGCATGCGCCTTAGTGCGATGTACCGGTTACTTTTAACTCATTCAGGTCAAGTTGCAGTTCCGCTTTGCGGATGACGCTATCGGCGTATAACTTTTCCTTTCTGAAACGGAATAGTTCTTTGCGCTGCTGTCGGTAGATCGACAAGAGCGCTTCATTGTATTCATGGATATCGCTCCGGTCGTGCGAGCAGCGTTCTAAAGAGCTGAGTCGCTGTTCATTGTTTTCAACATCGTATTCAATGGCAGATTTGTAAAAAGACAGCAGGTTATTTATGCTGAGCTGTTCTGTAAAATCGGTGCGAATGATATTGAGTGCAAGGCGGTCAAGATCCAACTGGATATTTGCTGCCTGTTCTTCTTCGGGTACGGAGGGGTCAATTTCGCGTATTCGGAAAAATTTGATGACCAGTGGCAGGGTGAGTCCCTGGATTACCAGGGTCACAAAAATCACTACGAACGTAATGAAGATGATCAGGTTCCGCTTGGGAAAAGGCGTAACACCGTCGTTCATAAACAAAGGTATGGACAGTGCTGTTGCGAGAGACACGACGCCGCGCATACCAGCCCAGCCAATCAAGAGCGGGCCCTTCCAGGTGGGTGAAGTTTCCCGACGGCGGATGGACGGAAAAAGCCAGCGGGGAATGAAGGTGGCCGGAAACACCCAGATCATGCGCACAACGATGGCAATCAAACTGATCATCAATCCGTACTTTATGCCCTCCCACAAACTTCCTCTTTCCAGGTTTTCGATAATATGGGGCAGTTGAAGCCCGATAAGGATAAACACCAGGGCATTCATCACAAAAATCATGGTGGTCCACACGCCGAGCATGTTCAACCGGGTGTTGCCGGTTTGAAAAATTTCATGCGAGCGCCAGGAGATAAATAGGCCACCGGAAACCACGGCCATAACGCCGGAAAAATGAAACTGTTCTGCTGCTAAAAAAAGAAGGTAGGGTGTCATGACCGTCAGCGCCGCATCGATGGGAGCGGTGGTGGGTAGAAAACGATGAATCATGTACATGATATTGGCGCCAATAATGCCAATCGCGATACCCATACCCGCTACCAGAAAAAACTGTCCAATGGCTACCTGCAACGAAAAACTGCTGGTAAGTATGGCGGCCAGGGCAAACCGAAAAACGATCAGCGAAGAAGCATCGTTAACCAGGCTTTCGCCTTCAAGAATAGTGATGGCACGTTTTGGTGCCGGCAAACCTTTGAGTACCGTCGCCGCGGCTACGGCATCGGGTGGCGAAACAATGCCACCCAACAAAAAACCCATGGCCAGGGTAAAACCCGGAATCATCGATTGCGATACATAGGCTACTACCAATGAGGTGAAAAACACCAGACCAAAGGCCAACATAGAAATTGGCCGTCGCCATTTCCAGAAATCGGTCCACGACGTGTACCAGGCGGCTTCATACAGCAGCGGGGGCAGAAAAATCATGAACACGATATCCGGATCCAAACTCAGGCGGGGCATACCAGGTATAAAACTAATGCCGAGCCCGGCGATTACCAGGAAGATTGGATAGGCCAGCTTCACTCTATTGGCCAGCATCACCAGCAGGAACACAAGGAACAGCAGAGAAAGGATTAATAAAAGATTATGGTGCATCTTACACAGTTAGTTCATCAAAATAAAGCAATTGTCTTTTTGGTTGTATACCTGACTACCGGCAATTTTTCTGTGTACAGCAACTATTCTCCTGCCTGAAAAATTTTGTTTCCGTCTAGCTACAACAGGAAGGTCCGCAACAGCCAGCACCTGTCAAAGGCTTACTGGCAAATACGGTAAGACTGTATATCCCCATGCCGTTGTTTTTATATTGGGCAATTTCGTCTGCTTGCAGGTAGTTGGAAAGAATATCGTCGGGTATAATAATGGGCTTTTCTTTTTGAATGGTACTATTTTCAAAACCATTCGCTTTTATCAACTGCAAATACAACTCTTTTTGGATGGAACCCGCCACACAGCCAGCATACATTTCGGCAGCCTGGCTAATTTTTTCCGGCAGATCACCTATTCGCACGATGTCAGCAATGCTAAAATGTCCACCTGGTTTGAGGACGCGATAGATCTCTTTCAACACCGCGTCTTTGTTGGGAACAAGATTGAGTACACAGTTGCTCACTATGACGTCGGCGCTATTGGCCGCCACCGGCATATTTTCAATATCACCCTGGCGGAACTCGACATTCTCAAACCCCAGCTTCGCTGCATTTTTGCGCGCAAGGCTGATCATCGCCGGCGTAAAATCGATACCGATTACCGTGCCTGCTTCACCCACTTCCTTTCGGGCGATAAAACAGTCGTTGCCTGCGCCACTGCCGAGGTCAATAACCGTATCCCCTGGTTTTATTTTCGCAAATTGAGTGGGTAGTCCGCAGCCCAGGTTTAAATCTGCTTCGGCATGATAGCCCTCCACCGATGTGTAGTCATCGGTCATAATATTGTACACCTCGGTGCTGCATCCGCCGGAACCACAACAGGAAGATTGATTTTGTGCTTTGTCCTGTTGGGCGATTTCGCTGTATTTCTGGCGAACCATGTCTTTAATTTCGTTTTCGTTTTGCATAAAATGTATGTTTGTTTAATTGTAATATTACGATCAATTGAATCAAAAAAAATCAGCCGCAATTGCCACTGCAATCATACGAATTAAAAAAAGAACTGAACAGGCTATTGTACTTCTTCCAAACATTTGGGTCTATGCAATAACACACACTTACGCCTTCGATATTGCCTTGGATAATTCCGGCCGACTTAAGCTCCCGCAAATGCTGCGAGGTGGTGGCCTGCGCCAGGCCCAATTCATCAACAATATCGCCGCAGATACAGGCATTCGTTTTGATCAGGTATTGCAAAATGGCAATCCTTGCCGGGTGTGCGATGGCTTTGGCCATGGCTGCCAGTTCGTTTTGCTGTTTGGTAAAAAGTTCTGCTTTGGTGACACCCATATATCGCAATATTACGATTAATTTTTAATTCGCCAAATTTTTTTTGCCGATACCTGCGTTTGTTGGCCCTGCCTTGGTAGTTCAGGGCTTTAAGGCAAATCGCAAGGGCGCTTGTCCGTTCCAATGTTTTGTTTGCGGTTGCTGACCCTGTTCGTGCACGGTTATGGTATAGCCTTTTTGGTTGCGTTGAACGATGATATTGAACACCGTGGCAAAAGCATGCACCTTAGACAGTGACATGACCGGCCAGCCCTGGGGCATTGTCGGCGACAGCGTAAACGACTTGGGGCCTACCGGGTCAAAACCGAAGAGTCCTTCTACCAGGGTACGGCAATACAACCCACTCTCGGCCGAGAGATGCCGCTGGTTTCCTTCCGGCCAGGCTTCGACAGCATAAGGCACATGATCACCGAGAAGCCGGTGGGCAGAATAATAGGCAAAATAGCGCATAGCCGTATCCGTTATACCGGCTTTGAATAGGCCCCGGAAAGCATATAAGGTGGCGCGATCCCAAAACGTGGTTGAACCGGATTGGGTGAGGATGCCGTTTTTCGTCCACATCTGGGGCGACAACAAAGCCCTGGTGGTTTCATCGCGCCGGCGGTTGATGCCCATCGTTAAGGGCAAACAGATCCAGGAACGGAGTTTGTCATTGCCATCGTAATAACGGTAGGTGTTGAAGCCTTCTACTACAGCACCGAAATAAGTTTCGATATGTTGTTCCAGTGCGTTTGCCTGCTGCTGCCAATAAAGGGCACTGTCGGCCATACCCAGCCAGGCGGCCAGGCGGGCACTGTATACAAAAGAACCATAGGCAAGCGTATTGGTGGAGAGATTCACTTTGCCGGCGGGAAAACGCCCTTCCAGTTCATCGGAGGCAGAAGCGATGACCCCTTCTGCCGTTTGCTGTTTCAACAAGTAACGGTTGCACCAGGATACCAGGGGCCACAAATTGGTAGCGGTCGATTTATCGCCGAGTGTCAAGGCAAAAAATGAAGCCCCATAACCAATCATGGCCTGGTCGCCGCGATCGCCCGCACCATTCCAAATGTCCTGTCCCTCGGCAATGATGGAGCTCGGGATGGGTTTGAAATCGGGATTGATATACCTGGCGAAAAGCCGAAAACTATTTCGTGCTGATTCAACACCGGTCGCATCACCGAGGTACGCAAAAAAAGGATTCACATATTCAGCCTGGTCGTTTGCCCAGATGGCTGCATAATAGCGCTCACCCCCCGGGCCATGCATCAATCCCTCGCGGGTATCATAAATGCTTTCGGCAGCACGAACTTTGGCAAACGCAAACATGCGGTTGATGGTATCGATTGGCGTTTGCAATACCAATTTCTGTTGCAGGCCGGCTAATTTTTCTTTTCTCCTTTCCCATTCATAAGGCGCGGAGTAATAGTAAGGTTGTTGCACGTTTTTGCGACCGCTGATGACCAGCCAGCAAGTATGGGTTTGTCCGGGCGCCAACCGGATGTCGGCACTGTTGTATAATTTCTGCTGCAGGGTATATGCACCATCCACCCCCCTGGCGGCTTCGGTAGTATATGCGCTGTCGAGTGTTGGTATGGTGAGGCTTACCGGCTGGTCAGCATCGTTCCTGATCTGGTACTGCTCCAGCAAAGCCGCTTTATCTACCGTAGGAAAAATCTGTCGTTCGATGATTAGCTTACCTGCCTTCGTAACCACTCGCAAACCCTGTTGAATATAAAAGCGCAGCGGCGTTTCATGCAGGGGTTCACCGTTTATGGTTGCCCTTGCCAGCGGGTTGCCTGCAAAATCCTGGATGAGGCTGGCATGCGTGTCGTTGGGAATGGTTCTCAACAGGGGAAAAACCAATCGCCTGCGCAGTAGTAATTGTCCGCTGCTATCAACACCATAATAAATGATGGCCGAAATTTGTTTGCCACTCATTTCCAGGTGGTCGTTGAACGAACCCTTTATCCAGGATCGTTCAATGCCGCCATCTTTGGTCATCGTCCACCGTAGTTGCTGCGCCGGCAACCAATACGTCATCAATACAAAAGCAATCGTAAACGCGTTTTTCATGTGCGAAGATTTCATCTCCAGCAATCTATCGCAAAAAGCGTTTATAGAAAATTCAAATCAGCCCAACAACCCTTTGCTGCTTAGATATTCTGCGATCTGCACCGCGTTGGTAGCCGCGCCTTTGCGCAGGTTATCGCTCACAATCCAGCAGTTCAGTGTATTCGGATTGGATTCGTCGCGCCGAAGCCGGCCTACAAATACCTCGTCTTTTTCATGGGCATCCATTGGCATCGGGTATTTCGCATTGGCGGGATCATCTACCAATACCAGTCCTGGTGCGTGCGACAACAAATCTTTCACTTCATGCAAGTCAAAATCTTTGTCGAATTCGATGTTCACCGATTCACTGTGCCCGCCCATCACGGGTATACGCACCGTGGTAGCCGTTACACGGATGCTGTCATCGCGCATGATTTTTTTGGTCTCGTTCACCATTTTCATTTCCTCCTTGGTATAGCCATTGTCGAGGAACACATCAATCTGCGGAATCACGTTTAGGTCGATCGGGTATTTGTAAGCCATCTCCCCCTGAATACCCTTGCGTTCGTTTTGCAACTGGGTGACTGCTTTCACACCCGTACCGGTCACGCTTTGATAGGTGGATACCACCACGCGTTTGATGCCATATTTTTTGTGCAGGGGATTCAAGGCCACCACCATTTGAATGGTTGAACAGTTGGGATTGGCAATGATCTTGTCGTTGGCCGTTAGGATATCAGCATTGATTTCGGGCACCACCAGGGGTTTGCCGGGGTCCATCCGCCAGGCAGAAGAATTATCGATCACCGTGATACCGGCTTCGGCAAACTTGGGCGCCCACTCCAGCGACGTGCCGCCGCCGGCAGAAAAAATAGCCACGGCCGGTTTGGCCTTGATGGCATCGGCCATACCAACCACCTTGTATTTCTTTCCCTTGAATTCCACTTCTTTTCCAACTGATTTTTCAGAGGCAACAGGCAGGAGTTCAGTAACCGGGAAATTTCGCTCGGCCAGCACCTGCAACATTTTGGTACCGACGAGACCGGTGGCACCTACAACGGCAACTTTCATTGACTATTTTTCATTTTAGTTACAAAAAAAGCCTTCCAACTTGGAAGGCCTGTTTATTTTGTTGAAACAACGACAAACGATCAGACACCTTCCTGCAGCGGAAACTGTTTCTTGGTCATTGTTGTATGTTTCATGGTTGTCATGGGGCACGAATTTAGTGCACACCGTTTTTTCACCCAAAAATTTCTTTGCGCTGTTTTGGTTTTGGTTGCGGTGTAGCTTTGTTTCATGAGGCGAATGATATTGTGTGTAATGGTGTTGTTAATGCTATTGTGTTGCCGCGGACAAGGATTCCCGGTGGCTATTACCGAGTTAATGCCCGATCCCAGTCCATCGCGTGGGTTGCCGGCCGAAGAATTTGTCGAGGTCTGGAACAACAGTAGCGACACGATCA